>Ga0209526_10000606_pt1 | contig 23519 bp, 23 predicted proteins | sample JacPinW_OM2H0_M1_FD_188566 | JGI IMG/M metagenome (GOLD analysis project Ga0209526, IMG submission 188566) | Forest soil microbial communities from Algoma, Ontario, Canada - Jack Pine, Ontario site 1_JW_OM2H0_M1 (SPAdes) (version 2) | ecosystem: Environmental > Terrestrial > Soil > Boreal... | reverse complement strand
AATCAGCGAGGCGAGTTCCCACCAAACGTCGATCTCGAAGAGGCCAAACGCCGCAGCAAGCGAGGTTCCGAACGCGACAATGATCGCCAGGCTGATGAGGGTCATCATGCCGGGCTTGTGATCTGCCAGTTCGCGCTGAGCCCCGCGGATGAAAACCACGCCACCATAGAAGAAGACCAGCGTTCCGAGAACGGCCGGGATTAGCGTCGAGCCGGGAAAGGAAGGCGCGGTATATCCAAACCAGTGTTGAACGTCGCTTGACCAAATAACGACGGGAATCGTCAGGGCAAAACTCAGCCAGAATTTGTCCCGAAACATCGCAACGGAGTGGCCGGCGTGTCGATCGTGGCCGCCTTGATCGTCCGTCATCTTGTGACCGGCGTGCGGGTCGGACGGGTGTCCGTGATCCTCGCATGTCGCTAACTTCATTTAGGAAGACTCTGATTTGGCCGCTGTAACGGCCGGCATTCGTTTGACGCCCGTCAGTGCTGTGCCGGGTGATCTGCCGCGCGGTCGGGGGCCAGCGTGAAGTGCAGCGTGCCTGACGTCACGTGGCCGTCATCGCTCATGACGCGCCAGCTCACCGAGTAGGTGCCGGGCGCCAATTGAGGCAGAGCGACGGAGATCTGCTGCGCGGCGGTAGTGGGCAGCGGTTTCAGGTTCTGCGGGGGCTCACCGCCCTTCTGAATCGACAAGGCGGTCAGTCGCGCCGCCGCCGAAAAATTCAGCGCGAGGTTAGAGGGGGATGTAGTGATCACACTGCCATCCGCCGGGGTTGACTTCTCAAGGTGAGCGTGGGCGCTTGCGTTGACCCCAAGCGTCACCAAGGCAAGGCCAGACAAGAGCGACAGGATCTTCATCGTCAGTCTCCAGATGGTGTGTGGCTTTCAACGATGTTGACAAAGCCTGGTCTATGTGTGGATGAGCGATTCGTGTTGAGTTCCTCTAAAACCAGACGCGCAGGCCCGCGATGAACTGCACGTCGCTCGCGTCCCCGCCGGATTGCCGCACTCGCGCGGCGGTCCCGCCGAAACGGCGCGACCAAACGACCCCGACGTACGGCGCCAACTCCCGCCGCACTTGGTAACGAAGACGCAGGCCGAACTCAAGATCGGATAATCCGGAGCCCAGTTGACGCGCGGCATCGGGTTTGCCGTACAGGTTGGCCTCGCCTTCGGGTTGCAGAATGAGCCGCTGCGTGAAGAGCAGCTCGTATTCGGTCTTCATCCTCACGCCGGTGCGCCCCTGGTCACCGACATAGAACGTCGCTTCGATGTCGAACCAGTATGGCGCGAGTCCTTGGACTCCGATCGCCGCCCAAGTGCGCGCTGGGCCTTCGCCGAAGTCTCGGCGTCCCCCGGCCTGCACACTCCACCAACGCGCGAAGATGTGGTCCCACACCAGATCGGCGCGTGCGTTCTGCGTCGTTCCGCCGACGCGTTCGCCTTCTGTTCTGAGCCAGGCCTTGTTGTAATCTCCGCCATACCAGCCCCACGCATCCCAGACCGCGGCATTGCCCTCGGCGGTGTTGCGCCACTCGAGCTGATCAAAGAGCACTTTCGCCGTACGTGCCGTGTCGTCCATTTGCATCATCGCCGCCATCCTCGGGTAGGGCATGTCACCCATCGGATGCTGCGGCGGATCGGGTGGCACGTGAGCCTCCTCGCTCGCACTCTTATGGTCGTTGTGCGCCGGCGCGGCAGGCGGTTGCGGCTCGGGGCTTTGCGACGCGGCTCGAGGGGAGTGAGAGGCCGATTCCTGAGGCTCGTCAGCGAGAGCGAATGAGGCGGCCACGAGCCCCAGGATACCGCGTAAGAGAGCGAGCTTCGCGCGAGGCATCACGACCGTGTCCCCTCTTTCGAGGAGCTCGCGACATGCACCTCCCGAAACATTCCCGCTTCCATGTGATACAGCAGATGACAGTGATACGCCCAGCGGCCGAGTGCATCGGCGGTGACCCAATACGCCAGACGCTGCCCCGGCTGCACGGTGATGGTGTGCTTGCGGACGAGGAACTCTCCTTGCTCCGACTCCACTTCGCCCCACATGCCGTGCAGATGAATGGGGTGATTCATCATGCTGTCATTCACGAGCACCAGGCGCAGACGCTCGCCATGATTGAAGCGCAAGGGTTCCGCCTCCGAGAACTTCTGGCCGTTGAATGACCACACGTAGCGTTCCATGTGACCGGTAAGATGCAGCTCGATGTCGCGGCCCGCCTGGCGGTGATCGATCGGGCCACCGAGCGTGTGCAGATCGGCGTAGGTCAGCACTCGACGGCCGTTGTTCCGCAGACCCACCCCCGGATCGTCCAGGCGGCTCTGCGGTTGCATGGCCACTGAATCCACATTGGCACCGTACTCGGCGGGCGCGTGATGCGGCGGCGCCGCGCTCATGGATCCATGATCCATGCCTTTCATCCCGCTCATGTCCATGCCGGCCATGTTGTGACCCATACCCATATCCATCATGGTGAGGAGCGACCGAGGATCGAGCGCCGGCACCTCCGCCTGCATGCCAGGTTGGGGCGCCAGCGTGCCGCGGGCATAGCCCGAGCGATCGAGTGGCTGCGCGAAGATCGTGTACGCGCGATCGTCCTTGGGTTCCACGATCACGTCGTACACCTCCGCCGTGCCAATGCGAAACTCATCGACGGTGACCGGCTCGACGTCCTGACCGTCGGCGGCCACCACCGTCAGCTTCAGCCCCGGAATGCGGACATCGAAGAAGCTCATCGAAGATCCGTTGATGAAGCGCAGCCGCACTCTCTCGCCCCGCCGGAACAGTCCGGTCCAGTTGCCAGCCGGCGTGGTGCCGTTCGTGAGGTAGGTGTAGGCGTAGCCGGACACATCCGCCAGATCCGTCGGATCCATGCGCATTTGTCCCCACATGAGCCGATCCGCGAGCGTCGGCTTCCAGCCTTGCGTGCGCGCATCGTTGAGGAAATCGCCCACCGTGCGCCGACCGAAGTTGAAATAGTTACTTTGGCGTTTGAGGATTCGATAAATGTGCTCGGGGTCGCGATCCGTCCATTCCGAGAGCAACACCACGTGTTCGCGATCTGCACGGTGCCGCTCGCCACGCCGAGGCTCGATCACGATGGGGCCATAGAGACCGGTTTGCTCCTGGAACCGCGAATGACTGTGATACCAGTAGGTGCCCGACTGATTGACTCTGAAGCGATAGACGTAGGTCTCGCCCGGCCCGATGCCGTCGAAGCTCAGTCCCGGCACGCCGTCCATATCGGCCGGGAGAATGATTCCATGCCAATGGATGGAACTCGGTGCGGCCAACCGATTGGACACTCGCAGTGTGATGGCATCCCCCTCGCGCCACCGTAACAGCGGCGCAGGGAGTCGTCCGTTCACAACCGTGGCGATTATCGGCTGGCCGGTGAAATTCACCGCCAGTGCGCCAATCTCCAAGTTGAATTCAGTCCCGGACAGGATGGCACCCGCGTCAGGTGCGGCTGCCGGGTCCGTGGCTGCCGCCCAGCCAAAGCGACGCGCACTGGCGATGGTCAGCACTCCGCCGGCGAGCCCCTGGACGAAACGCCGTCGCGAGCGACCCAAACCCTCCAACGTTAAATCAGATCGATCCATCGCAATTCCTCGGTCATCACCATGTGATCCAGCACGGATCCCTGCCGCCTGCGGGCGCCGGAACCAACCTGCGGCCAGGTCCGGCAATGTGTCGACGCAGCTACGGCGGCGAACCAAGTAGCGTGTCAGTAGGAATCAGCGCTCTGAAAACGCGCAGGCCCGAGCTGCTCGAATCGACGGGCTAGCGTGCTTCGTACCGCGAAGCGGTCACACTACGACTGTTGGATGGGAGGTCGAAACAACTCGTTCGTGCGCGCAACGGGAGGCCGCACGTCGAAGACAGGCAATAGAACCGAAGCGGAAAGAGCAACGCTCGCCAGTGGCAGGTCGAGCGCACAGGGGCTCTGCGCGCAATGACACTGGCACCCCAGAGAGCGGCAGCAATCGTGTTCGTTAACCGGGTTTTTATGCGACGACGGCGCACTCGTGGGGGCTCCAGCGTCGCCTCCCTTGGCGGTCCCCGAGTCCTTGGACGGCTGGCCAGGACAGTGCCCCGCTTCCATGCCGTTCATCTCTCGTTCGGCTGGGGCAACGACAGCTTGCGCAACGTCCCATTGCAGACCGATGGCGAGCTGAAATATTACCAGCGCTGCGATCACCCAGTTTGCAGGTCTGCTACGCACGATCCTCAGCGTACACCCCTCCGCTGTGATGAGAGAAGTGCCGTCGATCGGGTCAACGCCGATGCGCGGGTTCCCGTGCATGCCTCCGGCGATGCTGGCGCGACAGTCCGCCGCTTCATCGCATCGTGATCAGCATCGCCTGAGGATCCGCTGGGGTGTGTGAGCGCGGGCCTGCCTGGCAAGGCCGTTTGACACAGCACCAAGGACTTCGAAGGGAATGGTGTCGGGCTCTCGATCGCACAGCCGATCGTCGAACGTCCCGGTGGCCGAATCTGGGCCGAGGCCACCGTGGGAAAGGGAGCAAGATTCAGGTTCACGCTGCCGAGGTGAGCACCGGGGGCAGCGCGAACTCACGGGATGCACTAAGGAGCGTGTAAACAGTTCATTTTATGGTGGGTGCTGACGGGATCGAACCGCCGACATTCGCCTTGTAAGGGCGACCCGGCGGGGCAATTGCGAGTCTCGGTAGAGAGCCGATTTTGTAACTGCCTGATTGCGTTAGCGACGAATTGATCTAAACCTGTGGGCTGGACGGCCGTTGCGATCGTCGAGCACAGAAGAGCACAGAAGGGGACGGGAGAGTCCCGCAGAAATCCCGTGGATGTTTGGCACTCCCCTTTGCGGGACTCTTGGGATTGGGATGCGCGCCATCGCCAAGCCGGCTAGTCGTTAAATCGTCGAGACGTCCCTGCCGTAGGGAGAACGGCTCCCGGCACCTCGGGGCCAAGAAGTCTTTGAAATAAATCCGACGCGTCACTGCCGTATCCGGCTGTCGTGCGAGTCCCGGATCGACTGCGGTGTCATCGTGGTCCTGACGCTTGGGCTGTCCGAAGATGCAACGCTTTGCCACAACCCGCGTCCGGTTGCAACGGAGCGCACCCGTGAGAGCAAAGGTGCACACGTGCGATTCAGGCGCGATGCCCGAAAACCAGCGATCCAAGGCGACTGGATGTAGCATTGACTACAGCTCAGTTATTATATTGACACCGCGTAGAAAGTCATCCTGCGTCCGTGGAACCCCAGGCTGGGTCCCGCGGATGAGACGGGCGTGATTCCTCCTATGAAAGGGCCAGCCAGGTGAATCTCGCCGAGACCGCGCTACGCCGTCCCATGACCGTCGTGGTGCTGATCGCGGCTGTGCTGATCGCCGCGCTGCTGGCGTTACAGCAGACCGCCCGAGACATCTTCCCCAATCTCGGCACTCCGACGATTTACGTGGCTCAACCTTTCGGCGGCATGGATCCCGCGCAGATGGAGGGTTATCTCACTTACTACTACGAGTACCACTTCCTGTACATCACCGGCATCGAGCACGTCGAGACGAAGTCGATCCAGGGAAACGCGCTCATCAAGCTGCAGTTCTACCCGAAGAAGCACTCAGCATTCGAATATTGCGAGTACGTTTAGGTCAGGACCACGCTTTAGCGATCCGACAATGCGAACTCCTTTTCTGTTGCCGCGTCGGATGAAGTTGTAGCTAAACGTGCCTGCGGAGTACTGCCCTCTGGGACACACGTGAAGATGCAGCGTCTCGCCCTCGGGATTTAGGCGCAATCGAAAATCGACCCAATCGAGTTTCCGACCGTCCTTCATTGCATGCTCGAGGACTTCCATAGCGGTTCGGGAGTCATACTTTTCGCCGATGACCTTCCAGTACGCGCGCCGCTCCTCTGAGGCTGCTGCACTCGACTCGCTGGGGTACTTGGGCCTCCCGGCTTCCGAAGCCCACAGTCTTGCTACGAGTTGCTCGGACAATGGTTCAAGACCACCACCAGAGAACTCGCACATGGTCGGAATGATTACGGCGGTCGGTTTTACCTCCAGGAACACCAATGACCTTGGGTAGGAATTGTTCGCTTGCGAAAAATCCTCGAACCTGACAGATCCACCTGCCAGCGTTTTGATATCGGATGAAGGACATTCCATGAACAGAAGCCGCTCATGAAAGCGGTGATCGCTCACGTAGACGGCGACCAATTCTTCAAGATTGCGTCCGGGTGTCTTAACCGACCTCCAATCATATCGCTCACTGGCCTGGTTGCTGCGCTGTCCGGTGTGCTCCACCTTGCCCTTCATCTTCACCTTTGGTCCAAGGAAGGAAAGAAACGATGGCAACCCCAGTTCCGCTTCGCCACCGCCGCCGATCAATAGCGTTTTTGTCTTCTCGTTGATCTCGCCAATAGTCTTCCCTTGCAATTCAAACTCCGGACGTACGACGGCATCGTAAAATCCAGCCACGAGCTGATCGTCGATAAATAGGGGAGAGTCCGCGAGCCACCAGAGCCGCGTCAGTGCTATCTCTTGAACACTAGTCTGGGACATCAGCTGCGTGTCCTTAGGTTTGCAGAGCTTACGAATCCAGGTCCACATCGGCACTCCGGCAACTCACGTCGCTTAAACCGTCCATCTCACCTTGCACGCGAGCACGGTCCATTCGGGGAGGTTCAACACGAAGATTGAAGCGTTCCATGATCCGTCGCTAATGCGGCAATGCACTCGACTGGATCGCCCAATTGATGCCTGCGAGAAAATCATCGACCACCGCGTCCGCGTTGGCAGTCTCGGCCGTCTGGGTCCAGTTCGGTCTAAAGCGACTCTTGACCAGAATCGTCTGCAGTCCGGCCGCGCCTGCGAATCGAATGTCTCGATCGAGCTGGTCGCCTACCATGACTGCGCGGCGAGGGGCTGCTCGTTGCTTCAGCCGTGCATAGAGTTCTGGCGACTTCTGCGCGGACAGCGCTCCGGCCGTCAACTGCTCAAACTCCAGAGCTCGCAATCGAGTCTGGATCGATTCCAATGGTGCCTCGCTGATCACGTAGATGGGTATTGCGTGTTCGCGGGCCAGTTGCAGTCCATCCCGCACGCCTCCGAGGATCGGCGGAACGCGTGAAAGCATGCTCGCGTAGGTCTCGAGGGCCTCAGCCTCGTCGTTCGTCGGAACGGAACCTTCTGCCAGAAGACGTTGCGCAACAACCGCCGCGGCACTTCCTCTAAGGCCTTCGCCCAGTGCCCGGACAAGGAGCGCAGGCGGATAACCCAGCCGTGAATGGTGGTGCGCTGCGATTGCCTGATCGAATTGTCGAACGAATTGCAGTCGTTGCGGCGTTTGGGCTTGCTCACCGGCAATCCGTTCCGCCGCGCTCAGGAGTGCCAGCTGAGCTTCTGCGAAGACAGCGTCCGTATCCCAGAGGGTGTTATCAGCGTCGGTATAAATCCAGATGCTCACGACCCAGACTCACGGCTCCTACGCGGACCAAGGCGTTCAGCGCGGAAACCGAGTTTCCGAAGAACATTCAGCGTTGCCTCGCCACTTGCGAAGTTAACCTGCGCGTCCGGTGCCAAGCCCTTCGCCAGTCGATACGCCTCACGAAGGATTTCTTTTGCCGGCAGTCGGCGTTCACCCGCGAAGATGACCAGCCCGGTATCGCGATCTCGCGTTAGATCACGGGCTACAACTGAGTCACACGCTTGCCGCACGTGGGTTGCGGTTACGGAACTCCACTCAATGGCCATCACAAGATCCTCGCCGGGTTTCTTGCACCCACGTCATGCTGATGCGCTAGGCGGACGGCGCGCAAGTCGAGCCCCGCACTGAGGGTTTCGTATCCCCGGTGATGAGGTCCCGCGGACTTGGCCACAGGTTCGTTGCATGATACAAAGCATCGGTCAAATCTGTATTCTATCCGAGGTTTTATATCAATGTCGCGTCCTCCGCCCGTCCAAACAAAGCGAGCGCATGCCCTAGCGCTGCTGGGCAAGCGCGGCATGACGCGTTTGCTGGAATTCCGAGAAGTTGGGATCACCGCAGCAACGATCTCGCGCCTTGAACGGGAAGGCCAAGTGGTCAGAGTGGCCCGGGGGCTCTATCAGTTGACCCATGCACCGCTCGATAGGCAACACGCGCTGGCGAAAGCCGCCAAGCTCATCCCTCGGGGAGTCATCTGCCTGGCGTCCGCCCTCGCCTACCACGGCCTCATCGACCAAATGCCTTCGCAGGTCTGGATCGCGATCGGCCGGAAGGACTGGAGACCACGACTTAAGTCCCCGCCCGTTCGCATCACGCGTTTTCCGGACAGACTTCTTAGGTCTGGTGTGGAACAGCACGAGATCGAGGGCAGCCGCGTGTCCATCTACGGAATTGCCAAAACGATCGCGGACGTGTTCCGCTATCGCCGGATCGTTGGCGATTCGTTGGCCGTGGAGGGCTTATGCGAGGCGTTGCGCCGGGGGAAAGTAACGCCTCCCGAGATTGCTCTCCACGCGTCCGAGAGCGGCACGTGGAAGACGATAGAACCCTACGTCACGGCACTCATCAGCGATGCTTGAGCGCCAAGAGAGCACATCCGGCGCCGGCGGCGCGCATGTAATGAGCCAGTTTACGGCACGTGACGCAGTGCAGCGGAGTGGAATAGGAATCCCGCGCAACAGCCCGGCCACTTTCCGACTGTGAGTTCATCCTCATTGGCATTCAAAGAAAGAGAATAGAGTTTGCCGATGATTACGGCTCCGGAGTTCCTCGACGCCATTACGGAATTGGTTCTCGACAAGCGTCGACCCAATACCCACCAGGTTGTGTGCATCGAGCATCCCCTATCGCCCGCGCTCATGATTGTCGCCGGACCGGGGAGCGGCAAGACGACGGTACTGGTCCTGCGGGCCCTGAAGCACGTACTGGTCGATGGTGTTCTGCCTGAAGAGATAGTCACTACGACTTTCACCAAGAAAGCCGCGGCCGAAATTCGGAGCCGACTGATCTCATGGGGCATCCCGCTTTTCGACTATTTTGCCGCACGCGCTCGAGAGCGAGGTGACGAGGCGCTTGCCCGGCACCTGAGCCTGTGTGACGTGAACGGCTTCGCAACGGGAACTCTCGACAGCCTGTGTGAGCAGTGGACCGGACGCATCCGGCAGCAAGGCGAGATTCCGCCTGTCATGATTGAGAGCTTTGCCGCGCGTCAAATCTTCTCGCGCCAGATTTTCGGAGAAGTGTACCGGGACCCGGCTAACCAACCGCGCCTCGACGCCTACCTCGCGAGCTACACGTGGGATCAGAGTCCGCCGGCCACGCAAGGAGAGGCTGTAGAAACGGCCAAGCTGCTCATCGATCGGCTCGTGCAGGATGTTGTCGATATCCCAATCTACGCAAAGGCCAAAGGACCGCACCTGGAGGCGCGAAAGCTCATCGCCGCAGCGCTCACTGAACTCCATGAGCTGATGCGCTCACGTGGCCAGTATGACTTCGCACTGCTCGAGGCCGAGTTTCTTCGCAAGCTGCGTGTGCCGGAGCTGCGCGCCAAGCTCAGTTTGCCGCGCGTGCTTCTGATTGATGAATACCAGGATACGAATCCGCTGCAGGAGGCCATTTACTTCACCCTCGCGAAGGTGTCGGGGGCATCCGTCACGATCGTGGGCGACGACGATCAGGCCCTGTACCGGTTCCGCGGCGCGACGGTCGAGCTCTTCCGGGACTTCGCCGACCGCTTTTCGCAGAGCGTCGGGGGCCCCAAGGCGATCCCCCGCTTTCTGATCGACAATTACCGCTCCACCGAGGCGATCGTCGGATTGTGTAACGCATTCATCTGCAACGATCCGCAGTTCGCAGGCGCGCGGGTGACACCTCCGAAGCCGGCAATTATCGCCGCCGGTTCGAACAAAACGAAACTGATGCCCATTCTTGGGATGTTTCGAACATCCCCGGACGAGATCGCCCAGGATCTGGCGCAACTTCTCGTCGACGTGTTCCGTAACGGCGGATATACGATTCCCGGGACTAACCACCTGCTGCGCGGCGCTCCTGACGGCGGTGACCTCGCAGACGCGGTAGTCCTGGCACACAGCGTCGCGGAATTCTCGCGCCCGTTTATGGGCAATCCGCCCAAGGCACGCCTCCCCTGGCTGGTAAGACAAGAACTTGCGGCCCGTGGCATCCCGGTCTTCAATCCTCGCGGTCGCGCGCTCAAAGACATTCTCGAAGTACGGCAGCTGATGGGGCTCATTTGTCTGTGCATCGATCCGGATCAGTCGTTACTGGACTCGCTGGTGATTTATCGCGACGCCAAGAATGAGATTGCGGCCTGGCGCACGGATGCCGCCGCTTTTGTGAAGAGCAATCCGGCGCCGAGCAAACCCCACAGCCTCGCACGCTTCGTGAACGCCTGGCAGAACGCGAAGCCGCAGGCCGCGGGCATGCGTGAGTGGCCGCGCGAATGGCCCATCCTGGACTTACTGTACAAGCTCATCGCATGGCTCCCGAAGTTTCAGAATCTCCCCGAATATCAGGTTTACCTGGAAGCGTTGACCCGGAGCGTCACCCAGGCGACGGCCTTCTCCCCCTACCAAGGTCGCCTCATGCGCGACGATCAGCACTTCGAGCGCAGCCGGCAAAGTGCATTTCGCGACATTCTGGCCCCTGTGGCCGAAAACGTGATGGAGGTAGACGAGGATCTGCTGACCCACCTACCGCGCAATCACGTGAACGTCATGACAGTCCATCAGAGCAAGGGGCTCGAGTTTCCCCTCGTCATTGTGGACGTCGGCGCCGATTTTTCACGCAATCACCCGAAGCAGCGGTTCAAGCGCTTTCCGGACACGGCGTCCAACGTGACGCAGATGGAGGACGACCTCGCCCCGTTTACGGCTGTCGGTCCGCTGCGTACCCGCCGCAGCGCCCTGGATCGCACGTTTGAAGATCTGATCCGCCTGTACTACGTCGGCTACAGCCGAGCCCAAACGTCCTTGCTCCTAGTCGGACACACGAACCTTCTGGCTTACTCGACCAAAATCAGAAATGTCGCGACCTTCTGGCAGCAATGCGGCGCATGGCCATGGCAAATTTCCACACCGCGCAGCGGCAAGAAACCACCGGCGTCGGTTAGCGGCATGGGCATCGTGGAGATCTGAGATGGCACTCGAAGCCCGGCGTGGCGCGCGATTGGTACCCAGTTATAGCCTCACCGGCGACTTGCTGTCGTTTCTGCGATGCGGACTACAGTACCGTTACCAGAACGGCAGCGCCCTCCCCCCGTCCCGTCCGGTGCAGTTGTGGTTCGGCGAATTCATTCATGGCGTGATGGAGGCGGCGTATCGACTCTGGGCCGACAAGGTCGCCGATTTCAGCATGGCTTGGCCGTGCAATCCCACCCCCTGGGACAATCGCAAGACTCCGGATCTCACGCGCGCCGTGTACGACATTGCCGTGATTGGCGAGCGAGTCGAGCTGTCGCTGGCGAATCAAGGCAAGCATCCGCGAAATCGAGACGTGCGTGAAGCTGCCTACCGGCGTGCCGAGGTGGCGGTAAACCTCATCGGTCGACACCTGTTCCCACTGGTCACCCTCGCAGAGGAGCCGTTGACCGGAGCGCGACTCATTCCGAGTTCCACGGGACTGCGCGCCGACCGCTACGAACTGACGGGGGTCGTGGACGTGCTCTCGCACATCAAGGTCAATGAATGTCCGCCAGATAATCGCATTCGCCAGGCGCTACAACGAACCTGTAAGGACTTACCGGCGGAGTACGAAGTGGTGGTTGACTATAAAGGCGCTCACCGCCCCAACCGTGACGAACCGTACTGGGACCAGGGCGAATGGCAGGTGAACACTTACGCGTGGCTTCGAAATCGGCGCGACCCGCCGGTGAAAGTCGCGGCCGGTATCCTGATCTACGTGAACGAATTGTCCCCGGGCACGGACGATGTTGTGAATCTGAAACAGGGGCTGCGAGATGGCTCTACCGACGAGTTGCCGGCGACTGCCGAGGATCGCGGCAGGCTCGATCGATGGCGACCCGGCCATGACACTCAGAATCTGCTGACTTTGGATTATCGATGGCGTCGCGCAGTGCGCGTCATCCCGGCGTCGGCCGGTTCGATCGAAAGCGCAACGGGCCGCTTTGACCAGGTCGTCCGTGATATCGAGACTCTCATTAGCGACGAAAGTCGGCAGGGTGACATCGGCCGGGTCTGGATGCCCAATTGCGAGGACAAGGCAACCTGCGATGCCTGCGACTTTCACTCCTTCTGTCCACGGCCGGCAGGAACGCCCCGGAACCGACAACCGCCGGCACCCGACGCGCCGTAACCTGTCGTCACGGCAGGGGTGACAACGCGAGGCGTTTCTATGAGAATTGCAATTATTGCGCAATTCAGTTCTCAGACGGATGCAATTAATCGTCGCTATCAATTGCAGTGCCCGGAAAACTGCAGTCCCCATGTCAGCGTTACGCGCTCGGTCGCTACCCCGTGGTACCCCCTCCGACCTCGCCGCGGGATGGCGCGCCCGATGTGCCCGGGCCGGCGGTGAAATCGCAGCCCGTCGCCTCTATGCGGGACGAGGGTTTTCCCTGGCCTGTGAGATCGCCAGATCGAGCGGATCAGAGCTTAGAGTGATCTCCGCGGGCATGGGGCTGCTGAGCCCGGACAGCGCCATCCCACCGTACAGCCTGAGCGTTTCGCAGCAAGCACAGGACTGCATCCTGCATCGGGCTCCTCGGGGTCTAACGTTCTCGGCCGCAGAGTGGTGGCACGTCATTCGCACGCGAGTACGCGGCGTGAGTCCGTTTGCGCATCTGATGGCGGCCCGGCCGCGCAGCCTCTTGCTGATTGCTGCGACCCGCCCGTATCTAGAGATGCTGGTCAGTGAACTGGCAAGCCTCGATGAGCCCGCGCAGAATCGCATCCGCATTCTCGGCCCAACGCACACGCAATACCTGCCCGAGCCATTGAGGCATTGGGCCATGCCGTACGACGGTCGGCTTGACGACGTCACGAAGAATCTACGCGGGACCGCTTACGATTTCCCAGTCCGAGCGCTGGCTCATTTCGTAAATCTCGTAAAGCTCGATCGGCGCATTGAGACCGCAGCATCCCACGCGCGCCGTGTCCGACAGTCGCTTGCGCATTGGACGGCTCCCAGCCGCCCGATCCGCAAGCGCGTCGACGACTCAACGCTGAGCCGTCAAATCAAGATTCTCAAGGTGCAAAGCATTGCTCGTACCGCAGGTTTGCGGCACTTGCGGAGCGAATTGGGCTTTGCGTGCGAGCAATCACGTTTCGCGAAGGCTTGGGAGTCGTCGTGAGTAGTACGCGGCAGGCCGAGGCCCTAGTGGCGCCCGCGCTTCGCACTGAGCAAGGCAGCATCGCAGTGTACCTGCTGTTCCTTCGCGGAAAGGACCTGCTGTCGATTGCCGATATCCACCGTGCGAGCCGCGGAAAGAAGCAGAATCTAGACGGTTTCCAACGGAAGGAAATTCGGGACCATGTAAACGAGATCGCGCGCTACCTCGACAACGGCGGCACGCTGTTTCCGAATGCCATTATCCTGGCCCTCGAACCGAACCTGAAGTTCGATCAGTCACGCGGAAAGAAGCCCAAGGACACCCCAGAGGACGTGTCCCCCGGTCGCTTGGTGCTTCCCGTGCGACCGCAGGGCCAACGCGCCGCCTGGGTTGTTGATGGCCAGCAGCGCTCACTCGCCTTGGCCAAGTCCAAGGGCCGCGAACTGATCGTTCCCGTCGTCGCCTTCGAGACGGCATCGATCAACGTGCGGCGCGAGCAATTTATTCTGGTCAATCGTGCGAGGCCGTTGCCGAGCAGACTGATCGATGAGTTATTGCCCGAGACCAAGGGCGTGCTCCTGCCACGTGACCTGACGGCGCGCAGATTGCCGAGCGAACTGTGTGATGCGCTCAACACGCACGAGGACTCGCCCTTACGCGGGATGATCCGGCGGTCCTCTCAGGAAGCCGACTCAAAGCGTGTCGTGACCGATACCGCCGTGCTCAACATGGTTCGTCGTAGCCTCAACAATCCTAACGGCGCGTTGGCAGCCTTCAAGTCTCTGAGCGATAGATCAAGTGACGCCACGAGCATGCTGTCTACGCTCATCGACTACTGGTCGGCCGTCCGCCAAGTATTCCCGCGGGCCTGGGGTAAACCGCCTTCCGAGAGTCGGCTCATGCATTCGGTCGGAATTGCCGCGCTCGGTGATCTGATGGACCGTATCGCGGCCCGCATGACGGGACCGACCCACCAGCGGCGGTTCTTCGCTGCGGAACTGGAGCGGATCGCAGATACGTGCGCTTGGACCGAGGGTCGCTGGCCCAGCAGCGAACGTATGTGGGACGAATTTCAGAACACGAGAACCGACATCAAGCTGCTATCACAGACTCTCGTGCGTCTTTACGCACAGCGTTGCCGCGAATGAAATTCATATTCGCCGATGCCTTGGACATGATCGATCCGGACTTCGACTTTGTCTCGGATCGCATGTCCCCTGATAGGGAGAACTACTGGGGGGACGTGTATCCGCACGAATACTTCCCCACACCTCCGTACGACGGCATTTTGGTCTCGCGGGGTATCGTCGGCGACGATCGCTTTCCTGGCAAGTACCCCGGGGACTTGATGATGCGGTTTAGACGGGTCGGTGCACGCGAATTCCTGCGACTTAATGGCGCACGCTTCAAGCGGATGAGCATCTTTGGCGACTGTGGCGCGTTTTCGTACGTTGACCAGGAAGTCCCTCCCTACACACCGGACATGATGCTCGACTTTTATGCGGATGGTCGGTTCACGCATGGTTGTTCGGTCGATCACATCATTTTCGATTTTGACACCCGCGCCCATGGCTGGCGCGGGGGGAGCCCTAGCGCGAGACGGCGGTTCGAGATCACCCTGGACAACGCAGCACGATTTCTAAAAGCCTCGCGCGCCATGGGGCGAGGTTTCACGCCGCTGGGCGTGATCCAAGGATGGTCACCGGATAGCATGGGCCACGCCGCGCGCAAGTTGGCGAAGATGGGATATCAATACCTCGCCGTAGGCGGCATGGTGCCACTCAATGCGCGGCAGATTCACTTGTGCTTGCAGGCCATCCGATCGTGCATTCCAGCGAAGGTGAGACTGCATTTGCTGGGCTTCGCCAAAGCAGAGCAAATCCAGGAGTTCACAAACTACGGGATCGCGAGCTTCGATACGACTTCGCCCTTGCGGCGCGCTTTCAAGGACGCACGGGCAAATTACTATCATGCAAATGGAAGCGGAAAACTGGACTATTTTTCCGCCATACGAGTTCCCCAAGCGACGGAGAATGCGCGCCTGAAGCGTCGTGCCAAGACCTCAGGCTCGAACCAGGAACAACTCTTGGAGTGGGAAAAGAACGCTCTGCGGAGTCTCCGGCGATTCGACCGGGGGATGGAGAGCCTTGTCAGCACGTTGCGTACAGTGATGGTTTACGGCCGGGAGTTCCTGTTCGACCCAAGGAAATCCAAAGCCATAAACGAACGTTCCATCACCGATGCGGAATCCGCCGTGCGGCGGACGCTGGAGCATCGGCCGTGGAAGCATTGTCCCTGCAGAGTGTGTCGCGAGGCGAGCGTCGAGGCGATCATCTTCCGGGGCAGCAACCGCAATAAGCGCCGAGGATTTCACAATCTCTATGTTTTCAACAAGCACGTAAAACGCATCACACAATGACCAGCCGTCTGTATCAATTCAGTGCCGTGGGCGCAAGACAGTCGCGTACGACGCGCGTATTCACCTTTGCTGCGGGGGCTCAGGACATCCTGGATACCTGCGAGATCACCCGTGCGGGCCGCGGCAAAAAGGGCGAACTCTTTGGCTTCCAGCGCCCTCAGATTGCCGCGCACATTCAGGAAATCAGAGACTACCTCAGCTCCGAGAATGCGGTGTTGCCTAACGCAATCGTCGTCGGGTTTCTTGGGGACGTGAAGACCAAAGCGCGGGGCGATGGCGTCTTTCGTCTAACCGTATCGACGGCCAACGGCAAACCGGGGTTCGTCGTGGATGGTCAGCAGCGGCTCACCGCTCTTGCTCAAAGCGAACGCAAGGACTTCCAAGTATTCGTGTCGTGCGTGTTGTGCAGTGATGAGGAAGAGTTGCGGCGGCAATTTATTCTCATTAACAACACACGACCCCTTCCCAAGGCCCTCATCTATGAGCTGCTGCCTCAGGTCTCCGCTCTCCCCAAACGCTTGACTTCGCGGGCGTTTGCGGCTGCGTTGACGGAAAAACTTAACTACTCAGCGAATTCCTCGCTGCGCGGTCTGATTCATATGCACACGAATCCAGAGGGCGTCATCAAGGACACGGCGTTGCAGAAGGTCATTATGAATTCGTCCGACACCGGCGCCATTCGTGACCATGAGGATACGGCCAGTCGAATGAGCTTCGGCTTTGAGCTGCTCAGCAACTTCTACGGCGCCGTTGGTGAGGTGTTTCCATCGGCTTGGCGCGACCATACGCCGCGCACCTCCCGGCTTGTACACGGCGCGGGGATCGTGTCATTGGGCTTCGTGATGGAAGCGCTCTACAGTCGTCACGGCAAGCTCGATCGTCGTGCGTTCGTCCGGGGATTGCAGCCAATCGCGCCGATGACCGCGTGGACTTCGGGCGAGTGGACGTTTCAAGACGGATCGGTAGCAAAATGGGATGAAATCGAAAACACCTTCCGGCAGATCCAGCGCTTGTCGCTCCACTTGGTTGGCTTGGTCAAGCGCACACCGCAGCGACTGCGGCGTTACGGCGGGAGAAGCGCCTCTTGAATCATGACAGGGCAATTGTGCTCTTTTCAGGAGGTCAGGACTCGACGACGTGTGTTGCATGGGCACTCGATCGATTCGAATACGTCGAAACAATCGGGTTCGACTACCGACAGCGCCATCGCGTCGAGCTTGATTGTCGCCCCCACATCCTCGAGCGCTTGGGCTCGTTTCCACGCTGGCAGCGTCGTTTGGGGACAGATCACGTGCTGGACCTCGGCGTGTTGGGTGCGATCAGCTCCACAGCGCTGACATCAGAGGCGACGATTGCCTTTGACGCATCTGGTCTTCCTAATACCTTCGTCCCGGGCCGGAACGTTCTGTTTCTCACCTTGGCGGCGGCCGTGGCCTACAGGCGAGGACTGGGCGTAATCGTCGGTGGTATGTGTGAGACTGACTTCTCTGGGTACGCGGATTGTCGCGACAACACGATAAAAAGCATTCAGGTTTCACTGAGTCTCGGGATGGACAGACCGTTTCGCATCGAGACACCGTTGATGTGGCTCGACAAGAGTGCGACATGGAGACTCGCTTACGAACTGGGTGGCGATACGCTTATCGACCTTGTTCGAACTGCAACTCACACCTGCTACCTCGGAGACCGTAGTCGCGAGTTTACGTGGGGCTATGGGTGCGGCGAATGCCCGGCCTGCGATCTGCGCGCGAAAGGACACGCCCGGTGGAGCGCAACGCGCAGATGACCTATTCCGTTAAAGAGCTCTTTTACACTCTCCAAGGGGAGGGTGCGAATGTCGGTAAAGCCGCGGTGTTTTGTAGATTCGCGGGCTGCAATCTGTGGTCGGGGCGGCAGCGTGATCGTCACCTCGCAGTGTGCAAATTCTGCGACACAGATTTCGTAGGCGTGGACGGTAACTCCGGCGGGAAATTCGCGACACCGAATGCCCTGGCGCACGCGATCTCTCGCGAATGGCCGCATGATACGACTGACAGTCGTTTTGTTGTTCTGACGGGCGGGGAGCCGTTGCTGCAAGTCGACGGGCCTCTAATCGCAGAATTGCATGCACAAAGGTTCCGTGTAGCGGTGGAAACAAACGGCACGCTCGATTCACCGCCAGGCCTCGACTGGATATGTGTAAGTCCGAAGGCAGGCGCGCCGCTCAGACTTACCAAGGGGGATGAAATCAAGGTCGTCATCCCGCAGCCCGGAATTGACCTAACCTTTTTGTCGACGCTGCCATTTGACCACCGCTTCGTCCAACCGTTGGATGATTCCTCGATTGTGGCAAACACGCAGATAGCAGTCGATTGGTGTCTGAAGAACCCCCAATGGCGCTTAAGCCTACAAGCCCACAAGATTATAGGAATCCGATGATGCTTGAAGTCAGCCAGGAATTCTATTTCGAGGCCGCGCATACACTGGTGCGCGATCACGAAACGGACTCGAGCCGGCGCTTTCATGGTCATACTTACAACGCTGAAGTGACGGTGCGCGGCGAACAGGATCCGCGTACCGGCATGGTCATCGACCTCGCTGTCCTGCGCGCGCATATCGATCTGATCAAGCAGATGTTGGACCACCGTCACCTCAACGAGATCGACGGCCTTAGCACACCTACGCTCGAGAACTTGGCGGTGTTTATTGCTCGCCGCGCTCAGGAACTGGAGCCGCGTGTTGCAGCGGTCCGTGTATGGCGAACTGCGAGCGGCGATGGCTGCTTCCTTCAGCTTCGGCCGGGAAAGCCGTGAAATCTGTTACCGCCGGAGAGCGTCTCTACTTCTTGCTGCGCGATGAAGTCCTTGATCTGACGGGGGACGGCGCAATGCGATGGACGAACATCGGATCGCTACTCGAGAGCGTCAGCGGAGGGCCGAACTTCTCTGCCTATATCAAGGGTGCGACGGCCATTCACGCAATGCGGCGACTGCTGCGATTTTGGGAAGACGAACGCCCGGAGATCCCCGACGAATCGCAGCATGTCCGCAAGGTAGCTACTTTCATCAGAGGAGAAATGTTTCCCTCGATAGGGGAGGAGCAGTCGCGGAAGATCGCGCGCGCGGTCGTTGTGGCTGAACGCGCCTCAAATCGTCCGATCAACTCCAGTTCTCGTGCCGCAGTGTTAAAGGAGACAAGACGGCACCTGTGCTATCTGTGTGGACTCCAACTTGATCCAAGGGCTGCGGAAGGCTCCCCGGAGCTCCTGACTCTTGAGCATCTTTGGCCGACCTCAATGGGGGGAGATAGTATTGAAGCCAACCTGCTGCCCGCTTGCAGTCGGTGCCAACACCATACGCAGGATGCTCTCTCCTGGGAGTGGCTCAATATTCACAATCTCGTACTGCCCTCGTCGCCGTCTGTGCGCGCATTGGAGTCGGTCAGCCGCCGTGTATGTTACGCGAGGCACTATCTGGAAGCCCTGACAGCGACTGAAGAAGAACACTTGTCGCTAAAGGAAGCCCTACTGCGTCTCGGGCCAATCAAGGCGGACATTAGCTACATCAAAACGGGCCTCCCGCTTACTTTCTTCGATCTTCAGACAGCATAAAGGACGTCACAATGGCGACAAAAAAGAAGGCCACATCGGGCATGTCTCGAGAGTACGAGGCGTTGCGATTCAGGCAACGCGGTGCTGCCGGCCCTGTGCTGGTGCTGTTCGTGGCGCCTGTCAAGGAGATTCTCGGGTTCGCGACGGTGGGGGCACTGTCGCCCAGCACGCGAGGGCCGCAGCGAGAGCAGAAGGAAGCGCGTGTTCAGGCCATAGCGAAATTTCTCGCGGCCAATAAGTCAAACACGATCCCGACGGCAGTCATCCTTGCCTTCGAGAAGGGCCGCGCGAAATTCAAGCGCTCGGACTCACAGGAAGCTGGGGTCCTCAGCATCACCTCGGGAAGCACCGCTGCGGCAACTATCGTTGATGGCCAACATCGTCTGTATGGCATAAACGAAGCCGATCCGAGCTTGGAGGTTGCGGTCGTAGCACTCTTGGACGCGGACGAATTGGAGCGCGCTTTCCAGTTTCTGGTCATCAACAACAAGGCTAGCAAGGTGCCGGCAACACACACGAAGGCGCTTTTAGCAGAAATGAAAGACACTCCGCTCGCTCTTAGGCTTAAGAGTGCGCGATTGGCCTTTGATGTTGAGGGTATTAACGACGTGGATCTGGTCAACTCGGAGCGGGACAGCCCGTTTTACAAGACAATCGATTGGACCACGACACCAAAGGCCAGCCGAATGGTGCAGGCAACGGCGATTGAACTGTCTCTCGACTATCTTGCCGGGCTTGGTGTTTCTGAATATGAGGACCGCGATATCCGTCGTAGCGTATTCTTGGTCATGTGGAAAACGATCCGGACGCATTGGAAGTCGCTTTGGAAGAAGGACTCGAGGCTTGTATCCAAGGTTGGAATTTTTTGCCTGACCCGATTCATCGCTGACCGCATCACTAGTTGGGCAGATAGTGATGATCTCGACATCCAGGTAACAGACCTCGAGCAAATCGAAGAACAAACGCGCAAAATTATTCAGCATATGAACCCGGGCTTCTGGACGACTCCTTGGGCGGAGAAAGCACAGGGCGGTTTCGACACCAATCAAGGCCGAGATCGAGTCTTGCAGGCGATTACGCAGCTATTTAGAAACGGGAAAAGAGACATCCCCTGGTATACCGATATCGAGATTATTGATCGCTCGACGGCAAAGACCTGAGCTATAGGCTCCATGCTGAGTTCGCGGCCGATGAGCAGGCACTGCTGGCGCCGCGACTGACCGTTCCGTGAATTGTCTCCAGCCGTGTATGTGCTCAGCGCTGCATCGGCGGTGATTTGATGACGGATTCGCGCTCGCGCATGAGCATCGCTGCGAGCATTTCTTTCTCGGTTTGCGGGCGAGGCATCTCGGTGACGAATTGTCTTACGTTGGCGGCGAGCTCCGGTTGCCCGCTCCTCAACAGATGATCGCTAACCGCCCGCCATCCCCGTTCCACTTCTTTTCGCGTGCGCATCAGTCTTGATTTGCCAGGTTCGACCCTGAAGCCGCCTTTCGCCAGCTCCCGGCCTACTGCCTCAGCGCGATCGCGCATGTGCGTCGATTCGCCCCGCAAGCTCGCGCGGTAATTCCCGTCCCACTTCCGGGGTTTCGTCTCGCCCCGGACATACCGCTGCGTCGCATTCGCCGAAACACCCAGGGCCCGAGGTGCCACGCGAATCCAGCCCGCCAGTCCCGGAGGGTGGCCTTTCGGATGTGTAGTCGTTGGCCGTGTTCGCTGACGGCCTTAAGTACGACGTGGACGTGAGGATGAGGCTCATCCGTGTGCAAGGCCATGAGGTATCGATGTTTGAGTGCGAACTCTTCTCGCAAGAAATTGCGCACGGCGCTGAGAACCTTATCCGGCGGCGTCCCGGGGGGCATGGAGAATATGACCTTGTGTGCGAGTCTGGGCCGCTTTGCTGACATCGCGAGGAGATCAGATCTCGTGCGATGCTCGTCTAAAGCTAGGTCCCAGTCTTCCAGAAGGTCCTCCGATTCCCTTGCCCGACAGCATCTCGCCGTCGTCGGTTTCAAGATCGACCTCACCCTTTCGGCCAATGTAGTCCACGTGCCTCTGGACCGCCGCTACCAAGGGCTCCTAGTCTCTTCGGAAGCGACGGCCTCATCTTTGCTGTCCCAATGGCCGATGGCAGCCGGAAGTCCCGACGTGAGCATCTTGAGTCCCCCGTACTCCGGGTGCTTCCAGTAGCCCTGTGCCTGCTCATGGATCGCAAAACGCACGAAGAGGCGGTCCATGGCGAGATCGGGAAAGATCGCCTTGGCGGCATTCCACCCGGCTTCATCCAGCGAATTGAAGTACTTCAAGTTCGGCCGGGCCGGGCGGGGCGGATCAAAGTCAACGATGATCGCCCCGACAACGCTGATCGCGGCGACGACGTGAATGATGTCGCAGAGGTCGACCACGAAGGGGTCGAGAGTGATATGCGCGGGCGCCCGGTCCGCGTGATACTTGAGCAAGCCCACTCGTCGCTCCAGGAGCGACTTGCCCTCGAGGAGCAGTCGCTTCGGCTGCGCGCAGAGTCGGAAGAGGTCCCGGAGCAGCGTCAGTGCCTTTATTGCGTCCTCCTCGGGGCGCTTGGAGACCTTCGACCAATACGCGGCGATGGCCGACAGAGTGCGGTCGCTTGAGTGCGCGAATCGCTTGCCCGTCAGCCTCCGCTTGGTGGTCTCATCGAAAATGGCTCGACAGCTGAGTGAGATGCTTTGCAAGGCAAGGTGATCGAGCATCGCGGCCTGGGTGGGTTTCCAGGGCGGCACCTCGGTTGCTGGCTTTGGCGGGGTGCCAGATCCTGTGAGCAGATAGAAGGCGGGCAGTACCTGGCTCGCGCGTGAGCCCACGCCGCGCAGGAACTGGATGCCGTCGACCATCGCGTCCGATTGGATCCGCTGATCGCGGCGCTTGAGCTCCGCAATCCGCGCGTTCAGGTTCTTGGACGCGTAGTCGGTCCACTTAAGCGTCAGCGTGAAGGCTGCACCCGGAGTCTGTTCGTCGGACACGGGATCCTCCGCGGGAGTCAGGTCGAGGCGCGTATTTTATGTCCCATTTCGCGCGAGCGCTCACCGACGGCAGCATGCTCACCGCGTCGGGTGCCTCTCATCTGGCCTTGGTGGCCTAACGCGGGTCTGCAGTTGGTGCGCAATCCATTGCCGCTCCGACTGCGGCGGTGGCATCCGCTCGAGGAATTTCCTCACGACCGTGGCGAGTTCCCGGTGTCCTTGTTCATCCAGAAGCTGTGCCATTGCATTCCATCCCCGAACGACTTCCCTTCGAGTGTCGACTAGCTGTTCCCTCCCCGGATCTGGTCTAGGCCCGCCGCCGCTTGACAGCTCGTGCGCAACGGAACGCGCGCGTTCACGCCAGAGGGTCGAGGCACCCCTCATCATCGCGCGATGGATACGCGTCGCCTTCTGCGGCCTGACCTCCCCTCGAACCGCTCGCTCGGTCGCATTGGCTTCGACTCCCAGGTCACGCAAATACCGCGCGAAGTCCTGCCGCCATTCCCGAAGGGTGGCCTTCCGGATATTCAGCCGCTCGCCCTGTTCGCTGACCGCCTTGAGCACGAGGTGCACGTGGGGGTGCCCCTGGTCAGTGTGGAGTGCCATCGCATAGCGGTGTTGTAGAGCAAATTTCTCCGTGGCGAACTTCCTGACCGCCGCGTGCACTTTGTCGGGCGGGGTGCCCTTGGGCATTGAGAACACGAGGTTGTGCACCAGCTTCGGGGGCTTGCGCCCCGCTGCGACGGCCCGCTGCGTGTGGCACCGGCGCTCCTCGAGATCGAGGTCCCAGTCCTTCACCAGCGCCTTCTCGAACCCCTTCTCCTGGAGCCGCGCACCGTCATCGGTTTCAATGACGCCCTCTCCCTCTCGACCGATGTAATCGAGGTGGGTCTGCACGCCCCGCAGACTCCGTGCGCCACCGGAGACCTTAATCATCACTTCTGGAACGCGCCGGGCGGTTCGGGAGACATGTTCGACCTCCGCCTTGGTCAGCGGTCGGTGCCCCGGTCCCCGCCGACCGTAGGAGGCGATATCCAGAATGGCGCGTTGCTCGCGAAGGTCAACGACACGCTTGGGCATACCCGCTCTCCCAGGAAGCGCCGTTCGCCCGGATCAATCCCTTCACGTGATCGCGCAGTGCCTCGCAGGCGCGGAATAGAGCCCGAAGATCCTGGCCGGTCGGACCGTTCACCCGGCCGGTCTGATTGGCGACTCTGGCGATCTGGTTCAGGTT
>Ga0209526_10000605_pt1 | contig 23538 bp, 17 predicted proteins | sample JacPinW_OM2H0_M1_FD_188566 | JGI IMG/M metagenome (GOLD analysis project Ga0209526, IMG submission 188566) | Forest soil microbial communities from Algoma, Ontario, Canada - Jack Pine, Ontario site 1_JW_OM2H0_M1 (SPAdes) (version 2) | ecosystem: Environmental > Terrestrial > Soil > Boreal... | reverse complement strand
GCAGGCCGGTCGCCATCCGCCGCATCCGGCCCGCCACCCGGACCATGAAGAACTCGTCCAGGTTGCTCGCGAAGATGGCCAGGAAGCGCACCCGCTCAAGCAGCGGAAGCGACTCGTCCTCGGCGAGTTCCAGCACCCGCTGGTTGAACCGGAGCCAGCTCACCTCACGATCGAAGTAGCGATCAGGCGGCAGTTCCTGATCAGCCGACGTACCCGCCGGCTCGCCGTCCGGGTCGGCCACGGCCACGGGCTCGGCGGCGGGCGCCTCAGCGGGCAGTCCCCGCTCAGCCTCTCGTTTGCGTTCGGCCTCGCGCGCCTTCTTGCCGCCCGGCGCGGTGCGCGCACCCGCCGCGTCCCCGCTCCGCTGGAAGCCCGCCTGGCCTATGCTCATGTCCCCCATTGTCCCCAGCGGCGGCCCTCTCAAGACTCCGGGGGGTTTGCGGAGACTTTGCGACTAATAGGGCAGTACCGGGCGCTGCGCCGTGCGAGCGGGAAACACCGTCAGGAGGCGGGCGGGCGGCAGATGCGCTCCAGGGCCTCCCGGCTCGGCAGCTTGACCCGGGCGCCGCGCCCGAGCTGGCCCGCCAGCGCCGCCTCGGCCCGCTCCACCCTGAGCCAGTCCGAGTAGCTCACCGGCGCTACCCCGCGGGCCGCGAGCAGGTCCTCAAGAGCCCGCCGCCCATTGTCTCCAGGCTGCCCACTGTCTCCAGGCTGCGCCGTGGGCTTGCGCGCTCCCGCGCCGCCCCCTGCAAGATCAGAAAGCAGCGACCTCACGGAACCGGCTGCGTCGGACTTGTTGGTACCGATGACGCCGGTGGGGCCGCGCTTGAGCCAGCCCGCCACGTACTCCCCGGGCAGCGGCGCGCCGTCCGGGCCGAGGACGCGACCCTCCGAGTTGGGCACGGTGGCGGTGCGCTCGTCGAACGGGACTCCCGGCAGCGGCACGCTCTGGTACCCGACACTGCGCAGCACCATCTGGACGGGTACAGTCTCCAGCTCACCGGTTCCGATCAGCTGGCCCGCCTCGTCCAGGCGAGTGCGCTCGACAGTCAGCCCGGACACGCGTTCGGCGCCTTCGACCTTTACCGGGCGCAACCAGAACCGGACGGTCAGCCTGCGCACGTCCCCGGCCGGGGCACGGCCCGCCCAGCCCCCGATCACGGCCAGGTTGCCGCGGACCCGCCGGTCAGCCTCGGCGAGCTGGGCGCTCTGCCCGGCCAGGTCGAACGCGCCGGAGTCGATCTCAGCCGGGTCGACCAGGATGTCCACCCCGCTCAGTTCGCCGAGTTCGCGCAGTTCCTTGGTGGTGAACTTGGCCTGGGCGGGACCACGCCGGCCGATCACGTGGACATCGCGGACCTTGCTCGCCTCCAGGGCTTCAAGCACCGGCTGAGGAACGTCGGTGGGGCGCAGCTCGGCCGGGTCCCGGGCCAGGATGCGGGCCACGTCCACCGCTACGTTGCCGACCCCGATGACGGCCACCGACTCGGCGTCGAGAGCGAACGCGTCCATGCTCACGTCGGGGTGGCCGCAGTACCAGTTGACGAAGTCGGTGGCCGCGTAGCTGCCGGGCAGGTCCTCGCCGGGGATGCCCATCCGCCGGTCCCGCATCGCGCCGGTCGCGTAGACCACGGCGTCATAGCTGGCCAGCAGGTCCTCCCGGGTCACGTCCTGGCCCAGGTGCACGCCGCCGAGGAACCGCACGTCCTGGTGCTCCAGGACTTTGCGCAGGTACTCGGCGATCGACTTGATCGACGGGTGGTCAGGGGCGACTCCGTAGCGGACCAGGCCGTACGGGGTCACCAGCCGGTCGATCACGTCCACCCGGACGCTGGCGGGCGGGTCCAGCGCGGCCGACTGCTTGATCAGCGCCTCCGCCGTGTACAGCCCGGCCGGCCCGGAGCCAATGACCGCGACCTCCAGCGCACGGGCGTTCATGAGTTGTCTCCCGCTCGCCTGCGCGGCCTCGCCCGCCTCCCCGTTCCCCCTTCACTGCGCCGCCTTCCCTCGTCACTCGGTCGCAAGCTCCCTCGCTCCTCAGTCCAGGCGGCAACGCGCCCCTCCGGCTCGCTCATGATTGGGAGTGCTCCGCCAGCTCGGGGGTGAGCCGGGCCACCGCCTCGGTGATGTCCCGGGCCAGGTGCTGCGGGACCAGGCCGACCTCGTCGAGGACCTCGTCACGTGTGCCGTGCGCGAGGAACTGCTGCGGCAGGCCGAACGTCTTGACCGGGGTCCCCACGTCCTTGTCACGCAGCAGCCGGCACACCGCGTCACCGAACCCGCCCGCCACGATGTTGTCCTCGACGGTCACCACGAGCCTGACCTTGCGGGCCTCGTCCGCGATGGCCCCGTCGACCGGCTTCACCCAGCGCGGGTCGATCACGGTCACGCCGATGCCCTGGTCGGCCAGCCGGCCGGCGGTGTCCACGCACACCGCTGCCATCGAGCCGGCCCCGATCAGCAGAACGTCCGCCGCATCCGCCGCGGTCTGGTACAGCACGTCGGTGGAGCCGATCACGGCGATGGCGTCGATCTCGCCGCCGACCGTGCCCTTCGGGTAGCGCACCACGGTGGGGCCATCGCTCACCGCCACCGCCTCGTTCAGCAGCTCGGCGATCCGGGTCGCGTCGCGCGGGGCGGCGATCCTGAGCCCGGGCACCAGCTGGAGGATCGAGCCGTCCCACATGCCATGGTGGCTGGCTCCGTCAGGACCTGTCACCCCGGCGCGGTCGAGCGCTATCGTGACCGGGAGCTTGTGCATGGCCACGTCCATCAGCACCTGGTCGAACGCGCGGTTCAGGAACGTCGCGTAGATCGCGACCACCGGATGCATCCCGCCCATGGCCAGGCCGGCCGCGCTGGTCATGGCGTGCTGTTCGGCGATGCCCACATCGAATACCCGCTCGGGGTAGGCCCGCGCGAACGCCGCCAGGCCGGTCGGGTGGAGCATCGCCGCGGTGATCGCGACGACGTCCGGCCGCCGACCCCCGATCGCCGCCAGCTCGTCGCCGAACACCTCGGACCAGGTCCGTTTCGGCGGGCCGCTGGCTGCCTTGGCGGACGGGGCGGGCGGCACCTGGTGCAGGCAGTCCTCCTCGTTCTGCTCGGCGAGCTGGTACCCGAAGCCTTTCCTGGTGAGGGTGTGCACGAGCACCGGGCCGCCGAAGTCGCGGGCGCGGCACAGCGCGTACTCGACCGCCTGCTCGTCGTGGCCGTCGATCGGGCCCAGGTACTTCAGACCCAGGTCCTCGAAGAGCACCTGCGGCGCCACGACGTCCTTGATGCCCTTCTTCACCCCGTGCAAGGTCCCGTAGAGGGGCGGCCCGACCAGCGGGGTGCGCGACAGGGTGGTCTTGATGTAGTCCAGCACCGTCTCGTAGCGCTGGCTCATCCGTATCGTGGCCAGGTGATTGGCCAGGCCGCCGATGGTCGGCTGGTACGACCGCCCGTTGTCGTTGACGACGATGATCAGCCGGCTGTCCTTGGCCACTGCGATGTTGTTGAGCGCCTCCCAGGCCATGCCGCCGGTCAGGGCGCCGTCGCCGATCACCGCCACCACCGTGCGGTCCGTCTCGCCGCGCAGCCGGTACGCCTTGGCCAGGCCATCGGCGTAGGAGAGGCTGGTGGATGCATGCGAGTTCTCGACCAAGTCGTGCTCAGACTCGGCCCGGCTCGGGTAGCCCGATATACCGCCGCGCTGCCGCAGCGTGCCGAAAGCGGCCTGGCGGCCGGTGAGCAGCTTGTGCACGTATGCCTGGTGGCCGGTGTCGAACACGATCCGGTCCACCGGCGAGTTGAAGACGCGGTGCAGCGCGATGGTCAGCTCCACCACGCCGAGGTTCGGCCCCAAGTGACCGCTGGTCCTGGACACTGTCTCGATCAAGAGGTCGCGGATCTCGCCCGCCAGGACCGGCAACTGCTCGGCGTCGAGTGCCTTGAGGTTCCGCGGACCGGCGATGGACTCCAGCAAGGTCACCTGGGCTGCTCCTCATCGTCGTCGGCTCATCGTCTTCGGCTCAGTCTTCGTCTGGGCGCGGCCGGCCGCCTCGGACGCAGGCCAGCGATTTCTGGCCAGCGCGGCGCGGGAACCAGTGCCGAGTCTATTTCGCCCGGCCCGCAGGCCGCACGAGGGGCTCAGCATCGTGCCGCAACGCCACCCCCGGGCCCGGCGGGTCCGGGGACTTCGATCCATCATGCCCCGATGCGGCGCCCGCCGCCCGCATGCCGCGCACCTCGCGGGGGATCAGCGCGAGCGCGGAGGCCACGATGATCACCGCGGCGGCGCCGTAGTCGGTGGCGGAGACCCCGATCGCGGCGGCCAGTGGGCCCGCGACCAGCGCGCCGACCGGCATCGCGACCACGCTGCCGAGCACGTCGTACGAGGAGACCCGGGCCAGCTTGGCCCGGGGAATGTTCCGGGCCATGGTCACGGTCCACTGCACCATCGTGATCTCCAGGGTGATGCCGAGGCAGAACGCGGCCAGGCAGACCACGGGCAGCGGCCAGAGCATGCCGAGGGACAGCGGGGAGACCGCCATCGCCGCACCGATGAGGACCACGAACCGCATGGGCCGGCGCGGGCTGAACCGCAGCGATGCGAGCCCACCAACGATCAGGCCCACCGACTCGGCCGCGGTGATGGCGCCCCACGCCGCCGGGCCGCCGAGGTGGGCCCGCGCCACCACCGGCCCGAGTACCTCGAAGCTCCCGTACCAGACCGCCAGGAGCACGCCGTACTGGGCCACGATGACCCAGAGCCACGTGTGCGAGCGGAACTCCGACCAGCCGTCCCTGAGCTCCCTGAGCATGCTGGAGCCGGCCGGCCGCTCGTTGCCGGCCGAGCGGATGGCCAGCAGCAGCGGGACCGTGCCCAGCATGCCCACTCCGCAGGTGGCCAGCGCCCAGCCAGGGCCAGCAGCGGCCACGAACACCCCGGCCACGGCCGCCCCGGCCATCTGCGCGCCGTTCATCGCCAGACGGCTCATCGCGAAGGCCTCCTGCAGCAGGCGGCCCGGAACCAGCCTGGGCAGCAGCGCCTGCGACGCCGGGTAGAAGACCGCCATGCCCGAGCCGGTCACCATCTCAAGCAGGATCATCTGCCACACGCGCGGGTGGGTGGTCAGCACCAGGATGCCGAATGTCCCCTCGCCGAACGCGATCATCAGATTGGCCGCGACGATCACCCGCTGCGGCGCGACACGGTCCGCGACAACCCCGCCGATCAGCGCGAAGACCAGCGACGGCGCGATCTGCGCGGCCAGCACGTAGGACAGGTCCGCGGTGGACTCGGTGCTGTTGAGGACCGCGAACGACACGCCGACCAGCGAGAACGCGAATGCCGCGGGCGCGAGCACCCGGTCCGCGAGCAGCAGCCGGAAGTCGCGGATGCCGAGGACCGGAAACCGGCGGGCAGGCGCGCGCCACGGCATGAGGCATCCGATCTGTGCTGTCCGTGGGGTTCCCGCCGACCGGGCGGAGGCCCCCACCGACGCTAACCGGCATGTCAGCCACACGGCAATACACAATTTTCCCAGCTCACCAGCCCACAGTGCCGTAGCCGTACCCCCGGGACGCGAGCGACACCAGAGTCACCCGGTGCCGCTCGGCGCCGTTGCTACAACGACATCTGATACGTTTTGCCGTCGTTAGAACGACGGTTGATGCGTTTCGTTGTGGTTGCGCGGCGGCCAGGACACGGGCTAGCGGATGCCGTAGAGGTGCTCCAGGGCGAGCTGGTCGAGGCGCTCGAAGGCCATGCCGCGCGCGGCGAGAGCCTCGATGTCGGGCCTGAAGCCCTGGACGTCGCGCCAGGTCTCACCGTCGGCCAGGGTCGGCAGCGCCAGGTCGGCCACGTGCGAGCCGGCCAGCGCCTCGATGACCTCGTCGTCGGCCCGGAACGCGCGGACCTTCTCCCGCAGGATCAGGTAGTTGCGCATGCAGGCGGCGGCCGAATCCCAGACGCCGTCGTCGTCCTCGGTGCGCGGCGGCTTGTAGTCGAAGTGGACCGGCCCGTCGTACCCGCCCGCCTCCAGGGCGTCCACGACCCAGAACGCGCCGCGCGCGTTTCCGGCCCCGAACCGCAGGTCCTGGTCGTAGCGGGGCCCGTTCTGGCCGTTCAGGTCGATGTGGAACAGCTTGCCGTGCCAGAGCGCCTGGGTGATGCCGTGGGCGTAGTTGAGGCTGGCCATCTCCTCATGCCCGATCTCCGGGTTGATCCCGACCATCTCGGGATGCTCCAGCTCGGTGATGAAGGCCAGGGCGTGCCCGGCGGTCGGCAGCAGGATGTCGCCGCGCGGCTCGTTGGGCTTCGGCTCGATCGCGAACCGCAGGCGGTATCCCTGGTCGATGACGTAGCCGGACAGGATGTCCATGGCTTCCTTGTACCGGTCCAGCGCGGCGCGCATGTCCTTGGACGCGCCCGACTCGGCGCCCTCCCGGCCGCCCCAGAACACGTACACCCTCGCGCCCAGTTCGGCGGCCAGGTCCAGGTTGCGCATGACCTTGGCCAGGGCGAAGCGGCGCACGTCACGGTTGTTGGCGGTGAACGCGCCCTCCTTGAACATCGGATGCGAGAACAAGTTGGTCGTCGCGGTGGTCACGACCAGGCCGGTCTCCTCCAGCGCCAGGCGGAAATCAGCGATCTTCTTGTCCCGCTCCGTGTCGCTCGCGTCGAAGTCGAACACGTCGTTGTCGTGGAAGTTCACCCCGTAGGCGCCGAGCTCGGCGAGCTTGCGCACCGCCCGGTCGGCGGGCATGGGCGGGCGTACGGCGGGGCCGAATACCTCCACGCCCTGCCACCCGACGGTCCAGATACCGAACGAGAAGTGGTCAGCGGGAGCCGGAACGTAGGCGTCTGTGCTCACGGGTCAGTCCTTCCTTCCCAGGTGGTGGTGGCCTCACGCAGCGCGGCCAGTCTCTCTCGGATGGCTGGCTGCGGCGGCCCGGTGTACTCCTCCGCGCCGCTGCGTGGCCAGTCCGGCGGGTCCGGGGTGCCAGCCAGGGCCCAGGCCGCCTGGCGGGCCGCGCCCAGCGCGACGTACTCCTCGGGCTCCGGCACGGCGACGGGCACGCCGAAGATGCCCGGCGCGACGGCCCGGATCGCCGCCGACCGCGCCCCGCCGCCGATCAGCAGCACCCGGCGGCGCTCGACGCCCTGCGCGGCGAGGAGGTCGGCGGCCTCGGCGAGCGAGGCCAGCACGGCTTCGACAGCGGCCCGGGCGAGATTCTGGCTGGTGGCGTTCTGCGTGGTCAGGCCGCGCAGCACGCCGGTCGCGCCAGGACGGTTCGGGGTCCGCTCGCCGTCCAGGTAGGGCAGCAGCGTGATCCCGCCCGCGCCGGGCGCGGCCGCCAGCGCCTGGGCGGACAGCCCGGCCAGGTCGGTGCCGATCAGCGAGGCCGTGGCGGACAGGACGAGGCCCGCGTTGACGGTTGCCACCAGGGGCAGGAAGCGCCCGGTGGCGTCGGCGAAGCCCGCCACGGCCCCCGACGCGTCAGCGGCCGGGACCGCGGCGACGGCGTACGCCGTGCCGGAGGTCCCGATGGAGATGACCAGTTCGCCCGGCTCCAGGCCGAGGCCCAGCGCCGCTCCCATGTTGTCGCCGGTACCCGGCGCGAGCACGGCCCCGCCCGGGGTCTGGCCGACGACCTCGGCCGGCTTGGCGACCCGGGGCAGGACTGGCTCATGACCGAGGGCGGCCCCGGCCAGGTCGGGTAGCCAGCGCCCGCTCGCGGGCGAGAAGTAGCCCGTGCCCGAGGCGTCGCCAGCATCGGTCACCGGCTCGGTCGCGCCGAGCCGCCAGCTGAGCCAGTCGTGCGGCAGCAGCACCAGATGCGTCCTCGCCGCGTGGTCCGGCTCGTGATCCGCGAGCCAGCGGAGCTTGGTGACGGTGAACGACGCGTTGGGCACGCTGCCGGTGTGCTCAGCCCACCAGGCCGGTCCGCCACGTTCGGCGATCAGCGCGGTGGCCGCGGCCGCCGACCGCAGATCGTTCCACAGCAAGGCCGGCCTGATCACCCGCCCGGCCTCGTCCACCACGATCATGCCGTGCTGCTGGCCGGCGACCGCAATCGCGTCCGCCCGTTCCAGCAGCCCCTCCCCGGCCTGCTGCAGCGCGGACCACCACGCAGCCGGATCACACTCGGTGCCCCCCGGATGCGGCGCGCTCCCGCGCGCGACGACGGTGCCGTCCTCGGCGCGGCACAGCAGGATCTTCGTGGACTGCGTCGAGGAGTCCACCCCGGCCACGAGCATGCTGTTAACCTCCCACGCCGACGGATTGAACCTATCCCGGCAGCGTATTCCGGCTCTGGCCACGGGCCCGCGACACTTCGAAAAACTATCCGAAAGTTGCGGTCGCGCATGAGTATAAGTATCGGTCACAGCCCTGACAAGGCAACAAACGCGCCGGCCAGACGACATCGGCTCAGCGGGCAACCAAACCCGCGGTCAGGCGTACAAGAGATATGACCCAGTCACCATCAGCCGGGGCGTATGCCGCCGGGTCCACTGGAGGACGGCCGGCCGCCAGTGACGCCAGCTGCCCGGCTGAGCCGGCCGCGTCCGGCCTGGCGGCGCTGTTCCGCCAGTACCACGCGGAGCTTGTACGGCTGGCGGTGCTGCTGGTCCGCGACCAGCAGACCGCCGAGGACGTCGTCCAGGACGTGTTCCTGCACATCCGGCGGGATCGCCTGCCGCGGCCAGAAAGCTCACTGGCCTACCTCCGGGCTGCCGTGCTCAACGGCTGCCGGTCGGTGCTCCGCCGCCGGGCCATCGCGCGCCGCCTCGGCCGAGGCCACGGCGCCCCGGCCGAGATGGCGTGGCACGAGTCAGCCGAGCACGCCGCGATCCGCGCCGAGGAACGCCGGGAGGTGCTCGCCGCGCTGGCGGCCCTTCCGGCCAGGCGCCGGGAAGTGCTCGTGCTGCGCTACTACCTCGGCCTGTCCGAGGCGGAGATCGCCTCGACGCTGGGAATCAGCCGGGGTGCTGTCAAGTCGGCCGCGGCCCGGGGCATCACCGCCCTGGCCCGCGCCCTGAAGGAGGAACCATGACAAGAACCGAGGAGCGGCTGGCGGACGCGCTCGCTGCCGCCGCGTACACAATCCGGGAAGACACGCTGCGCCCGCTGGCCGCCAGCCGGCCGCGGCGGCATTGGCCACGGGCAGTGCTGGTGCCCGCCGCGGCGGCGGCGTCCATGATCGCCGCCGCGAGCCTGGCGGTGATACTCACCGCGAACCCGGGGCCGGCCGCCCGGCCCAATTCCGGGCAGCACGGTCCCGGGCGGATCGTCGCGGCGGCATGGGCGGTCCGGGTCAACGGGGACCGTACGGTCACCATTACCGTCGGCCAGCTTCGTGACCCCGACGGCCTGCAGCGCGCCCTGCGGCGGGAGGGGATCCCCGCCCTGGTGCGGTACACGCCGATGGTGACCGAGAACGTGGGCGGCGCCGAGGTGTCCGGCCCGGCGTGTGACTACGTGATCCCGCCGCAGGAACTGATGCCGCCTGCTGCCACCCGTGCGGTCCTCGCCAGACCCCAGCCCTTGGCCAGCCCGGTCAGCCGGTCGGCTCTGTCGCAGAACAGCACCCCGCTCATGGTCTTCACCGTCCGCCCCTGGGCACTGCCTGCAGGAGCCGTGATCTTCATCCAGGACTCCACCACGACGTCAGGCCCGGGGGCCAGCAGCATAGGGGTGTCCGTGCTGGCCAGCGACCATCTCCCGCCATGCGTGCCGTTCCACGACGCGCAGCGCAGATCATGATCAAGATTGGCTCGCCGCCGGTGACCGGGGCCGGGGTAGCGTCCTGGCCCGGGCCGCCTGCCAGCCCGCCACGAGCTCGCCGCCGAGCACGGCCAGCAGCGCCGCTACCGGGACAGTCCAGCTGCCAGTGGCAGTGTGCAGGAACCCGACGGCGAGCGGGCCCGCGGTGGCGACGAGGTAGCCGGTGCCCTGGGCGAACGCTGACAGCGAGGCGGCGACCAGGGGATCGGGAGACCGGGCCATGGTGAAGTAAATGGCCAGGCTGAGCGCCGCTCCCTGGCCGAGGCCCAGGACCAGAATCCAGGCGGTGGACTGGGCCAGCGGGGCGAACCACACACCGGCGAGGCCGGCCGCGCTGGCCGCTATAGCGGCCACCATGAGCCCGCGCTGGCTCGGGGCCCGGTGCGCGAGCACCGGGATGACCAGGGCGGTGACGGCGCCCCCCAGGTTCATCAGCGCCAGCAGGGTGCCCGCGTGCACGGCCGTTGCCCCGCGGTCGCGGAACATCGTGGGCAGCCAGGAGAGCGCGGCGTAGAACGTGAGGCTCTGCAATCCCAGGAACACGGTCACCTGCCAGGCCAGCGCGTACCGGTATAGCCGCAGCCGGCCGGCCCGGCCCGGCTGGGACCCGCCGCCCAGCGGTGCGGCATCCAGCGGTGCGGCATCCAGCGGCGCGGCATCCAGCGGTGCGGCCGCGGGGCCGGGCGGCATGGTCCGGTACTTGCGCTGCGGAAGCCAGGCCACGGCGGCGGCAATGGCGGGCAGCGCCCACAGGCCCAGCGTGAGCCGCACCGACCCGCCCGAGGCCCGGTACACGGGAACCGCGATCAGCGAGCTGAGGATCGAGCCGGCGGACAGGCTCAGCAGGTAAATCCCGATCAGCAGCCCGGCCCGGTCCGGGTTCCGCCGCTTCACCAGGCTCGGCAGCAGGACATTCATCGGCGCGATCGCGGCGCAGGCCAGCACAGTTCCGGGGAACAGCATCACCCCCGGCAGCGCCCCTCGCAGCAGCAGGCCCGCCGCCAGCAGGGCCAGCGCCGCTTCCAGCACACGTTCTTCCCCGAACCTGCGGCTCAGCGGCGCCGCCACGGCGGAGAACACGCCGAAGCAGAGCACGGGCACCGACGCCAGCACGGCGAGCGCCGCCGAGGACAGCCGCAGGCTGGCCGACAGCTCCGGGAAGACCGGTGGCAGGCTGGTGATCGCGGCCCGCAGGTTGAACGCCAGCGCGACAATCCCGACGACGAGCAGAGCGGTATGCCGCCCGGCCCGCAGGATGCGCGCCCGGGCGCCAGTGCTGCCGGGGCTGGCCGCGTACGGTCCGCGGCGCCCGGTCACGTTCTGATGGCGCGCAATCTGACCGGCACGTGGGCGGCCAGCTGGGCCGCGATGCCAGCCGCGCGCTCGGCCACGGTGCTCACGGCGGCCATCGCAGCGGCCCCGCTGGTGCTTGCGCTGGCCGCGCGGTTGGCCAGAACGGCGACCCGTTCCGACAGCACGGCCCACGCCGCCTCACGCGCGGGAGTGAAATTGCCCATCTGGTAGTACATCTCGAACGCCGGGCCGGCGGTCCGCCCGGGGTGAGCGGGACCGGCCGGCAGCCGGGTGAGGGCCGTGCCGAGCGGCTCGAGCACCCCGGTCATGAGCCCGAACGCGGCGCCGATCAGCACGCCCAGTTGCTCGTCGCTCTCGTCTGTGTGAGTGAAGAACCGGGTCAGCGTCTGGAGCAGCGCCTCGTAGCCGAGGGTGAACAGCTCGGCGACCATGAGGGCCGCGGGCTCGGTCGCCAGCGGCTGCGCCGCCTCGATGTCGTAAGGCTGCCGGGTGAACGCGGCGATGACCGGCCGGGCCGGCTCGAAGGTGGGGTCCTGCTGGCAAAGCTCGCTGTACTCCTCCCACATGCTGAGGAAGCGGCCGTAGTGGGCGGAACGCCAGTCGCCGCGGGCGCCCTCGCCCTGCTCGATGATCTCCTCGATAGCCGCGTGCGCGGACTTGAGGTCCGTCACGGTGACAATCTCAGGCCAGCGGAACAGTTCCGGGGTGGCCTGCGCGCGGGGCGGCCCGACGAATACGGCGCCCTCCCCCAGGTGGCTGACAAGATGGCTGAGCCCTTGGGAGATGCCCCGGTAGAGATGCCCGACGGTGGCGAAATCCTGCACCCGCGGCAGCGCCTCGCCCGGTTCGACCGGCTCGTGCGGCGGCGCGCCCGGAACGAACCCCTCGGCGTCCTGGCGCTCCATTCCCTCGGGCCGTTCAAGGTACAGGAAATGGGTGAGCGCCGCCTCGCCAAACGGAAGCAGGTCAAGCTGGACGCCGGGCGGGAAGTAGTTGGAGCGCTGCGGGAAGTTGGGCCTGGTCAGGACCGGAGCAGCGCCGATCGAGGACATCAGGTTCGCGACCAGCGCGAAATGCAGCATCTCCTGCACGGCAATCCCGCGCAGGACCTCCCGCCACCTCGCGACCGCGGCCGCCTGCTCCGCGGTCAGGCCCTCCCCGGCATCCTGCTTCAGGCTGAAGCCCGCATAGAGGTACTGGCACATGATCATGTGCTCCAGCTGGGACGCCTCAGCCAGCAGATACCAGAGGTGCTCACGGTGCTCGACCACGAGCCTGGGTTCAGCCATCAGGTGCTCCAGGGGCTCCAGGGACTTCGGCCGGATCACGAACCGTCAATGTTTACATGATTACATGCCGATCCCGCCATGCGTGGGATCGGCGGGAGGCTCTGTCCGGGCGGCAGCGGCTTCAGCCTTCCGCGACCAGCGAGCGGAGCACGTACTGCATGATCCCGCCGTGGCGGAAATAGTCCGCCTCGCCGGGCGTGTCGATCCGGACGACCGCCCGGAACTCCCGGCCGTCCGCGCTGACCGTGACCTCCGGTGGCACCGGCCCGGTGTTGATCTCCTCGATGCCAGTCACGTCGAACACCTCGCGGCCGGTGAGGCCGAGTGAGGCCGCCGACTCCCCCGGCCGGTACTGAAGCGGAAGCACGCCCATCCCGATCAGGTTGGACCGGTGGATCCGCTCGAACGACTCGACCAGGACGGCCCGGACGCCGAGCAGCAGAGTTCCCTTGGCGGCCCAGTCCCGCGACGAGCCCGAGCCGTATTCCTTGCCGCCGAGCACGATCAGCGGCGTGCCCTCCCGCGCGTACTGCCGTGACGCCTCGTAGATCGACATCTGCTCGCCATCCGGCAGCTTCACCGTCACGCCGCCCTCGGTGCCCGGGGCCAGCTGGTTGCGGAGCCGGATGTTCGCGAACGTGCCGCGGATCATCACCTCGTGGTTGCCCCGCCGCGACCCGTAGGAGTTGAAGTCGCGCCGCTGCACCCCGTGCTCGCGCAGGTAGTCACCGGCGGGGCTGTCGTTCTTGATCGCGCCGGCCGGTGAGATGTGGTCGGTGGTCACCGAGTCGCCCAGCATGGCCAGCACCCGGGCGCCGCGCACGTCGGTCACGGCGGCCGGCTTCTCCGTCATCCCCTCGAAGTACGGCGGCCGGCGCACATAGGTGGACTCCGGGTCCCAGGCGAACGTGTCGCCCTCGGGGACCGGCATCGCGCGCCACCGGTCGTCGCCCTCGAAGACGTCCGCGTAGTCGCGGGTGAACATCTCGGCGGCGACCGCGCTGCGCACCACGGAGTCGATCTCGTCCGGGGTCGGCCAGATGTCGCGCAGGTACACCGGCGTGCCGTCGGATCGCGCGCCCAGCGGCTCGTGGACCATGTCGATGTCCATCGTGCCGGCCAGCGCGTACGCGACCACCAGCGGCGGTGAGGCCAGGTAGTTCATCTTCACGTCCGGGTTGATCCGGCCCTCGAAGTTCCGGTTGCCGGACAGCACGGACACGACCGCGAGGTCACTGTCGGCCACCGCCGCGCTGATCGTCTCGGGCAGCGGCCCCGAGTTGCCGATGCAGGTCGTGCAGCCGTAGCCGACCAGGTTGAAGCCGAGCTTCTCCAGGTAGGGCACCAGACCGGCGCGCTCGTAGTAGTCCATGACCACCTTGGAACCGGGCGCCAGCGTGGTCTTCACCCACGGCTTGCTGGACAGGCCGGCCTCGACCGCCTTGCGGGCGAGCAGCGCGGCACCGATCATGACCGACGGATTCGAGGTGTTCGTGCACGAGGTAATGGCCGCGATGACGACGGACCCGTGATCGACGGAAGTTTTCGTTCCGTCGTCCAGTGTGACCTGTACCGGTGCGGAGGGGCGGCCGGGCGGGCCCTCAGCCACCGGATCGGAGGCGGGGAAGGTGCCCTTCAGCCCGTTATCCAGGCCGGGGGCGGATACGTAGGTGCCCAGCGCGTCGCGGAACGCCGTCTTCGCGTCGGCCAGCGCCACCCGGTCCTGCGGGCGCTTCGGGCCGGCCAGCGACGGCACCACCGTGGACAGGTCGAGCTCCACTTCCTCCGAGTACCTGGCGGGCTGGCTGGGGTCGTGCCAGAGGCCCTGTTCCCTGGCGTACGCCTCGACCAGGGCCACCTGCTCGGCGGGACGGCCGGTCAGCCGCAGGTAGGTCAGCGTCTGCTCGTCGATGGGGAAGATCGCGCAGGTCGAGCCGAACTCCGGGCTCATGTTGCCGATCGTCGCCCGGTTCGCCACGGGCACGGCGGTCACGCCCTCCCCGTGGAACTCGACGAACTTGCCGACCACGCCGTGATGGCGGAGCTTTTCTGTGATGGTGAGCACCAGGTCGGTGGCGGTCGCCCCGGACGGCAGCTCGCCCAGCAGGCGGAACCCGACGACCCGCGGGATCAGCATGCTCACCGGCTGGCCCAGCATCGCCGCCTCGGCCTCGATCCCGCCCACACCCCAGCCGAGCACGCCCAGGCCGTTCTGCATGGTGGTGTGCGAGTCGGTGCCCAGGCAGGTGTCCGGGTAGGCGCTGCGGGCGCCGCCGTCACCGGCCTGCGTCATGATCACCCGCGCCAGGTGCTCGATGTTGACCTGGTGCACGATGCCGGTTCCCGGTGGCACAACCTTGAATTGGCTGAACGCTTCCTGCCCCCACCGCAGGAACTGGAAGCGTTCTTGGTTCCGGCCGAACTCAAGGTCCACGTTCCGCTGGAAGGCGTCCGGCCGTCCGAAGATGTCGGCGACCACCGAGTGGTCGATGACCAGCTCGGCCGGCACCAGCGGGTTGATCTTCCCCGGATCGCCGCCGAGCTGGCGCATGGCCTCACGCATGGTGGCGAGGTCGACCACCGCCGGCACCCCCGTGAGATCCTGCAGGATCACCCGGGCCGGAGTGAACTGGATCTCGGTGCCGGGCTGGGCCGCCGGGTCCCACTCCGCCAGCGTGGTGATGTGCTCGCGCGTGACGTTGTGGCCATCCTCGGTGCGCAGCAGGTTCTCCAGCAAGATCTTCAGGCTGAACGGGAGGCTGGCCGCACCGGGCACCGCGTCCAACCGGTGGATCTCGTACTCTGCCTCGCCGACCTTGAGCGCGGCACGGCTGCCGAAGCTGTTCGCGGTCATCGTGTGCTGGCCTCCTGTCCCGTGCCGCCTGCGGCGGCCGGCTCTTCCTGCATCCTGCCGCAGGACGCCTGGCACAAACTCATCGACCCGGTACCTTCCGGCCCGCCCCGAGGTCTGGGTAAGCCCGTCCACCAGCAAGGTATCTCGACGTCGAGCTAACTTACGAAGCCCACGGTAGGACGGACTTATCTCGACGTCAAGACAAATGCCCGGTGATGCTAGATTTCAGAGGTGCACGCTAGCGAAGCTGCCAGCTGGACGCGGGCTCACGACCTGCTCTCGCTCTTTCCTGAGCACAGCTCGATCACCCCGGAGGGGGAACTGGTCATCGGCGGCGTCGGAGCCCGTGACCTCGCCGAGCGGTTCGGCACGCCGGCCTACATCGTCGATGAAGAGGGACTGCGCAACCAGGCCCGCCGGATGCGTGACGGGCTCGCTGCCCGCCACCCCGACTCCGAGGTGGTGTTCGCCTCCAAGTCGTTCCCCTGCCTGGCCGCCTACAAGCTGTTCGCCGCCGAAGGGCTGAGCATCGACGTCGCCGGGGCCGGTGAGCTCGTCATGGCCCTGGCCGCGGGAGTGCCAGCCGAGCGCATCTATCTGCACGGCAACGCCAAGACCACCGCCGAGCTGACGATGGCGCTCGAGGCGGCCGTGGCGACCATAGTGGTGGACAACTTCGACGACATCGACCGGCTTGAGCACCTGGCCACCCGCCCGCAGCGGGTGCTGATCCGGATCATCCCCGGAATCTCGCCGGAAACCCACGAATCGCAGTCCACCGGCGGCGAGGACTCCAAGTTCGGGCTGCCCCTCGACCAGGCCCGCGAGGCGATTGCCCGGATCCGGGCCAGTGACCGGCTGCGGCTGGACGGACTGCACCTGCACATCGGCTCGCAGATCCTGGACACCGAGCCGTTCGCCCGCGCTGTCGAGGCGGTCGCCGTGCTGGGCACGTTCCCGGTCTACGACATCGGCGGCGGCCTCGGCGTCCGGTACACCCTGAAGGATCACGCCCCGACCGTGGAGCAATACCTGGATACCATCACCGAAGCGGCCCGCGCCTGCCTGCCGGCCGGCACCAAGCTCGTGATCGAGCCCGGCCGGTCGCTGGTGGCCCGCTCGTGCGCGACGTTGTACCGGGTGACCACGGTCAAGCGCACCGGGCGCACGTTCGTCGCGGTGGACGGCGGCATGGCCGACAACCTCGACGCGGCGCTCACCGGCCAGGGATTCGAGGCGGCGGTCGCGACCCGCATGTCAGCCGCGCCGGACGAAGTGGTGGACCTGGTCGGCCGCCAGTGCGAGTCGGGTGACCTGCTGGTGACCGGTCTCGGCCTGCCCGCGCCGGCCGTCGGCGACCTGATCGCGATGCCGGTCACCGGCGCGTACACCTACACGCTGGCCAACAACTACAACGGAGCCCTCAAACCGCCGATCGTGTTCTGCCGGGACGGGCGGGCGCGGCTGGTCGCCGAGCGCGAAACCCATGAGCACGTGCTGGCCCTGCACCGGCCCGCTCTCTAACCGCCGTAGAGGCCGACCTCAACCTTTCAACCTCTGTAAGCGCCGGCACCCACGGCATGCTGGGGCTGTGATCATCGCGCCGGCCCGCGCGAATAGCCGTAGCAGACCCGCGGCGCTAGGGTTCTTGCCGGGATAGCTCGTTACTATCTCGATGCCAGTAGATTTCGTCCAGCGAGCGGGTGCAGCCATGGCTTCTACATCGGTCGTGCTCGCGGTGTTGCTCACGCAACGCAGTACCGGCGCGAAGTCGAGTCTCGATACCGTCAATACTGTGATCAGTACTGTTGGGACGGCAATAACAGGCCTAGCTGTAATCATTGGTGGTATCTGGGCGTATTTTAAGTTTGTGAAGGGACGGACTTTTCGCCCTCGGCTTGAGGTGGACATGTCGGGTCAGTGGCGGAAGGTCGATGGCCAGCAGCTACTGCAAGCACGGATCATGGTGAAGAACATTGGCGCGTCCAAGGTCACGCTGCGGCAGGAGGGCACGGGCCTTCGAGTCAGCCTGCCCGCTGCACATCAGCCTGCGCCGCCCGCTCCTGTTGAATGGGAGGGCCAAAGAGTGTTCGAAATCCTCAAGGAACACGCGTGGATTGAGCCCGGAGAGACGGTCTCCGACGATCTCCTGCTCGATCTAGGTTCGGCTGACCCGGTCCTGGCCCTCATGGAGGGACGGCTGGTGTGGCGCCGACGCCGTGGCAATATTGTCATCTCCGCACGTGAAATCATTCCCACTGATGCGACGATCAGCGGGCCAGGGAATTAAGGATGGAGTGAACTGCGGTGATCCAGAAGCGTGAGGACCCCAAGGAAACACAGGATTGGGAGAACCTGAAGCACGCCCCGGGCCAATCGATCGAGGACAAGAAGGAAACCAAGAAGTGGGAAGAAGGGAAGTGGGGAGATGAGAAGGACGGGAAAACTGAAGATGATCAGGAGCCTAAAGAAGATCAAGAGCTCTAAATAGGCGGACATGCCCGCGCGCAGCCGCGCTTCGGGCGGTCAGCGGCGTCGTCACGCCCTCGCACCCTGCATCACTCAGCGTTATCACTGCTGACCACTGGCAAATCAGGCACCATCAGGCGTCATCCAGCAGCACCAGCGTCATCCAGCAGTACCAGCGTCATCCAGCAGCACCAGCGTCATCCAGCAGGACCAGCACCAGCACGCACACCGGTCTCTTTGACTTGACGTCAAGCTATCTTCGCTGGCGGGGCGACTACGCTGGCGGGCCGTTTATTTTCATGGCCAGCATGCCGACAGGAAAGTCAGGATTGGGTGGCGCCCTGGCGAGGATTCCCTGTCCCGGCCCGTCCGGGCGGCCGGACGCAGCCGGCGCGCCCCGCTCGCGGTGAACGCCAGGTCGCCGGCCTCTTTCGGGCGCGGCGCGGGCGGCGCAGGGCGACTTTCCCCTGGTAGGCCCGTACCACATGGCGCTGACAGCGGAGAATGCCTGATCGATTCGTCGCCGGATTTATGCCATTTCAAGGGCGCATCAAATCCGGCAGTCTAGACCCGCTGGTAGCCCGTAGTTAGAACTACAACACACTCCGCACATAGCCGTCCGCGGCCGGCCGGCTAGACAGCTATCGCGAGAGCGTTAATGCTCGCAAGCAGGCATGTCCGCCACGCCAGCGACTTAATGGAGTCACACAATGCCCGAGCGCGACCATGGCCCACGCGCGGTCGCGACCCTGCTCACCGCGCCGACCCAGCAGTTAGACCGTCCCGCCCACGATCGTGATCTCCTGCGGTCTAGGGCTGGGCAATTCCTGGAGTCGAGAAAGCGGGACCCTGCGAACAACTGGCCGCTGCGAAGCTACCTCCAACTCGGCGCCCTGCCGGGCGCGGTGCCGTGCGCGCGGTTGCACGCCAAGCTGGTGCTCTGGGAGTGGGGCCTTGATCGCCTGGTGGAGACGTCCGAACTGCTGGTGTCGGAGATCGTCACCAACGCAGTCCGCGCATCGGCCGGCCCAGCGAGCAGCCGGGGCGACGAACAGCAGGCCAGCGGACTGCCCTCGGTATGGCTGTGGCTGGCCACCGACCGGCGGGACGTGCTGATCCAGGTCTGGGACGGCAACAACGAGATCCCGGCACGGCAGGACATGGGGCCGGAGGCGGAAGGCGGACGCGGACTGCTACTCGTCGAGCGCCTCAGCGCCCAGTGGGGCAGTTACACGCCGGAGGGCTGGAGCGGGAAGGTGGTCTGGGCGATCGTGGGCGAGGACGCCGCTGGGCGAGCTGATCTGACCGCGAGTGCCTGACCGCCTAGCGATCCCGCTGTGATGTCGCCGCCCGGGCTCATGGAATCGAGCGCATCCAACGATCATGGCCGACGGCGGACATGAATCACTGGCCAGCGGCGGCCTTGTCCAGCCCGTGCCGGGCGGCACTGACGTCCAGGCCGCCCATGCCCTCATCGACGAGCGAGTCCCACCGCCGGCCGATGGCGTCGAGGACGGGCAGCGACACGTCTGATGCCGCGCTGAGCGCCAGCCGGATGTCCTTGAGCGCCCATTGGAGCGAGAAATCTGGCGAGTCATCCCCGGCGTCCATCTTGCGGAACTTCGCGTGCGCCCACGGCGAGGCCAGGTTTCCGGTGCCGAGGAATTCCAGCACCTCCTGGTGATCGACGCCGAGCGAGTCCACCAGCGCCAGGATCTCCGCGGTTCCCTCGGCCAGGAAGACCAGCCAGCTGTTCATGACCAGCTTGAGCCGGGTGCCCGCCCCTGCCTCGCCGAGCCACTTCGTCGCCCGGCCGATCGCCTCGAACACGGGCTCGAGCACCGGCTTGGCCGCCTCCCCGCCGGACGCCAGAATCAGCAGCTGGCCGGCTTCGGCCGGGCCCCGCGTCCCCGAGACCGGCGCGTCCACGAAGTGGACGTCCGGGCGCTCTTTCGCAACCTGGGCGACCAGCTCGCTGGTGGCGGCCACGCCGACGGTGCCCATCTGCGCCCACACGGCGCCCGGCCGCATGGCGGCCAGCATGCCCTGGCCGAAGGCCACGGACTTCACCGCCTCCGCGTGCGGGAGCATGGTGATCACCACGTCCGCGTGAGCGACGGCGTCGGCGGGCAATTCGTGCGCCACCGCGCCCTCTGCCGCCAGAGCGGCGGCAGGCTCGAGCGTCCGGTTCCACACGTCGACCGGCAACCCGGCGCGCAGGAGGTTGCGGGCCATGCCGGCGCCCATCGTCCCGATGCCGAGCACGGCGACCCGTGGGCCCGTGCGATCCGGCGTAGTGTCGTTCACGAGTGCCTCCTAGTCATGTTCGCTGGCTGTCATATTCGCTGGTTGCGTCCAATGCCCCGGCTGCGCCAGGCCACCAGCGTGGCCAGGCCAGCCGTCACTGCCCCGGCGAGCATGGCCGCCCGGTCGCCACCCACGCCCGCCGTTCCGCCTCCGTGGCTGGCCGTGATGGCGATGGCCGGCAGCAGCGCGGCGCCGATGCCCGCGCCGATCTGGCGGCTGGTGTTGATCACTCCGCCAACAAGCCCCTGATCATCGTCGGCCACCCCGCGGCTGGCGGTCACCATGGCGCCGAACGCGGTCCCGGCCGTCCCGAAGCCGATGAAGGTCACCGCCGCGAGCAGCGGGCTGTAGCCGCCCGTGGCCGGGAGGTGGGTAAGGGCCAGGAAGCCGAACGTTGCCACGCCGTTGGTCAGCACGAGCAGCCATCGCGTCCCCATCCGGGCCGCAAGCCGGGCGCCGAGCGCCCCGGCGGCGAACCCGACGATGCCCTGCGGGGCGATGGCCAGGCCGGTCATGAGCGGGGAGTCATGGAGCACCTGCTGGAAGTAGAGCGACAGGACGAGCATCTCACCGCCGTTCCACACCCCGAGCAGCAGGATGAGGGCGCCGCCCTTGCGCAGGCTCGGCAGCCGCAGCACGTCGCCGCGAATCAGCGGATCCGGGTGGCGTTTCTCGACCATGGCGAACGCCCCAGCGGCCGCCCCGGCCAGGGCCAGCGCCCCCAGCACGCCGGGCGAGGTCCAGCCCGCCACGCCGCCCTGGGACACGGCGAACACCACGGCGGCGATCGCCCCGGTGATCAGCGCCGCGCCGCCAACGTCCAGCCGCCGCTGGCCTCGCTCCTCACGGGACCGGCCGAGCAGCCGCGGGGCCAGCAGCACGGCCGCCACCCCGACCGGCACGTTCACCAGGAAGATCGTGCGCCAGGTGGTGAACTGCACCAGGACGCCACCGAGCACCTGGCCGGCCACGAAGCCGGTCGACGCGGTGGCGCCGTAGAAGCCAAGCGCCCGGTTGCGCTCCGGGCCTTCCGGGAATCCGGTCGTGATGAGGGACAGCGCCGCCGGTGCCACCAGCGCCGCTCCCGCGCCTTGCACGGCGCGCGAGATAATCAGCAGAACGGGATCCTGGGCCAGTCCCCCGGCCAGCGATGCGGCCGAGAAGGTGAGCAGCCCGGCGGCGAACATCCGGCGGCGGCCGAACAGGTCGGCGGCGCGCCCGCCGAGGATCATCAAGCCGCCGAAGGTGATCGCGTACCCGGTGACCACCCACTGCACCGTCGAGGCAGCGAAACCCAGTTCCCGCTGAATGGATGGCAGCGCCACGTTCACGATGCTGAAGTCGAGAACCACCATGAAGGACGCCACCAGGATGAGCGCCAGCCCGGCGCCCCGGTAGCGCGGCGGGGCCGGCGCGAGGGCCGAGGCCGGCGCCGGGGGCAGGGACGCAGGCAGGGCCGGGGCCGGCGCCGGGGATGGGGCGAGGGGCAGGGTCGTGGCTGGGGGCTGGGAAGACGGGGCTGGGGGCGGGGGAGCTGTGAGAGTCGGGGCGTGAGGACCCGCGGGTTGCCTGGTCATTGTCCTGTCCTGAGCGACTATACGATACGCATCGTCGCGTTTTTAAAGTGACGGTAGACTTCAACCGCATGGAGACGCGAAGTATTCCGTCGGCCGCCGCAGGGCCGGTGCCGCCCGCCAGACGGGGCCGCCCACGGAGCGAAGAGGCGGACCGGGCGATCTTGCGGGCGGCCACAGAACTCCTGGCCGAGCGGGGCCTGCACGGAATGTCCATCGAGGAGGTGGCGGCCCGGGCCGGGGTGGCCAAGGCCACCATTTACCGGCGCTGGAACTCGCGCGGGACACTGGCCCTCGACGCGTTCCTCGCCGAGTTCAAGGCGCTGCAGCCATTGCCCGACACCGGCGCCCTGCGAGATGACCTCCTCGCCGCCCTGCGGGCGTGGGTCCGGGCGGTCACCCGCACACCGGCCGGGCGCACTCTGGCGGGCCTGATCGCCGAGGCGCAGCATGACACGGAACTGGCGGACGCCTGGCGCGCCCGGGTCGTGGAGCCGCTCCGGGCCCAGCACCGGATCATGCTGAAGCGCGCCATCGACCGCGGCCAGCTACCCGCCAGCACCGACACCGAGGTCGCCTTGGATCTGCTGTACGGCGCCGCTTACCACCGCCTGCTCAACGGCCACCAGCCACTCAACGACACGTTCGTGCGCCACGTGGTCGACGTCATCGTCACCGGCCTGACCGCCGACCGCCCGGCCTAGCTGCCACCCCAGCGCCGCGGCTTCGCGCGAGGCGGGTGGCGCCGACGATGCGTACCTCGCATGCGTACATGTACGGATGCGGCGGCGGGCTCGGGCGGCCACGGTTGTCGGCATGACAAGCCTCACTGTGTCCGAGCGGCGCCGGCTGACAGCGATCCGTGCTTCGTGGCTGTTCGACGGCACCGGTTCGGTGCTGATCGTGGACCCCCTGGTGGTATTCGACGGCGCGACGATCCGGTCTGCGGAGTCCGGCGGCGCCGTGCCAGAGGGCGCGCGCGTCGTGGATCTCGACGGGGCGACGCTCCTGCCAGGCCTTGTGGACACGCACGTCCACCTGGCGTTCGACGCCAGCCTGGACCCGGTCGGCAATCTGGCTGCTCGTGACGACGGCGCGGTACTCGCGGCGATGGCCGAGGCTGGCCGGGCGTCGCTGCGGGCCGGGGTGACGACGGTGCGTGACCTGGGTGATCGCGGCTACCTCTCACTGCAGCTGCGGGACCGGGAAGACCAGCCGGCCGTGGTGGCGGCTGGGCCACCAATCACGAGTCCGGGCGGGCACTGCCACTTCTTGAACGGGGTCGCCGAGCCGACTGAGTCCGGCGTGCGGGCGGCGGTGCGCAGGCACGTCGAGCGCGGCGTGGACGTCATCAAGATCATGGCCAGCGGCGGAACGATGACGCCGGGAACCCGGCAGGAGCGCTCCCAGTTCGATGCCGGGGTGCTGCGGGCGGCTGTCGATGAGGCGCACCGGCACGGGCTGCCAGTGACCGCGCACGCCCATGGCACCCCGGCCATCGCGGACGCCCTCGCGGCCGGGGTCGACGGCATGGAGCACGTGACGTTCTGGTCGGCCGGGGGCGTCGACATGCCCATGGAGCTGCTGCGGGCCGTTGCCGACCGGCGGGTAGTGGTGGGCGCCACGGTCGGCATGGTGCAGGTTGCGGGTCTGGCGCCGCCAGCGGAGATCGTCTCGCGTATCCCGAAGATCGTCCAGAATCACCGTCGCCTGCACGAGCTGGGTGCACCGTTTGTCGCGGGGACTGATGCCGGCATCGCCCCGGTCAAGCCGCACGGGGTGCTGGCCTGCGCACCGCCGATGCTGCGCGACATCGGCCTGGGGCCGGCTGAGTCGCTGCGCGCGATCACCTCGGTCGCCGCAGGCGTGTGCGGCCTGGCGCACCGCAAGGGCCGCATCGCACCCGGCTACGACGCTGACCTGCTCGCTGTCGACGGCGACCCGCTGGCCGA
>Ga0209526_10000604_pt1 | contig 23550 bp, 23 predicted proteins | sample JacPinW_OM2H0_M1_FD_188566 | JGI IMG/M metagenome (GOLD analysis project Ga0209526, IMG submission 188566) | Forest soil microbial communities from Algoma, Ontario, Canada - Jack Pine, Ontario site 1_JW_OM2H0_M1 (SPAdes) (version 2) | ecosystem: Environmental > Terrestrial > Soil > Boreal... | reverse complement strand
CCAACAGCGACCGCGGCGGAAACTGTGTTCCCGTTAAATACTTCACGCGGAATCCGCATGCCAGAAACAACTCCTACACTCCCAATCTCCATCACGTGTGGGACACGGAAATTCCGGAAAGCCAGATGCTGGGGGCGGACGCCGCGGAGTTTGCGGACACACTCGATGCCGCATTCGAGAGCTCCTTCACCGCGTGGCAGCAGGGCGGGATGCAATTGGACGCGTGGGCCTGGGAAAGTCACGACCACGCTGTGGAAACAGCCTATGGCGCTTTCAGCAAACCAATCCCAGTCGAGCCGGACGTTCCCGTGAACACCTGCGCGGACGATAACAACATCGGGCAGCGCATGCTGCACAAACATCTTGTAATCGGGGCCGCTTACCGGGACCAGGCGGCATCTGTAGTCGAGGAGCGTCTGGCACAAGCGGGAATACGGCTGGCCATGATCTTGAATGACGCGGCCAAAGCCAGCCTATAGCAAAGGATTTTTAAAAATCGCAACAGTGTGGTTTTGCAACTCGATGACAGTTAGCGTCTGGCACCGTCACGATTCGTGCCTATTGCTATTTTGGGTGGTAGTGGATAGCCTGAGTCTGCAGAAGGGCGCGGGCTTTTTGTTGAATAATGCGTCCTGTTTTACCCTACGGCTCGACCCTCTCGCCAGCGGGAAACCTTGACTCTTCCCACGAACGCCCTCTCCGTTCTGAAAGCCGAGCAGCAAGCATGCCGCCCAGCCTGCGGCCAGAGCACTTACTTGCCACCATACTGTCTTCAACCGAAGACGGGCTACTCTCGTTTTCACTGGACGGAGTAATCCAATCCTGGAGCCGGGGAGCAGAGCGGCTTTATGGATATTCGGAAGCAGAAATCGCGGGGCAAGCGATCAAGATGCTGCTGCCAAGCTGCGAGATACCCGCTTGCGAAGAGTTGTTGAGAGTGGCCAAAAACGGAATCTACGATTGCTGTAAAAATGCCGAGCGTCTGCGGAAAGACGGCGCAAAAATACGCGTGACGCTGAAAAGGGCCGCGGTTCGCGACGAAAGTGGCGCAGTGACGGGAATTGTGGAGACTGCCACCGCCACGGGCGGGCATGCGGAAGGCACGGACGCAAATGTCCAGCTCCAAGCGCTAGTGGAGCAGATGCCCGCGATACTCTGGACTACGGACGAACACCTGCGAATCACCTCGAATTGGGGAACAGGTCTCAATTCGTCGAAAGTCAAAGCGGGGGATTTTGTAGGCCGAACGCTTTACGATTACTTGGAATGCCAGGAGGATCCTCTCGCTCCCCCTATCGCGCAGCATGCCGATGCCCTACGAGGGATTCCTTCTTATTTCGAGTATCGCCACGGCAGCCGGCATTTTGCTCTTCATCTCAGCCCATTGCGCGCAGCCTCAGGCGAAATCACAGGTTGCGTCGGCGCGGGTATCGACATCACGGACCGGAAGAGTAGCGAGGATCAAATTCGCTACCAAGCGACCCACGACGCGCTGACCGGGTTAGCGAACTACCGCGAATTCATTGACACAATGGAGCGCGAAGTGCGACGCGCCGAGCGCAGCAAACATTCCTTCGCTCTGCTTCTCCTGGATTTGGACGGGTTGAAGGCAGTTAATGACAAGTACGGACATTTGGTGGGAAATCGCGCCCTTAAGAGATTGTCGGAGGTAATCAAGGAACACTCTCGTGCAACCGATCTAGCCGCCCGGTATGGAGGCGACGAGTTCGCGGTCGTACTGATCGATGCTGACCCTGGTATGGCAAATCGGATTGCGCAGCGCGTGCAGAAGGCATTGCGCGACGGCCGGGAACAGCCTCCGCTCACCGTTAGTATTGGAATGAGTGCTTCTCCGGAAGACGGCCGGACCGTGCCAGAACTGTTGCAAGCCGCAGACCGGCACTTGTACAAGCGCAAGAAGGCAGCATACGCGCAAGACGTAAGCATCGGCTAAACTCCATAAACAGGATGGTTGACAGTGACGCCGCCATAGCGCGATTCTGGCGGCGATTCTGCGCAGACAGATCCTTCTCGGGAGAATCCGCCGTGAACTCCGCCGATCTTGTTCTTGCCCTGCTCGATGAAGCCTACGAAAAACGCACCTGGCACGGACCTAATCTCCGGCAGTCTTTGCGGGGAGTGACGGCAAAGCAAGCGGCGTGGCGCCCCGGCCGCGACCGGCACAACATCTGGGAAGTCGCGCTGCACTCCGCCTACTGGAAATACGCGTTGCGACGGAGGATCGAGGGAGGCAAGCGTGGCTCCTTCGCGCTGAAAGGCAGCAACTTTTTTGTGCGGCCAGAGCCCGGAGCTAACATGGAGGCGGCGTGGAGCGCCGACAAAGACCTGCTCGAGCACGAGCACCGTGCTTTGCGGCAAGCCGTGGCGGAACTGCGGCAAACGCCGCGATGGGAGAAACTACTGCCGCAGTTGTGGGGCATCGCGTTTCACGATATTTACCACGCTGGTCAGATACGGCTGCTGCGGCGGCTGATGAGTCCCAAAAAATAACGCCGCCAACCGCGCCGGTCGCAACCATCGAGTTCATTGACTTACGCGGCAACGCGGCCTAAGATTCGCTTCATCTGCTGGACAAGGCGCTAAACTCTGCGCCATCCATCCCGGCCGATTCTGCGTGGTCCCCGGCGGTGCACGTGCCAAGCTCCGTAGTGTCGCATTACCGGCTACTCAATCCGCTGGGCAGCGGGGGTATGGGCGTGGTCTACCGGGCAGAAGACACCGCGCTGGGCCGCACGGTGGCCCTAAAGTTTTTGTCCTCGCAAATTGCGCAGGATCCCAAGCGCGTGGAGCGCTTTCGCGACGAAGCGCGCACGGCATCTGCCCTCAATCATCCCAACATTTGCACCATCTATGAAGTCGGAGAGCAGGAAGGCGAGCTTTTCATCGCTATGGAGTATGTGGAGGGCCGGCCGCTTTCCGAGTTCTTGCGCGACGGTGGGATGGTGGTGGAAACGGTTCTGCGTTACGGGCGGCAGATCTCCGGGGCGCTGGAGCACGCGCACGAACGCGGCGTCGTGCATCGCGACCTGAAGCCCGCGAATGTGGTTGTGACGCCGGACGGCAACGCGAAAATCCTCGATTTTGGCCTGGCCAAGCGCAACGATCCCGAAGAACTCCAGCGCAAGACTACGCAAGGCGTGGCGACGGAAACCAGCGTCGGACTCACTGGAACACTCCCGTACATGTCGCCGGAACAATTGGAAGGTGGTGAAACCGGACCACGCAGCGACATTTGGTCGCTGGGCGTGATGTTGTATGAAATGGCGTCAGGCACGCGGCCCTTTCGAGGAGAGAACCTATATCGGCTCTGCACCGCGATTATTCAGGAGCCGATGCCACCGCTACCGGGAAACGTGCCCGCGGGGCTTGCGGCGGTGATCAAGCGATGTTTGCAGAAGGAGCCGGCGCGGCGCTATCAGCGGGCAAGCGAGCTGCGTGCCGCGCTGGAAGCGCTGGAAATCAGCGGAACGGCAGCCGTAGCGCCGCCCGCGCCGCCAAAAGTAAACACTGAACGCAAGACTGCATTGTGGGTCGCGGTTGCTGTTGCACTCGTTATCTTAGCCGTAGGAGCCGCGCTGCTGTGGCGCAACAAAGGAGGGCTAGAGAGTTCCGGCACGAAGGTAGTCAGCGTTCCCGAAAGGGTGCAGCTCGCAGTTCTGCCGCCTGACACCGCGACCGGGTCCGAAGAGAGCGCGTTCAACGAGGGCTTGGTCGAGACGCTGACGTCACGGCTGACGGTGTTGACGCAGAAGCATCCGTTAGCGGTGATTCCGGCGAGCGAAATGCGCGCGCGGAAAGTGGCCACTGTAGATGCAGCACGGGCGGAATTCGGCGTGAACCTGGGGTTAGTCATCAACGTGCAACACGACCCGGCCGGACAGGAGCGCGTAAATTATTCGCTCGTGGACGCCACTTCCCACCGGCAGTTGCGCGGAGGAACTATTACCGCGCCACGCGGCGATCCTTTTGCGCTGCAAGACCAAGTCTCCGAGAGCGTGACCCAGGCGCTGGAATTGCAACTGCAACCGCAGGAGAGGCGCGCGCTGCAGGCGCATGGCACGACGGAGCCCGCGGCCTACGATTTCTACCTGCAAGGGCGCGGCTATTTGCAAGATTACGTCAAGCCCGAAAACGTAGAGAATGCCATCAACGTTTTCAACCATGCACTTAAGAAGGATCCCGCCTTTGCGGCTGCCAACGCGGGACTTGGAGAAGCATACTGGCGCAAATACCAGTTGACACATGACAAAGCGTGGGCAAACGCGGCCCTGGAGAATTGCCGGAAGGGCGCTGAACGTGACCCCGCGCTTGCGGCGGCGCACATCTGTCTCGGCCGGTTATTTGTTGGCACGGGCAGCTACGAAAAGGCACTTGAAGAATATGGCCGGGCGGTCGAGCTGGAGCCTACGAACGATACCGTGCATGGAGGTCTTGCCTACGCCTATGAGCAGCTCGGTCGCTTGGATGACGCCGAAAAGACGTTCAAGGAGGCCGTTGCAGTTCGCCCCAATTACTGGGCGACACACAACTGGCTTGGTCTCTTTTACCAGCGTCATGCGCGATACGAAGATGCCGCAGCGATGTATTTGCACGTGGTCTCGCTGGCGCCCGATAGCTTTACTGGCTACTACAACCTCGGAGGCGTTCGCACTTTGCAAGGCAAATATGCGGAAGCGATTCCGCTGTTGCAGCGCTCGCTGGAAATCCGGAAGACAGCGAACGCGACATCTAATCTGGGGACCGCATATTTCCAGTTGCATCGTTATGCCGATGCGGCGGCCGCATTCGAGCAGTCCACAGAACTTGACCCGAAAGATTACGTTTTTTGGGGCAATTTGGGCGACGCTTACTACTGGGCTCCAGGACGACGCGCCGAAGCCGCCGCAGCTTACGCCAAGGGCATCGCGTTGGGCGAACAGGAACTCCGCGTCAATCCGCGAGACACACAGGTGCTGAGCAGTCTTGCCATGTACCACGCAATGCGAGGAGAGCGAAAGCTGGCGCTGGACCAGGTGGAGGCCGCTCTCCAGCTCAATTCAAAAAGCCCAGATCTGCTTTTCAATGCCGGCATAGCTTATCAACAGGTTGGAGATACTCAACGCGCACTTGATGCGCTCGAGAAGGCAGTGGCTGCAGGCGTATCGCCGGCAACCCTACGCGATACGCCAAACTTTGATGGTTTACGGGCCAATCCAAGGTTCCTCAAACTGATCCAAAAATAAAAAAAAGAGCAAGGGAGGCTAAAATGTCTTCGATTCGCGTGCGGTGGAGCGCCACGACGGCGTGTGCTCTGGCAATAGTGCTCCTGTTGGAAGGGAGCGGTTGCAAGGAGCAGCCAATGGTCACGAAGAAAAAGACGAAGCCGGTCGCCTGCGATCAAACAATCAGGGTGGACCCAACCAAGGGGGCTTATCCGCTGGCAGTATTTCTTTGCGAAGATGATACGGTAACCTGGGATCCGAACGGACACCAATTCCAAGTCGACTTCCAGACCGGTTCGCCGTTCGTGGGTGGACAGACGACGTTTGACAACAACCACCTCTCGGGAACGGTCAAACATCACTACGATCAGCTCGAGATTTACAAATACACCATCACCATCGACAAAACTAACGTTTTCGATCCGCAGGTGGTCGGCGGTGGGAATCCGTGAAGAGGTGCCGCACACGGCGGATCGCGTCGGACGGGTTGACTGTGTCTTGAAAGAGGCGGATGGCCGCGATTCCGGCGGCGCCCGCCTCTATGCAGGACAGCGCGTTGTCTGGCGTGATGCCTCCGATAGCTAGCACGGGAATGGACACCTCGCGGCAGACCTGTTCCAGGCGCTCTGTGCCTTGAGGTGTACCGAACGGCTCCTTTGACGGCGTCACGAATATAGGGCCAAAGACAATGTAATCGGCGCCGTCGCGCTGTGCCGCCTGCGCGGCTTCGAGTGAATGACAGGAAACGCCGATTGCGAACGATTCATCGAGAGCCTGCTTCCGCGGCGCCGATTCGACCAATCGCTTGGCATCTGCGACGGGCAAGCCCTTTTCTCCCAGGTGGACCCCTCCGGCGCGCTCGGCGATAGCCACATCGAGCCGATCATTCACCAGAATGCGAGTTGGGCTGGAACGCTTCGCGGAAAGCTGCGCGGCAATGCGCAGAGATTGGCGGGTGAGCGAGGCCAACTCGGCCGCCGACAAATCCTTCTCGCGGATTTGCACCCAGTCGACGCCTGCCGCGGCGATCTCTTCGATTCTCTGAGTCAGCGCGGCTAGCGACTCTGCCGTATTGGCGATCGGCAGGCTGTGACGGTCGGTGACGTAACAGAGCAGAGGAGGTTGGCGCGCCGCAAGCCGATTATTGCGGGCCAGCATGGGAAGCAGCAGACGGCGCGGGATCGGGACCAATCATATTGATCGCCAAAAAGATGTCCAGCACGCCCAGACCGCTTACGGCGCCGCGAAACGCCGGATGCAGCAGGATGCGCATCAGCGAAGGAAAGTGGCTCAGGAAATAATTCTTCTCCCAGATCGAAGTCCACGGGAGATAGAACAGAATTGCGCCCATAATGCACAGAATGACCACTAGCAGCGCGCTGAATATTTTATTCATCAGAGAAAGGTAGGACCGCCTAGCGAACCCGAAACATCAGCGGATGGGCTTCTGAAGAGCGGCGATGCGCTCACCCACATCGCGATAATCAATATTCATCGCGTAGACCTGGGAAAAAGTCTTCAGAGCCGCAGCCGGCTCGCCCGCCGACTCCTGAGCTACTCCTAAATCATACCGCAATGCGAGGACACTTTCCGGGTCGAGGTCCGGAGTGCGCAGCGCGCGGTCGTACCAAATGGCCGCGACACCAGGCTGTCCTTTGTCCATGAAGGCAAGTCCCAAGAGCGTGCAGCACTGCATGGTGTAAGGGAACGGGCGTCCGCGATCTGTGGCCTTAGCCACCTTCTGAAACTCGCTGATGGCTTCTTCGAGTAAGCCCATCTCGCGGAAGGCTATACCAAGATTGTAGTGCGTCTCGAGGTCCTCCTCTTCCGCTCCCATTTCGCCCAACTCCGAGCGGAACTCGTCGAACACTTCCTTCAACGGGCCTTCTATCTGGCTCGACGCAGGTGGAGGTGCGGACGCAGGCTTCGACGAATTCTTGCCTGCCGCGGGCGCTTCAGCTCGCGGACTCGAAACGGCGGCTGGATGCGCGGGCTCGCCTATACCAAGTTGGTCGATCTCATTGGCCAGGTCGGCGAGAAACTGATCGGAAGCGAAGCTCTCATTCCCTGCGGCGGGTGGCGCAGCATTTTGGTGTACCGGCTCCGGTTTGCGACGCGCCGGCGGAGCAGTCGGAGGCCTCTGCTCGTGCGCAGGAACCAGCGGCTCCGCATCAAGAACCAGCTCGTACTCCTGCTCCACCTCGAACTCCGGTTCTGGCGCCTTGGGTTTCTCCTTGGCCGGCGGTTTCTCTTTCGGGGGTTTAGCGGCTGGTAGTGGCTGCGTTCGGAAGGTCGGCTCGGCAGGTGTTGGCAGAGCGTCCTTCTCGAAAATAGACGCGGTTTCGTGGGCTTCCCTTCGGATGGAAATCTCGGGCAAATCCTCCGAGATAGAAATCTCTGCTGACGTTTCGGCGAATGGATTTGTATTCTCGGGTACTGCCTCTTCGATCGGGATTTCAAACTCGGGAGCCGCATCTTGGTGGACAGCAGGCGCTCTTCCGGCGGGCTCGCTCGGCTGAGTGTCGCTGAGCATGGACGCCCATTCGTCGGACAAATCGACTTCGTGAACGTCTTCCTGGATCGGAGCAGGCGCCTCCACCTCCGGGTGCTGCACTGGAGCAGCCTCTGCCACTGTCGGCTTGGGTTCCGGGGCAGGGGGTTGCGGCGGAGCCAGGTCCTCATCGCTCAAACCTGCGGCGCGTTGGAACCTCCGGCGAAGCTCCTCGAAACGTTCTGCGCTGCGAGTATCTCCGCGGTCGGTGTGAATTCGTTCCAATTGCGCGGCAAGTTCTGCGGTGCGGCGATCGTCGCCCGCGCCGAGAACGAAATCCAGCAATTTCTCAAGCGTCGGGGCATGTCGCGGCGCCCGCCGCAGAATGGCCTCCAGCAAACCAATGGCTTTCTGTGTTAGCCCATAACTCGCAAAAAGATCAACGTCCGTCAGCGACTGCGCTATAAATTTTTGCGTTTCGTCATCGAGCTGGCTGTCCCCGGGATCTCCCGCGGGCTTTGCTCTGACTTCCGGTGTCTCTGTCTCCGTAGGCAATTTGGGAGCAGCCGGTTTCCGCAACTCAACTGGCGAAGTCTCCTCTTTTGGAGCGGCCGGTACAGGAGCCTCTTCCGGAATGTCATGGCCCAGCTTACGTAAGACTGCGTTCAGCTTGCGCTTCGGAGCCTCGCTGTCCGGCTGCCGCGCGACAAGTTGCTCGTAAACTTCCTTCGCGCGCTCATACTGCTTGGCGCCGGCAAGGGCGTCGCCCAGGTGAGCGAGAGAGTCCGCCAAGCGGAAAGAATCGCTCGTGCGTTCATAGAATTCCACCAGCCATTCCAGCGGTTCGATCCGCCCAGGCAGCCGGGCCGTCAGATCATTCAGCAGCCGGCCCACATGCTCGTTCTCCCCAGCGTCGATCATGGGCACGCGGATACGCTCCAGCAGCTCCATGGCCTGCTCGCCCTCGTCCGCATGCAACAGCGCTTCCGTGATTTTTTGCGCCGAACCGAAATTCTTGGGATCAGCGTCAAAGACGCGCAGCGCCAATGCCCCGGCATTTTCCCAGTCGGAGTTTTTCACATACATGTCGAGCAGCAACTCGGTTTGCTCGCCGCCCTTGTCGAGATCAGCGACTTGCTCGAGGGCCTTGGCCGCTTCGGCGACGTCACCCTTGGAGGAATGAATGCGGGCTTTGACGATCACGGCCGCCATGTTCTTGGGGTCCAGCTTCAAGGCTCGATCCGCCAGCTTCTCGCATTCCGTGGAATCGCCGCGAGCCAGTGCGCGCTGCGCAGCAGACACATAAGCCTCGATGGCATCCGCGGTCTGCCCCATCGCGGTATAAAGATCAGCCAGGCGAATCTGGATGCGCAGGTTGTCTGGCTCGGCCAGCAGCAGCTTCTTCAGCAGCGCCACGGCTTCCGGTTGGCGGTTGCCCTTCAGATGGATTTCCGCGAGCTGCAGGAATAGGGGCCGCGCTTCGCTCATTACCCCCTGCTGCACGTATAGGTCGGCGAGTTTCTCGAGCGGGCGAATCTCTTCCGGAGCCAGCTTAGCGATGCGCTTGTAGACGGCAATCGCCTTAGTCAGGAAACCGTCACCAACGAAGATCTGCGCCAGCCGCTCAAAATAATCAATGGCCTGAAACGTCTCGCCCTGCCGGATGTACAGCTCCCCAATGGTCATCAGCGTGACCTGGTCTTTGGGCTCGTATTTGAGGATTTGCTGATATTCCGCGATGGCCTGCGGGACCTTGCCCTGGTTCAGGAGCTTCTGCGCGGCTTCGACGTATTTGCTTTTGCTATAGGCCATTCGTGACTCAGACACAGCGCCGCCCCGCCTGCTGGAGAGGATTATCCTCCGCGCCCGAAGGTAAAAAAGGCAGGCAGAAAGCTGTGCTTGCCTACGCTAGCAGGGGGAGAAAAGCCAAGTCAACGAACCCAGAGTTTCGTGTGAGCAGCCAGTTATCCCCGTTGGACTTAGGAACGCGCTGGCGAAAACCAGGCGAAGCCGCGGAATCACGGTTTGGACCGTAAAAGTTCGGTTTCTTGCCAGGTCGGAAGCCAGGCAAGCGGATTCGGACATCAGGGCAGAATCGCGTCCGGCAGCAGGGCTATCTGGATGGCCCCGGCGGACCAACAGCCTGCCTCGCGTACCGGCGCAAACGAATACCGGTGCAGCGGTGTGGGACCGTGTTGGCGCAGCGCCTCCAGGTGATCGGCGGTGGCATAACCTTTATGGCGCGCCAGGCCGTACTGCGGATAGACCGTATCCCACTCTTCCATGCGCGTATCGCGATGCGTTTTCGCCAGGATCGAAGCGGCAGCGATGGAGACGCTGCGGCAATCGCCCTTAATGAGTGGCTTTTGCTCGATCAGGACATCGAGTTGAAGCGCATCGATCAGCAAGTAGTCCGGGACGATCGCGAGTTGCTGCAGCGCGGCGGTCATAGCCTGGCGGCTGGCCTGGTAAATGTTCCACGCGTCAATGCGTTGCGCATCGATCTCCGCTACGGCCCACGCCAGCGCGTGCTCGCGGATGCGTTCCGCCAGTTGCGTGCGGCGCTCCGGCGCGATCTGCTTGGAATCGTCAAGCCCTACAATGCGGCGCTTTGGGTTCAGAATCACCGCGGCGGCAACCACTGGTCCGAACAGCGCCCCACGTCCGGCCTCATCCAAACCGGCGATGCGCGTCCAGCCAAGTTTGCGCGCCGCTCGCTCGAAACGGGAGGAGCAGAGGCGGCTCATTTCGCTCGCGATTTTAGCATGCGAGCAAATTTCGCCACAGCGGTTATGCAGAGGAACAGAAAAGAAAAACTCAGACCAGTGAAAGCCCTACTTGTTGGTTTCTCTTACGCCGGGCGCCCCGCTGCGGCTAATCTGAGTCTATTCGTTACTCGTAACGAAGTGCAGCCACGGGATCGAGCCGCGTAGCCCGCCGCGCTGGGAGATAGCAAGCCAAAACTCCAACGCCTAACAGGAGCACGCCCGTAGCCGCTATGGTTACCGAGTCGCCGCCACGCACACCAAAGAGAAGCCGGGAGAGCAGCGGCGTAAGAACCAACGAAAGCCCCAAACCGACCAGGACACCGGTCGTTACCGGCAGCATGCCTTGCCGCATGATCATTGCAAAGATTTCACCCCGCCGCGCACCGAGCGCCATCCGCACCCCGATTTCTCCGGTGCGCTGCAGAACTGAATACGAAGCGACTCCGTAGATTCCAGTGCAAGCGAGGAGCACAGCGATGACGGCCATAATGCCGGCGAGCGTACTGGTGAAACGCGCGGGACGCCGCGCCTTTTCAACGTAATCGTTCATCGGAAGAATGCCGTAGACGGGCATGTCCTTGTCGAGGTTTGCCACCTCGCGGCGAATCAATCCCACCAGGGTGTGCGGATCGATATTCGATCTCACGGTGAGCGCCATGTGCGCCCGTACCGCTCGCGGATAGAGCAGATAAATTTGCCCGCGCACCGGATCGGTGAGGGAATGCGATTGTAGGTGCCTGACGACACCAACGACTTCCACGGTGTCACGTACAAAATTGCCGTTTTCTACGTTGAGTTTCTTTCCGATCGCGCTGCCTCTAGGCCAAGCCCTCGCGGCAACACTGTCATCCACGACGGCGATCGGCCGATTTTCTTGTGCATCGATGGGATCGAAGTCCCGCCCGGCGACGAATTGTGCCCCGAGGCTCGCGAAATAGCCGGGGAGAATCGATCGGTGGTCGGCCATAACCGTGTTCTGTTCGGGTTTCGGCGCGCCTTCCGGCCAATAGTAGCTGTACCAGTTCGGTAGCGTGTCATCGAACGGCAAATGAGAGATCACCCCGACGGAATCAATTCCATTGGTGGCCGAGAGATTCTTCTGCAGCTCGCGAAAGAAATGAATCGCTGATTCGGGCGTTTGATACTTCACTCCCGAAGCGGAGAGGCGAACCGTCATGACGTGTTGTGCATTGAATCCGGGATTCACGCGGAGCAGGCTGGCAAACGTCTGCAACAATAGTCCCGCGCCGACCAACAACACGAATCCCAGAGCCACTTCGGCCGCGACCAGCACGTTCCTGATTCGTTGTCTGCCGGCTGTAACCGTCCGGCCGCCCTCCTTCAGCGAATCGACCAAATTCAGCTTTGTCGTTCCGAGCGCGGGAGCAAGGCCAAACAAAATCCCGGCGAGAACCGATAGCGCCAGCGTGAATCCGAAAACCGGCAGATTGAAAGCGGTCGCCACGAGGCCTTCCATTCCCGCCGGGCGCAAAGACAACAGCAAATTCATGGCCCAAGAGCCCAGCAACAGCGCCGCCGCTCCGCCGAGACAAGAAAGCAAAATGCTCTCCGTCAAAAGCTGGCGAATTACCCGGCCGCGCGCGGCGCCCACCGCGGTGCGCAGAGTGATTTCTCGTTGCCTTTCGTTAGCGCGAGAGAGCAGAAGGTTAGCGACATTGGCGCACGCGATCAGCAAAACCAGACTCACGCCGCCGAAAAGCGTTAGAAGCGCCGGCCGAACATTACGAACCACGTCTCCGTGCAGCGGCACGACTTGGAGTCCAAGCGCCTGCTCGGAAAACACCGTGAACTCCGAGCGCAACTGTGTCGCGATGGAGTCCAGCTCGGCTTGCGCCTGCGGAATCGCTACCCCTTTTCGCAGCCGGCCGATCACGCGGATGTAACATTGGTCGCGAGGGTCTTCCGCCAGGTTGCTGGCGAAGGGAACAAACGCGTCTATGTCCGGAGGAACGCTCGAGCCTTCCGGAAAAATAATCTTGAAATCCGGAGGCATCACGCCTACCACGGTGATTGAATTTCCGTTCAGATGGACTGATTTCCCGATGAGCCGCGGATTCCCTCCGAAGCGATGCCGCCACAGTGCATCGCTTAAAATCACGGACTTGGCCGAATAGGTACCTTGCTCTTCGGGCAGGAAGAATCGTCCCAACTGCGGCTTGATGGCTAGCATGGAAAGAAAATTCGACGTCACCAACCCAAGACGCACGTGCTCCGGCTCACCTTCTCCGGTGAGCGCGCCGCTCTGCGCCCAAATGCCACCGAACTCCTCGAATAGTTGGCTGCGCTCGCGCAAGTACACCAGCTCCGGACCGGAAGCTGGCCCTCTTCCTTCATTGCTAAAGATCGACCACACCACCGTGAGCCGGTCCGCCTCCGGATACGGCAAGCCTTGAAGCAACACGGAATGCACCACGCTGAAGATCGCGGTATTCGCGCCGATGCCCAGCGCCAGCGTCGCAATGGCCACGGCGGTAAATCCTGGCTTCTTGGCAAAAATGCGAACCGCAAAGCGCAGGTCTTGCCAAAGCGTGTCAAGAAAAGGCAGGCCGCGCTGCTCGCGATAGGCTTCCTTCGTTTGCTCAACGCCGCCGAATTCGCGGCGCGCGGCAAAGCGCGCTTCCTCCGCGTTCATGCCTCGGCGAATGTGCTCGTTGGTGAGCGCATCGAGGTGCGAGCGCAGCTCGACGTCAAGATTGTCGTCGCCGCCGCGTCTGCGAACTAAGCCGAGCAGGCGTGAGCCGAACATGCGCAAGCGGCTCATCTCACGTTCCTTCCGCGCCCAGCAGCCGCGCGATGACACCAGCCATGCGCTCCCAGCTTTCGGTTTCTGTTGCGAGCTGCTTGCGCCCCGCGCGCGTCAGCGAGTAATACTTCGCCTTCCGATTGTTCTCGGAGACGCCCCACTCTGACGCAATCCAGCCGCGCTGTTCCAATCTCAGGAGCGCCGGATACAGCGTGCCCTGATTCAGCTTGAGCAAATCCTCCGAAACCTGATTGATGCGCTGCGCGATGCCATAGCCGTGGAGCGGCCCAAGAATGTCCAGAGTCTTCAATACAATGAGATCAAGAGTTCCCTGAAGCACTTCAACACGCGGGGGTGTCATCGATCTCGTCCTTTAAATACGCAGCAGGAGGCTAGCCTCGCTCCTGTTGATTGTCAACAGGTGACCTCACCCTTGTAGACGCAGCGACCGGGCAAGGGTTTCCGCCGTGCCCAAAGATTTCTCCAGCAGATACAACGACCTTGCGGAGGCCAAGCGGTCAATAAAAAAGCCCCGCAGGCGCGGGGCTCTTCACAAAGCGGGCGAAATCGAAAACCGTTTACGCCTTTGGTTCCGTCCCACCAGCGGCAGCAGCAGCCGCGGCCGGCGTTTCCTCTCGCGCCGCGCGCTTGATACGCGCAGCCTTGCCGCGAAGTTCACGCAAGTAGTAGAGCCGGGCGCGCCGCACTTTGCCTTTGCCGACCACTTCTATTGAGCTGATCGTCGGCGAATGCAGCGGGAAAATGCGCTCAATCCCCACACCAAAGCTCACTCGGCGCACTGTAAACGTCGCGCCCGAGGCCCGGCCTTTCTTGGAGATCACCACGCCCTCAAACGCCTGAAGGCGTTCTTTCTCCTTCTCGCCGTCGCCTTCCTTCAGGCGCACGTTGACCCGCACCGTGTCACCCGGCCGGAAGTCGGGGAGGTCTTTGCGCAGTTGCGCGTCATGTAGTTTTGCAATTACCGGATTCATGTTCGTATTCCCTGCAGACCCACTCGGGCGGGGCCAGCACACCAAACGCAAACTTCAATTATAGGCAAATTGTCGCGATTTTCCTAGCAGAAATCAATCCCGGAGAAGCGGACTCGCTTGAGTAAATGGCCTTCGGCGTCTAATGCGGCGCGGTCTGACGCTGCGCCACGACCATTCCTCCAGCGGCGCCGCCAACAACCTTCAATGCATGAGCGACCCAGTATTGCCATGGTTCCGGTTGCGCGCGGGTGAGACCGACGTACATGAGCGTGCCTGCAACGCCGATGAGCACACCGTGCAAGACGAACTTCGTCTTAATCCTCCGTCCTAACCACACGGTAACGGCGAATGTGGCAGCGAGCGCTACTGGTGGCACGACGTAAACTAGGAGTCGCCCTGCGCCGCTCAGGAACAGCGGGATCGCGATCGCGAAGAGGATGACTTCCATTAAAAAAGCAGCAAGTAAGACGCGTCCCCATTGGATCGACATACATTTCTTCCTAAAGGCCCGACCGTGCGAGCCCGAAGCGATTTCAAGGCCCACTACCATTCATTTGGGGAGCGCTATGCCAGTGCCGAGGCCGCGCTGCGCCGCCGAATCACGGTCTCAGAGAAGCGCTCCATCTCTTGAAGTTGTGGGCTGAATTGCAGCAGCAGCAAATCTACGCCGGCGGCCTCGAATTGCGCAACGCGCTCCGCGACTTGTTCTACCGTTCCGACCAGTCCCGAACGCAATCCCCGGTTCGACACTGAATAATCCTCCAAGGAAACGCGCTGCTCCAGTTGGGTCCCCGCGAGCCACTGCTGATAATTTGCATAGCCGGCGGCGGATTGCTGCACGTCCGTAATCCGCCGCAGTTCATCCTGCGCCTCTCGTTCGGTGTCACGCACGATCGCGTATCCCGCGACACCGAAGTTCAAGGGCGGCCGGTTGTGCCGGGCGCGCCGCTCGCGCAAATCGGCAATCTTCTCTCGCACGCGCTCTGGCGGGTCGCCATGCATCAAGTACGCGTCGCACTTTTCGGCGATCAGCTCCTTCGCTGCGGGCGATTCACCCCCGGCGTATAGTATCGGCCGCGGCTGAGATATCGGCTTTGGCTCCAAGACATTGTCTTCGACGCGGTAGTATTTTCCCGAAAACGAAAAGTGGTCCTGCGACCACACCCCGTTCAGCACATCGAGCCATTCGCCCGTTCGCGCATAACGATCATCGTGCTGTTCAAAACCCACGCCGTACTTGCGTGCTTCATCCGCCCACCACGAAGACACCACATTCAGCGTCAATCGCCCTCCGCTGATGTGATCGATGTTCGCCGCCTGCTTCGCCAGCAGCGCCGGCAGATGAAACGTTGGCCGCACCGCTACCATCAATTCAATCCGCTCCGTCACCGCCGCCAGTGCCGCCGCGGTCGACCATGCATCCAGCGAGGGCGCTTCCACACCCTTGATGTCGTTCAAGTTCAATTCGGCGATCAGGGTGACATCGAATCCAATTTGTTCGCTGCGTTGCGCCAGCCGCTTCACATAAGCCCACGTAGCCTGCATGTTTTCATCCGCCACGTTGCGCAGCCATCCGCCAAAAACAGGCAGCCAGTATCCGTACCTCATGCCTTTTCTCCCGCTGCGACCAGGCGCGCAGGCTGCTTCGCTTCGTGAGCGCGCGCCTCCGCAATCAAAAAATCCGCCAAGCGCCCGTACGGATTGAAACCCAGCATGCGCTCCGGATCAGCGACAAAGTTCGAAAGCGCGTTGATGTCGTAATAAAGCTGACGCCCGGTGCGCTCATCCACCACATACTCGACGCCACCCACTTCAATCCCCGCGTTCTGCATGATGGACTCGACATCCTGAATCGCCTGCCGCGGCGCTTCATACGTCTCGACGGTCATCCCGGTTTTTGGCGCGTCCACCGGGCACGCGATGCGCGTCAATTCTTCCCCTTTCGTGCTCTTGCAAATGTCCGCGGGACACAAATCAAACGTCTCGCCGGTAATGTGAATCTGAATCGCATACAAATACTTTCCGCCAAGAACCTCCACGCGCGTGACGATCCCGTCCCGCGCCGTGAAGCACTCCTGCACGAGCGCCGTGTTGTCGATCCCAAACTGCAAACTGCCTTCATCCACGGCCGCTTGCAACTCGTCTCGCGATGAAAACCGCTTAATGCCTGCGCCGCTGCCACCAATATTCGGCTTAACAATCAGCGGATAACCTACGGCATCGGCTGCTCTCACAGCCTGGGAAGGATGATTGATCACTCGCGCCTTCGGATACGGCAGCCCAAGTCTTTCCAACAACGAAAGCTGCAGCGCTTTCGAAGTCTCGTGCGTAAACGCCCGCGATCCGTTCACCACGCGCATGCCCTTGTCTTCCAAATGCTTCAGGTAATTCAGCGTGTAGAAAATCCCGTGTCCCACGCCGCGCTGCCAAGCCGAAGGGCTCATGCGGTTGAACAGCAGCGAATACTCCCGCTCCGGGGAAGCGGCGTCGTATTGGTGATACCGGGCGTCCAGCTTGACCCAATTCGCGCCGCGCTTATCCAATTGCTGAAACAGCGGCACAAACCAGTTCGGCTGCTCGTAATAAATCGCAATCGGTTTCGATTCGCTATTACCGCTCATCTTCGTCGCTTCCTCTCGAACATTTCACCGCATTCCTGCGAGCAAATCCGGCCGGTTCCGGCTCGTCTTCTCAATCGCCGCCTTGCGCCGCCATTTCGCTACCTCGGCGTGGTTTCCGCCGATCAGCACTTCCGGCACCGTCCATCCGCGAAACTCCGCCGGCCGCGTGTAATGGGGATAATCCAATAGCACCTTGGTGTTCTCATCGTTTGGCGGGCGATGTACGTCACTGCTTCGCAAGGGCTCAACGTGTTGCGCCCCAGTCGGCAAGGCGCCGCCCGTACTAAATGATTCATTCTGCGCCGAAGCCTCATTCCCTAGCGCCCCAGGCAGTAGCCGCGTCACCGCATCGACAATCAGCATTGCCGGCAACTCCCCACCGCTTAAAACAAAATCTCCCACCGAAATCTCTTCTGTGGCCAGGTGCTCAGCCACTCGCTCATCGACGCCCTCATATCGGCCGCAAATAAAAACAATTTGCTCCAAGTTCGCATAGCGCCTTGCGGTTTCCTGCGTGAAACGCTTCCCAGCTGCGGACAGCAAAACAATTGCCGTATTGGATTCCGGCGCGGCTGTCCCCGTTGCGTCGCCGACGCCATGCCCAAGTAATGATTCCACCGCCTCAAACAGCGGCTCCGGCTTCATCACCATCCCTTCGCCGCCGCCAAAAGGCCGATCATCCACCGTCCGATGCCGGTCTTTGGTGAATTCGCGTAAGTCTTGTACACGCACTTCAATCAAGCCCGCCTCGCGCGTCCGCCGCACGATCCCATGCTCCAGCGGCCCCGCAAAAAAATCCGGGAAAATCGTGATGAGATCAAATCGCATTCTTAGCCTAGCTTATTCTTAAAACGTGGAATCCAGCGCGGCACTCGCTGACAGTACGCTTCGTATTCAGCGCCAAATTTCCGCCGCAAAGCCGGCTCTTCATAGGCCATCACAAATAGCGCGGCGCACGCGAAGAGTGCGCCAGCGACTTCCGCGAGCGGGACCGAGCGAAACACCAGCGCCTCGCCCATCATTACCAATGCCACGCTGCAATACATGGGATTCCGGACAATGCGATATGGGCCCTCCACAACCAGCCTCTTGGGAGGATCGATAGGCGCTGGAGTTCCTTTTCCTCGCAACGCGAAGCCCCAGAAAGCACATATCAAGTAAAGCGCAACACCAGTGACAACAAGAAACCAGCCGACCAGAGACGCGCCTCGCAAATCCATTCGTGCCCCACGGCGTACCACCCAATAGGGCACAAGCACGGCCCAGAAACCCGGCACAATAACAGTGAAAACGAGAGTTCGCAGAAACGGATACATCCGGGCTAGCGTACACCGGTTTCGTCACGGCCTGTTCAGTTCGCGCAGTCCCTCAGGCAGCAGCACATCGATTCGCCGCGCCGCCGTATCGATCCTGGTGCAAATGTCCTCGGCAAGGGGAATCAGCAGCTCGCCCTCTCGCGCATCCACCACGAGCAGAGGCGTGCCAGAAGCACCTTGCCCCGTAAACTGAACATCCGTAACGCTGCCGAGCAAAGCCGGCGCCGTGGACATCGAACACGGCGAAGACGCAACCGGCGAAGCCTCGCGAGCGCAGTCGAACACCGAGCACCCAATCAGGTCTGAAATAAAGTACTGCCCTGCAGTAAGATGAACGCGCTGTTCGATGGGAAGGAATACATCTTGGCCGCGAAACTTTTCCGCATCGTTGATTGAGGAACAGCCTTCAAAGTGAAACACGGCCTGCCCGGGATGGTTCTGGCTGAGCCAACAAGCTATAACCGTCACACGGCGTGGCCCGGCCTGCTCTCGGCCATCGCCAACAAACGCCTCACGCAAGGCCGTAAGCCGCTCTGGAAAATCCGTTAACAGCTCCGCCGCCACTTCGCCCTTGTTCCCGCGTGGGCGAAGGATATGCGCCACGGCCACCCAGCGTTGCGCCGGGCCGCTCACTATTCCAGTATTTCGAGTGTGAAGCGTTTGCGCACTTTCATTCCCGCCGCGCCAAGCAGCGTGCGCACCGCCTTGGCCGTCCGGCCTTGCCTTCCGATTACTTTGCCAAGATCTTCCGGATGCACGCGTAATTCTAAAATTGTGGCTTGCGAACCCTCAACGGACCGTACCTGCACTTCTTCCGGATGGTCCACGAGAGCCCTGGCGATGGATTCTACCAGCTCCTTCATGGGGCACCTCTAAGAACGCGACCTTTATCAACTACGTACATGAACCTGGGATAAGGCGCCCTGACTAGGAAGAGGGTGCATCAACCAACAAGCTGGGAATTTTATGCGATCTTCTGCAAACGGATGAAGCTGCGCACGGTGTCGCTGGGTTGTGCGCCGACCCCGAGCCAATACTTGATGCGTTCCGCATCCAGCTTGATCTCTGCGGGCTTCTTGAGTGGATCGTATGTCCCCACCAGTTCGCGAACACGGCCATCGCGTGGCCGGGTCCTCTCAATCACCACCACTCGATAAAACGGTCTCTTCTTCTTGCCAATCCTTGACAGTCGAATCGTCAGCACTAAGCCAATCCTCCGTGTATCATTCTAGCCTGTCCAGCCAGCCTCCGGCAATGACCCTTACGGGGCTCCCGCGGCCTTTGGAGATTACCCAGACGTTGGTCTCGGGCGGTCGGCTGCCGCAGACAGCTATTGCTTGCCCGTGGTCTCGCTAACAATAAACGCGCCTTCCGGAGATATTCTCACGGTATAAATCGCGTCGAATCCCTCTTCCAGCACAGGAGGTTTCAGTTTCCGAAGGGTGCCTGCGATGGCCGGAATCGGTATTTTCTGCTTTCCCGCACGCTGATTGTTCCGCCGAATAGCCTCACGCAAACTCGTCTCAAAAAAGTACGCGACCGCGCGAAATCCAGCCTCCCGTGCCGGTCCGATGTAGCGCGCGCGATCGATTGGCAATGGATTTGTGTTGTCGATCACAAACGGCTGCTTTGCTGCCAAGCAGGCCGCCAGCAGGAGTTCTTCCCGGTGGCGAGTGCGCAGCATATCCAGATTGATTCGCACGTGAGTGTCGAAGAAGTGCTCGCGGTAGAAAGTACTCTTTCCGGAGCCCTGCACTCCAACAAGAATCACGGCTTCCATACGCGACTAGTGCCCAACTCCCATCATCGGATATCCCTCGAATATCTCAAAAAAGGCAGTTCCACGTGGAACGAAGTCGGAAATCCCGGCATCCCCTGTACTGCCCGCACCGACGCGCGTCCATTGTTCCTCTCGTCCTCATCTAAATAGCGGCCAAACTATATCGGACGCTTTTCAGGACAAGGGGCAATCCTATGGAATGCACTGGTACAGAAAGGCACGGATCGAAGTGCTGGACTGGATGGGCTGACCAGATTCCGGCCGAGCGCTGGTCTATCTACCGCGGCGTTATTGAAGCCGCAAAGGCTCACAACATTCCCTTTGCCCTGGGCGGAGCATTTGCCACCGCAACGCACACCGGGCGCTGGCGCGACACCAACGACATGGATTTGTACACCCTTCCCCAGTACCACGAACAAATGCAGCAATTAATTGAAGGCCTCGGCCTCAAGGACATCTACGATCAATTTCCGTACCCTCGCGATTGGACATACCGCGCCACAAACGGTGAGACCATTGTCGAGGTTATTTGGACCATGATGAACCACCGCGCCGACGTCGACCTCCCCTGGCTCAACCGTTGGGGTGAAATCGAAGTCCGCGGCATCAAGATTTTCGTGGCGCCCCCCGAAGAAATGATGTGGGCCAAGCTGTACGTCCTACATCGTCTGCGTTCCGACTGGCCTGACGTATTGAACTACATCTACGTTTGCGGGCAAGGCCTCGATTGGCAACATCTATTCGACCGCCTCGGACAAGACTTTCCCTTGCTGGGCGGCGCACTATGCGTCTTTTCCTGGCTTAGCCCCCAACGAGCAGCAGCGCTCCCCGATTGGATATGGGAGAGATTTGGCGTGCGCAGGCTGGTAACACCGTCCCCGGACGAAACGGAACAGAGGCGCGCGGCGCTCCTGTGGGGAGCGCAACGAGTGCTTTCGTAAGAAAAATAACCCCGCTCTCAGGCGGACAAGGAAACTAATCCCGGTAGTTCTACCCCAACTTTGTTGGCCCCCCGATCATCTCAATTAATAGCCTCACATTTAGATTCTTGCTTTCGGAGTAGGTTTGATATGTGTAGACGTAAGAGCAAGTCTTCGGGACCCCTGGGATCGCATAGATGGGCGTCATCATCTTCGGTGATCTCTCTGGCCATCATGTTTCTCACGGTTGCTTTTGCCGCGCCCGGACACTCGCAAGAACCTCAGCATCCGAGCGAATCCGTAGTCGAAGCTGCCCGCAACGCTCGCGAACGTAAAGCAACTTCGACCAAGCATCCGAAAGTCATTACGAATGCCGACCTCGGAGTACCGTATTCGGAGCCGCCCGCCTCCCCCTTTCACCTGCGGTCATCGTCAACCTACGCGGACGAAGGATCCAATCCACCGGTAGCAGACTGCGACAATCCTCGGGCTGCGAGTCTCGCAATGGAGTTGCAGGCCGCCGAGCGGGAGCTGGATCAGCTTCGCTACGAACTTTCCCACCAGCACGAGGTCATCTCCAATGGCGACCTCGATTTGCAGTACTTCAAACCTGGCTACTCGGGCCTTTACGTTGGCGCTCCACCGCTGCTGGAAACGGAACCGCCGGCACCTGCGCGAGTGGCCGAGGTCGAACTCGAGGAGAGGATTGCGTCTCTGGAGAAAGCCTTGCGGATTGCTTGTGAGCCGCCGGAAACCGCGAGAGTTCAGTGGGAGCTCGATCAGGCAGAGCGAGAGCTCAACCTTCTGCAGCGCGAGTTTGCTCTGGACCAAGACACTTACTACTCCAACCCCGATTACGCCGAAGACACAGAGGGCAAAGCTCAGCTCGATGCCGAGCAGCAGCAAATCGAATACTGGCAGTCGGAGATCGAGCGCCTGAGGCAGAACCTCGGCGTGCTGAACACACCTTGAACCGCAAGCTAAGCAGTCGCCTGAGCGGTTTGCGTAACCTCGCCCTCGCCACCACAACTAGTAAAATGTAAGGGCGATGGTATGCTCCGCGGGGAGGGAAAGCTTCTTTGCGGAATCGTTCTTGCTTTACTGTGGCTGTGTTGCTCCTTTCGGCCTGTTTTTCAGGGCGAAAAGCAATCGCCGCCTCGGATGCTCTAGCGATTCAGATCAATCAGATTTTTTCCGCTCTCGCGGATGATAAGTCGCCCGGCGTCGCCGTGCTGGTCCGCAAAGACGGGCACACCGTATTCGAACGCGGCTACGGCGTCCGCGACGTTCGCACCTTTGCCAAAATCGATCCGGAAACCAATTTCCGCCTCGCCTCCTGCTCCAAGCAATTCACTGCCATGTCCATCATGCTTCTAGTCCACGACGGCAAGCTCCGCTACGACGACAAACTCACCGACGCCTTCCCCGATTTCCCCGCGTACGGCAAAGCCATCCTGATCCGCAATCTGCTCAATCACACTTCCGGCCTTCCTGACTATGAAGACCTCATGGCCGCCGCAGAAAAGCGCAAGGGCGCCCCGATCTGGACGCCCATGCACCAGATTCAAGACGCCGAAGTTCTCGATCTGCTCCAAAAGGAATCGTCCGGCAAGTTCGCACCCGGCACGCAATGGAGCTACAGCAACTCCGGCTACGTCGTCCTCGGATTGGTAGTGGCAAAAATTTCCGGCAAGCCGTTCCGCGAATCCCTCCGCGAACGAATCTTCGCGCCGCTAAAAATGTCTCAAACGGTTGCATATCAAAAAGGACAAAACGAAGTCGCCACCCGCGCATACGGCCATTCGAAGGAAGTCACTGCCTGGAAGGAAACCGACCAAAGCCCCACCTCCGCCACGCTCGGCGACGGCGGAATCTATTCCTCTCTAACCGATCTCGCAGAGTGGGATGAAGCGCTAGCGCAACACACGCTTCTAAGCGAAAACGAAATGCAACCTGCACTAACTCCCGCGCAGCTCACCAGCGCCGCCCAACCCAAGTGGCCCGCCAACTCCGACCTCCCTGAAGGGACCCCAGTCTCCTACGGCTTCGGCTGGTTTCTCGACCCCTATCGCAACCACGCCCGCATGTGGCACTACGGTGACACCATCGGCTTCCACACCTACATCCAGCGCTTCCCCGCCGACCGCCTCACCATCATCATCCTCTGCAACCGCACCGACCTCGACCCAGAATCCCTCGCCACCAAAGTCGCCGAGCTTTTTCTTCACTGAACCAGCAACTCACTCTGGTGACGAGGAAGAATCATTGCGCGCGGCATGCTCCCTCATCCAATGCGCGAACGCCTTTTCCGTGAGCTCACCCGCAGCTAAGCTCAGCATCGTCTGAATCGCTTCCATCTGATCGGCAACCAATCGGTAATCGTTAATGGCAAGGAAGAGACCGACCGCTAGGAAAGCAATCCGTTTGTTGCCGTCGTGAAACGGATGATTTCTTGCCAGACCAAAGCCGTACGCGGCGGCGAGACCGAAAACATCGCACCCTCGTTCATAAGTGAATTTGTTTCGAGGACGGTTCAGCGCGGATTCCAGAAGCCCTTCATCGCGAATGCCTTCCAGGCCGCCATGTTCGGCAAGCGACGCGGAATGCAGCAGCAAAAGTGCTCGCGGGTCAATCCACCGCGGCTCCTTCATTTGGCCAGAGCGCGGAAGGTGTCGC
>Ga0209526_10000603_pt1 | contig 23553 bp, 21 predicted proteins | sample JacPinW_OM2H0_M1_FD_188566 | JGI IMG/M metagenome (GOLD analysis project Ga0209526, IMG submission 188566) | Forest soil microbial communities from Algoma, Ontario, Canada - Jack Pine, Ontario site 1_JW_OM2H0_M1 (SPAdes) (version 2) | ecosystem: Environmental > Terrestrial > Soil > Boreal... | reverse complement strand
AGGCGAAGCCGCCCGATCAAGCGCGACCCCACCACCAGGCGAAGCCGCCCGATCAAGCGCGACCCCACCACCAGGCGTGGGCGCCGGGCCAGGCGAAGTCGCCGGACCGGGCACGACCCCGCAGGCGGGCGAGGGCGCCGGGTCACGGCGCGGGTGGGCCGCGCGGATGGGCGCCATGAGCCGGAGGCGCAGGCTTGCCCTGACCACCGCGGCGGCAGTCCTCGCCGTGGCGGCCGCTATCGTGGCCATCGGCAACACCTCCAGTGGCCCGGCAAATTCTCACTCCGATCCCGTCGCTCCGGCCTTTACTCTGGCGCTGCTCGGCCATCACGGCGAGCACATCTCACTCGCGGGACTCACCGGACGCCCGGTCATCGTCAACTTCTTCGCCTCGTGGTGCGAACCGTGCCAGAAGGAGACACCGCTGCTGGCCCGGTTCTACCGCGCCGCGCACGGAAGCATCACGTTGATCGGTGTTGACGCCAATGACAAGGCCTCAGCGGCACTGAGGTTCACCCACGCGGCGGACGTCAGCTATCCCGTGGGCTTCGATCCCTACCCGATGCACACGACGATCTCCTACGGCGTGGGCGGGCTCCCCCAGACGTTCTTCCTCGACTCGCGGCACCGGATCGTTAAGCGGATCTTCGGGGCCGTGACGGAGCAGGAACTCAGGGCCGGCGTAGCCTTGATCACCGCATCGGCGAAACGAGGCTGACCGTGGAGACGCCGACCCGCACCGACCCGCCGTACGTGCCGATCCGGCACACCCCCTGGCCGGTGCAGAAGACCCCGCGCTGGCTGCTGCTGGCCGGCCTCGTGGTGCTGGCGGGTGCCGTGCTGGTCGGCCTGGCCCACCGGCCCAGCCGGTCGCAGCGCGCCAGTGATGTGAAGACCTTCCTGGCGGATGTGAATACCGACATCGAATCGTGCGCCGGAGGTGTCCGGGAATCGTTCACGGTCCTGCGCGCCATCAACGCGGGTACTAGTCACGACACCGCGACCGCGATCCGTGTTGCCCGCTACGGCGCGGCCAACTGCTCGCCCGCCAACAACGAACTGCTCGCCAACCTGACGCAATACCAGGTGAGCGAGTCGCTGGCCGCCTTTCATCTGTCCGGGGCCGTAGACGGCCTCGTGACCTGGGCGTTCCCGTACGCGCAGCGGGTGCAGAACGATATCGCGAATGTGCTGAGCGCCCGCGACGCCACAGCACGCGCCCAGGCGAACGTGGCGCTGAAGCGCGACACCCGCGATCTCAACGCTCAGCGCACGAAGGTGGACAAGATCATGATGAACGCGGTGACGGCCACCGCCGCGCATGCGAAGCTGCCGGAACTGCCGGGCTGATCACCGGTCCTCAGCCCAGGGGCGTGTCTCGTAGATCCCGGCGGACGCGCAGCAGGCTGAAGGCTAGTCCAGGCCAACACTGGACAGCGCCGCCGAGAAGGACGCCTCCCACTCCTCGCGCGACCGGCCGTCCGCGCGGCGGGTCAGCACCCCGCCGGGAGGATGCATGCCATCCATGGCGGCGAGGGCATTCCGCACGACGTCGGGGGCCCCGGGTGAAGTCACGTTCGCGTCGCCCAGTTCGAGTTCATGCTGGAGATTGTCGCGGCCGTGACCCTGCACCACATCCAGCAGGAGCAGGGGGCGGCCGACCAGGCGTGCCTCGGAGCAGGTGTCCCCGGAACTCGTGACGACCAGGTCCGCAGCGGCCATCAGGGCTGGGATGCGCTCGGTGAAACCGAACACATGCAGCCCCGGCTGATGGCGGGCGGCCGCACGGAGCCGGGCCTCCAGCCGGGCATTGCGCCCCGCGACCGCCAGCACCTGCACGCCCGCCGCCGCCAGTGCCGAGGCCGCGTCAGCCAGCGGGCCGAGGCCCCAGGCCCCGGACATCAGCAGAACGCAGCGTGCATACCCGGCGATCCCCAGGCTGGCGCGTGCTTCCTCCTGGGTGGGCGGCGCGTAGAAGCCCTCCCGCACCGGGATCGGCACCACCAGGACACGGGCGTCGGGCTGGAATCGCAGCACGGCGGCCCGCGCGGTCTGGGACGTCACCAGATAGAGGTCGACGTTGCGATGTATCCAGAGCCGGTGCGGGGTCACGTCGCTGCAGAAGACGATGTGGGTCATGCCCGGATACCGGTCGGCGAGCCTGCTCACTGCTGACGCGGCCGTGGAGAAGACCGAGATGGCCAGATCCGCGGGTTGCGCATCGAGATGCGCACGCAGCCTCGGCACCACTTCCCGGCGCGCCGCCGCATCGGCGAGCAGCGCCAGCCTCGACCCCGCTCGCAGGGCGGCGAAGTGAAAGGCGTCGTAAAGACCGGGTAGCGCGAGCATCGACCTGAAGACCAATTCGCCCGCCGAGCCACCGCTCCTTCCGAGCAGGCGCATGGCGTCCAGGGTTTGGGTGCCCCACCCCCTGGCGCTCAGCGATGTCCCGCAGGCCTGAGCGAGGACATCGTGGCCCATGCCGAGGGACCCGGACAGCAGTAGGGCCCGCTTCATGGTCGGGGCTGCCCGCCTGCGTCCGCGGCGCCGGTCCCCACGCGGGTGCTGGCCAGCCATTCGAGGTACCGGTGGACACCCTCCGCGAACGGGGTGACCGGCGCCCAGTCGAGCAGTTCCTTGGCCAGGCCGCCCGACACGCTCACTCCCTGGTAGTCGGCGGTGCGCGCGGGCACATGCTCGATGGTCACGTTGCGGACCAGGTCGCGGACGGTATCGGCGATCTCCCGCACGGACACCGGCACGCCGCCCTCCAGCGCCAGCGTCCTGTCCTGCGCGGCCGGCGAGAGGGCACGCACGTGCGCGTCGGCCAGGTCCTCCACATAGACGTAGTTGCGCTGTTGCTCCCCGCTGCCCGCGATGGTGAGCGGCCTGCCCTGCAGCGCGGCCTGGACGAATTTGGCCACGACCAGCACGTCACGCATCCGGGGCCCGTACGGGATGCCATACCTCAGGATGGTGAAGTGCTGGCCGTACATCTCGCGGTAGCTGTGCACCAGCATTTCCGCAGCGAGCTTCGTGGACACGTACACGTGCCCGGCCCGGCGCAGGTCCACGGCGGCGTCCTCGGTCAGCTCGCCCTCGCCGACTGTCGCGCCGTACACCCAGACGGTGCTGGCCAGCAGGACCCGCCCGCAGCCCTGACCGCGTGCCGCATCGAGCACCCTCGCCGTGCCTTCCACGTTCAGCCGCACCGCGGCGACCGGGTTGGCCGCGACTTCGTTCACGTCGGCGGCCCCGGCCAGATGGAAGACCGCCTCACAGCCGGCCAGCGCACGGCCCAGCGCCGCCTCGTCGAACAGGTCGGCGTCCAGGTAGTCGGCGGCGGACTGGCGCCAGCCCGCCGAGAGGTCGATTACCCGGACCTCGTGGCCGGCCCGGACCAGATGATCAACTACATGAGAACCGATAAAGCCGCAGCCCCCAGTCACCGCGACGCGCATTGCTTCTCCTCAGACTCCGGTCAACGCGCCGTACACGGCGGTGACAGCGGTTAGTACCTGGTCCACCTCATCGTCCGTCATGTCAGAGTGCACCGGCAGGCATACGTGCCGGTCGGCGAGATCCTCTGCCACCGGCAGCCGCAGGCCCGCGCTCGCCGAGAACACCGGCTGGTGATGCAGCGGGAGGTCATACACCTCCCCGGACAGGTGGACGTCGTACCCCTGGGCCACTTCCTGCTTGAACCGCGCCCGGTCCGCACCGTCCGGCAGCAGCGCGATGTATTTGTAGATGTTGCCGCGGCAGCCGGGCGGCTCGGTCAGCGGCTGCAGGCCGTCCAGGCCGGCCAGCACCTCGTCATAGCGGGCGGCGACCTCGCGGCGCCGCTCGATGAACTCCTCCATGCGGCGCAGGTGCACAAGACCGGTCACCGCGTTCTGCTCGCTCATCCGCCACGCGTAGCCGAACCGCACATGGTGGTTGGCGGAGAACGCGCCCTTGCCCTGGTCCCGGTAGATCCGTGCTTCATCGGTCAGCAGTTCCGAGGAGGTGAGGAGCATCCCGCCTTCCCCGCTCGTGACCACCTTGGTCGGATAGAAGGAGAACGCCGCCGCTACTCCGAAAGACCCGGCGAACCTGCCGTCGAAGGTGGCGCCGTGAGCATGCGCCGCGTCCTCGACCAGCGCAATGCCGCGTTCCTGGCAGATACGGGCCAGGTCATCCACGTGCGGGGTGATGAGCCCGCCGATATGCACGAGAACGGCCGCCGCCGTGTTCGGGGTGAGGGCCGCCTCCAGCGACGCCGGACTCAGCGCGAAGGTGGCCGCGTCCACGTCGGCGAACACCGGGTTCCCCCCGGCCTGCAGGACCGCCGCCGCTGTGGCGTAGAACGTGTTCGCGGGAACGATCACGTCGCGGCCCGTCACCCCGACCGCACGCAACGCGATGTCGAGCGCCGCAGTGCCGCTCGACGTGGCGGTCGCGTGCCGCGCGTCGTGCGCGGCGGCGAATGCCGCCTCAAAGCGCCGGGTGTACGGTCCCAGAGTGAGAGCCCCGGTAGCGAGGATCTCATCCATCGCCGCCGCGATCTCCGTGCGGTCGGCAGGCGGAAAGACAATGCGTGCTGCGGGCACTCTCAACGGGCTCCCCTTTTGAACGAGTCCTGGCTGGCGGCTCGGCCGATCGTCTGGACAGCCGCGGCGCCATCCGACTATGCCATGATTTCAAGACCAGCCGCGCGGGCCCCCCTACTGAACGGGCGTGTCGCGTCTCATCTGTGGCATCGTTAGGCACCGGTGGTTCACGGATTGCGGCGGGAGCGATGGCTAGTTTTAGCGGGCGTGACCTGCTGCTGGTATCGGCGGGACTCGCGTCGGCCGGGCTCATGGTCGCCCATGGCGGCCCCGGCGTCACCGCGATCGGCCCGGTACGCCGACGGTTCTTCCCCCGGCTGGCGGGCCTGGGCCAGGGCGGCCATGTGGCACTCACCTTCGATGACGGTCCCGACCCCCGCTCGACGCCCGGCTTCCTCGACCTGCTCGCCACGCGGCAGGTGCGCGCCACCTTCTTCGTGCTTGGCTCGATGGTGGCCAAGGCGCCGCAACTGGCCGCGGAGATCGCCGCGGCCGGTCACGAGATCGGCGTGCACGGCTGGGATCACCGTTATGCCATCACGCGCGGACCGCGGGCGCAGCACGACGATATGGCGCGAGCCCGCGACGCGGTGGTGGACGTGACCGGCACCGCGCCGCGTTTCTACCGGCCGCCGTACGGCGTGCTCAGCGCGGGCGCGCTGGCCGCCGCCCGAAGGCTCGGTCTGACACCGTTGCTCTGGACCTGCTGGGGACGCGAGTGGACGCCCGGCGCCACGCCAGCGTCGGTCTACCAGACGATCACCAGGGACCTGGCCGGCGGCGGCACGGTGCTGCTGCACGATTCGGACTGCACATCGCCAGACGGGTCAGCCAGCGCCGCGCTCGGCGCGCTGCCCATGCTGCTCGACGAGTGCGTGCGGCGCGGTCTTTCTGTGGGCACCGTGGCGGAGCACAGGCTGTAGCGAGCTGCTACGGGTGCGGTGGCGGCGGCCCGTCGGCTGCACTGGCGCCTGGCGCGTACATCTGGCCCTGCTGATCCGCGTCACGGCGGTTGAACGATTGCCGAGCGGGCAGCGTGGTCCTCACCGGAGACCAGGAACACTAAGGCTGCATTCAGCTTGCGTCCAGGCAGGTAGTGCTAACTGAGAGGGCCAGGAACAAGCCGGGGCGCAGGCCCGGTGCCGACCACGGCCAGCCCGGGAACGTAGCCTGTTTCCGGGGGCGAAGGGTGATAGACATGCAGGAAGGTCACAGCGGCAGTGGCGACCAGCCGACTGAATATGTCGGCCCGTGGTCACCGCTTCCGGACGGGGAGGACAGGCCGGCCCAGGCCGCGGCGGATACCCCGCCCGCCCAGGGCGCAGGGGCAACCCCGGTCCAGAGCGGCGCGGCGGCTGGTCCCGTCCAGGGCGCGGCAGGTCCCGTCCAGGGCGCCGGAAGTCCCGTCCAGGGCGCAGCGGCCAGTCCCGCAGATGAGGGCCAGGCTGGGCGGCCGACTCATGACACGCGGGTGATGCCCACCTTGGGCGGGCAGCAGCCACCGGGGCACGATGCCGGGGCGCCTACCGCGGTTCAGGGAAGCCCATGGACTCCCCTGCCTGCCGACATCTCCGCCGGGTCAAGCCGGCCGGGTGGTTACGCCCAGCCGGGTGGTTACGCCCAGCCGGGTGGTAATGCCCAGTCAGAACAGCCCGGATACGGCCAGCCCGGATACGGCCAGCCCGGATATGGCCAGCCCGGATACGGGCAGCCCGGGTACGGGTCATCCGGATACGGCCAGCCGAGGTACGGCGAGCCGGGGTTCGGCCAGCCGGGGTATGGGCAGCCCGAGTACGGGCACGTGGGCGGCCAGGGGCCGTGGGGGCCGCCGCCGGGCGGAGGCGACCCCGCCAGCCAGCCCGGATACGGCGGGCAGCCGCCGCCGCGGCGGCGCGGCGGACGCGCGCTCGTCTACGTCGTGGTGGCGGCGCTGGCCGCGGGCGTCGGCGCTGGCACCGTGATCGCCCTGCACCACAACTCCTCGCCGTCGGCGAACTCGAGCATCAACTCGCAGCAGATCCCGTCGCCGAACCGCAACGCGGGCAACGGCAACAACACCACCACGCTCAACACGCAGGCCGTGGCGAACAAGGTGGAACCGGGGATCGTCGATATCAACTCGACCCTCAAGTATGCGAATGGAAGCGCCGCCGGGACCGGCATGGTGCTGTCCTCGACCGGCCTGGTGCTGACCAACAACCATGTTGTCGCCCAGTCGACTCATCTCACCGCGACCGCGGTGCTGAGCGGCCGCACCTACACGGCCACAGTGGTCGGCACCGACGCGACCGACGACATTGCCCTGATCAAGCTTCAGGGTGCGTCCGGTCTGAAGACCGTCCAGGTTGGGGACTCATCGAAAGTGGCGCTCGGCAATGCGGTCGTCGCGGTCGGGAACGCGGGCGGGACCGGCGGCGCGCCGACCGTGACCAGTGGCACGATCACCGCGCTGAACCGGACGATCACGGCGAGCGACCAGGGCAGCCCGAACAGCGAGACCCTGCACGGGATGCTGCAGACCAACGCGCCGATCGCGGCCGGTGACTCAGGCGGCGCGCTGGCCAACGCGGCCGGCCAGGTGATCGGCATGAACACCGCGGCGAACGGCCAGACCCTCGGCGGCCAGGGCACCGACATGGGCTTCGCGATCCCCATCAACTCGGCTCTGTCCGTCGCCCGGCAGATCGCCGCGGGCCAGTCCAGCTCGAAGATCCAGATCGGTCCCAGCGGGTTCATGGGCGTGGGAGTGCAGGACATCAGCGCCGCCAGCCAGTGCCTGTCTTCCGGCGGCGTGGGCTACACCCCGCCGGTCAACTCGGGCGCACTGGTCTGCAACGTGTTCCCCAGCACTCCGGCCGCCTCGGCCGGCGTGACCGCAGGCGACGTCATCACCGCCGTCAACGGCCAGTCGGTGGGTTCCTCGAACGCGCTGACCGCCATCATGGGCAAGTTCCACCCCGGCACGGCGGTCTCGCTGACCTGGGTGGACACCAACGGCCAGAAGCACACCGCGTCAATCACCCTGATCGCGGGCCCGGCCAAGTAACCGGAACTCCTCCCGGACCACAGCGGCGGGGACAGCGGGCAATTCAGCCCGTTGCCCCCGCCGCTCGGCTGAAGCCCGCTCTCCAACGACACCAAAGCCCCCTTCCGGTGCCGTTAGACGTGCGGGTGGGAGCCTCCCGGTGCCGGTCAGTGCAGCCAGGCCAGCATCCGGGCCTCGCACTCGGCGATCTGCGGGATCTTGACGTGCTCGTTCCTGGTGTGCGCGAGCTCGGGATCACCGGGGCCGTAGTTGACGGCCGGCATGCCGAGCGCGGCGAACCTGGCCACGTCGGTCCAGCCGAGTTTGGCCCGCGGTATCCCGCCGACCACATTCAGCAGCGACGCCGCAGCGGGATCGGCCAACCCCGGCCGGGCGCCCGCGGCCCCGTCGGTGAAGGTCACCTCCCAGCCATCGAACACCGCGCGCACATGGTCCTGCGCCTGCTCGATGCTCCGGTCCGGCGCGAACCGGAAGTTCACCGTGACCACGCACTCGTCGGGGATCACGTTGCCCGCCACTCCCCCGCTCACGAACACGGCGTTGAGGCCCTCGTGGTAGGTCAGCCCGTCCACCTCGGGCTGGCGCGCGACATAGCCGCGCAGCACGTCCAGGATTCCGCCGGCCTCGTGGATGGCGTTGCGTCCCCGCCAGGACCGTGCGCTGTGCGCGCGCTCGCCGCGCGCCCTGACCTCAGCCCGGAGCGTGCCCTGGCAGCCGCCCTCGATCACGCCGTCGGTCGGTTCCAGCAGGATCGCCAGGTCCCCGGCCAGCAACTCCGGGCTGTTCCGGGACAGCCGAAGTAGGCCGTTACGGCTCTCCTCGACCTCCTCGCAGTCGTAGAACACGTAGGTCACGTCGCGGCTTGGCTCGCTCATCAGCGCGGCCAGGCGCAGTTGGACCGCCACTCCCGACTTCATGTCACAGGAGCCACAGCCGTACAGAAGGTTTCGTTCGGTATGAGAAGGGAGGTTTCCCGCGATGGGCACAGTATCGATATGGCCAGCCAGCACCACGCGTTCGGGGCGCCCGAGGCTGGTCCGCGCGATCACCGCGTTACCGTCCCGGTGCACAGCGAGATGCGGGAGCGCCTGCACGGCACCGGCGATCGCGTCGGCCAGCCGTTCCTCGGCGCCACTGACCGAGGCCACGTCCACCAGGCACGCGGTGAGCGCGGCCGCATCCTGAGCAAGATCTAGGTCCACGCCCGGCAGCCTAACCGGGGCCGTGAGATAACTGACAGGCAACAGCCATGCCAAACGGCCCGATGCCAAATACGGAGTGCCATGTTCGGAGTCGATTCTGAGGTCGGGCGCCTGCGCCAGGTTGTCCTGCACCGCCCTGACCTGGAACTCAAGCGGCTCACACCGGACAACGCCGCGGAGCTTCTCTTCGACGACCTGCTCTGGGTGGCCGAGGCGCAAGCCGAGCACGACGCGTTTGCCGACGCGCTCCGCGGCCGGGGTGTGGTGGTGCACTACTACGCCGACCTGCTGGCCCGGATCCTGGAGATCACTGAGGCCCGCGACTACATCCTGGACCGGACCTTCGACCCCCGCCTGCACGGGCCGCTCGCCTGCGCCGCACTGCGCGGCGCCCTGGACGGGCTCGGCCCTGCCGACCTGGCTACGTACCTGATGGGCGGGATCACCAAGCGGGAGATCCTGGACCTGACGCCCGAGCCGAAGAGCATCGCGTTCCACTCGCTGGACATCGACGGCTTCGTGCTCACCCCGCTGCCCAACCTGCTCTACCAGCGTGACACCTCGTGCTGGATCTACGGCGGGGTGTCCATCAACGCCATGGCCATGCCGGCCCGGATGCGGGAGACGGTCTACGACGAGGCCATCTACCGCTGGCATCCCATGTTCGCCAGCGGCGGTTTCGAGGTCTGGTATCACGGCGAGAAGGCCGCCCCAGCGACCATCGAGGGCGGTGACATCCTGGTCCTCGGTAACGGCGCGGTGCTGGCCGGGATGAGTGAGCGGACCACGCCGCAGGCCGTCGAGATGCTCGCGCACCGGCTGTTCTCGGCCGGCGCGGCCCGCCGCATAGTGGCCCTCGACATGCCGAAAGCCCGGACATTCATGCACCTCGACACGGTGCTGACCATGGTGGACAACGGGACCTTCAACAAGTACGTGGGACTGGGAATGCTGCCCGCGTACACGATCGAGCCGGGCGCCAGAGCAGATGAGCTCAAGGTCACCGACCACGAGCCCGAGGACATGCACGCGGCCATGGCCGCTGCCCTGGATCTGCCCAGCATCACGGTGCTGACCGCCACCCAGGACATACGCGCTGCGCAGCGGGAGCAGTGGGACGACGCCTGCAACGTGCTGGCCGTCGAGCCCGGCGTGGTGGTCGCCTACGAGCGCAACGTGACCACCAACTCCTACCTGCGGGAGAACGGCATTGAGGTGATCCCGGTGCGGGGCAGCGAGCTGGGCCGGGGCCGCGGCGGCCCCCGCTGCATGAGCTGCCCGCTCGAACGCGACCCCTGAGCGGTCTCGGCGCGGCGCGTGGGGGTCAGGTGCGGGCGCCGCCGCTGCGGCCGGGCAGGTGCTTGGCGCCGTCGTGCAGCGCGGTCAGGATGACGGCCACGGAAGGACGGCGGACACTGGCCGCCCGTGCCACCGCATAGACCTCGCGCGCCGGGCTGCCCTCCGGCAATTCGCGCACGACGACCCGCGCCTCCCCGGCGGCCAGGGCCAGCCGGGGCACGGCGGCGATGCCGATGCCCCTGGCTACGAGGCTGAGGATGGTGCCGAGGCCCTCGAACTCCCACGGCACGGGCGGAGCGCCGCCTGCCCTGGCGAGCAGCCGGTCCACGGCCTGCCGGGACGGTTCCCCGGCCGGGGCCGCCATCCACCGGCTCGTCTCCCGCAACTGCCGCAGGTCCACCGGCTCCGCCGGATCAGCCAGCCGGTGCCCCCGCGGCACCACGAGCACCAGCGGATCACGGACCAGCGGGTAGAACCGCAGCAGGCTCGGCTCGGTGTCGGCCAGCCCGCCCGACCAGTCGTCGACCAGGGCCACATCTACCTCGGCCGAACTGACCTGGCGCAGGCCCTCCACGCGCGGAGTCTGCCTGAGTAGCAAGGTCAGCCCCGGATGCACCCGGAGGCTGCGCGCCAGGGCCGGGGCGAAGGCTGCGGCCGCGCTGGGGAACGCGGCGACCGACACCCGCCCGGAGGGCTCCCGGGCCTGCACGGACAGATCCGCCTCCGCCTCCTCCACCGCCGCAAGGATACTTTCGGCGTGCTCGGCCAGCCGGAGCCCGGCGTCGGTCAGCTCGGCTGACCGGGCGGTCCGGTCCAGCAGCGCCGTGCCCGCCTCGCGTTCCAGCGCGGCGAGCTGTTGTGACACAGCCGACGGCGTATAGCCGAGAGCAGCGGCGGTGGCCGTGATGGTGCCCCGCTCGGCGAACTCCTTCAGGAGGCGCAGCCGGCGCAAGTCAAGCATTAGGTCAGCTTAACCTCAACAACAGGAATAGAAGCTTGTGCTAACGCATCGGTCAGGGCAAGCTGGTCAGAGTGGCCGGAGGCGCTCTCCGATCCCCGCCACTCCCACGGCGCAGTGCGGCGCCCTAGCCCCCGCAGCAAGGAGCTATGGCCATGCCCATGGCTGATACAGCCATGCCGACCGTCAGCCCGCACCAGCAGCCACTCAGGACCCGGGCATGACAATCGCCGCACATCCCGCAGTGACCGCCAGTCCGGCCCGCACGCCGGCCGTCGAGCAGGCGCCTCCCGCGCCGGCGCCTGCCGCGCCAGCGCTTGCCGCGGCGATCCCGGTCTCGGCCACCCTGGCCGCCAACGAAGCGCTCGCCATCAGACGGCTCAGCGGTGAGACGGTGCTCCCGCTCGCCTTCGGCGAGGCCGGCCTGCCCGCCCATCCGATGCTCCGCGACGCACTGGCCGCGGCCAGCGGCGGCAACTCCTACAGCCCCGTGGCCGGGCTGGCCACCCTGCGCCAGGCGGCGGCGGGCTACTGGGCCAGGCGCGGCCTGCCCACCAGCGCCGACTCGGTGATCTGCGGGCCAGGCAGCAAGCCGCTGCTGTTCGGCCTGCTGCTCGCCATCGGCGCGGACGTCGCCGTGGCCCGGCCAAGCTGGGTCAGCTACGCCGCCCAGGCCAGCATGATCGGTGTCCGCGCGCATTTCGTGCCCACACCGCCCGGGCAGGGCGGCATCAGCGACCCTGACGGGCTCGCCCGGGCCGTCGAGGCGGCGCGCCAGGACGGCAGGCGGATCGGCTCGGTGGTCGTCACGCTGCCCGACAACCCGACCGGGCGGCTCGCCCGCCCGGGCACCGTGCGCGAACTCTGCGACGTCGCCGCGGCCTACGACCTGATCATCATCTCCGACGAGATCTACCGCGACCTGGTGCACGACCCCGGCGCACCGTTCCCGAGCCCGACGGCCTTCGCGCCGGAGCGGACGGTGGTCACGACCTCGCTCAGCAAGAGCCTCGCCCTCGGTGGCTGGCGGATCGGCGTGGCCCGGCTGCCCGACAGCCCGGCCGGGCACGCCCTGCACGACCGACTGCTGGGCATCAGCAGCGAGATCTGGTCCGCCCCGTCGGTACCCATCCAGCACGCGGCGGCTGTCGCCTTCCATGAACCCCCAGATATTACCGAACGAATAGCCCGCAGCCGCTCCCTCCATGCGACCGTGGCGCACGCTGTTGCGGGTCGTTTTGCCGCCGCAAGACTGCTGGTGCCGACGCCCGAGGCAGCGTTCTACCTCTACCCGGACTTCGCACCATGGCGCGAGCACCTGCGCGGCCGCTTCGGGATCGCCACGGGGGCGGCTCTGGCCCGCCACCTGCTCGACAGGTACGGAGTTGGTGTGCTGCCCGCGAGCACGTTCGGGGAGGATGCGGGCGCGCTGAGGGTGCGGGTGGCCACCAGCCTGCTTTACGGAGAAACCGTGGAGCAGCGTGAATGCGCGCTGGCCGCCGCGCAGCCGCTGGCGCTGCCGTGGATTTCCGCCGCCCTGGCGCGGATCGACGAAGTCCTGGCCGACCTGGCGCCGTAGCCGCCGGCAGCTCGTGTCCTAGATATCGGCGTCTTGCCGGGCGCGCTGAGCGGTGCCGTCGAGGTGAGCGCGCTCGCTCTCCAGCGCCGCCAGCTCAGCTCGCAATGCGCGCTCGGCCTTGCTGACCAGCGGCTGCTTACCCCTCTTCGCCGCGGCGGCGCGGGCGCGGTCGTATTCGCTTTGCCGTTGCCGAAGCTCGGCCTCGCGCTGGGTGACCTGTTCGAGCAGGATCTTGCGTTCCCTGGCCAGAGCGCTCATCTCGGCGCGCATCCGCCGTTCGGCGTCACTGACGGAACGTTTTTGGCCGCGTTCGCTGGCGGCGCGGGCGCGCCGCCGGTCAAAGTCGCCTTGCCACTGGCGCAGCTCAGCCTCACGGGACGCGATCTCGGCCGCCCGCTGTTTCCGTCGCGTCATCACCGGGTGCGACGTGGTGCCCATAAGCGCATCGTGACATTCGACTGGTGGCTTGTCATCGGGCATCCTTCAGTATCCGGGCGACGGCCTCGGGATTCTTGTTACTCGTTCGCCGGGTGGCTACTGGATCTGCCCGATCTCTGCTCCGGCGAGCTCGGCATAGATCAGGAACCGGAACGGGTCGAGCTGCTGGGTCCGCTCCATGAGCCGGTGCAGTGCGGTGCGTCGCAGTCCGGCCAGGTCGGCGCTGGAGGGGTGGCGCAGCAGCCCGGGCTCGATGATCTCCAGGGCCAGGGCGTGATCGCCCTGGCCGATCAGGGTGCGGGCCGCGGCGGTATACGCCGCCTCGCGGCCCCCGGCGAGCAGGTCCAGCGCGGCGGCCCGCTGCTCAGCGGTCATAGGCTCAAGACCGTGCCCATCTGGCTTCCAGTAGCCGGTGCGCTGGTGGTAGAGCCGGGCGATGAAATTGTCACGGATCACGATGTAGGGAAGGACGGCCTTCGGATGGTCGCGCAGGACGTCGGGCAACTGGTTGCCGTCCAGGATGGCGGCCAGGGTCAGGCCCGGCCTGATCCCGTCCAGTACGTGGTCGCGTAGTGGCGCCAGCGCGGCCTCCAAGCCGGGTATCGCATCCACAGTGAACGCCTCGGTGAGCGGGGTGTGGCCCTGGATCAGCACCCGCGGCCGCAGGTCGCGGATAAAGGCCAGGGTTTCCAGTAGTCCTTCGGCGGAGCCCTCGGTGAAGAACGGGGCGCCGAGGTAGGGCATCATCACGTCGCCGGTGAACAGCAGGCCGCTGGCCGGCAGGTAGACCATCAGCGCATCGCCGGTCTCGCCGCCTGGTGTGGGATAAAGCACAAGCTCGGTGCCGCCGATCGTCAGTGTCGTCGGCTCGGTGATGAGCTGGTCGGGCACGATGTCGTCTCCCGTGCTGCCGTCGTTGCCGGTGAAGTAGCGGAACGGGAGCGCGTTGCTGCGCTGGTGTTTCAGCTCGGCGGGGAAGGCAGCCTGGGTGATCACCTGGGTACCGGGGCCGCGCAGCGCGCCGATACCGCCAACGTGATCGAAGTGCGCATGGGTGAGGATCAGGTGGCTGATCGCGTGGCCGGCCGGAAGGTCAAGCTCGCCGAGCGCGGCCTTCACCCGCGCCTGCGCGGTTCCCGCATCGATGGCCACGACGCCGTCACTGGTGGTGATGAAGGCGAAGTCGCCGAAATCGAAGCCCTGGGCCACCTGAACATCTGGCTCGGGCCGCCAGATCCTGGGCGAGGTGAAATGAAAGCCGTCCTCGGCGGTGACCCAGTAGCTGCCGAACTGCAGCTGGGAGTCGGCGGGGAGGGAGCCGAGCCCGGACCGTCTGGATGCCTCGGCGGCGAGGTCGTCTTTCCCCAGAACGGCGTAGGCGGCGGCGAGGGCCTGGTGCACGGCCCGCAGCAGGGCCAGCGGGAATTGGTCGCGAACCGCCAGCACGAACTCCAGATCCGCCACCGCTCGCTCGGCCCGCCGCGGGTCGGGCGGAAGGGCGGCGAGGGCGAGCCCGCGGAAGTACTGTGGCAGGCCGAGGTCCGCGTCAGCTGCCTTGTCCAGCTTGGCCGTCGCCGCCTCCACGTCACCGCCGAGGCGGGCCTGGAAGAACCCGGCCAGCGCGAGCAGCAGCACCTGATCGGGATGGGCGTCGGCTTCCTGCTGGAAGTAGGCGTATCCGTCGGCGTCCGCGCCGGCCGCAGCGAGCCTGGTGGCGAGGGTGACGACGGTGGCCTGGTCCGCACCGGGCCAGCGGGCGGCCGTCTTCAGCGATTCGAGGTCACGGTTACGGGCAATTGGTCCGGTCATGACACCTGTCCTTTCAGTTCGGTTTTGCGGATTCAGCCGGCAGAAGCTGGCACGGTCTTAGTGGTGTGCGGTGCGTCGGCAGGTGGCGCGGCGTCGGTGCCGGGAGCGGGGCGGCGGCGCAGCAGCAGGCAGACGGCTGCGGCGGCGAGCAGGATCGCGACCGAGACGGCGAGGGTGGGGTGCATGGCGGTGATGTAGCCGTGGGTGAAGACATCGTGGTTGAGACGGTGGAGTTGCGGGATCAGCGGCGCGGGGGTGCCGTGCGGCAGGCTGGCGGCCAACTGGCCCCGGCCGACCTGGGGCCCTGACCTGGCCGCGCGGGAGAAGCCGCCGACGAATGCCGACCGGGCCGCGGCGGGCAGCAGCCGGGAGTCGGCCAGGGCGCGGGTGTGCATGGCCGTAGTGAGCTGGGTGGCGAGCACCGCGCCGGTAATAGCGCCGCCGAGGGTGCCGCCGAGTTGCCGGCCGGTGTTCAGGACCCCGGACGCGGCGCCGGCCAGCCGGGGCGGCGCGGCGCGCATCGCCTCGGTGGCGAGCGGGGCGAAGATGGCGCCCATGCCCAGCCCGGCGACCAGCAGCACCGGGGCGAACGTGAGCGACGTGGCCCGGGTGGAGGCCACCGCTGCCACCCCAGCGATGCCGAGGGCGTACAGGGCCAGCCCGGCCATCAGCACGTACTTGCCGCCCAGGCGGTCGGTCAGGCGGCCGGCGAACGGGGCCGTGGCCGTCAGCGCCAGGGTGAGTGGCAGCCCGGTCAGCCCGCCATGCACGGCGGTAAAGCCGAGCACCGACTGCAGGTTGATCGAGTTGACCAGCAGCATGCTCTGCAGCCCGAACTGCACGGCCACGGTGAGCACGACCATGATCGCGAAAGTCCGGCTGCGGAACAGGCCCAGCGGCACCAGCGGTTCGCGGTGCCGCCATTCCCACGCCACGAAGCCGGCCAGGAGGGCGAGCCCGGCACCGATGATCTCGGGGATGGTGATGCCGTAGGAGACCTCGCCCCAGGCGTAGCGCTGGCCCTCGATCACGCCGTAGACCAGCGCGGCCAGGCCCACGGAAGCGAGCAGCACGCCGGGCAGGTCGAGCCGGTGCCGCCGCCCGGTGCGGATGTCAGGCACGTAGGCGTAGGCCAGGGCGATCGCGGCGGCGGCGATCGGCAGGTTGACGTAGAACACCCACCGCCAGCTCAGGTAGGTGGTCAGCACTCCCCCCAGGGTGGGCCCGCTGACCGCGGCCAGCCCGACCATGGAGGAGAAGACGCCGAACGCCACGCCCATCCGCTCACGGGGCAGTGCTGGCCCGGGTGGGCCCTCTTCTGTCCCCGGGGGATGCCCCCGGACCCCATGGCCCGGATCCCCCTGGAACAACGCCCGGATGATGACCATGGCCTGAGGGGTCAGCGCGGCCGCGCCGACGCCCTGCAGCATCCGGGCGGCGATCAGCTGACCAGGGGTCTGCGCCGCCCCGCACAGCGCCGACGCCACCGCGAACAGCCCCAGGCCAGCGGTGAACAGCCGCCGCGGCCCGAATATGTCGCCCAGCCTGCTGGCCAGGATCAGCAGCGCGGCGAACACCAGCAGGTAGGCGTTGACCATCCAGAGCGCCTGGTCCAGGGACGCATGCAGATCGGTGATCATGCTTGGCAGGGCCACGTTGACGATCGTGCTGTCGAGCAGGATCGCGAAAGTTCCGAGGCATAGCACGATCAGGGACATCCAGGGCCGTCTGGCGTGCTGCATCGTTTGCCTTCCAGTTAGTCGTTTCAGAAGACTCACGCTGTCAGGAGTTAGTGGGTCTTGTCAAACGACTTACTCTGATAGGCTGTCGCCATGCAATTCACGAGCCTGGCCGAGTGGAACTGCTCGATCGCCAGGACCCTCGACGTGGTGGGCGAGTGGTGGACCCTGCTGATCGTTCGGGACGCCTTCCGCGGGACCAAGCGGTTCGACGACTTCCAGGCCAGCCTGGGCATGGCCCGCAGCGTCCTCACCGCCCGGCTACGGAAGCTGACCGACGAGGGCATACTGCAGCGGCGCGCCTACTCCGACCATCCGCCGCGGTACGAGTACGACCTGACCGAAAAGGGGCGGGCCCTGTTCCCCCTCATCGCGGCGCTGATCCACTGGGGCGACACCTGGGCTCCCTCCCCCGGCGGCCCACCGGTCGTGTTCATCCACGACACCTGCGGGAATGTCACCCAGCCGATGCTGACCTGCCCGCAGTGCCACGGCGAGGTCTCTACCGCCAACACCCGCAGTGTGCCGGGCCCGGGAAGCCGGCCCGCGCCCGAACCGGCACGGCAATGACCAGCGCGTAACCGCTGGGCCAGATCAGCCGCGCTGGTCAGGAAGCGTCGGCGGCCTCGCGCCGGGCGCCGGGCACCGGCAGCAGTTCGGGCCGTTTGGGCAGCACGTCGTCCCCGGAGGACAGGCCGCGCAGCCGTCGGCTCACCCAGGGCGCGGCGTGTACCCGCGCCCAGCGCGCGTCCATCCGGCGCGCCGCCAGCCAGCCTGCGTAGCGGGAGGCGGTGACACCCTGGGCCGGCCAGGGCTCCCGCCAGTCCTCATCCACCGGGACGCCCATGACCTCGCACGCCCGCAGGGCCACCCGGCGGTGGCCATCCGGCGCGAGATGCAGCCGGTCCGCGCTCCAGGCGCGAGGATCGCGCAGCGCGCTCATGGACCACAGGTCCACCACGTGGCACTGGTGGCGGTCGGCGATCGCCCGCAGGTGCATGTTGTAGGCGGCGACCTTGCCGCGGATCAGCCGCAGCACCGGGAAGCGGGGATCGAACCCGGTGAACATGAGCACCGGGCAGCCCGCCATGAGCAGCGTCCGGACGGCCTCGTCAAGGGTTTCCGCGAGAGCATCCGGGTCGGCCCGCGGCCGGAGCATGTCATTGCCGCCCGCGGCGATGCTGACCAGGTCCGGTGCCATCGCGATGGCCTGCGGTATCTGCTCCGTGGCGACTTCGCTGAGCAGTTTCCCCCGCACAGCCAGGTTCGCGTAACGCAGCCCGGGACGCTGCGCGGCCAGTCGCTGCGCGAAGCGATCGGCCCAGCCGAGGTATCCGCTGAGGTCAGCGGCAAGATCGTCCAGTCCCTCGGTAAAGCTGTCCCCGAGTGCGACGAAGGAGTCAATCTCCATGGTCACGTCGCATGCCTCCATATTCCCCGTCATTGCCCCTAACTATTCTGCGCGATGCCCTTCGTCCTTCTTCCCCGGGACAACTGCAGCCTACGCGTGCGGTCGCTGACCAGCAGGAACGGGAGAATCAGCCGCCTGGGACCCGGCTTGCCCGGTGGTGGCCTGCCCGGTGGTGGCCTGCCCCGTGGTGGCCTGCTCAGCGGCGACCAGGAACTTGTGCCCGCTGGCCAGGATGGCGATCCCGACCAGCACAGCGGCCGCGCCCACATAGAACGGCACGTGCACACCAAAGCTGGCCGCCATCCGGCCGGCCGCGTAAGGTGCCAGGCCCGCGCCGATGAAGCGGATGAAGCCGTAGGCCGCCGAGGCCACCGGCCGTTCCACCGGCGCGACGGTCATGACCGCCTGCGTGGTGACGGTGTTGTTGATGCCGATGAACACGCCAGAGACGATCACCGCGACGATCAGGGTGGCCTTCGACGAGATCCCGACGGCGATGACCAGGACGTCGGCGGCGAACAGGGAGAGGTTGATGTAGAGCGTCCGGGCGACGCCGAGCCTGCGTTCCAGCCGGGGCGCGAGGAAGACCGCGCCGAGGGCCACCAGGGCACCCCAGCCGGTGAAGACATACCCGAGCTGATGGGTGTTCAGGTTCATCGGGAACGGGGCGTAGCCGAGGACGGTGAAGAAGGCCCAGTTGTAGCAGAGCGCGGTGAGCCCCATGGTCAGCAGCCCACGGTGACGCAGCGCCCTCAGCGGGTCGAGCAACGACTCGCGGTGGGCCGGCCGCGGCGTCTTGCCGACCAGCACCAGCGTCGCGATCAGCGAGATCGACATGAGGACCGTCACGCCGAAGAACGGACCACGCCAGCTGATGGCGCCAAGTTCGCCGCCGAGCAACGGGCCAAGCGCGATGCCGACGCCGAGAGCCGTTTCATATAGGACAATCGCCCCGGCGAAGCCGCCGCTGGCCGAGGCCACGATGACCGCGAGCGAGGTGGCGATGAACAGCGCGTTGCCCAGGCCCCAGCCTGCCCGGAACCACACGATCTGGCTGATCCCGCCCGAGTTCCCGGCCAGAGCGCTGAACACGACGATCAGCGCCAGGCCGGAGAGCAGAGTCCGTTTCGCGCCGATGCGCGTGGAGACCCAGCCGGTCACCAGCATCGCAACGGCGGTGACCACCAGGTAGCTGGTGAACAGCAGCTCGACCTGGCTCGGGGTCGCGTGCAGTTTGACCCGCAGCGCGGGCAGGATCGGGTCGACGAGCCCGATGCCCATGAAGGAGATCACGCAGGCGAACGCGACCGCCCAGACCGCCTTGGGCTGGCGGAACGGGTTCGGGGTAACTCCGGCCCGGGTGACCCTGGCCCGGGTGACCCTGGCCTGGGTGACCCCGGCCTGGGTGATCTCGGCCGACTCGCTCATGGCTGGCTCCAGGAATAGCGAAGGGATGTGTAGGGCGGGCTGGGCTTATTGCTGAGGGCTGACGCCGGTGTCAGCGAGGAGCTGCAGTGCGGGCAGGGCGCTGGTCAGCGCCGCCTGATGGTCAGCGGGCAGCATCGCGAAGACCTCCGCGAACCGGGCCGCCCGCGCGGCCCGCCTGCGTGCGATCAGTTCCTCGCCCTGGGCGGTCACGGCGACGTTGACCACGCGAGCGTCGCCAGGCTCGCTGCCGCGCTCGGCCAGCCCTTGGCCTTCCAGCCGCGAGACGAGCTGGGTCATGGCTGGCTGCGACACCTTCTCGTGGGCGGCCAGCTCGGTCAGCCTGCATGGCCCGTCACGGGACAGCCGGGCCAGGGTGAACGCCGCGGTCGAGCTGAGCTCGCCGGGGACCGCAAGCCGCCGCCACATGGACAGCAGCCGCTCCAGCGCGGCGGCCAGCTCCTCGCACTCAGCGCCAGGGCTGATGGCTGAACCAGCGGCGGCAGGGCCGGTGGCTGAACCAGCGGCCGCAGGGCCGGTGGCTGAATCGGCGGTCGGGCCCGTGATTGAACCAGCGGCGGTACCAGGGGCCGTTCCGGTGCTCGGAGCAGTGATCACTGCCAAACTGTATCATGCACTTATATACGCTGCCTATGCTTCGTCCTCAGCCCTTCCTGGGCGTCCGCCTCGGGCAGACTGATCCCCGTGCGTACATCCCGTATCGCATTCCTCAGTTGCGTCCTGATCGTGCTCGCAGTGGTCGGATGCGGCTCGGGGGACGGCCAGAGCGAGTCATCCTCGCCGCCGTCCCCCATCGTGGCCACCGCCTCGACGACACCCGGCTCGGCCCCGGCGTCATCCGGCGCCCAGGACTGGCTGGCCTATCACCGCACCAGCGCGCGGACCGGAGTGGCCACGGGATCACCGGCCGCCGGAACGCTCTCCATCGCCTGGACCCAGCGGCTGGATGGCGCGGTGTACGGGCAGCCTCTGGTGCTTGGAGACCTCGTTATCGCGGCCACCGAGGGCGACACGGTCTACGGGCTGGACCGGGCCACCGGCCATGTCCGCTGGCACCTGCACGTCGGCACCCCGGTGCCCCTGGCCGACCTGCCGTGCGGCAGCATCGATCCGCTCGGCATCACCGGCACCATGGTCTACGACCCAGCCAACGGCCTGGTGTACGCGGTCGCGGAGACCACTGGGTACTATCACGTGCTGGTCGGCGTGGACGTGGCCGACGGGACGCTGCGGGTCCGCCGCAGCATTCCCACCCCCGACGGCAACCCCCGGTATGACCAGCAACGGGCCGCACTCACCCTGCAGAACGGACGCGTATATATCGCGTTCGGCGGGCTCAATGGGGATTGCGGCCCCTACCAGGGCTCAGTCGTGTCTGTCCCGGCCTCGGGGCAGGGCCCGCTGGCCTCCTACCGCGTGCCGACGGCGCGGGAAGGCGGCATCTGGGCACCAGGCGGCCCGGTTACCGGGCCGGACGGCACGCTCTACGTGGGCGTCGGCAACGGGGCTTCGACCGGCCCGCCGTTCGACCACAGCGACTCGGTCACGGCGCTGTCGCCCGGCCTGCGTCGCACGGGCTTCTTCGCTCCGACCACGTGGCCGGACGACAACGCCAACGATCTCGACCTCGGCTCCATGTCCCCCGCCCTGCTGAGCGACGGGATGATCCTGGCGGTCGGCAAGCGGGGAACCGGATACCTGCTCCGCGCCTCGGACCTGGGCGGCGTGGGCGGGGAGGTGGACCAGGCCCCGGTCTGCCCGGCCTTCGGCGGTGCCGCCGTGAACGGGACCATTGCGTACGTGCCCTGTGAGGGCGGCGGGATGGCCGCCGTGGACACGGCGGGCGGCCGGATCAGGATCCGCTGGCGCGGGCCCGCCGGCGCCGAGGGCTCGCCCGCGCTCGGCGGCGGGACGGTCTGGGTCGCCGACTGGAACGCCGGGATCCTCTACCAACTCGACCCGGTGAATGGCCACGTCCGGCACAAGATCGGCCTCGGGTCCGCCTTGCCGCACTTCGCCTCTCCGTCGCTGTCCGGTTCGCTCGCGCTCATCGGCACGACCAGCGGCGTGGTTGCCGTCAGGGGTGTGTGAACGCGCTTTCTCCAGCGCGGAACGCCGGTCCGGCCGCACTGCGGAGACAGCCGCACTCGCGTCTGTATCGCCAGGCCACCGCCATGGTTTAGAAAAAAGCTACCAAGGAAATGATCACCTCAGGCTGAAGGGGGTCGGGCTGAAGATCAGAGGCGGCCGACGGTCGCACCCGGTCCTTGTCGCGCTGAGCATCGTCTGCATCGCGGCTGGGTTCCTGATCGCGGCGCAGATCGGATGGTTCCTCCGCAGCTCGTCGGTTCATGGCGCCGCCCTCATCCACCGGGAACGCCGGGCGATTGCCGCAGCTGGGGCCAACCGGACGGCCTGCCGGGACTCGGCAGGCGGAATGGGCGGCGCCAGCCCCGGTCACGGAACACCCGCTCCTCGCACCACACCGAATAGCAGCGCCGCGCCTCGCGGCCTGCTTGAGGCCCCCGCGCTGGGGCTAGTTGCCCCCGTGCTGGAGGGCACCGGCGATGTCACGCTCAACGACGCCGTGGGCCACGTTCCGGCCAGCGTCTGGCCTGGGCACACAGGCACCACCGTCTTGTCCGCTCATAACGTGACCTGGTTCTCCCGCATCGACCGTCTCAAAGCCGGAGACGAGATCCGTTACGTCACCCCGTGCCGCACCTACACCTACCGGATCACATCGCACCGAGTCGTACCGGCGGGTTACCCCGTCTATAACGCAACCGTCCCCAGCATCGTCCTGGACACCTGCTATCCCCTCGATGCCCTCTATCTCACCAGCACCAGATATCTCGTGTACGCGACCCTGGCCAGCACCTCGCCGACCTCCGCGTCGCCCAGGCTCCGGCCCGGCTCCCCCTCGCTCACCGTCCAGGCGCCCAAGGCACTTGCCGCGCAAGGGCTCGGCCTCGATCAGAACGACGGGCCGCTCGGGGTCCTCCGTTTCACCGGCTCACCCTCGCCGGGGTGGCGCCAGACCAACGCTCCCCTCGAAGCCGAGGCCGCAGCGCTCACCGCGTATTTCGGCGTGATCCGCAGCGCTGAGCAAGGCCAGCGAACCTGGTGGGCGGACCTCGCCCCATCGGTGCCAGTGCGCGCCGCGGCAGGCCTCTGGGACGGCAACATCACCGGCTATGACACTCGTATCGATGTGACGCTGCGCGTGCAGGGCAACCGCACCCTCGGCGCCGTGCTTGCCACCGTGCTCACCATCGCCGGCTCCGCGCACCCAGGGACCTACGACCTCACGGTGACCGAGACCGTCACGGGCAGAAACCTAGTCGTCAGCGGATTCACAATGCGGTCGTCTGGCTAGCGACGCTTGGCCGCACGGCCCAGACCTCCCACGCATCGACGTGCGTAACGCCGGGCGAGCCGATACGCGGGCAAAGACCGAGGCCGGGCGGTGATATCCCTGCTCCTCGAGTCTGCAACTGAGGTCGGGATCGGGCGTCGTCCCGCAACCCGGCGGGCAGTCTGCTATGGCCGGGCCAAGACGACGACGATCAGCCCTGACACGACCATGACCGAGCCCATCCAGGTCAGTACGTTGGTGCGTTCGTGCAGGACGAGGATGCTCGCCGTGAGGATTCCGAGATAGCCGAGGGCGTTGAATGGATAGGCCACGCTCAGCGGTACCCGGGCCAGCGCGGCCAGCCAGGCTATCGCGGAGACGCCGAACACCAGGAGGCCGAGCAGCACCCACGGGGAGGTGGCCGCGCTGACGGCCAGCGACCCGTGCGAATGGTGCGCCCGGGATGTGGCGATCTGCATGCCGTGCTTGAGCATGACCTGCCCGATGGCCGCGGTCGTCACGGCGAATAGCACCAGGGCCACGTTTCCTATGGTCAAATGAGGCCTCCCGGCTTGCCTGGATGTATCTTCATGGCCCGGCTGCCCCGTCTCGCGCAGTTCCCGCGGCGGCACGGGCGGCCTCGCGGGCAGCATGGCCGGGCGCGCGCCCGGGCCGA
>Ga0209526_10000602_pt1 | contig 23553 bp, 19 predicted proteins | sample JacPinW_OM2H0_M1_FD_188566 | JGI IMG/M metagenome (GOLD analysis project Ga0209526, IMG submission 188566) | Forest soil microbial communities from Algoma, Ontario, Canada - Jack Pine, Ontario site 1_JW_OM2H0_M1 (SPAdes) (version 2) | ecosystem: Environmental > Terrestrial > Soil > Boreal... | reverse complement strand
CCGCCTCCCGATGAAAACGATTTTTGTATTAGGTTGTTTTCTCGTGTGGTCTGCCGCCGCTTGGGCGGATGACCTTACGCGAGCCGTTCAACAGCGCTTGAAAGATCGGGGATTTTACTACGGCGACGTCGACGGTCAGAGCGGGTCGGAAACTTCCGCCGCAATCCGTCGATATCAGATCCGGTATGGATTAAAGGTAAACGGTGAGCTGAACCAGGAGACGTTAAGCTCTCTTGGATTGTCTGCCAACAATCTCCCAGCGGCACCAGCGACGACGCCCCAAATTCCGGGAACGAACCAACCAAACGGCGACGCTCGCCCCAACCCGACACCGGAAGCGACACAGCGCAACCGGATCCCATCAAATGGTGACGAAGAATACGTTGACCCGAGGAATTACCCTCCGTATGGCCAATATCAACCCCCTAGCGAAGGAACCAATTATCGAGTGATGTACGCTGGAACTCTGTATGCCGGAGCACCCGGTCAGGTCCAGCAAAGTGTGATGCAGGCAGTGCAAAACCAATTGGCGAGGTGGGGATTTTATCGTGGGGAAATCGACGGTCAGCCTGGTCCAGAAACCATAAGAGCCATCCGTGATTTTCAGGAACAGAATGGGTTTTGGCCGAGCGGAAAATTGGATAACTGGACTCTGCAGGCTCTGCGTGCATTGCCCGGTCAGCGTAACGGTCCGCCGATTCGGAGAGCGCCCATCGATCGTCGTTTTGATCCTCGTTTTTTCCAGGAAGACGAACGAGAAACGTGGATCGAGTAGCCGGGCCCTTAGCCTAATCTGTCGGCTGATCCTCAACCCGGGCTGGGCGAAACAGTCTGGCAGGGAATCACGTAACCGGCAGCCGTTTGAGCTTGCGATGGCCCACCAACTGCTCTTGTGTAGCCGCCGACATGGAAGCTACGATAGAGCGTTTGGGAGAGGCCGGGTTTCTGTCGCCTCTGCGCCATGGTCATTTCGATAAATTTAGATCTGAGGATCTGCGCGTGTTGCTCGATGATACAATCACTGGCGCGCAACCAATTCCGTCAGATACCAGAGCCCAACGAAGTTTTGAGCTGGCGGGCCCACGAGAAAAGCTATATTTCGATCCGCCAAAAACGACGGCGGCAATCGTAACCTGTGGAGGGCTTTGCCCGGGCCTTAACGATATCACTCGTAGCATCGTGATGGAACTCTACACGCGATACGGAGCGACCCGTATCTATGGAATTCGCTATGGATACGAAGGACTAGTCCCACGTTATGGCCACGTTCCACTTACGCTAAGACCCGAATCAGTTTCCACAATCCATACCTTCGGAGGGACAATTCTGGGAAGTTCAAGGGGACCACAGAACGTGGGTGAAATGGTGGATCATCTCGAAGAGCTCGATGTCGACATCCTGTTTTTAATCGGAGGCGAAGGAACGTTGCGTGGAGGTGAAGCAATGAGCGCCGAGATCCGACGCCGCAACCTTAAGAAAAGCCTGATCGGAATTCCCAAAACTATCGACAACGATATCATGTATATCGATAAGAGTTTCGGGTTTGAGACGGCGTTTGCGGAAGCGGTCAAGGCGGTTTCTTCGGCTCATGTCGAAGCATTGGGTGCCGTGAACGGGGTCGGACTAGTAAAGCTGATGGGACGCGAATCGGGATTTATTGCCTGTTTCGCCTCTTTGGCTGGTCAGCACGCCAATTTCTGTCTGATTCCAGAAGTGAAGTTTGCTTTGGAAGGTCCGCGAGGGTTGTTGGAGATGCTGCGTCATCGAATCGCTCGTCGAAAACACGCAGTGATCGTTGTCGCCGAGGGAGCAGGGCAAGACTTGGTGCAGAAAAGTACCGAAAGACCGGATGCTTCGGGCAATCATCGGCCGGGGGATATTGGCCTCTTTCTCAAAGAAAAGATCAATGAATTCTTCACGGAACGCCGAATGGAGATAAACCTGAAGTACATTGATCCAAGTTACCTGATTCGCAGTGTACCGGCTTCTCCGCAGGACAATGTCTATTGTACGCGGTTGGCCCAAGCCGCCGTTCACGCCGCAATGAGCGGACGTACGAACATGCTGGTCGGGAGATGGCACGGCTCATTTGTGCATATTCCATTTGGCGCGGTTACGAAAAGCCGCAGGAAGGTTGATGTTAATGGTGACCTTTGGTTATCGGTCCTGGAAGCTACCGGTCAGCCAGCCTGGATGTGCTGAAACCGGCAAATTTAGAATTTAGGAGCCTTGGGATGATTCTTGAAAAACTGCCAGATCATCTCAGATGCGTTGAAATCGAGACAGACATTTCCGAGGAAAAACAGATAGAACGGAAGTGAGCTACCCGGCCAGGTGTGGCCGCCGCCTACGACCCGGCAAAGAACCACGTCCGTGTCGTGCTTTCCGTCCGCCCATAAAAATTTCTCCGGGTAACAGCCATCGTTGGGATTCAGGTCGGCCATTGGCAATTGGATGTAGCGGCTCTTGCAGTCATCGGCCCGGGACCAATATTCAACCGTCTCTTCCACGCCAATTACTTCTCCCCCGTCATCGCTGATGCGGCCCCCTCCATACGGAACCACTGGATCGGAGGTGCCATGAACCTCCAGTACGGAGACCGAGTCCTTCGGATGAAATTTCTTGGAAAAAGGAAATGCTAATTGGCCGGAGACGGGAGCAATGGCGGCGAAAAGCGTCGACCGATTCGCCGCCAGGTAGTGGCAAAAGATTGCCCCGTTTGAGAATCCAGTCGCGTAGACTCGATGCAGATCGATGGGATATTCGCTTTTTACCGTTTCGAGAATCTTATCCACTAAAGCAATATCGTCGATGTCTTGCAGATAAGATTGAGCCATTTCGTTTTCGCGGCCGTCATTCCAGTTCCCATCAAACGCCTCGGGAAAGATGGCGATAAAATGGTTGGCCTCAGCGATCCGATCAAAGTGGGTTAAACTAATAATCGAGGCGGCGCCATGACCCGCCTCTTGGCTGCCGTGGAAGACGAAGAGTATCGGAATGGACTCCTCGAGGCGACCCGGTACAAATATTCGAAAGGTGCGATCTTGCCCGGAGAGGATCAATGTAATGTCGCGAAAAGTTCCGGCAACGAGGACCGGCGAGGGCAGGAGAAGGGCTGCCAGTGCTGCAGCCCCAACAAAAGAAGTAATCTTTCCGCCCATGAGACTCCCGTGATCGAGTGCGCTAGCGGCGCACAAACGGAGACATTCACACGATTCTGCAGTCGAGCAAATCCGAAAAGAGATGAAGGTGACGCGACCTCAGCGTCCGTCCCTGCTTTCCGCCTGTGCTCACCAAAACAGATCCGGGAAATGCGACTGGTTATCGACTATATTGAAAGGAGCGAAGAAGAACCCAAATGAATCGGGACAGATAGCCCGGGCGAACGCGGTAGCGGATCGACCAGCTGGCCAAAGCACCGACAGCGCGAGAATGAGAGACCGCATCGTCGTTAGCGCTGTTGAGCAAACAGGGTGCGAGTACTGGCATTTCCTTCCACGAACCAGCCCCCAGCTAACACGAGGTCGCTCACGATCTGGTGACTAGATACCCGGACGCTCAAGCGCCGGCGCAGAGGAGGTCGGACTGACATCCTTTTCTTGAATAGCCTTTTGCGAAGTGATCCAGACGGTCCTCTGAGGCGTCAAGCAAGCGTCTCTGATGTCTTGACTGGTTCGTAACAACGTCGCCGCTTGCCGGACAGCCTCTAAAAATGGAGCGATCGGGGAGGGACCAGGGTCCTTCCTCCAGACCAGCAGCTTCTGAATCCTCACCCGCGGGACGCTAATAGGTCGGTAAATGACGCCTGTCCGGTGCAAGCGGGTGGCCGACGAAGGGACCAGACAAATTCCTACGCCAGCAGCAACTAACCCCATTAGGGTCTGGATGTGCGCAGCTTCTTGAACGACCCGTGCCTGAAATCCAGCCTGACGAGTTAGGCCCAGGCAAAGTTCGTACAGTCCCGGTTCGAGCTTTCGGGGACAAGCCAAAAAAGGCTCTTCAGCTAGATCAGCGAAGCCAACCTCCCTCCGTTGCCGAAACTGATGGTTTTCCGGCAGAGCCACCATTAGTTCCTCAGTCACCACATTCTCTACGTCGAATAAGCTTTCCTGAACTGGCGGACGGACAAAGCCGATATCTATCTTGCGACCGTATAATGCCTCGATCTGCCGGCCACTCGACATATCTTCCAGATTGAGATGGATCATCGGACAAGACGAACGAAAGATCCGGAGCGCGCCCGGTAAGATATCGTACATCGCGGTGGCGATGAACCCGATCGAGAGGGATCCCGTTTTAGCGGAAGCGGCTTCACGCACCTGCTCCGGAATCTGCTCCGCTTCTCGAAGCAATCCCCGACTCCGGGTGAGCAAAACCTCGCCAGCCGACGAAAGCACTACTCGCTTCCTTACTCGATAGAACAGCTGAACGCCTAACTCTTTTTCTAGACGGCGGATCTGCATACTTAACGGAGGTTGGGCAATCCTCAGTCGTTGGGCAGCGCGACTAAAGTTCAGCTCTTCTGCGACAGCCACGAAGTAACGGAGATGGCGAAGTTCCATTCGGAGCAACTCTTTTCTGTACCCGGGCTCCGCGATGCTGACTAGGCAGAGCAAAGGAAAGGGAAAGACAATAATGACACGTAATAGTGTCGTGTAAATTAGATTAAAATTATAATAACAATTGTGATTATGGTAAGCCGGAGATTACAGTGCCGATTGCACGAGGAGCCTCGGACCCATTCCGCGATTACTCTGTCGGCATGATCATTCCAGCCAGCCGCGCCAAAAATCGAAGCAAGTAAACCATATAGCCAATTAGTCCTAAGAATTGGAGAACGCCCAGGAGGAGATGGAGTTGTCTTTTGATGTACAGATCTGGAAAGCAGAGGATCAGCACGGCAGCTCCGGCATGAAAACAGAAAAGCAAGGGAACAATCCAGCGAATGTTCCCTTGCTGGTCTCGATGCAGGCAAGCTAGCAGGTCCTGGCTGAGCTCGGTGGATCGTCGACCGGCTCGTCTAATCAGCCGAGTATCGACCACAAATAGTAACCAGACGATTGCCGAAAAGAGGGCAAGCAGCGCGAACCAGCTGCCGGGATCAGCGATGCGCGTAAAAGCAAGGGATTCAACCAGGGCCGCAGTGAAATAGAAAAAATTGTGACTGAAATCGAGTGGCCAACGAATAACGGTCAGTGTGTGGCCAATTGAGCGGGACCAAAAAAGAAAGATCAGCAGCAGAGCATTCAAAAGATAGATCAGCTGATCCAGCCGCAAGTGAATAAGCGACTCGGCGGCGTTTGCACAGAGGAAAGATAAAGCCACCCCCTGGATGATGCTGGTCAGGGTCAGCTCAATATTGATCACCAGATTGTCCAGCCGCTCGCGCTTTCGCTCGTTTTCCGAAATAAGCGTCTTCGGCAAGAAATCGGGCACCTCCGAGGAATTTGGCATTGCCTAGTCGTTTGGTCTCTGCACCTTACCAATTTGAAATGGCGAGGGAACCTGATTTTTTATACCTCGTCTTCGTTTGGTTATCGGAGACGATGAGAGGGCTCGGCAGGCGGTTGATTTAGGGTCAGGAACTCAGAATGAGGACCGATCGATAAATGATCGTTGGGAAAACCAAAAGGCCGCGGAACGTCGACGCGCCGAGGGCGGCTGCAATCCTCTATGGCGATTGGGGCACCAGCAAAGCGTATGTTATTGGCTTGGCCTTCGCGGTCGCCGGGTACAGCTCGTTTTGGCTGATCCTGGCCATGTGTGCGCTGATGGCTCTGGTGGGTGTGAACTACATGGCCATCTGCCGGCACTATCCTGATGGAGGAGGTGTTTATGCCAGTGTCCGTCACCGATCAGAAATTATCTCGATCGTCGGCGCCTTCTTGTTGATCGCCGATTACATTGTTACCGCAGCCATCAGCGCGCTTTCGGCTTTCCAATATCTCGGTTGGCCTAACCCCGAGCTCCTGGCCGCTGGCGCGATCCTGGTGATTGGTGCCCTGAATTATTTTGGACCTAAACACACGGGCGGGCTGGCGGTTCTGGTATCGGTGCCGACGGTCATCGTCGTCATTATACTGGGAATATTTACCATACCGCACATCGGCGAAGCGCTGCATCATCTTCAGCCGCTAAGCGGAGGATTTTTCAAAAACTGGAATGCGTTCGTCGGGATTGTTTTGGCCCTGTCCGGGGTAGAAGCGGTCGCGAACTCGACCAGCATAATGAAACTTAATCCGGGCAGCACCGATGACCATCCGGTCGTAACCAAGACATCGACGCCGGCGATTGTGGCAGTGATGATTGAAGTGTGCTTGTTCACGGCGCTGCTTGGTTTGGGGATGCTTGCGCTTGAAGGTCTGCAAATCCAAAACGGTGACGTCAACGCGCCAGGCAATCCCGGCGTCCGGGATTACATGCTTCGGTATATGGCCGAAGTCTTTGTGGGAGGAACCTTGGGTCCAATCGTCGGCCAGATTGCCGGCTGGTGCGTCACTATTGTAATCGGGGTCCTATTGTTGTCGGCGGTCAATACGGCAATTGGTGGTTTGATCGCCATATTTTTTCTTTTGTCACGGGATGGAGAAATCCCGCCCCAATTCGAGAAGCTGAACAGCTTTGGCGTTCCCGCATTCGGGCTACTTATCGCAACCATTATTCCGGCCGTGCTGGTAATAGCAGTAAGAGACATTGCTGGGTTGGCCGACCTTTACGCGGTCGGCGTGGTTGGAGCGATCGCAGCTAACCTCGGGGCTACCTCCACGGATAAGCATCTCAACCTCGCTCGCTGGGAGCGAATACTGATGTTCTGCACGTTTCTCATCATGTCCGCGATCGAGATTTCGCTCTTCATCGACAAGCCGAACGCTCGGGTATTTGCCGCTTCCATTCTGGCGGTCGGTTTAGTGATGCGCGGACTGGCCGAGGAGCGGGCAGAAAAGAAGAGAAAAGTCGCGGCGGAAAAGGCGAAAGAAGAAAGACCTTCCCCCCTTCCGGCGCTATTTCAGTCACCCAAAGACGAGATTTTAGGACCGCCAATGTTGTGCGCGGTTCGCGGTATCGGTCGGACCTTAGACTTTGCCATTCAAGAGGCAAAGGAAACCAAACGCCCGCTTTACTTGCTGTTTGTTCGAGAACAACCGGTTCTGGCACCAGGCGACCGCAAGCGAAAATGGACAGAAGACCCGGAAGCGACCGCCATTTTTTCTTACGCGAGCGAGAAAGCCAATGGACTGACGATCCTGCCGTGCTATGCCGCGAGCGATTCAGCCGCGGATACGATCGTGGATATCGCAGCAACCGTCGGTGCTTCGTACCTGATCGTTGGGGCCCCGCAGCGTAGCATGCTAGTCAACCTGCTCCGGGGCAATATCATCAAGAACATCTCCGATATCTTACCGGAGGAAATTCATCTCTTGGTTTACGCGTGAGGGAGACGAAACACAGAATACAGAACACAGCAACTGTCCAACGAAGTCCGGATCCCGTATGAGTTGACGAGTTACGCTAAGCGGCCGAACCTGGGACGGTATGGCGCTGCAGTAAGGACTGTGAGCCTCGCATTCCCTGTTCAGTTCGAACGTCGTATGGCTCACATATCTTACCTCGCTGTCGCTCGAAGAGGTGTTTCGCCGATTCCTTCAAGGGTTAGAGCTTCCCGTGCTTCCAGCGTTCTCGGCGTTCCCGACGTTGTCGGCGTTAATCGTCGTGAGTATAGGGACGTTGCTCTCGCGTACGAGATTATTTACTGCCGGCAGATCCACCGTCCGAATCTGTTCCCAAATCTTGAGCTGCTCGTTGAGCTTCGTGCTTAGCATCCGAAAAACGTCGTATTGCGGTTGAGTCGGAGCTGTATCGGCCTGTTCGATCGTATGACTGAAAGTGTCGAACGCCTCGTTCAACATTGTCGGAAACGCCAGATTTGCTTCTGATCCCTTCATGTTCACTTGCATCAGTTGCTCTTCCACAGCTGAAATCTTTTCTTGCAAACTTTTCGTTCGATCCAGTGCACGGCTCAGGTTTTGGTCGCCAGCATAGTGTTTGTGCAAATCATCGATTTGCGATTTCAGATCACGGATCGCATTCACTGCCTGATGCAGTTGGCTAATTCGATCGCGCGTTTGTAATAAGAGCGCCAGCTGCTTTTGCAACGCTTCTTCGGATCCCTTGACGCGTGGATCTCCAATCACGCGAAGCGGAACGGTCTGGGTCTGCCCTGCGACTGTTAATCGAATCTGGTAATCGCCTGGCTCTACCAAGGGGCCACGCGGACCAGTGTCGGAGTAAAAGGCTCCTGGAATTTCGACCGGATCTTGATAACGCAGATTCCAGGCGTAGCGATTCATTCCAGCTTCTGCCGGGATAGTCTTCATTTCCGGAACTCGGTCGGGCCACTCTGCGGGCTGTTCATCGTGCTTTTCCTCGTGACTCGAAAGGCGGCGCACTTGTTTGCCATTGCTGTCCAAGATTTCCAGGACGACTTCGTCTTTTGGCTTTTGCTGGAAGTAATAATCGATGATTGCTCCGTTCGGAGGATTTTCGCCAGCCGGCTCCCGCTTACTCACTTCGTCCGGAGAATGCAAACGAATGGCGGTTTGCGGTTGGTAAAGAATGATCGACGATTGGGCCAGTTTCGGATCGAGCTGGCGCAACGGAGTGAGGTCCTCTAGTACCCAGAAAGAACGTCCGTGCGTCGCCACCACCAAATCATCATCTTTGACTACGAGATCATGCACCGGCGAGTTTGGTAGATTCAACTGCAGCGATTGCCAGTGGCCGCCATCGTCGAAAGAGAAATAGACGCCGGTCTCAGTCCCAGCATAGAGCAGTCCGCGCCGTTTTGGATCTTCTCGAACCGCATGCACGTAGGCACCCTCTGGAATGCCGGTGCTGATGTTGGTCCAAGTCTTACCCGAATCGTGTGTCGCCAGGATCAAAGGTCGAAAATCGTCGAGTCGATGCCGGTCAACCGCGACATAGGCGGTCGCCGCATCATGCGGTGAGGGTTCAATTAAACTGACCGTGCTCCATTCCGGGATCTGGGGAGGGGTTACATTCTTCCAGTTTTTGCCTTCATCGACCGTCAGGTGAATCAGCCCATCATCCGTTCCGGCCCAGAGCAGGCCTTTTTGTTTGGATGATTCGGCCAGCGCGAAAACTGTATCGTAGTATTCAACACTCGTGATATCGCGGGTGAGCGGACCGCCGCTAGGCTTCTGTTTGCTGCGGTCATTGCGTGTCAGGTCAGGGCTGATTGCGGTCCAACTTTGTCCGTGATCAGCGGACTTAAACACGCACTCTGCAGCGGTATACAACGTATCGGGATCATGCGGTGACAAAAGCAACGGCGAGACCCATTGGAAGCGATGCCCGAGATCGGCAGCACCATGACCGGAAACATCGAGTGGCCAGACCGATATGTCTTGCGACTGCTCCGCATGCTTGTCGAAGCGGGTAATATATCCCTCGTTATTGGAATAGATGATCAATGGGTCGCGCGGATCGGGAACCACGAAACCGCATTCTCCATCGCCGGCTGGATACCAATGCTGGCGACCGATTATTCCTTCATCTGTCCGGCTCGCGATCGCGACGTTGGTGTTATCCTGCTGTGCTCCATAAATGTGATAAGGAAAAGCGTTATCAACCGCTACGTGGTAAAACTGGGCGGTTGGTTGGTTGTTCTGTGTGGTCCACGTTTTGCCGCCATTGGTCGAGACACTCGCTCCTCCGTCGTTGGCATTGATCAAGCGTTGAGCATTCTGCGGATCGATCCACAGACCGTGATGATCACCATGGGTTGCGGGTAGTAAGCTAAACGTCCGTCCGCCATCACCGGAACGGTACAAACCGGTGTTCAAGACATAGACTGTATCGGCCGATTGTGGATCCGCATAGACCTTGCTGAAATACCAGGCACGTTGTCGAAAACGCCCGTCATCATTCACTCGCGTCCAGTGATCGCCGCCATCCTTCGATCGGAAAAGCCCACCTTCTCGAGCCTCGATTAACGCATAGATGCGATCTGGATCGGCACGCGAAACGGAGACTCCGATTCGTCCGAGGATTCCATCAGGCAAGCCGTTGCCCTCAAGATGTTGCCATGTTTCGCCGCCATCGATCGAACGATACAATCCGCTACCCGGTCCGCCGCTGGAAAAATACCAAGGCTCCCGTCTGGCTTGCCAGAGTGCCGCGAAGAGAATGTTCGGATTATGCGGATCGAACACGATATCGATTCCGCCCGTATTTTCGTCTTTGGACAAGACGTTCCGCCAGGTACGTCCGCCATCGGTCGTTTTAAAAATTCCACGTTCGCTATTCGGGCCGAACGCATGCCCCAATGCGGCGACGAACACAATATCCGGATTCGTTGGATGCACGATAAGCGCTCCAATGTGCCGGCTATCTTTGAGGCCGATGTTTTTCCAATTTCTCCCCCCGTCGATGGATTTGTAGACGCCGTCTCCAAAAGTGATGTCACCGCGAATGGCGGCTTCGCCCGTGCCAACATAGATTACATTGTGGTCCGACTGTGCGACCCCGATATCCCCAATGGATGACACCGCCTCCTTCTGAAAAAGAGGAGCCCAGGTTTGTCCACCATCCATTGTTTTCCAAACCCCACCGGCCACCGCGCCAAAATAATAAACGTTGGGTTCGCCCACCACCCCTTGAACCGCTAAGGCTCGCCCACCTCTGAAAGGACCGACCAGCCGCCACTTCATACCGGAGTAAAGGCTTTCGTCGATCGCTGGTTTTTCCGGCGGCTCAGCGGCGCGTCCGGATAGAATCAGGAGAAATAAAAGAAAGGGAGCGACAAATTTCGGACTACAGCGAATGTTCATACGCGACTTAATGGGATCGCCAGGCACGGCAACGGCTACCCTAGACGGCGTCGCGACGCGATCAAGCGATTCGCTAGCTCGGGAGCAAACAGTCCGAGCGAGAAATGGATTACGGCGGGCTCTCACTCTCAGCAGATCCACCGAAACGTGCTGAGATATCCCATGTCTTGGCACCGCACGCTTGTGACGCTCCCTCCGACCGCTGGGTTAATTCCGTTGCGGCTTTGTCCTGCTATGCCATTTGTGTCTTAAGGTGATTACGATTTATGCCCACACTTGCCTCTCCGCAATTTCCGAAAGAACAATCTGACTCAGGCGAGTTTGTTCGTCAGCAGGATGCGTTTCGTCGATGGATTATTCCGGATCCGAACAGCGAATTTCCGCCCGAACCGGATCGATATCATCTATACGTTTCGTGGGCATGCCCGTGGGCGCATCGAATCATCATTGTGCGCCACCTTAAAGGGTTGCAAAAAATGATCGGAATGAGCGTAGTTGACCCCATTCGAGACGAGAAGGGTTGGGCTTTCCGCGCTGTGCCCGGCGCTTCACACGATCCGATCAATGGATTCCATTATCTGAGTGAAGCATACCGGGCTACCGATCCCGACTATCAGGGTCGCGTCACCGTACCGGTGCTTTGGGACAAGAAGACCGGCCAGATTGTTTCGAATTCCGATGACGATCTAATGCGGATGTTGAACTCGGCCTTTAACGACGTAACCGGCAACCAACTGGATCTCTATCCGCTGGGGAACCGGACCGAAATCGATGCACTCAACGAAACGATTTACGAGACCGTTAACAACGGAGTTTATCGAGCCGGTTTCGCCACCACGCAGCAGGCCTATGAGATTGCGGCCGGCGCTATATTTAAGACGTTAGATGAGCTGGACGATCGACTCGCCACTCGGCGATTTCTTTTTGGAACGCAGCCTCTGGAAACCGATTGGCGTTTGTTCGTAACACTTGTTCGGTTTGATGCGGTTTACCATGGACATTTCAAATGCAACGTCCGGCGCATCGTCGATTACCCGAACCTGTACGGCTATTTGAGAGATCTTTATCAGCAGCCCGGGATTGCCGAGACCGTCAACTTCGACCACATCAAACGGCATTACTACTACACCCACGATGACATCAATCCGACCCGGATTGTCCCGATTGGACCAAAGCAAGATCTGAATTCTCGCCATGGAAGAGAAGCTCTCGTCAACGCCGGAAAAGCGGTAAGCAGTAAGCAGTAAAACGAATAGGTTGGTCGGTCGATGCAGGAAAAATGATGCAAATACTGCGTGTACGCTTTTAATCCGATCCCGGCGTTCTCGGCGAGGACGGCGTTCTCCGACTTCGCCCCAGTCGTTCGAAACCCCGGAGGCTTCGTCGGACAGGCCGGCGTTATTCCATCGCTTGGACGAACGGTCGTTGAACCGGTTAATCGGCCGATGCGGAAGAACCAACGGCGACTCCCAAAAATATTAAACCGATGCCGCATTTCCGGCGTCTAAAAGAAAATGAATTTTCGATTCCGATCGATCAGGGAGAGAGAGTTGCGAGTGATCTCGAACGCTTCTTCTCAGCTGATCCGTCAAGGAACGACAAATATGTTCCCCCTAAGAACGCAGGGCGGAACATATGAGTAAATTACATCAATCAGACGGACTAAGCATTCTCGCGCGCTATACTAGCGTCGTCGCCATCGCCATCGCTTGTTCGGCGCTGCCGTTGAAGAGCGGAGCAAGCGATCAAGCTCGAGACGATCAGGTCAAGGTTGAATCGAGCGAAGATGGTCGGACTGAAACAGGCGGCCGTTCTTGATCGGCTGACTATTCATCATCGCCTTAAAAGGGAGGGCGAAACGCGCCGAGAAGGTAAGGCGATACAGTCCGGCGAGTTCTGCGCGTGGTGGAATATCGACCAGAGCCGGACTGTGAGCCTTTGGGGCGCGCATTGCGTAAACCAAACTCACACGTTTTAGCTCGCTATCTCCTCCGCGGATGGCGTGCATGGCCAGACGTCCAATGGCGTCGCTTTGCATCAGAAATGACAATTCAGCGAAACAGCTGGCTGTCGAAACGATCGCCATCAGTAGGAAAAGAGCAGGAACGAGCATATCGATAAATGCCGGTTTATTAGCAGCGGCTGCTTCGGGAGACAGGTTCCAGAACTTCGGCTCAGACTCGCAAAGCGAGCTCGGGGTAGGGCGCGTCGCTCCGCGACCGCTGGGCCAATGGCAAGCCACCACCCCGGCTAGCGATGAGCGATCCGCCCTACCTCCAATGGGCTAGGGCGGTTATTATTTTTCTCAAATCCAAGATTCCCAGGTACCTCACTAACGTGTAAAAACGGGACTACGGATGAATCCGAAAGACAGGTTGGCGGATGACGAAGCCGGCCGGTTCCGAACCACCCATTGGAGCGTCGTCTTACTTTCCGCTCAGACTCAGGTGCCCGGTTCGCAAACGGCCTTAGCCGATCTTTGCCGGCTTTACTGGTATCCGCTTTATGTTTTTGTTCGCCGCCGAGGCTACAGCGCTGAAGATGCTCAGGACCTGACGCAGGGCTTCTTTCTCAGTCTGCTCGAACGCAAGTCGCTACGACAGGTAGGCCCTGAAAAAGGAAAATTCCGTTCGTTTCTTTTGGCGTCCTTAAAGAATTATCTCTCTGATGCGTTTGATCGCGAAAACAGCATGAAGCGAGGCGGTCAAATCGAATTCGTCACCCTCGATTTCGAGACTGGCGAAGAACGTTACCGCGAAGATGCAGCCGATTCTTTGACCGCGGAAAAAGTTTTCGATGCGCGCTGGGCGATGACCCTTTTGGAGCATGCGATCGGACGGCTTCGCCAAGAGTATGCGTCACAAGGCAAGACCGCAATTATAGACGCGCTCCTGCCGTTTCTCGATCCTACCAACTCCAAGAAGTTACCTTCCTACGAGGAAGTGGCGGATCAGCTTCAGGTTAGTCTGGGTGGAGTAAAGACGCATATTCATCGTTTACGAAAACGATACAGCGAGCTTCTGCGAGAGGAAGTTGCGCGGACGGTGACCGATCCGCAGGCAGTCGACGACGAAATTCACGCTCTGTGCGAAGCACTCATTGCTTCCGAAGGCCGGTTAGGGCCGTGAGCACGACTACGTCGTGAGACCAATAGCGTCATTCTCGCCCGAGGCTCGAATGAAATAGCAGATATACGAGAGGCAGCGCAGATCCGGCGAAAGGCAGGATCTGTGAGCCTCGGTCGTGGAGCTATCGATAAGGGGTTCGGGTCCATATACGCACGATTGGGTACTAGCCGATCGCACCTATTGCTTTCGCGGCCACGTGCCCAATGGCATCACTATCAAGCAGATGAGATAACTCGCCGAAGCAGCTAACTAGGCTAATGAGAGCGACGGCCAGAAACAGTACCAGGACGAACCATTCGATCATCGCGAATTGGGTGGAATTCGCTCGCGCGGACAGCTGCCAGAACCGCTGTTTGGGCTCACCGATCGAATGCAGTCGAATTGGCCTTAGTTCTCGATTTGCGGAAAGACTCTTTTTGCTGGCTGGCGGGAAGAACACTTCCGCGGGTGCAACGAATTGGATTACGGCAGACATAGGTTTTCTCCGGTTATGATCTATTGGCTTGGTGTTTGGCCGGGGAACCGGCCTTCACTGATTAGAGAGGATTTCCGGACCCAAAGTTTCACCAGAGGCAGAGCGAGTCGCCTGGCGACCGCCGGGCGGGTAGGGCGCGTCCGTCCCGGACCGCCGAACCCGGATCGGGCCATCGCCCCGGTAGGACGGATGATGAGGCAATGAATAATTCTCGGGATAGCGGTTGTTAGCTTAGCGGGATTCGATCCTGCCCTCGATTTGACGGTCCGGGACGGACACGTCCAACCGCCTAGCGGTTGCGGCCGCCGGCGTCCCGCCCATCCAGCCCCGACGGGACTATGGCGCCCCTTGCCTTGAGAAGTCTATACCCAACAGGCAGCCGCGACGAAGCCCCGCGCGTAGTCGGGAGCGACGCGCCCTACCTCCATCGGGCTAAGGCCAATGCGGCTACTATTTTCGCAACTCTAAGATTCCCAGGCGTCCAATCAGAGTGTAGAAGTTGGCAAAAAGGGCTACGGATGAGCCCGAACGGCGGGCGGCGGATCATGCCGGCCGGTTTCGAAACACGGATTGATTGCTTCGAAAGGCCGATTGGGCCGTGATTGCAAAAGACAGACGGGCTTGCCCGGTTTGCAATACGCTGTTCTCCGACAGCAGCGAGTCGTGCCCGGTTTGTGCGCTGCGCAGGGCGCTTGGCAATGAGCAACCGACTAGCGAATCATCTATCGAGCCAGCTCCGTCGTCTCCTTTGCGGTTTGAACATTACGAGATCCTCAAGCACGAAGACGGAACGCCGGTTGAGTTAGGGCGCGGCGCAATGGGAGTAACTTACAAGGCTGTCGACATCAATCTTCAATGTGCCGTAGCGTTAAAGGTTATTAATGCCCGATTGATCGGTGATGAATCAGCGCGTCGGCGATTTGTGCGAGAAACGCGTGCTGCGGCCAGTGTCCGTCATCCGAATGTCGCTTCTGTGTTTCATCTGGGGAGGAGCGGCGACAGTTACTTCTATGCGATGGATTTGTGGAAGGAGAATCGCTGGAGAAGATCATCCGACGGTCCGGACGGTTGGAGTCGTCGGTCGTGCTGGGCGTCGCGACTCGTGTCGCTGCCGGATTAGGAGCAATTCAGAAACAGAATCTGGTCCATCGCGACATCAAGCCCAGCAACATCATGGTCAGCTTCGATGGAGACAAGATCGTGAACGCGAAGATTATCGACCTTGGTCTGGCTAAAGGTGCGGTGGGTGAGGGCGATTCGATCTCGAGCCCTGGCACCTTCGTTGGGACACCTCAGTATGCCAGCCCGGAACAGTTTGCCGGCATCGGAGCGGACATTCGGTCAGACCTCTATGCGCTGGGAATCACGCTTTGGGAAATGCTTTCGGGCAAGCTGCCTTTCCAAGGTTCTTCCACAGAGCTGATGCAACAGCATCGACACGCGGTTCTGCCAATGGAGAAATTGGCCGGCTCCCCACAGCCGATCAATTCTTTACTTGAAGTATTGTTGGAGAAAGATCCGACCCGACGATTCCAAAGTCCAGCCGACATCATCCAGGTTGTCCCAACGATTACCAAAGCGATGGATTCCAGATCGCGGGTCAGCGTAGACAAATTGCGTTCACTCGCTCAGGAATCGATCAAGCGTGTCGAAGAGCCCAAGAAAGACTGGAGACGGCTTGCGTCGCTGCGCACAGGTTTCCGGTTCCGCTGGCTCGGCCGGCTGGGACTGGCGTTGCTGGCCGCCGCCGGCCTGCTGCTGGTCACGGATTTCTTTTTTCCACTGTCATTCCTGCACCGGCAACGTGTCATTGGCAATCCAGGCGAAAAGAGCATCGCCGTCTTGCCGTTTGAGAGTTTGAGCGGCAATAAAGACGATTTGTATTTCGCAGACGGTATTCAGGACGAGATTCTTTCCAAGCTCTCCAAGGTGTCGCAGCTGAGTGATCAGTCGCACCTCGGTCATGAGGTATGGGCGAGGTGAGCGGCAAGATCTGCGCTCGATCGCAAATACCCTCGGAGTGACTAACGTTGTGGAGGGCACAGTGACCCGGGTGGGTCAACGAGTCCGCATCAAAACGGATCTGGTTGACGCAACCAGAGATCAAACCATCTGGTCCGAGACCTACGACCGCGATTTGACCGACATCTTCTCGATCCAGAGCGATGTTGCGGAACGAGTCGCATCGGCTTTGCGCGGGAAGTTATCCCGTGACGAACAGGCCACCATCCGGCAGATCCCCACGCAAAACCTGGCTGCCTACGATTTTTACCTCCGAGGATGGGCCCTCTACCAACTCTATCGCCAAGAAGACAACGAAAAGGCGATCGATCTGTTCAAACAAGCGTTGGCGTTAGATCCAAAATTCGCCCTGTCCTATAGCGGTCTGGCGAGCGCCTACGTGGAACGGGTCGCTCGATTTCACGGTGAGAAATCTTGGATCGATTCCGCGATTCATCTTTGCCGGCAAGCGATTGCTTTGGACCCAAAGGAAGTCCGAGGGTACACGGAATTGGCCAAGGCTCTTCTTTTCAAAGACTTGGGCGAGGAGGCGCGTGAGCCGATTCGTAAGGCCCTGGAGCTCGACCCCAACGATTGGCGCGCGAACCTTTTCGCTGCCGACCAGTTGGCCGGGAGACGACGTTACGACGAACGCTACGCCTATCTCAGAAAATCCTTTGCCGTCAACCCGACCGACACGCATGCTCCAAACTCGCTGGCATACCTCTGCGCTGCTGCAGGCGACAACGATTGGGCAGAAAAATGGCTCCAGCGGGCCATCGACCTGGAGACCGACCCGCAACGACACGTGATGATGGAGTGCGAGCTGTCCGTGTTGCATGGGGATTACGAGGCTGCGTCTGCCGGCTTACAAAAGTTGCCGGCAGATTTTATCGGAGCTGATGAATGGCCGGTTCGCGGTCTTTTGCTCGTTTGCCATTTTCACCTTAAGGATTGGCCGGCTATGCTCCGTCTGAGCGACGAACTAAAGGAGGACGATACCTGGGGTGTCCCCTTTCTCGGGGCCGCGATAGCGTTACGCAACTTGGGTCGACAAACCGAAGCGATCCAGAGCGCTGAGCTTAGCGGATTTTTAGATCGAATGAATCTGGTTGCGAAAATCGGCCCGGTTTATTGGACCGAATGGGCGCTGGCGGCGAACCTTCGATTTCTGGGACGCAACGAAGAGGCATATGAATATCTTCGTGCCTCTTTTCTGCACGGTGACGTGTTTTCGGCGAACCTGTTGCCGGACGCCCCTTCCGTCGGACTTTTTAAGTCCGATCCGGAATTCCAGGCTATACTCGCGGTGCGCGAAAAAGAGAACGTCCAGCTACGGGCTAAAATGCGCGCGATTGAAGCCACCTATAAGTAGCTGGCAACGATTTCGGTTCGTAATTCAAGTAAGAGCACAAGTGCGCCCTCTGGTGCCGGTGGAATGTCGCACTGGCAAGGCTAAACGCTTGCAGCCGCTATCCTCATCGCCACATGCCCGATGGCGTCGCTATCCAGCAGATGCGCCAATTCAGCAAAGCAGCTGAGTACTCCAACCAGCGCGCCGGGCACAAAAAGTGCCAGGACGAATGACTCGATCACCGCGAATTTAGGAGAGGCCGCCTGCGCGGATAGCTTCCAGATTCGCTGTTCAGATGCGCGAATCGGTCTTGGTTCCCGGTTCGCGAAAAGACTCTTTGTCCCGGCCGGTTGGAACAACATTTCGGCGGGTGCAACGAATTCAACGATGGCAGACATGGCTCTTTCTCCGGTTATGGTCTAATTGTTTTTGGTGTTGGCCAAAACAACCGGCCTTCACCCAATACAGAGGATTTCCGGATCGAGAGTTTCAATCGGGGTAGGGCGCGTCGCTCCGCGACCGCTGAATCGATGGCGAGCCACCACCCTGGCTAGCGATGCTGATCTATAACGCGACATGTAACCTATCCCATCAACCTTCTCGGTTAGCAGGGTTCGATTATGCACGAGTGCTCAGCGCTCGAGGAAATCGACGGGATTGGTCCTCTGCCTCAGCGGTCGCGGAGCGACCCGCCCTACCTCCAATGGGCTAAGGCGGCTACTATTTTTTCGCAATTCCGAGATTCCCAGGTATCTAATCACGGTATAAGAGTTGGCGGAATAGCTACGGATGAACCACAACGACGATTTGGCAGGTGATAATGCTGGCCGCCGCTGGGGCTACAGGGCTGAAATTACCCACGACCTGACTCAGCGTTTGTTGAGAAAGCGATACAGCAAGCTTCTGCGAAAGGAAGTCGCCTGGACGATGATCGATCGGCAAGTACTAGACCAAGAAATTCATGCTCTCTGCGAGGCGCTCATTGCCTCCGAAAGCCGATTGGGATCGTGACGACGAAAGACAGACGGACCTGCCCGGTCTGCGGCACGCTGTTTCCCGACAACAGCGAGTGGTGCCCGGTGTGTGCTTTGCGCGGAGCCCTCGGCGACGAGACAGAAACCGGCTCTTCGGCTATTGAATCAGTTCCTTCTTGCTCCCGACTGCGATTCGAGCACTACGAGATCCTCACCCACGAAGACGGAACACCGATGGAGTTGGGCCGCGGTGCGATGGGAGTTACCTATAAGGCGGTTGACATCAGTCTCCGGCGTCTGGTGGCGTTGAAGTTAGTCAATGCCCGATTGCTTGGCGACGAATCGGCGAACCGGCGACTGGTCAGAGAGGCTCGGGCCGCCGCCAGCCTGCGCCACCCAAGCGTTGCTTCAGTTTTTCACCTAGGAAAGAGTGGCGATAGCTACTTCTACGCGATGGAGTTTGTCGATGGGGAATCGCTCGACAAGGTCATCGAACGTTCCGGCCGGCTAGATCCATCAACTGCCTTGAAGGTGACGGCGCTGGTCGCCGCCGGCTTGGAAGAGATCGACAAACAAGACCTGGTCCATCGCGACATCAAGCCCAGCAACATCATGGTCAGCTCGCAGGAAGAAAAGATTGTTAACGCGAAAATTATCGATCTGGGCCTGGCCAAAGGTACGGCTACTGCAAACGACTCGATTTCCGAAATTTCGATTCAGGGGAGTTTTGCTGGGACACCTCAGTATGCGAGCCCCGAACAGTTTACGGGGGTAGCAGCGGATATGCGTTCCGACCTTTATTCGCTCGGAATCACGCTCTGGGAGATGCTGGCTGGCGAGGTGCCTTTCAAGGGCTCCGCTTCGATGCTGATACATCAACATCAACACGCCCCACTATCGGTAGACAAGCTGACTCACGTTCCGCAGCCGGTCGTAGTTCTACTGGAAGTACTCCTCGAAAAAGATCCGGCACGACGGTTCCAAACGCCAACCGAGCTGCTCCAGGCAATTCCGAGAGTGAACGAAGCGATTAGCGCAGGTCGGAGTGTGACCGCGGATCAATTGCGATCCGGAGCCCACGAGGCCGCCAACCCAACGAAGCAATCCACACCGCGTTTCCATCGGGTTTTAGCTGGTAGGACACGCGCTCTTGGAGGGCTACTCGCCGTGATTGTGGGCGTTATGGGATTATTGGTTGCGTGGATTTTCTTATCCGGCCATCGGGGAAGATTCTTTGACCAGCGAGTTACTGAAACGGGGCCAACCGAGAAGAGCATTGCTGTTTTGCCTTTTGAAAGCTTGAGCGAAAACAAGAGCGACACCTATTTTGCTGACGGCGTGCAAGGTGAGATTCTCAACAATCTCGCCAAAATTGCTCAACTCAAAGTCATTAGCCGCACTTCGGCAATGCAGTATCGCGCGGACACCAAACGGGATCTGCGCCAGATCGCTGGTGCGTTAGGCGTCGGTAGTGTGCTGGAAGGAACTATACGTCGGGATGGTAATCGGGTGAGGATAAGCACGGAGCTGATTGATGCGAGCAATGACAAGACGATTTGGGCCGACAGTTATGATCGGGATCTCACCGATATCTTTGCCATCCAAAGCGAAGTAGCTCAGACCATCGCCAGCAAGCTGACCGCCACGCTTTCCCCGGAAGAGAAGAAGCGGATCGAGGCAAAACCGACCGAAAATCTCGAAGCCTATGACCTCTATCTGCGGGCCGAGGAATTAATCGCAAGTTTCCGGGTTTCCACTGCCCTCGGTTCAGGCGCCGAAAAACCACTGCGCGCTGCGATCTATTATTTGGAACAAGCCGTCCGACTCGATCCAAAGTTTACCCTAGCCTACTGCGCGTTGGCGCAGGCTAATGGCCGCCTTTATCGCTTGCATGATCCGACTCCGGAACGACGCGCATTGGCAGATGCAGCAATCGACCAAGCAATGCGCCTACAGCCCGATCTGCCGGAGGTTCATCTGGCGTATGCCATCCTCCTTTACCACGGGTATCGTGACTACGAACGGGCACGCGTACAACTGGCGATCGCCGGGCATGGTTTGGCTAACAATCCCGAGGTGTTCCTTTTGGAGGGTCTGATCGATCGGCGGCAAGGCAACTTCGAAAAAGCAATCCAGGAGTTCAACGAAGCGATCACGCACGACCCACGCAATTCGGCTTCGATCGGAGATTTAGGGACTACATTTTATGTCACGCGTCAGTTTGCTGCGGCCGAAAAGGTTTACGATCGATTGATCCGGCTCCTGCCGGACCAACCAATGCTCAAGGTGCAAAAGGCATTTAATGTAACTTTTATGAAGACCGGCAATGGCACCGCGCTCTGGTCAGCGGTCGCCGCCCTCCCGGCGCCGATCGCCGAAGACAGGGAAGTGTTGTCTTTACGACTGAATTTTGCTTTGTACGATCGTGATTGGCGACAAGCAAAAGAGGCCATCCAAAAGCTGCAGGATGGCGACGATAATGGTTACTTTGCGTACGCCGGTATCCCAGTCCCGATCGGTTGTTATTCGATTCTGCTGGCGCGACTTCAGGGAGAACAACCTGACCCAAACTCTGAGTTTGCCAAGACGCGGGAGCAACTAAGCCAAAAGGTTCAGAAGTCACCCGAAAATGCCCAGCTGCTTAGCCAGCTAGCTGTGGTAGACGCTTTGCTTAGCAACAACAAAGAAACGGCTATTACGGAAGCCAAACGCGCCATCGAAATGTTGCCGATCTCCAAGGATGCAGTCGATGGCCCGTGTCTCGTGATCAATCTAGCCGTGGTGTATGCCTGGACTAACGAGCTTGATTTAGCTTTTGAAACTTTGGGGCCTCTGACCAAAACACCGGGCGGTCTCTATTATGGCTCGTTAAAGCGCGACCCGCTCTGGGATCCGCTACGCCAAGATTCGCGTTACGAGAAATTGTTAGCCGATCTGGCGCCGAGCGACTGAGCACAGCTACGTCGTGATGACAATTAGCAGATAACAGATAGTCGAGAGCTGATGGGCTAACGGAAAGCCGCGAAGCGTTGCAAAATTGTAGCCCGGTCTGCCAGGGCAATTGAAAGGACAAACCGTGGATAGGAACATACAAAAACAGCAGGCAAGGACGCGGACCCCGACGACCAGGCCGTGACCACGGAAGGCAAAGGGCTTGTCCGGTTTTGCCGAACGCTGTTCCCTGCAAATAGCGACTCCTGTCCAGTTTGTGTGTTGCCCGCGAAACAAGCAGAGAATCAACGAACAGGAGCAGATTTCGCTGACGGCACGCGCGGAGACGAGTTAGGCTGAATACCGTTCTTGGCAGCATTTAAAGTAGGAAAAAATCCGGAATGAAAATCCGAGAGAAGGAGCCCAAGGATCAACCCTGGATAGAGAAGATCCTGGACGAACGGTGGGAGGAGAAGGACGAGTGGTTGCTCATGGCGAGATTTTTGATGTCCGACTATTGCCGGCGCTGATTGGCGGCGAGCAGGAAGGCCTCGCGACTTATGAGATTCGACGAACTGACGATATTGTTTTCGCTGAACTGATTACTTTGGATGCTGTCACGGCTAAACAGGGCGTCGGGACGGCTCTGCTAGAAGCGCTTATTTCCAGGCTGCGAGTCGAAGGAGTCAGCGTTTTGCGAGTAACAACGACGAACGACAATCTGGACGCTCTCCGCTTTTATCAGCGTCGAGGCTTTCGAATTACGGCGGTGCGTCCAGGCGCGGTCGACGAGGCGCGTCGCGTAAAGCCATCGATCTCTGAAATCGGCGAATACGGTATCCCAATCCGTGACGAGATTGAGCTCGAGCGGCTGCTGTAAACGAGTCGTTCGAAAGCAGCCGCAGCTTCCAGCTGCGGATTGACGGCGATCATGTTCCGCACCTGGAAGGTGCGTCTCCTGTGTCGAAGACACAGCGCCCCAGCTACGTGAAACTATTGAACGGCCTCATTTGCCCTCATCAGCTTCCGCAATTCATCCTGAGGGATGGTATTCACCGCTTGATACTGCCAAGGAGTAGCGGTCAAGGCACTCTACAAAACAACTGAAAAACGTTCTGAACAGAAGGAAGCAAAGTAAGCAAAGATTTAGGACTTCGTGGAAGGTCTGATTCTACGAGAAAATCATAGCTGACTTAGAAAAGAGAGAGGCGACAACGTTGTTGTCTCTTACATTACCTCTACCGGAGGAAATTGTGAGATTCAGATTGCGATGACGTTCTGCCGCTTCTGTATCGTCATTTGGTGAAGCACGCAGATCGTGCGAAGAAAGAGGTTAATCTTTTCAATCACAGCAACGGTGGCTCCGGCACGGTTCCTTGGAGAATGGTGAATCTCATTCGGGAGTTCACGGAGATTGAGAGTGACAACGATTTCTGCTTTGCATCTGGCAACGCCGTTGCTCTGCGCAGCAATAGCAAAAAGCTGAGCCGAACGTAAATAAGGAAACTATATTCGCCCCCTTCTGAAACTCGGCGCCTCGATTTCCTTTGTATCTGGTGAAGGCAAGCGAACACGCCTGTCTCCAGCCCAAAGGAAAACCATGTTCAAAAGTCAGATTAATCGAAATCTTTTTGCGATCGTTACGGTCGCTACACTCTGGTCTATGCCTGTAATACTGCAGGCGGCCGAGCTGCATCCAATGGTTGTTGTCGGAATCCCGGCCAACAATGTTGCCCTAAGGCATCCAACACCGGAATATCCTCGCAATGCTTTGAACTTGCACATCAGCGGTGACGTTCTGCTTCGGGTCCAGGTCGAGAACGGCGTAATTATGGAAACC
>Ga0209526_10000601_pt1 | contig 23581 bp, 18 predicted proteins | sample JacPinW_OM2H0_M1_FD_188566 | JGI IMG/M metagenome (GOLD analysis project Ga0209526, IMG submission 188566) | Forest soil microbial communities from Algoma, Ontario, Canada - Jack Pine, Ontario site 1_JW_OM2H0_M1 (SPAdes) (version 2) | ecosystem: Environmental > Terrestrial > Soil > Boreal... | reverse complement strand
ACTTCACGTGAAGCGAGAGACACGGGGCGGCGCATTCTGCGCGTCGTGTGCTTTCTGATGCGTCGGCGCGAGGGCCACGCACCCCGTCGGCTATCTGCGCGCGGTCTCCTGAGTCGACACTGCGCACACCGCGCCCCGCGTTGATCGACTGAGTGAGGGGAGTAGCAAACACGGCCACAAACGCTCTCGCGCGACACTCGCTCGCACCGCGAGGTCGCGTCGCGCGGGGAGCCGGCGGCGCGCGGGTGGGGCGAGGCAAGTTCAAAAAACCGCTCGGCCGGGACCTGTTTGCGGGTCACGCCGGCACGCGCGCGGTTTTTTGCATGTCCGCAGCCGCAGCCCCACCTGCGGGCCGGCGGCGTCAGCACACCGCAAAACGGGAGGGGGCGCGAGAGTACTTGACGCTGGAGGATGACGAGCGAGTCCTACTGTCGCTGGCGGACTAGTCTTCCAGCCCGAGCTTCTTTGCATCCCGGGAGACGATCACTGCCGCCAGCACCTTGGGAACGTACTCGCGCGTCTCTTCCGGAAGCTTCTTCATCCGGTAGAGGTGCCAGAAGTCGCGCTTCTCCTTGCGGAACCCGCCGGGCTCCTGCGCGATCTCGCGCAGCACGCGTCGCACCCCCGACTCGCCACGGTTGTAGGAAGCCATCGCCAGCATGAAGGAGTCGCTGCCGTACTCGGCGAGGAGATTCGCCAGGTGCCGCGCCGCCGCCCGCGTCTCCTTCTCGGGGTCGTAGCGCTCGTCCACGCTGGGGTCGACGCGCAGCCCGTAGCCCTGCGCCGTGGACGCCATCATCTGCCACATGCCCGCGGCGCCCGCCGCGCTCTTCGCCTTGGGGTCGAATTGCGTCTCTGCCCAGGCGACGTACGCCATCTCCTCCGGCAAGCCCAGCGCGCTGAACTGCCGGGTGATCATCGGCCAGTACCGCTGCTTGCGGCCGTAGATGAACTTGAGATTCGGCGCCTTCACCAGCTCGTCCACATGGAACCTGAGCCGTTCCTTGAAGATGGGCGGCACCGCGTACGTGTCGGCGTCGAACTTGCGGAGGATGTCGCGGATCTGGCGGTCCAGCTCGTCGCCGCGCTCCGCCAGCGCCTCCGCCTTCTTCTTGTCCGACTTGCCCAGGGCCCTCAGCGTGCTCTGCGCGTTGCCGGTGAGCGTATTCAGCTTCTCTTCCAGGGCGGCCAGCCGCTCGGGTTCGGACTCCTCGCTGATCTGCTGCTCGACGGCCTCGATCTCCTTGTCGATGCGCTCCTTCTGCTTCACCAGCTCCTCGATCTGGCGCTTCTGCTGCGCGATGACGATGCCCATCACGGCCACGATCACGGCCGCCAGGCCGGCCACTGCCGCCACCACCTTGACCCAGCGCCTGGCGGTCGCCGCCTGGGTGGTGCGCTGCACCTGCTTGAGCGTGCTGGCCATGATCAACATGGTCTTGCCGGAGGACATCCCGCCGGCCTTCGCGCGCTCCTGCGCCACCTTGCGAGCCGCGATCTCCGCCAGCTTCGCGGTGGCGGTGTCGGCGCTTTCTTGGAGATCGCTGGAGATCTTGCTCAGCTCGGAGGTCGCATCGATGCGCGGAGCGGCCGGCACTGCGGGGGACACCCTATGATGGTGTCCCCCCGCCGCGTGGACCGCGGTGACGGAGACCGCCTCCGTCTTCATCGCACCACCTAGCCCGTCCTGGGCGTCGAACTCCACCCTGAGCAGGGGACCGTCCTTGCCGAACTGCACTTCCTCGCCCTGGCGGAGACGGTGCTTGGCGATCCGGCGCCCTTCGACCAGCGTTCCGTTGGTGCTTGCCGTGTCCACCACGAACCAGCATCCGTCCTCGAAGAGGAACTCGGCGTGGTGGTTGGAGACCTTCGGATCGCGCGCCGCATCGAAGCGCACGTCGCAATCCGACGCGCGGCCGACGCGCACCGTCGGGTTGGCGGAGCTGGCGATCTTGCCTTTCTGGCTCCCCGAAAGGTGTGTGATGCGGATCATCGCGCCCCTCCCCCAAGGCGGCGTCGGAACGGCCTTCCTAGCACGGATGGCGGTTACGTCCGAGCGGCCGCGAGCCCGGGCTCTTCTTCCTCCGCCGGGGAGCGGCGGACCTCGACGGCCCCGAAGGCGAGGCGGGCCACCGCCATCACGGCCAGGGCAATCCCGAGCCCGATGAAAATGTCCAGCAGGTAATGGTGGTTCAGGTACACCGCGGCGAAGCAGACCAGCAGGAAGTAGGGCATCGAGATCCAGCGGAAGCGGCGCAGCTTCCAGCCGTACACGATCGACAGGAACGGGTAGACGATGTGCAGGCTGGGGATGGCTCCGAACACGTCCGCGCTCTTTCCGTAGAAGCCCTGCATGAGCGGAATGCCGATCAGGTGATCGAAGCGGATCGCTCCCGCCGGCGACGCGTGCACGGTGAGATCGACGAGGAATCCGTGGTCGGACACGTACCAGGGTGGAGCGGCCGGGTAGAAGTAATAGCAGGAGAACCCGACGAAGTTCGCGAACACGAAGATCCAGGTGAACCGCTCGGCGCGCCGCAGCTGGCCCTTGGCGACGAAGTAGATGCTGAGCAGGATCGACTCGCCGATGAAGAACATCGGGGTGTAGGCGAGCCCGCAGAGGAAATCGAGCACGGGGCTGGTGTGCCGCTGCAGCCATTCGTTCGGAGTCAGCCCATGGATGCCGAACCAGCGCAGGTCGAAGTCGTACGGCTCGTGCACATGGACCACCGGCGAGCGGATGTAGTCGGCGTACCAGCGCATCGAGTCGTAGACGAGGGCGTAGAGCAGGTAGGGCAAGCCGACGAGCGCCAATCGCCGGCTCTGGTCGTTCCACAGCGCCAGCACCAGGGAGAAGCCCACCAGCAGGAAATGCTCCGGGCCAGGGCCACCCAGCACGCAGACCAGCGCCATGTACCCGGCGCAGAGCGAGGGGATCCAATACTTGAAGAACGGGTGCGCGGCGCGGAGCTGCAGCGGGCGCGGGCGGAGGTCCAGGCCCACGCTACGCTCCCTGTTGCGCGGCGTCCGCCGGCACCGAGGCGACCTTGCGCCGGTCGCGCAGCGAGATCACCGCGGGAAGCGCGACCAGCGCCGCGGACAGGCAGGTGATCTCGCCGATCACCGCGGTCAGCCCGAAGCTCTGGATCGCCTGGTTGTCGGCCGTCACCAGCGTAGCGTAGCCGATCATGGTGGTGACGGAGCAGAGCGCGACGGCGCCCCCGGAAGAAGCGAGCGCATCTTCCACGCTGCAGGTCTGCCGGTAGCGCTGGTAGAGGTTCACCGCGTAGTCCACTCCGATGCCGAAGGTGATCGGCAGGACCGCGAAATTGACGAAGTTCAATTTCAGGTTGAGCACCGTCATCGCCCCCGCGCCCCAGAGAACGCCGAGCGCGAGCGAGCCGATCACCCAGGCCCCGTCGCGCAGGCTGCGCATCACCACCATGGTCAGGAGGGTCACGGCGAAGAAGCTGAGGAGGGCCGTGAAGCGCCCGTCTTCGGTGATCGCTTGCACGATGTCGGTGGTGAGCACGATCTGCCCGGCGATCAGCGCGTTGGGGTCCACCTTCAGCGCCGCCTCGCGCACGGTCCGCGCGTGCTGGATCTGCGCGCGCCCGTTGGAGCTGTTGGTCTCGAGCGTAGGGAACACCAGCGCCACGCGGCCGCGGTGCCCGTCCTTCTCCACGAACGCGCGCGTGAGCCGTTCCGGCACGTCCGAGAGCGTGACCGGCTCCAGCTTCGTCTTCTGGCGCATGCGGCGGATCTCGGGCGGGATCTGCGCAGGCGACCTCTTGTCCATGATGGCGAAGATCTCGCGCAGGACTTCCAGCTTCTGCTGCTGGTCCTTGGGCAGGAACTGCTGCAGCGTCACCACCGACTCGATGGTGCTGTTCGTCCCTTCGCGCTCCTTCTCCTGCTCGATGGCGTCGGCCACCGCCTCCGCATGTTCCGGCGACCCGGTGAGCACCACCGTCGGAGTCTGGTAGGACTGCAGCACGGCGTCGACGTGCCGGTCCCAGTATCCCTGTCCTCGTTGCTCGCTGAAGCGGCTCCCCAGCTTGGTGAAGTCGTACTGGATGGGCTCCTGCGCGAAGAGGTAGCCCGCGTACACGGAGGCGCCGGCGAGCGTCACGGTGACCAACACCGGGATCAGCGGCCGCTTCACGATCAGCTGCGCGAAGGGTCCCGCGAGCCAGCCCACCACGCGCCCCCGCTTCGGCATCGAGAGATCGCGGAAGGGCCAGTACCTCTCCTGGAGCCCGATCAGCGCCGGCATCAGCGCGTAGGTGGTGAGCCAGCAGATGATCATTCCGAAGAAGCCCATGAACGCGAACTGGTTGAAGCCGCGGAACCGGACGGCGCCCAGCGAGCCGTAGCTCGCCGCCGCCGCGGCGCTGGCCGCGAAGGTGGCGATCCAGGTCGCGCGCAAGGAGAGGGGAAGGGCCCTGGCGATCTCCAAGCCGTGCCGCCGCTCCTCGAGATAGCGGGCGAGCAGGATGATGCCGGCGTTGATGCCGTTTCCGACGATGATGCTGCCGAGGAAGGCGGTGTTCGGGTTCAAGTAGTGGATGACGCCCCGCGAGAGCGCGAACGTCAGCGCAACGCCGGTGAACAGCGGGACCACCAGCAGGGGCACCGAGCGCATGGTGCGGTAGTAGAGGATCAGCGCCAGGCTCACGGCGCTCAGCGTCAGCGCGCTGGAGAGCGCCAGGTCGCGCACCAGCGCTTCCTGCGCCTCGATGACGCCGCGGATCTCCCCGCCGTACCCGATCACGATGCTCGGATGGAAGCTCTTGGGATTGAGCTCCTTCACCTTGTAGTCCACCGCGTTGAAGATGCGCTGGTCGTCCTCGAGGCTGACCGCGGCGCCCGGAGGAGACAGCAGCATCACCAGCGTGTGTCCGTTCTCTCCCGCGAGGTAGCCGTCCGGGAACCGGTCGAGCTTCGCGTAGGCGGCCTTGATGCGGCCGACCACCTCCTCGAGATCGATGACTGCGGGCGGGGGGTCCGACTCCTCCGCCAGATCGACGAGCAGCGGATTCGCCTTCGCGATCTTCGAGAGCAGCGCGTCGCGGGCGGCGATCAGGTCCTTCAGGTCGGCGTAGAGCGCGCCATGCCGGTCCTGGAACTCCTTCTCGGCGTCGACGCGATAGTGGACCTGCGCGACCAGCGAGGGCGGCAACTCCTTCAGCTTTGCCGCCAGCGCGTCCACGAAGCGCTCGCCGGCCTTGAGGTCGTCGGTCCGCACCACGATGGCGAGGTGGGACAACCCGCCGATCCGCTTCTCCAACTCGGCGAGCGCCACCGCTGCCGGCGCGCCTTGGGGCAGGAGCTCGCGCAGGTCGGTCCGCAGGTCGCCGTAGAGCCGGGCCGCGAAGGGGACGGAGGCGACGAACGCCAGGATCCCCAGCAGCGTCACCAAGAGCGGCCGGCGCAGGGAGAACGCTGCCCACCACTGCCAGAACCGCGCGGTCCGGGAGAGCTGCTCCATTCCGTTTTCCTTACGCCACGCCCATTCGGCGCGCCACGGTCTCGATGGCCTCTCGCAGCAGCGAGAGCCCGGCCAGCGCGGTGTCCCGATCGATGGTCAGCGCCGGCTGGAGCCGGATCGCGTGCGTGTAGCTCATGGCCAACAAGCCCCGGCGGAGCCCGTCCTGGAAGATCTCGCCGCACACCTTCTTGGGGAGGGGCTCCTTGGTCTGGCGGTCCGAGACCAGCTCGACGGCCAGGAAGAGGCCCTCGCCGCGAACGTCGCCCACCCAGCGCAGGCGGTCCGGCCAGGTGCGCAGCTCATCCAGCATTGCCTTGCCCACCTCGCGGACGTTCTCCAGGACGTTCTCCTTGTGCAGGGTGCGGATGCTGGCGAGCGCGGCGGCGGCGGCCAGCGGATTGCCTCCGTACGACGACGACGAACCGCTCGGATTGGCCCACGGCCTCGCCTGCGCGATCTCGCCCTTGACCACTACGCCGCTGACGGGGAACCCGGCCCCGAACGCCTTGCCGATGGTGATGATGTCGGGTGTCACGCCGCTCCGCTCGCACGCGAACCACCGGCCGGTACGGCCGAAACCGGTGATCATTTCGTCGGAGATGAAGACGGCGCCATGCTCGGTGGCGATCTCCTGCGCGCGGACCATGAACTCCGGCGGCGGGATGACGTTGCCCGCCGTCCCCTGCAGAGGCTCCATGATCACCGCGGCGACGCTGCCCGTCGTCTGGTGGCGGAGCTGATCGCGGGCGAGGTCCGCGCAGGCGATGCCGCAGCTGGGATACTTGAGCTTGAGCGGACAGCGGTAGCAGTTCGCGAACGGCAGGACGTGGCCGGGCGGGATCGGCCCGTAGGTCTTCGCGTTTCCCGCGCCGTTCGCCGACAGGGCGCGCGCGGTCTTTCCATGAAATCCTCCCCAAAAACCGACCACCTCCTGGTGGCCGGTGTGGTTCATCGCCAGCCGGAACGCGCTCTCCACCGCCTCCGCACCGCTCGAGTAGAGCTGAACCTTGTCCACGCCCTTGGGCGCGACCTTGGCGACCTCGTTGATCAGCTCCGCCCGTGGCGCGCTGGTGAACGAGCCGACCGTCACCTTGTCGAGTTGCTCGTGGAGCGCGCGGGTGTACGCGGGATGCCGGTGTCCGAGGCTGTTCACCCCGATGCCGCCGATCAGGTCCACGTACCGGTTCCCGTCAACGTCCTCGATCACGGATCCCTGGGCGCTCTCCACCGCGATGCCCGAGCTGAGCGCAAACCCCTGCAGTCCGGGCGCGAGATGGCGCTGCTCGTACTGGACCAGCTCCCGCGACCTGGGCCCGGGGATTTCCGTCTGGATGTGCGGGGCCTTGAGCGTCATTCGTCGCCTTCAGAAGCCGGAACAGGTTGTTCGATTCCAGACCGGTCCCGCCGGTGGGCGGGCACGTCTAGCACATCTCGCAGCCGCCTGCAGAACGCAAAAAAAGACCCGATGCGCTCAGAAGGCGGGGAGATTCGAAGGCTTGTTGGCGTAGGAGAATTCGGAGAGCGCCTGACCCGAGCGCACCACCGGCTCTTCGCCCGGCCTTTCGATGCGCAGCTCGTAGCGGTTTTCGTAGGTGTAGGCCATCGGCGCAGCCCAGGCGCTCACCACCAGGCGCGAGAGAGGCCCCATCTCGTCCAGCACGTCTTGCCGGTAGAGCAGCTTTCTCGCGTCGATGCGGACCGCGACGGTCTCGCCACCGACCCCGCGCGCTTCCACCAGGATGCGCTGCGGCACGTCGTACTCGAAGTGGCCGCCAGGCTCGTGACGAGGAGCCTCGAAGGCGATCTTCACGTCCGTGGATCGGACCTCGGTCCTTCCGTCTCGCGAGGTGTAGAGCCAGCCCTGCGGGGGCAGGCGCGACCCCTCGGGAGGGAAGAGCACCGCCAGTGCCGCGCTGGTCGCCTGGTCCCCGTCGAAGGCCTCCAACCGGTACCAGAGCGACGCGCTCTTGTAGGCAGGTACGGTGGAGTAGGAGGTGTCCGCGTACGAGTAGCCGCTGACGCGGCGGCGCCCGGTCCCGGCGCTCCACAGCGTCCCCTCGAACTTGCTGCGCAGGGCGAAGATGGTCTGGTCGAAGACGGCATGGCCGCCCGCATCGAAGACCACGCGCCCACCGCCCGGCCGAACCGCTTGCGTCTCCGGCAACACCGTCGCGTCGACCACCAGCTTCCGCCCGGCGAAGTGCACGTGGTGACTGGCGTCCGGACCGAGGCTCAGGCGCGAAGCGCCCATCTCGATGGCGCCTTCCGCCTGCACGCCCCACTCGCCGCTCTCGAAGGCCTCGCCGTCCTCGATGGTCTTGCCGTCGGGCGCGACCACCACGGCGCGCACCGCCGCCTTCCCATGGCCTTCGAGGCCCGCGTTGCTGACCAGGAACTGCACGCGCGCGAACGACCCGTCTTGCGCGCTGAAGAGGAACGAGTAGTTCTCCGAGTAGAACGCCTCCGGGCGCAGCTTGGGGAGGAACGTCTTGGGCGTGACGTTCGCGGTATCGGGGAGCGTGCTGGAGAAGCCGTGCACTTCCTCCTCGGCGAAGGGATTTCCGTAGGAGACGAACAGCACCGCCACCGCCGCCAGGCCGGAGGCCACGGCGCCGATCAACGCCAGCACGGGCCGGGGCCGCACGGTCTGCTCGCGGAAGACGAAGATCCGGTGCAACGGCAGGTTCCATCCCAGGGAGACGGCGAGCCCGACCACCGCCGCGGCGACCAGCGGGTTCCAGCGCAGCCCCTCGGTCAACAGGATCACTCCGACCGTGTTCAGCAGCAGGGAGGTGAGCGAGATCGCCGCGTAGCGCGGCACCTCGACCAGGACCGAGTTCTCGCGAGTCCTGAAGGTATAGATCTTGTTCACCGTGAAGTTCGTCACGGCGCCGATGGCCGCGCCGAGGGCCCGCGAGCTGCCGGTGTAGATGCCGACTACCTCCACCAGGATCGTGAACGTGCCGTAGTCGACCGCCGTCGCGATCGCCGAGGCAAACCACGCGCGCTGAAACCATCCGGAGAGCTCCTCCTCGCCGGCGGCTGGCGTCGGAGACGCCCCCTCGCGCTTGCGAAGCTCGCTGTGGATGTAGCCGAAGCGGCGGAGGGCCGTGATGTTCGCCATCACCGCGACCAGCAGCAGGGTGGCGAGCATCAGGTAGAAGGCGGGGTGTGCGCTTCCCCGCTCGGCGAAACTCGCCAGATAAGGCGAGAGCACACCCGCCGTCCCGATGTAGACGGCGCGCTCGCCCCGGTTCATCGAGCCCATCCGGGCGTCGATGCCGGAGATCTCGCCCTTCGCGCGGGCATAGGAGACGAGCAGGGCGCCGGCCAGCGAGGCGAGCGCGAGCCAGAACCCGAGCGGATAGCTGCGATAGTAGGCGGCGATCCCCGCGAACGTGGCGATTTCGGCGTAGCGGTCGACGGCCGCGTCGATCAGCTCGCCCGAATCCGAAGCGATGCCGCGCGTGCGGGCCACCATTCCATCGAGCGCGTCGAGGACGGCGCAGGCGATCACCAGCCAGCCGCCCAGCGTGAAGCTCCCCGTGGCGAACGCAGCCGCCCCGCCGACGCTACAGGCGAGAGAGCCCGCCGTCAGCTGGTTCGGGGTGATGTGCAGGCGGACGCAGAGCTTCTGCAGCGGCTCGAAGTACCAGTAGCCCGCCTCGATGAAGAACCGGCTGAGGAACAGGCTGCCCGGCTCCTTGCGCACGCGGTCCGGCACGTACCGGCCTCTGGCCAGCACGCGGACTCCATACGCGACGATCAGGAGGACGGCGATTCCGATGGTCACCAGCAGGGACAGGCTTCACCTCGTGTTCACACACCCGACTCGGCTGGGTCGCGGGCGGACACTCGCCTACCCGGTCGTCCGCACGGCCCAAGTATCCTATCTCAGGCAATTTTGCAACGAATCAGAGGTTTCGTTACCGGCTCGTGACAATCAATACGATCGGCAGCCCCACGCCCAGACCACCGATGGAATCCTCGGCCGGCTCGTCCTTGACCGCGAGCGTCGCTTCAGGGCCCCCGTCGAGGTTCAGCGCGTCCAGGACCCCGACCTGCTCAGCGAGCCATCTGGCCACATCGCGCCGGATCGCGGGCCACTGCGAGGCGAAGACGAGGATCTTGCCGTCCTTGAGCTGGGCGATGGCGGCCGTGCGCGACGATTCGGCGCAATAGTTCGGCCCGGCGCACGCCGGAGCGCCGCCGCGCACCAGCGCCGGGAAGCTCTTCATCGCCTCCATCCACTGCTCGGCGCGGAAGTCGCCGGGGGGAATGAACCGGGGCGTCTTTGGTTCGGGCTCGCGGCTCACCAGCCCGGCCGATCCGGTGTCGGGCGGCGGCCGCGCGATGGAGGCGAAGAACAGCGCGTCCTGCCGCTGGCAACCCGCGCCCCGCACCCGTTTGCCGTCCGCGACCAGTTCGCAGGTGGGGCGGACGTCAGCGCCGTCCCTCGAATAGAAGGACCCGTTCACGATGACCAGAGCGGCCGGGTAGCGCCTCCGCCATTCCCCCAGGGTCGGCCGGGCCGCGTCGTACCGGACCAGGAAGCGTGCCTTGGCGGGATCGACCAGCACGACCCGCGCGGCCCAGGCTGCGTCCGCGCCCAGCTCCGAGGCAGCCGCGGCGTCGACGCCGGGGGCCACATGCTTCCAGGGCGGGGACAACGACAGCGCCAGAACGAGCAACAACGGAAGGATCACAGGCGCTTCCTGCGCCGCCGCGCCGGCCGCCGCTCCCCGGGAGGAAACATCTCATGCCCGGCCACCAGCGGTTGCTCCGCGGGCGCGCTTCCACGCCTCGCCAGCGCCATCAGCCGCTCCTGGCTCCGCACCGGCGTCGTCGGCGTGCCATGGGAGCCGGGCAGGATCCGCTCGTAGTGACCGTCCGGATGGAGGAACCGCGCCTTGACGTTGTCGAGCAGCTGCGTGCCGAGGATCTCCTCGCTGATCCGGTCCTTGAGGCTGGAGTCCTCGATCGGGAACGCTACCTCCACCCGGCGGATGAAGTTGCGCGGCATCCAGTCGGCCGAGCTGAGCCACATCTCCCGCTTTCCCCCGGCTTCGAAGAACCAGATCCGGGAGTGCTCGAGGAACCGATCGACGACGCTGACCACGCGGATCCGTTCCGAGACCCCCGGCAGCCCCGGCCTCAGGCAGCAGATGCCGCGCACGATCAGATCGACCTGGACGCCGGCCTGCGAGGCCCGGTACAGCGCCTTGATCACCTCGCTGTCGACGAGGGAGTTCATCTTGGCGACGATCCGGCCGCGGCCCGTCTGCCGCGCCAGCTCCGCCTCCCGATCGATCATCTCGATCACCGCCGCCTTCAGACCCAGCGGCGCCACCTTGAACCGCTTCCACTGCGTGGGCCGCGAGTAGCCCGTGAGCAGGTTGAACAGGCTGGTGGCGTCGGCCCCGAAGTCGTCGCGGGCCGTGAACAGCGACAGGTCCGAGTAGGTGCGCGCGGTGCTCAGGTTGTAGTTGCCGGTGCCCAGGTGCACGTACCGCCGCAAACCGCCGGCCTCGCGCCGGACGATCAGGGTGACCTTGGAGTGCGTCTTGTACCCGATCAATCCGTAAACGACGTGGACGCCGGCCTGCTCCAGGGCGCGCGCCCAGAGGATGTTCGCCTCCTCATCCATGCGCGCCTTCAGCTCGACCAGCGCGGTGACCTGCTTTCCGTTCTCCGCCGCGCGCTGCAGCGCCCGGATCACCGGCGAGTCCTTCCCGGTGCGGTAGAGGGTCATCTTGATCGCGAGCACGGCGGGGTCGTCGGCGGCGGCCTCGATGAAGCTGACCACCGGATCGAACGACTCATAGGGATGGTGGAGGAGGACGTCCTTCTCGCGGATCAGGCGGAAGAAGTCGCGCTCGCCGTCGCCGACGGCCGGCGGGTTGACCGGCGTGAACGGCTCGTCGTGCAGCTCCTTCTGGTCGATCCGTCCGAGCAGCGGCAGCAGATCCGGAATGTTGAGCGGACCGTCGATCTGGTACACGTCGGAGGCGCCCAGCTTCAGCGCGCGGACCAGGTAGTCGGAGAGGTGCTCTTCTGCCTGCGCGGCGATCTCCAGACGAACCGCGCTCCCGCGGTCGCGCCTGCGCACCTCCCGTTCGATGGTGACCAGGAGGTCCTCGGCCTCTTCCTCGTCGATGGAGAGGTCCCAGTTGCGGGTGACGCGAAAGGCCCAGCAGCCCTCGATGGGCATGCCCGGAAACAGCTGGGCGACGTGCCGCGCGATCACGTCCTCGAGCAGCACGTAGGTGCGGCGGCCGTCGGGTACTTCCACCAGCCGCGGCAACACGCTCGGCACGGGCACCACGCCGTAGCGCAGACGCGCTCCCGGCGCCGGGGGCGCGAATCGCACCGCCAGGTTCAGCGACTTGTTGCGCAGGTGCGGGAAGGGATGGCCTGGATCCAGGGCGATGGGCGTGAGCACGGGGAAGATTTCGCGCGCGAAGTACTCGGCGAGGAAGTGGTCTGCCTCCAGCGAGCACTTGCCCGGCGGGAGCAAGCACACTCCAGCCCGGTCGAGATTCGGCACCACGTCGCCGAGGAGCGCCCGGTACTGGCGCGTCACCATCTCGTGAGAGCGGGTGGCGATCGCGGCGAGCTGCTCGCCCGGGCTCATCGCGTCCGGCCCGCTTTCTTCGACGTGGCCGACGAGCTGCTGCTTGAGCCCCGCGACCCGGATCATGAAGAACTCGTCCAGGTTCGAGCTGGTGATGGCGAGGAACTTCAGCCGCTCCAGCGCCGGCACAGAGGGATCGAGGCCCTCCTCCAGCACGCGCTCGTTGAAGGACAGCCAGGAAAGCTCGCGATTGATGAAAAATCGGGCGTCGTTGACGTTCTGGACCGGAGGTGTCGCTCCGGCCGCGTCGACCGGCGGCACCACCGTAAGCGCCGCGGGCGGCGCGGTCGCGGTGGTCGTGGTAGTTCCCTGCGCGGGGGTAGCTGGCCCTGTGAGAATGCCCTCCATCAGGCCAGACTGTACTCGCGTGCAGCGATCTTGACAATCCGACGCATCGCGTTATATGCTCTCGCCGCTTTGATGACGCATTGCGACACGAATCGGGAGGGTCGATGAGCGAGTTCCAGACGAAGCTCCACGAGGCATTCCAGCAGGCGCAGACCAGGGCCGCTGCACGAGCGCGCGAGCTCGAGCAGGAGGCGCGCAAGGTGCTGGAGACGTTGGGCGATCGCGCCCAGGCAGAGCTCAAGGTCCTCCTGGCGTCCGCGGCCAGGGGATCGCGCGAGCAGCTCACCGCGCTGGGGATCGAGTTGGAGAAGCTCGGCAAGAAGCTGCAGGAGATCGCCGTCCGTAGCACCCCCAAGGCGGGCTCCACGGATTCGGCTTCTCCTCCGCAGCCGAACTGAAGGCACGCGGTCGAGCCGCAAGACGCGGCGATACGGGCAATTTCCATACCGTGTCGCCGTACTCTGACGTACACTTCGCCTGCTCGGCTCCTTGCCGCTCGAAGCGGCCGGTTGTTAGCCTCCAAGGTCTTGGCGGGTCTGCCGGGGGTCCCCGGCCGGGAGGGGCATGACCGGAAGAGGCGCCAGGATCGCCATTGGTTCCGTGTGCGTCGGGCTCGGCCTGGCGGGCACCTTCGTGGCCCTCTTCCGCCTGTCGCCCTCCCTCCCCGGCGACTCCCAGCCGCAGGATCCACGGGCGATGAGCCAGGCGGACCTGGAAGCGCTTCTCGGGAGGGTCGCAAGGTCGCTCGAACCGGAGCTCAGGTCGAAGCTGGCCGAGGCGGTCCTCAGTGAGTCCGCCCGGGCCGGCTACGATCCCCTCTTCATCCTGGGCCTGGTATCGGTGGAAAGCGGCTTCCGGACGCACGTGTCCAGCGAGCGGGGCGCTTACGGGCTGATGCAGCTCAGACCTTCCACCTTCGCGTGGATCGCGGGTCGCGAGCCCGACATCGGCGAAGGCGCGGCGGTGAGCGAGGATCCGGTGGTCGACGTGCGCCTCGCCGTCCGCTACTTCCGCTGGCTCGAGCGCCGGTTCCCTCGCCGCGACGAGGCCCTGATGGCCTACAACGCGGGGCCCACGCGCATGCGGCACTACAAGCGCGTTGGAGTCCCACGGTCCGTGCGCGCTTATCCCCGCAAGGTCATGCGGGAATATCGACGATTTTCGAAGATGGCCGGCGGCGAGCAGGATCCTCGCGATGTGATCCTGGCTCGGGCAGACTGATGCCGTGAGCCTTCTTCTCTGCGCGCTGCTGGCGGCAGCTCGCGCCCCGATCGTCGAAGGCAAGGTCGGCGAACCCGGCGGGGCCGGAGCGGCGCACGCGCAGGTGATGCTGGCGCAAGGCGAGCGGACCCAGATGGTCCAGACCGGTCCGGACGGCACGTTCCGTTTTCGCGCTTTCGAAGGCGCGGCGACGCTGACGGTCCGGCTACCCCAGGGCTGGGCGGCGGCGGGAGCCCTCTCGCGAAACATCGGGCCGGCGTTCCGCGGTGACGTGCTGCGGGCGGATTTTTCTGCCCTTGCCCGGCGGGTCGTGCGCGGCCGGCTGCTCGTTGCCGGCCAACCGCTTCCGGACGCCCAGCTCGCCGCGGCGACCGCCTCCGGTCACACCGACGCGCGCGGGCTCTTCGTCCTGGAGGGGCTCCCCGCCGGAGTCGTGGAGGTGCGGATCGATGCGCCTCCCCTCACCGGTCGCGTCGATCTGCCGGCGGGACCTTCCGACGTCGCCCGCGACGTCAGCGTGTCCGTGCCCGACCTGGCGGCGCTCCGGCTCGCGCGCGTGCCGCAGGATGCGGTGGGGCGTCCAATCGAGGACTGGCTCGCGTCCAGACCCCTGTCGCAATCGGAAGCTTCTGGCCTGGAGCGCCTTGCGGCGCTGGTGGCGCTCGACCCGGCGTTCCGCCTCGCCATGGTGGTACCCCCCGACGCCGCGGCAAGCGGGGCGCGCGGCGCCGCGGTGTTGCAACGCTACTTGACCGGCCCGGCGCTGGTTCCTCGCGAGCGCCTGGTTTTCGCCATCTCGGAATTCGCGAGGCCCGGGCAGCTGGAGCTAATCTTGACGCGACTCGAGGAGCCTCGTTGACGGCATCGGTCGCATCGTTCCTGTCGAAGGCGCAGAGGAAGGGCACCGAGCTGCCGCCGGCGGTCTCCGGCGCGCTCCTGCTCGCCGCGGTCCGCCTCTCCGATGCGAAAGGGCAGGCGGTCCGCGCCTACCAGCTCCTGGTCGACGACGGCGGCGGAATCGATCTCCTCACCGGAGAGCCGCCCATTGGGGATGGCTACGCCGCTCCGGAGCTTCGCAACGGCGCCGTGCTGCCCGACGATCCGCGGGTCTTGGTGTACGCAGCGGGAGCGCTCGGCTATGAGCTCGTCACCCTGACGCCGCCCCAGGCCGGCCTCGGAGCGGGGGTGGAGGTGCACGGCCCGCTGGCGAAGCTGATCCGCAAGGCGATGGCCGAGCGGCAGAAGCGGTTCAAGAACCTGACCGAGATGGCCCGCGCTATCGAGGCCATCCATGGGCGCCCGACCAAGGAGGAGGAGCAGTTGATCCTGGCCGCGGTGGCGGCGAGCACACCGCTGCCGCCCGCGCAGAAGCTGGCCAAGCTGGAGCTGGAGAAGGCCGCCACCCCGGAGGCGACGGCGCCGGCCCAGGGCAACGAGGATCGACCTGCGACCCAACCGGTATTCACGCAGATCTGGGACCCTCTCGAGGGCTCGCCCGAGCCGGAGATCACCGCGCCGCCGCCAGCCGAGGAGCGCCCGCGGGAGCGGCAGGAGAGCGAGCCGCTGCGCACCGAGCTGCAACTGGAGAGAGAGGCTCGTGCGGAGCTGAGCGCCACGGTCCAGTCGCGCGGCGAGCATCTCACCCAGCTCGGCACGCGGCTCTCGCTGCTGGAAGAGCAGGTCCGAACCTCGTTGCCTCCGCCGCTGTCGGCGGCGGCAGCCCTCTTGCGCGAGGTGAACCAGCTCCTGGAGCGCCGCCGATTCGCAGAGGCGGAGCGCGCGCTGCGGGACCCGGTGGTGCAGAACGACGCGCTGCTCCAGCTCCGGCTGGGCCAGGCGCTGTCGTCGATGAGCGATTCCGGCGCATCGGGCCTCTCCCGGGCCGAGGCGGCATTCCGGCGCGCGGCCGAGCTCGACCCCGGGTGGGCCCAGCCGAGAGCGCAGCTCGGGATGGTGATGGCGCGCCAGGGACGACGAAAGGAAGCCCGGGCGCAGTTCCGAGCCGCGCTCAAGCTCGACCCGGCCTGCCCGGAGGCCCTTGCGGCCCTTGCCAAGCCTGGCCGCGGCGCGGCCGGTTTCGCGCTGTCGGGTGCCGGCGGGGCGCTCGCGGCGGCGCTCCTGGTGCTGGCCGTCCGGCTACCGCCGAAGCAGGCTGCGCCCCAACCAGGTCCGCGCATCGAGGTGGCGTCCCCAGTGCCCGCCCCGGCACCCGTTCAGCCGCCAGCGCCGATCCCGGCCGCGGTTCCGGCTCCCCTTGCGCGCCCGGCTGCCCCCGCCCACGACCCCAAGCCCCAGCTCCCCCCGCTGCCTCTCCCGGAACGCAAGCCTGTACCAGCCGCCGAAGCGGAATCATCGCAAGCCGCCCGCGCGCCGCGCCCGGAACCCAAGCCCCGCGCGAGGAAGGTCGCTTCCCCCGGGCGCGCCGCGGCGGAAGAGGAGGTGGCCAAGGGCGACAAGGCCCTGCGCGCGTTCGACACCACCGCCGCCCAGGCCGCCTTCGCCTCCGCCCTGAAGCTCGACCCGACGCTGGCGGCGGCCCACCGCGGCATGGGCATGGTCTACGTCTTGCTCGGCAAGAACGCGGAAGCGAAAGAGGAGTACGCCCGCTACCTCGATCTTGCGCCGGACGCTCCCGACAAGGATCAGATCGCCCGCCTGGTCTCGCGTTAACCTTCGTGACGTTTGCCCATGCACTCCGGCGAATCCGGCCTACACTGCGCATTCCATGAACGCGTACACGTTCCGGATTCCACAGCCCGAAGCCCACCGGATCGAAGTGGAGCTTCAGGTCGAGCCGCGCGGAGCGGAGACCCTCGACGTCCGACTGCCGGTCTGGACGCCCGGCAGCTACCTGGTCCGCGAGCACCAGCGTCACGTCGACGGGCTGCGCGCGCAGGGCGACGGCCGCGACCTGCCGGTGGAAAAGGTGGACAAGCATACCTGGCGCGTCCGGCCCCAGGGCGCGCGGGCGGTGCGGGTCTCCTACCGTCTGCACTGTTTCGAGCTGACGGTCCGCACCAATCACGTCGACGGAACCCATGCGTTCCTCAACCCCAGCGCCTCGGCCGTGTTCGTGGTCGGCCGCGAGAACGAAGCCTGCTCGGTGCGCTTGCAGCTGCCGCCGGAGTGGCGGGCCTGGGTGGCCTTACCGTTCGAGGACGGCGCCTGGAAGGCGCAGGACTACGACGAGCTGGCCGACAGTCCGCTCGAGTGCGGGCCCGACAGCTCGCACAGCGCGCACACCTTCACCGCGCAGGGCGTGGAGCACGAGCTGGTGGTCTGGGGGCGGGGGGATTTCGACGCGCGCCGCGTGCTTTCCGACCTGGCGAAGATCGTCGATGCCGAGGCGGCCGTCTTCGGCGGGCTGCCGTATACCGACCGCTACCTCTTCATCCTCCATCTCAACGACAAGGGCCGGGGCGGCCTCGAGCACCGGCGGAGCTGCTCCCTGGTCGTGCCGCGCTTCTCCTTCGTGCAGAAGAGCGCGTACGAGGACTTCCTGCTGCTGGTCGCGCACGAGTTCTTCCACCTCTGGAACGTGAAGCGGCTGCGCCCCGCGGCGTTCACGCCCTATGACTGGACGAAGGAGAACCACACCCGGCTGCTCTGGGCGATGGAGGGCCTCACCTCGGCGTACGAGGTGCTGGCGCTGCGCCGTGCGGGTCTGGTCTCGCCGCAGCGGTTCCTGGAGATCTGGGCCGAGCGCATCACGCAGCTCCTGCGCACGCCGGGGCGCCTGCGCACCTCGCTCTCGCAGGCGTCGTTCGACGCCTGGATCAAGCACTACCGCCCGGACGAGAGCACGCCCAATACGACGGTCTCGTACTACTTGAAGGGCAGCATCGTAGGGTTCCTGCTCGATCTCGAGCTGCGCCGGCGCAGCGGTGGAACGAAGTCGCTCGACGACCTGGTCCGGATGCTCTTCCAGAAACACGGGCTTCCGCCCGGGTTGCCCGAGGACGGGGTGGAGAAGGCCGCCATCGAGCTCGCCGGGGACCGGTCGCTGCACGAGTGGTTCCAGCGCGCGGTCCACTCCACCCAGGAGCTGCAGCTGGACGAGGCGCTCGCGGGAGTGGGGTTGAAAGCGTCGATCGGGCCCGCCAGGTCCGCCGAGGACAAAGGGACCGCCGGACAGCGGCCCGACGAGCCAGCGCAATCCGAGAGCCGCGCCCGCGGCTGGCTGGGCGCTACCTTGAAGGACAAGGGCTTCGGGTTCGAGGTGGCCTCCGTGTCGGAGGGCTCGCCGGCCCAGGCCGCCGGGATCGCGGGGGGCGACGAGATCGTCGCCGCGGACGGGTTTCGCGGCGACCTCAAGCAGCGGCTCGGCCGCGCGCAGCCGGGGCAGACGGTGCGCGTCTCGCTCTTCCGGATGGACGAGCTGTTGGAAATGCCGGTCCACCTCGCAGCCGCGCCGCGGGACACCGTCGCCATCGTGCCGGACCCGAAAGCGACCCCCGAGCAGGTCGCCGCGCGGGAGAAGTGGCTGGGCGCCCGCTGGCCCGAGGAGTGATTTGCGCCGCGCGCGGGTCAACGGTACACACCGCGCGTGCGCGTGACTGAGATCTTCTACAGCATCCAGGGGGAGTCGACGCTGGCGGGCGAGCCGACCGTCTTCGTGCGCTTCACCGGCTGCGATCTCCGCTGCCAGTACTGCGATACGGAGTACGCCTTCTACGGCGGGAGGCAGATGACGCGGCAAGAGATCCTCGCCGAGGTCGCCCGGTATCCGGCCCGGTTCGTCTGCCTGACCGGCGGTGAGCCCACGCTGCAGAAGGAGCTGCCGCAGCTCGCGCAGGAGTTGCTCGACCGCGGCTTCCAGGTCTCGCTGGAGACGCACGGGCAGCGGCCGCTCGCCGCGATCCCTCGCGGAGTGCGCAAGATCGTCGACTTGAAGACTCCCGGGTCCGAGGAGCCCCACACAGACTTCAGCGCCTTCCGCGATCTCGCGCCGGGCGACGAGGTGAAGGTGGTGGTTTGCTCGCGCGACGACTTCCACTGGGCGCTGCGCAAGCTCGACGAGCTGCAGGTCTGGAACAAGGTGCCCGTGCTCTTCTCGCCCGCTTACGGCCAGGTCGCGCCCCAGGACCTGGCCGCCTGGGTCCTCGAGAGCGGCAAGCCGGCGCGCTTGCAGCTCCAGCTCCACAAGCTGATCTGGGGCGAGCGGAGAGGGGTCTAGGCGATGCGGAGGCCCTGCTACGTCGTCGACTCGTTCGCGGCGCAGCCGCTGTCCGGAAACCCGGCGGGCGTGCTCCTCGACGGCGCTGAGCTGGACGGCAAGGTGATGCAGCGGATCGCCAACGAGCTGAAGCACAGCGAGACCGCGTTTCCGCTCCCCGCGCGGGAGCCGACCGCCGCGCTGCACCTGCGCTGGTTCACGCCCGAAGCCGAGGTTGCCTTCTGCGGGCACGCGACGCTGGCGGCGTTTCACGTCCTGGTCGAGGAGGCCCGGCGTATCCGGGTCCCGGACGGCGCGGTGACCCGCACCGCCTTCACCTGCAAGAGCGGCCGGCTCAAGGTCGAGCTGTCGCGCGCGCAGGGGAAGCTGCGCATCCTGATCGAGACGCCCGAGAGCCGATTCGAGCCCGCGCGGGTGCCCGCGGAGCTGATCACGGCGCTCGGCGCCGTGCCGGAAGCGCTCGATCCCCGGATCGCGCCGCAGAAGAGCGTCATCCTGGAGGGAAATCTCTACCTCGCACTGCGCGACCGCGACGCGCTCGCGCGCTGTCGGCCGGACGGCGCCTTGTTGGAGCAGCTCGCGAAGCCGCTGGGCGTGGCGGGGTACGTCGTCTACACCCTGAATCCGCAGCCGGGGGTCGACGCCGGGGTCCGTTGCTTCTTTCCCGGCTACGGGATCCTCGAGGATCCGGTGACGGGGAGCGCGGCCGGTCAGCTCGGGGCGCTGATCCAGACCGTCCTCCCCGGAGCGCTGCCCCGCCGGCTGGTCTTCACGCAGGGCGACGAGATGGGCAGGCCCGGCCGGGTGGAAGTCGAGGTCCGGCCCGACCCCGGGCCCGGCAAGGTTCGTGGATGGATCGGCGGCAACGCGGTGACCGTCCTCCGCGGGGAGCTGGAGCTGTGAAGTCGCGGCGCGCCCCCAAGGTGGAAGCGGCCCTGCGGCGCAGCCTGCCGGCGTTGCGCGACGTCCACAGCGAGCGGGACACCCGCCGGATCGCGCTCGATCGGGCGGGCGTGAAGGGCCTGCGCTATCCCATCTGCGTGCTCGATCGGGCGCACGGCCTGCAGCACACCGTGGCCGAGATCGACATGAGCGTCTCGGTCCCGCACAAGCGCAAGGGCGCGCACATGAGCCGCTTCGTCGAGCTGCTCAACCGCCACCGGCGCGAGATCGACATCCGCAAGTTCCGGACGCTCTGCGCGGAGCTGCGCAAGGACCACGACGCCGACGCCGCGCACGTGGAGGTGAAGTTCCCCTATTTCATCGAGAAGAAGGCGCCGGTCACCGGCGCGTCCGGGCTGGTGGACTACTCCTGCACCTTCGGCGCCAGCGTCACCCGGGAGGACTACGACCTGTGGGTCGCGCTGGACGTCCCGGTGACAACGCTCTGTCCTTGCAGCAAGGCGATCAGCCGACACGGCGCCCACAACCAGCGCAGCGTCGTTTCGGTGCGCGTCTGGTTCGACCGGTTCTTCTGGATCGAGGACCTGATCGCGCTCGTCGAGCAGTCGGCGAGCTGTGACCTGTACGCGCTGCTCAAGCGGCCCGACGAGAAGTACGTCACCGAGCGCGCCTGGGACCGCCCCCGCTTCGTGGAGGATCTGGTCCGGGAGGTGGGCACCCGCCTGCGCCGGGAGCCGAACTTCACCCGCTGGGAGGTGGAAGCGGAGAGCTTCGAGTCGATCCACGCCCACAGCGCCTACGCCTCGCTGAAACATTCTTGACCGCACGCGGTGTTACGGGGGACGCTTCGGGCCATGTGGATGCTTTTGCTGGCCTCGGTGTACCTGAACGGCGTCAACATCGACGGCTTGCGCGGGCAGAAGTTCGAGAAGTGCAAGGCCGTCCGGATCGATGACCGCGGCGACGTGTATCTCGAGTGCCCGGGCTACCAGGTGGAGCAGCCGGCGGCCGCGGCGCCGCCCGCTCCCGCCCCGCTGATCCCGTCCGCCGTGGCGGCCGCGATGACCAAGCGGTACTGGCTGGTCAGCGAGGAGAAGGACAGCGCCTCCGCGCAGTACGACGTGGACGTCTTCGTCAATGCCAGGTTCATCCGCAAGATCAAGGCGGGCGAGCCGCAGGTCGTGCTGGAGGTCACCAAGTACCTCCGCCCGGGGACCAACAAAGTCCTCTTCGCCGCCAGCAAGCGCCCCGGGGAGCGCAAGAGCGCGTCCCCCGCGAGCTTCCTCAAGCTGGTGGTCGGCGAGGGCGACGCGGGAGGGAACACGGTGACCATCGACAACCCGCTGATCGAGTCCAAGCGCACGGCAGCCGAGACCGACAACGTGAACGAAGAGTTCACCATCCAGGGCCGCTGATGCTCCAGGAAGACCCGAACCGGACGCATCTTCCGCCCGATCCGGCCCGCATCGCGGCGCTGTACGTGGCGACGAACCAGCCGGTGGTCCAGCCCGTCGGACGCACGGCGCAGATGGCGCAGGCCGCGGTCGTCGCGCTCCGCGAGGGAGCGGTCTTCCGCGTGGTGGTGGCGCTCACCCTCGGCGAGAGCGGCGAGAACGTCATCTACGCAGGCCCGCCGCTGCAGCAAGTCGACCTCCAGCAGTCGCTCGAGGAGGCGCTGACCTTCGCGGAGAGCATGGGGTTCATCCTCGACGCCACCGGCTGGGCAAACCTCGACGATGCGCACAAGGCCGAGCTGATCGAGCGATCCTCCGCGTTCTGGCCCCCGGCCGACGTGGAGGAAGTTCCCCAGGACAGGCCCCAGACCAGGGATCCGATGGCGGCGGTCGCGCGCCTGTTCGCGGCCTTCGGCGTCCTGCTGCTCGCCTCCTGTTCGGGGCTGTCGGCGGAGCAGCGCGCGCAGGGGGCCGAGATCCACCAGCAGCTCGGGGACAACATGTTGTACCAGGGCGATGCGCAGGGAGCGATGAAGGAATACCTCCAGTCGCTCGATTTCGAGGAGACGCCGGAAGCGCGCAACGGCCTGGGCCTCATCTACTGGTATTCGCTGGGACGTCCCGATGACGGGGCCAGGGAGTTCAAGCGCGCGCTGGAGATGCGGCCGGACTATTCAGAGGCGATGACCAACCTGGGCGCGCTGTACATCGCGCGCAACCAGTTCGCGGAGGCGATTCCGCTGCTGGACAAGGCAGCGCGCGACCCGCTGTACAAGACGCGCACCGTGGCGCAGGCGAATCTCGGCTGGGCCCTCTACAAGTCCGGGCAGGCGCAGAAGGGGATCGGCGAGATTCGCGCCGCCCTGACGGTAGCGCCCAAATACTGCCTGGGGTGGCGGCAGCTCGGGACCATCTACTCCGAGCAGGGCAAGCTGGACGAGGCGAGCAAGGCCTTCGCCCGCTACGCCGAGGAATGCCCCGACGTCTTCGACGCGCACCTCCTCCTCGGCAAGGTGCTCGCGCGGCAGCAGCGGGCGAAGGAAGCGCGCGCGGAGTTCGAGCGCTGCGCGGTCGCCAAGCAGGAGCGCGACAAACCGATCGCCTCGGAGTGCGCCCGGTTCCTCAAGGAGCTCGGGTCGCCCTGAACCGGCGCCGGGTGTTACAGTCGCGGAATGGAAGTCTTCGAGACGCTCTCGCGCACGCCCGCGCTGCTTGCGCGGGTCGCCGCTCAGGTGCCGGACGCGCTGGTGCGCGTGCGGAGCGGGCTGTTCGCGCTGGTGGAGCACGCCTGGCACATCGCTGACCTCGAGCGCGAAGGATTCGGCGAACGCGTCCGCCGGCTGATCGCCGAAGAGGATCTGTTCCTGCCGGATTTCGACGGCGAGCGGCTCGCCCGCGAGCGCGAATATCTGATGGCCGATCTCGCGCCTGCCATCGCGGCGTTCGCCGGGGCCCGCGAGCAGACGCTGCGCAGCTTGCGCGCGGTCTCCGGCGGGCAGTGGACGCGTTCAGGACGGCAGGAGGGCGTCGGGACGGTCACGCTGGCGGTGATGCCGCAGCGGATCCTCGATCACGACTTCGCGCACCTGAACGAGATCGCAGACCTGCTCGCGGACCTCCTGCCGTCGCATCCGATGATCGACGAGCTGCGCGCGATCGCCCAGGGTGGGCCCAAGACCTCGAAGGCCGCCTGAGCAGTGGACCTCCGCGCGCACCGCGTGGATGCTCTCGTGCTGCGGGCCATCGCCTACGGCGAGTCGGACGCCGTGGTTCACTTGTTGGTCCGCGGCCGCGGGCGGATCTCGGCGTTCGCGCGCGGGGCCCGCAGCTCGCGCAAGCGCTTCTCCGGGGCGCTGGAGCCGTTCCAGCGCGTGGAGGCGCTGCTGGCCGAGCGCGAAGGCCAGGAGCTCTGGGCCTTGCGCGAGGCGCGGGTGGTGGAGGGACACGCGCGGCTCCGCGAGGACCTGCACCGGCTCGCGCACGCCGGCTATGCGGCGGAGCTGATCCACGACCTGACCCGGGCAGGGCAGCCCGCCGACGGACTGTTCGCGCTGCTCGAGGAGTTCCTCTCCCGGCTGGAGTCTGGCGCCGCCACGAGCGCGCGGCTCCGAGCGCTGGAGCTCCTGTCCCTGGAAGCGGCCGGCTTCGCGCCCGAGCTGGCGGCGTGTGCGCGTTGCGGCGCCGAGGTCCCGGCGGGACGTGCCGGATTCGATCCTGACGCCGGCGGGGTGATCTGCGCGGGCTGCACCAGTCTCGCCACCTCGCTCGCGCTGTCGCACGGGGCGCGGGCCGCGCTCCGGCAGCTTCGCGCCGGCGGGCTGGGTGCGGCGGACGCGCCGACCTCCGCGGATGGT
>Ga0209526_10000600_pt1 | contig 23620 bp, 18 predicted proteins | sample JacPinW_OM2H0_M1_FD_188566 | JGI IMG/M metagenome (GOLD analysis project Ga0209526, IMG submission 188566) | Forest soil microbial communities from Algoma, Ontario, Canada - Jack Pine, Ontario site 1_JW_OM2H0_M1 (SPAdes) (version 2) | ecosystem: Environmental > Terrestrial > Soil > Boreal... | reverse complement strand
CTGTGGTGCATAAAATGTCGACGCGATGGGAGGTACTGCGGACATAGACCGACCCCCGGCCCCGATCGCCTCCGAGGCTTATGACCCACAACGGAAGTCGAGCCCCCCAATTGCTGTATCGCACAACACAGCTTCTCATTTAACGATGTGCTAGGGTACGGTCCTCGGGCCTTAAGGGGGTAGCTGTGAGGCGACGGGACTTCATTACCGGTCTCAGCGGAGCGGCAGCCGCGCCGGCCATTCCTTGGCCGCTAGCTGCGCACGCGCAGCAGCCGGCGATACCGGTGATCGGCTTCTTGGGCCCCGGTTCGGCGGAGTCCGACGCTTATCGTGTGACTGCGTTCCGGCAGGGGCTGAATGAATCCGGTTACGTCGAGGGCAAAGGCCTCACGGTCGCGTACCGTTGGGCCGAAAGCCATTATGATCGCCTGCCGGCACTCGCGACCGATCTGGTTCATCGTCAAGTTGCCGTGATTGCCGCGAGTAGCACGCCAGCGGCAGTAGCGGCAAAGGCGGCCACCACGACTATTCCGATCGTCTTTGAATTGGCTGGAGACCCAGTCAAACTTGGTTTGGTCGCCAGCCTCAACCGCCCGGGTGGCAACGTCACCGGCATATCCCAATTGTCGGCAGAAGTGTTGCCGAAAAGGCTGGAATTATTGCACGAGCTGCTTCCCGCGGCGCACGTTTTTGCGCTCCTTGTCAACCCGACCAATCCCGTTGTCGCCGAGCCCCAAACGAGTCGGGCTCAGTTGGCGGCCAACACTCTTGGGCTGGAGCTTCACGTCCTCCACGCCAGCAGCGAGCATGACTTCGATACAGTCTTGGCAAAGCTGATCGAATTGCGAGCAAGTGCGCTCGTGATTAGCGGCGATGCATTCTTCAGCAGCCACAGCACTCAGCTTGCCGCGCTGACGGCTAACCACGCGGTGCCCGCGGTCTACCAACACCGCGACTTCGCTGCCGCCGGAGGCCTGATGAGTTATGGGTCGAGCATTACAGACGCGCATCGCCTCGCCGGAATCTATGCCGGCCGCATCCTCAAGGGTGATAAGCCCGCCGACCTGCCGGTCCAACAAAGCACGAAAGTTGAGCTGTTCCTAAACCTCAAGACCGCGAAGGCGCTTGGCCTCACCGTGCCGATTTCGCTGCTTGGGCGTGCCGATGGGGTGATTGAGTAGCACGAGAATTGCCGCGGTGCACTTGGTCGGTTAATGGCACTTGGCGTCTTTCACGCGATCCTACCATCGCCGCCCTGATTGGCATGTTTGCCGCTGTGCAAGGCGTCGTAACAGACGTCAACGTCCCGCACGGATCGCGGGTCATCGCGCGAGCGTCCGCAAGGCTGATTGACGTGGAAAAATGGGCGTCCGCCTTCAGCCTCTTGAGACGGAGCACACAATCTGTCGAATGAAGGATCTGGCGTCAGCAGTCGGTCTTATCCGGGGACAGCACGATGGGTACATCTACTCCGTGTTCGATTCCGGGTGTCGGCCGCCCCTCAACGAGCTCATGACGTTGACGAACGAGGCGTGGGTGGCGGATTACGCCGTCGCGAACCGCGCAATCTTCAAATATGACAAAGAGTATCTCCAGTGGTTGATGCCGGAAGGTCATTTCTTCTGCACGTGGGCGAGGTCGGCAGACGGCGAGGCGGCCGGCTGCCTCGTGCACGTCGAGCGGGATTTTTTCTGCCAGGGCCGGTGGTTCAAGGCGTATTACGGGACTTCTTTCGGTGTCGCCGCGCCATCGAGGCCGGGGGATTGGCGAACGACTGATCCACTTTGCGTTGGACTGGGCGTTCGAGGCACGAGGAGCAGAGCTCGAAGTAGGAATGTTCGACCTCGGGCAAGCCGGGCGGCCAGTGCATGTGAAGTCCTTGCGTTCATATGGCCGCGGCTTCGACATCGTTGAGACAGGGCCGATCACGGTGTGGGTGACTACTGCGAACCTGGCAAAAGGTGTCCGGTACGAGCCTCTCCAGGGGATCACGCGCGTTGCGGCCTGGCCGGGAGTCAGCCGCCTGTTTGAGTTCCACGCTTCATCAAGCGATTTGGCCGTGACGCCGGTGCCGCCGATGCCGCCCGATCACAACCGATTGGCGAACGCCTGCACGATGGGCTTTGGCTGGACCGGCAGCGTGCCTGTCGTGTACGCGGGAAATGGTCCATCCGGCGGCACATTCGGGTTTGCATTCGGCGCGAACGAGCGCTGCGCGATCGCCTATCACGTCGTCACGCTCATCAAGCGTGGCGAACCGGATGGAAAGGTGGGCGTGATTCAGTTCATCGATCGTGGCACTGCCACCGTTGCCAGCAACGTTCGGGCGATCCGCCACGTCACGGCGCGGCTCCTGACCGCAGGGTGTTTCGCCGTGCTCATACTGGATACCGGCGTGCTTCCGCGTCGGGCGCTTCTGTGTGCACGATACGTCCCCACACCTCGGAAGGTGTCTTTCGATATTAGCGGTCAGCGCGAGCGGCTCGAATCGTTGGGCTCTCTTTCGACCCCTTACTTCATCGATATGTACTGACGATATGGAAAGACCCGCGGCACTACCCGTCGGGCGTCTCCGCCACGATCGATGACGTGAGGCCATTCATTCCCCGCTTCGCGCATCTCCATGAAGCAATTCACCGCGGCATCGTTTCCGCCGGCTCCGCCAGCCGCAGCCCAATCAACCGTTCCAGCGTGGCGTGATCGCTGCGCAGCTCGCAGGCGCTCGCGCGATGGACGATGCTGCCCCGCTCCAGCACAATGGCGTCGCGCGCGAGTGACAGGGCAATCTCGGTGTGCTGCTCGACCAGAATGAACGCGGTGCCTTGATCCGCGGTCATGCGGGCAATAGCCGCGGTCAACTCGTCTACAATGATCGGGGCAAGCCCTTCGAGCGGCTCGTCGAGCAGCAGCAGCGCGGGATTGGTCATGAGTGCTCGTGCGATCGCCAGCATCTGCTGCTCGCCGCCGGAGAGGTGATTGCCCGCGCTTCCGCGCCGCTCCGCAAGACGCGGGAAAAGATCATACACCGCACGCAAGTGCCAGCGGCCCGGCCGCGCCGCAACCGTAAGGTTTTCCTCAACCGTCAGAGACGCAAAGATCTCGCGCTCCTGTGCCACCCATCCGATGCCCGCCCGCGCGCGGCGATGGGGCGCAAGGCGCATGAGATCGCGTCCACGCCATTTGATGCTGCCACGGCTCACGGATGTATAGCCCATGACGGTGAGGAGAAGCGTCGTCTTGCCGACACCGTTCCTGCCCAGCACCGCGAGGCTTGCGCCATCGGCAAGCTCGAAGGAGATGCCGTCGAGCACCACGGCGTCGCCATAGCCTGCCCGCACGTCGGCAAGCGCAAGCAGCGGCTCAGGCATGCTGCCTGGCACCGAGATAGACCTCGCGCACGCGTTTGTCGGCGGCAATTTCTTGCGGCGTCCCCTGCAAGAGAATTCGCCCCCCCACCATCACGATAATGCGCCGCGCGAAGCGAAATACGACATTCATGTCGTGTTCGATGAACAGCACCGTGATCGTCTCCGAAAGCCCCGCGATGACCGAAAACAGCTCGGCGCTCTCGGCCTGGGGGACACCGGCTGCGGGCTCATCGAGCAGGAGCACTTTCGGATTGGTGGCGAGCGCGAGCGCGATCTCCAGGAGGCGCTGCTGGCCATAGGCAAGCTCATGGGTCTGCCGATAGCAGTTTGACCCAAGTTGCAGCGACAGCAGGATTGCGTATGCCTCCTCGATTGCTTCACCGTACGACGGCAGCTTGCGCCACCACTGACCTGCGCAACCGAGGCGTTCACATACCGCGAGCGTCACCGCCTCAAGCGCGTTGAGATGGGGAAAGAGCGTATTGATCTGAAACGTCCGCACCAGACCGCGCCGCACGCGCTGCGCGGGAGGAAGCGACGTGATCTCATCCGGCCCGAGAAAAATTTGCCCTCGGTCGGGCTTGAGCATCCCCGTCATCAGGTTGATGAGCGTCGTCTTTCCCGCGCCGTTCGGGCCGATCAGCGCGTAGCGCTCGCCGCGCGGAAGCTCAAAGGCGATGTCTTTCGCGACCACGAGGGAGCCGAAACTCTTGTCCAGTCCGCGCGTGGAAAGTGCCGGCGTGCTCACACGGACCTCCAGCGCCGGGGGATGAGCCGCGCGAGCCCGCCGAGAATGCCGTTGGGCAGAAACATCACGACCGCAATCAGCAGCAAACCAATCCAGAAATACCAGTATTGCGGATTGATGCCGGAGAACTGATCGCGTGCGACCATATAGACGATGGCACCAACGATGCCGCCATAGAGCCGACCTGTCCCGCCCAGAATCAGAATGACCAGCACGTCGGCGGAGCGCTGGAAGCCCAGCGTGTCGAGCGAAACTGTCTCGGTGGTCTGCGCCAGCAATGCACCGGCGATGCCTGCCATGACGGCAGCGATGGTGTAGATCTTGCGAATGTGGGCCGGACTGTGCGCCCCAATGGCGGGCATCCGGATTGCTCTTTCACGAATCCCTCGCAAGGCCAATCCGAACGGCGAATTGATCAGCCGCCGGGACAGCAGAAACATGAGCAACAGCACGCACAGTGAATAGGCGTATGCGGCACGTCCGTAGAGATCAAACGGGAAGAGACCCAACAATTGCCACATGCGCACGCCCTGCAGCCCGTCCGCGCCACCCGTGAGCCAGCTCGCGCTGTTGGCCGCTTCCGCGAGCAGCAAGCCAAATCCGAGCGTGATCATGATGAGTGCAAGGTGCCGGAATCGTGCGATGATAATGCTGGTGAGAAATCCCAGTAGCCCGGCGGCCACCCCGGCGATCGCAAGTCCCGTGATCGGCTCGCCCCAGCCCCATTTCGCAAGCAGGCCCGCGGTGTAGGAGCCGAATCCGAAATAGGCTGCGTGGCCAAGCGAGACGATGCCCGCATAACCTAGAATGAGATCAAGCGAGAGCGCAAAGAGCGCCGTAATCGCGATCTGGCTTGCGAGCACCAGGTAGCTCGGTGTCAACCAGAACGGCAGCAGGCTTGCCAGCCAGAAAGCGATTTCAAGCGGCTGCCATCGGATGCGGGCTTCCAGATAACGCTGCGGCTCGCTGGCCGCGCCGGAAGTCATCGTTCAACGTCTCCCGAACAACCCCGCCGGACGCCACATCAGGAGCGTGATCATCACGAAATAGATGAGAAACGCGCCAAGCTCGGGAAAATAATACTTGCCCGCCATGTCGCTGATGCCAAGGACGGTCGCAGCCGCAAATGAGCCGCCGATCGAGCCGAGCCCCCCGACGGCAACCACGATCAAGACATAAACGAGATAGGTGAAGGCGAAGGCGTGATCGAGTCCCACGATCTCGACCGCGAGCGCGCCGCCCAGTCCCGCCAGCCCGCTGCCGAGCGCGAAAGTGATAGCAAACACGCGACCCACATCGATGCCAAGGCCCCGCGCCATGCGCTGGTTGTCGACCGCTGCGCGCACCTGCGCGCCGAATCTCGTGTATTCAAGCGCCGCGACCAGCGCGACCGTGATCAGCAGCGAAACGCCGATCAGAAACAGCCGATAAACTCCGAAGCTCCGATGCGCGATTGCCACCGTGCCGCGCAAATACGACGGCAGCGCCACAGATTGCTGAACGGTCCCGAAGACATAGGCCGCCGCCGCCACGGAAACAAACACAATCCCGATCGTCAGCAGGCATTGCTCGAGATCGCTTGCTCCATAGAGCCGTTTGTAAAGGACCCGCTCGAACGCAACGCTCACGAGTGCCGCGGTCAGGAATGCCAGCGGCAACGTGGCCAGAAACGGCCAGCGAAATTCATTCGTCAAGGTGACCGCAACATAGCCTCCCAGCATGGCGAAGCTGCAATGCGCCAGGTTGACGAAATTCATCATGCCCAAAGTGACGGAGAGCCCCACCGACAACAGAAACAGCAGCATCCCGTAGGCAAACCCATCGAACAGAACGCCGACGGCCGATGCAATCATACTGTTGGTGGCTTCAGCGCTTCCAAGCCATCCGGCGTCAGGAAATGATCCATCAGTTCTTCATCGCGGCCTTGAATGGGTCTTTCACATTCTCGACTTTGTCGAACTCGACATTGCGCAACTCGCCGCCGACCTTCTCGACCCGCCGAATGTAGACCGTCTGAATGACGTCGCGCGTTTCCGGATCGATCGACATCGGGCCGCGGGGACTCTCCCAGCTCATGCCCTTGGCCGCCGAAACGAGAGCCTCGCCGTCGGCGTTGCCGCCGGTCTTCTTGAGCGCCTCGTAGATCACGTGCATGCCGTCATAGGCTCCGACCGAAAACATGTCGGGATTGCGTCCGAACGCTTCCTTATAACTGCGCACGAAAGCCGAGTTCAAAGCAGAGGAGTGATTGAAGTCGTAGTGAAAGGCGGTGATGATCCCGATACCCGCCTCTCCCATGCTCCTGAGCGCATCTTCCGAGGTCAATTCGCCCTGACCAAGAATCTTGGTCCTGAGCGGGTCGATCGCGCGCTCGGCCAAAGCCTTGCCGATTGCCGCGGGTTGCGGGCCGCCCGGGGTCCAGATGTAAATCGCTTGCGCATTGCTGTCTCTCGCCCGCTGCACGAACGCCGAAAAATCTTGGTTCGCCACCGGGTATCGTGCCGAGCCGACGATTTCGCCCCCTGCTCCCTTGAAGCCCTTTTGAAAAGCGGCTTCGCCGTCATGCCCGGGCCCGAAGTCCGACACCATGGTGTAGGCTCTGCGTATGCCATTCCTGTAGGCCCAGGCGCCGAGCGTTTCATTGAGCTGCGGCACCGTGAACGAGGTGCGCACCATGTACGGCGACTTCGTCGTGATGATCGCGGTCGCCGCGTTCATGTTGACCATGAATTTTTTCGCTTGCGCGGATACGTCGCCCGCGGCGAGCGCATTGGGCGTGAGAGCAAAACCGGCGAGCATGTCCGCCTTGTCGCGCACGATCAGCTCCTGCGCCAGGCGCTTGGCAATATCGGGAGCGATACCGCCGGTGTCCTTGCGAAGAAGCTCGATCTTTCGCCCCGCCACACCGTCTCCATGCTGAGCCAGGTAGAGCTTGATGCCGTTGTCCATCTGGGCGGACGGATCGGCAAACTGGCCGGAATAGGCCAGGATCACCCCGACCTTTACGGGTTGCTGCGCGGCCGCGCAGGTGGCGGCCAATGCCGCGACAGCGATCGAGAGCAGGCCGGCGAAAGCTTTTCGCATGGCCCCAACCCCGCGCATCAGCCGCGCGTCGGGTCTTTGACGTTTTCGATCTTGTCGAATGGGACATTGACGAGCTCGTCCCCGACTTTCTCCACCCGCCGGATATAGATCGTCTGCACCACGTCGCGCGTATCCGGATCAATGGACATCGGACCGCGCGGGCTCTCCCATTTCAGTCCTTTGGCGGCGTTGATCAGGGCCTCGCCGTCGGTGTTGCCGCCGGTCTTCTTGAGCGTCTCGTAAATGGCATGCATGCCGTCATAGCCGCCGATCGAGAAAAAGTCCGGATTGCGGCCATGCATTTGATTGAAGAGCTTCACGAACTCCACATTGAGCGGCGCGGTGCTCTTGTAGTCGTAGTGCCACGCGGAGATGATGCCAAGCGCGCTGTCTCCCATGGCTTTGAGCGCCTGCTCCGAAGTCGTCTCTCCTGACCCGAGCACTTTGGTCTTCGTGATATCGATACCCCGCTCCGCAAACGCTTTCCCCAACGCAGCCGGTTGAGCGCCCCCCGGAATGAAAACGTAGATGCATTCCGGATTGAGATCCTTGGCGCGTTGAACGAAGGCCGAGAAATCCGGATTGGCTACGGGGAAGCGAACCGATCCTATGATTTCACCGCCGGCTTTCTTGAAGGCGCCTTGAAATGCCGCCTCGGAATCGTGTCCGGGCCCGTAGTCCGTGACCATGGTATAGCATTGCTTTATTCCATGCTTGGCCGCCCATGTGCCGAACGTGTCCATCACCTGCGGCAATGTCACCGACGTGCGGATCATGTACGGCGACTTGGTGACGATGATGGAGGTCGCGGCATTCATCACCACCATGAATTTCTTTGCTTGCGCCGACACATCGGCCGCGGCGAGCGCATTGGGTGTGAGCAGGAATCCTCCGAGCATGTCGACGTTGTCGCGCACGACAAGCTCTTGCGCCAGGCGCTTCGCCACATCGGGAGCGGGACCGCCCACGTCGCGACGGATAAGCTCGATCTTCTTGCCCGCAACCGTGTCGCCGTGTTGTTGAATGTAAGTCTTGATGCCGTTGTCGAGTTGAATGCCGGCGTCGGCGAATTGGCCGGAAAGAACATTGATCAGGCCGATCTTCACCGGCTGCTGGGCGCGCGCCGAAACACCGCCCAGAAACAGCGCAACGACAAACGCGAGTGCAACAAGGAGCTGGGGCATCGTAATCCTCCCGCAGTGGTAGCAATCGTAGCCCGGATGAGCGAAGCGATATCCGGGGGTTATTTGTCCCGTATGTCGCCCGTCTTCGCTAAAGCTGCGACGGGCAACTCGAGCGAGGTCGCCTTGGCCAAGGCGGCTTCCTGATGCGGGCTACTATTCCGCCTTTTCAGATAATAGCAAATCGGACGGGGTCGATTCTATCCCGGTGTCGCGAAGCCACAGGTCGCGGCCCAGGCCTCACATTTCTGCCGCATCCTGCAGGTCTATTGGCAAGCTATTGATCGCTGCTGTCCGCATGCGCTGTTCTTCCCTTGCGACCATAATTGTCACGGTTGGCGCCCTGCTCGCGTCCGCGTGGTGCCACCAGCCGGCACGCGCCGAAACCAGAGCGGGTGGAATTGCGCGCATCGAATGGGAAGTGAAGAATCGTTTTCGGCTGTTTCGTAACGAGGCCGATTTTCAGCGTCACGTTGCTGCTGCCCGCGGCGAGGGCGTGCTTGCCTCGGAACGCCGCCTCGCGCGCGAAACCGATGGCCGCGGATGGGCGCGCGACGTGGTGGAGAGGCTGTGCGTCGACCGCGCGGGCAGCCTCCTCGAATACTGTGATCGCGACGGCGAACGCGAAGTCTATTTGGCGCCGCGCGATCATCGCATCGGCGTGGCGCTCGCCGGAACCATTCCGGCCAACGAGGGATGCGTCTGGAGCTTCGCTGACGGCGAAGGCTCCCCGCACACGGCCAACGCCGGCTGCAACGAAGAGATCAAGGCCAGGGTACGCTTCGGCCGAACCACCGTTGCGAGCGTCGACATGATCCTGCCCGACGGGACGGCGCAACGTCTGGTCAGCGAAATCAAGGTGCGTGACGTGCTCATCGCCGGAATGGGCGACTCCATCGCGGCCGGCGAAGGCAATCCGGATCGTGCCATTCGTCTCTCAGATGAGGGCTTTTGCTTCAAACGTTTTGGCGGAAGCGAGTATTTTCGGCCGGGGCGCGAAGGCTTCAGGGGGAACAAGTCCTGCGCGCCCACGCCGATCGAGAGCGGGGCCGAGGACTGGGCGCGCCAGAGCGCGCGCTGGTTGAGTGGACCGTGTCACCGTTCCCTTTACAGTTATCAGACCCGCGCCGCGCTCGAGCTCGCGGTCGAGAACCCGCATCTGGCGGTGACGTTCATCCCGCTCGCGTGCTCGGGCGCAACAGTCGACATCGGCTTTCTGGGCGGCCTGCGCATACTTGAATGTCCAAGTCCCGGCACCGGGGCTCCTTGCGCGCGCAGCGTTCGCCCACAAGTCGCCGATTTGGCGGAGGTGATGGCGACCGCGCGCCGCCACAACCCGTACCGCGCGCTTGACCTCATTCTTCTGACCTTAGGCGCCAATGATGTTCTCTTCTCCGGGCTGATGGCCAATGTCATTGTCGAGCCCAGCACCGAGCGAAGCCTGCTCGCCCGTGCCGGCAAAATCATTTCGGTCGAGGAGACGCAGCGCATCCTGGATGAAGAGTTGCCCGGCAACTTTGCCAAAGTGCGTGCGGCTCTGAAACCTTTTGTGGCGGGCGACCTTTCGCGTGTTGTGTACGTGAGCTATGCCAATCCGGCCCTCGCCGGCCCGAATACGACTTGCCCCGGCGGGCGCGATGGTTTCGACGTACATCCTGCTTTTGGCGCGGACGGCGAGCGGCTGCGCCGCGCTTCTGAATTTGTCTCGCAGCGCTTCCTGCCACGCATGAAAGCACTGGCGCGCTGCGAGGATCGCCGCAACTGCCGCGATCCCGCAACCGAAGCCATGACTTTCGTCGACGCACACCAGGCGGCGTTTGCGTCGCACGGCATTTGCGCTCGCTCCAATGAGGATCCCGCCTTTGATCGGGACTGCTTCCACGGACATGACGAAGCGTTTCGCAGCGGACTGACGCGAGCGGCGGTTGATCCGATGTCATGCGGATATCCCGCCAGCGAGTTTCGTCCCTACGCCTCCCGGGCACGCTGGATTCGAACCGCAAATGATAGTTATCTTACGGCGATGACCTACCCCGAAGGTCTTCCGTTCATCTTGCAGCCGAGCGATCTGCACGATGCCATCTGGGGCATATTGGCCGCGGTCTACGGGGGAGCTGTCCATCCAACCGCCGAGGGTCATGCCGCAATGGCGGATGCAGCTCTGCCTGCGATGCATGAAGCGCTGGGCCTTGCCGGCCGCTCCGGTGCTGTCCGCACCGAACCGTTGCCCGCGCCCCAGCTGCTCGCGCCGCAACTGCCGACGACCGCGCGCTAGGCCAGAACGCAGACCGCTCTTCGCAGTCACGCCACTCCGAGCTTCTTCTGCAGGCTCGTGGACGAGGTCGTGTACTGAAAGATCAGTCGTTTGTCGGGAAAGACGTAGCGGTGCGCCTTCTGCGCCATCAGCGCACCTTCGTGAAAACCGGACAGAATGAGCTTGAGCTTGCCCGGATACCAGTTGATGTCGCCGATCGCGAAAATGCCGGGCACGCTTGATTCGAAGTTTGCCGTATTCACCACAATATATTCGCCGTCCTTCATCTCCATGCCCCAGTTCGCCACGGCGCCGAGCTTCATGGTGAGGCCGAAAAAAGGCAGCAGGGCATCGCAGGCAATTTCAAATGTTGAGCCGTCGTTGCGCTTGACAATGGCTTTCGCGACTTGACCGGCTTCACCTTGCAGGGCCGAGACTTGCCCGAGCACGAAATCGATTTTCCCCTCTCCAACCAGAGTCATCATCTTGTTGACACTGTCAGGCGCGGCTCGAAAGTCGCTGCGCCGGTGCAGGAGCGTGAGATGGCTCGCGACGGGCGCCAGGCTGAGCGTCCAGTCGAGCGCCGAATCGCCGCCGCCGACAATAAGCAGGCGCTTGTCCCGAAAAGCTTCCATCTGGCGCACGGAATAGAACACGGACGTGCTCTCGTAGGCCTCGATGCCGGGGATGGGCGGACGCTTGGGCTGGAATGACCCTCCGCCGGCCGCCACCACAATGACTTTGATCTCGAAAATCCTGCCGCGATCCGTGGTGACACGGAAGAGCGGATCGCCGATCTTCTCGATCGTCTCCACCATCTCCTGCAGGTGAAAGCTCGCGCCGAACGGTTTTATCTGCGCCATCAATGCATCGCAGATGCCCTGCCCGGTGATGTAGGGAATGCCGGGAATGTCGTAGATCGGCTTTTCCGGGTAAAGCTCGGCGCATTGGCCGCCGATCTTGTCCAGTATGTCGACGACGTGCGCCTTCATATCGAGCAGCCCAAGCTCGAAGATCGCGAACAGACCGCACGGCCCGGCGCCGATAATGAGCACGTCGGTTTTAATGGTTTCGCTCATGCTTAAGTCGTGCGAGACGCCGTTTCTTTAAGCCTGGCGCTCGGGTGTGCGCACAACGAGCCCATCGAGCTCAGCGGCGACCTTGATCTGGCAGGAGAGCCGCGAATTGGGCCGCACGTCATAGCCAAAATCGAGCATGTCCTGTTCCATGGGCGATGGCTCGCCCACCGCCTCCCGCCAGGCTTCCTCGATATAGACATGGCAGGTGGCACAGGCGCACGCGCCACCGCATTCCGCCTCGATCCCTGGAATTGCGTTCTTGATTGCGGTCTCCATCACGGTCGATCCGAGCTCTCCCTCGATCGTGCGCGCGGTCCCTTGATGATCGATATAGGTGATCTTCGGCATGGCAGGCGACAATAGCGGGGATTGGGTCGCGCTCTCACAACCCAATCGGGCCGTGCAACATGTTTGGGTCTTGGAATCTCTCAACCGATCGAGGCTCGTATAGCGGCTCGCCGGGCGGCGCGCCAGACAGAACACCTGCTCCGGCGCATTAACGCTCAGGTTGTCCCGAGCAACTCTTTGATCGCAGCCTGGGCCCGGGCGACGACGCGTCCCAGCGCGTGAACCGCGCTCGCAGTTTCGGCGCGCAACGAGCCCTGAGCAGCCAGTTCAACCTCCTGCGCCGCTCTCGCCACTTCCCAAGCGCCTATGCCGCGCGCAGAACCCGCGAGCGTATGGGCAAGCGCCGCGGCTGCCTTGGGCGACGCTCCTTTCATGCGTGCCAAGAGCATGCCGGCCTGCCGGTCGAACAAGGCGAGCACCTCGGCCTCCAGATGTTTTTCACCCATGGTCATGCGCGCAAGGTGCGTGAGATCGATAATCGACTCGCCGTCCCGGCTTGCTTCGCCGGCACCGTGACCGCAAGCTGAAGATCCCAGCTGTTGTTCCAGGAGATCGTTGGCTGGCGAGCGGGCGGTCGGCTTTGCAGTGCCCTGGACCATGGAGGAGAAACCTGGCTTGTGGCGGTCGTTGAGGCACGTTCGGCCATAACCACCAACGCCGGGTAAACACCGGCGGTAAGGCCAGGGAACCTCGTGGACGCCGGCGCGCAGTACCTGGATGGCTGCCCGAGCCGGATAAGGCAGCCTTTTCCACCCCGTTGGCCGCATGGCGGCCGCAATATGACGCGAGAAATTCTCACCAGCGCACGGAAAGGACATTGCCGTTCCGCCCGGGCGGTGCTCTAACCTAATTTGGGGGCATCGTTAACGATGATTAAAGAGACCTTAACAAGCCGTTTTCTTCGGTTTGACAAGCCGATAGGATAGGCGAGCGGCAGTTAAAGGTCCGTGCGGCGCGTTACTGCCGGCTGCCCGAGGGGGACCCGACGGCGATTTTTGGCCAACGCGCTCGTGGCGCGCACAGGACCATTCCCTGGCGCGGCCTTGGTTCAGCGTAGTACGAGGCGACGACCCAGATGGCGAATACCCCCAAGAAGATCAAGGACCCGACCGAAGCAGCGCTCTCCGCTATCCAGGACGCGCTTTCCATACGGGATCCCGAGCCGGCGCCGGAAGCTCCATCGCCGCCCTCAGTCGAAGACATCCCCGACGAGGAGGGCATGGCCGTGCCGCCGTGGCGAAAAGCGCGTCCAGGTGCCCCGGACACCGACGTGGACTCCGAAGCGCCATGGCGCGCGGCAGGACCTGCCGCACCCTCTGAGGCATCCGCCGCAGAGATTTCGGGGCTAGCGCGCCGGCCGGCGAATGATGACCGCGAATCCATCGGCCAGATTCTGCGCAGCCTTCAGCGCCGTCCTGCAAGGATCTCCTACCTGATCGCAACCGTGTTTGCGGTCGTGTGGGTCTTCGCCGGACTCCTGCTCGGCTGGATGTACCTGCCGGAATTGCAGGCGGCGCTTTCCCCGACGGGACTCTCCGCCCCGGTGCTTGCCGTGCTCGGCGCGATATTTCTCGCCCCGATCATCTTCTTTTACGTGCTCGCGCACATGGCGTGGCGCTCGCAGGAGCTTCGGCTCATCACCCAGTCCATGGCCGAGGTCGCCATGCGCTTAGCCGAGCCCGAGACGATCGCGCGCGAATCGATTGTCACGGTGGGTCAGGCGATCCGGCGCGAAGTTGCCGCCATGGGCGACGGGGTTGAGCGCGCCTTGGCGCGCGCCGCCGAGCTCGAGACGTTGGTCTCGAATGAAGTCTCCGCGCTCGAACATGCCTATAACGACAACGAGGTCCGCATTCGTAGCCTGCTCCAGGATCTGGGCAGCCAGCGCGACACCCTCGTCAGCCAGGCCGGCCAGGTCAGGGACGCCATCAACAGCGTCCATCTCGATCTGAGCCACGACATTTCCCAGATCAGCGAGCTCGTGGCCGAGCAGGTCAATGACGCCTCGCGCCGGATCACGCACGCGCTGGCGGAAAAGAGCGAGCACATCACGCGCGCGCTTGAGCAGGCCGGGGAGAATATGATCCACACGCTCGGCGAGCGCGGCGGAGATCTGCTCGAGCGGCTTGAAGCGACCAGCCAGGACACATCGCAGGCCATCGCGGGGGCAAGCGACCGGCTAACCTCGACCTTGAATTTCAAGACTGACCATATCGGGGATGAGTTCACCGAGATTACCGCCAATCTTCAACACATGATGTCGATGCGACTTGACCGCGTCACCGAACAGTTTGCGCAGAAATCCGCGGCGATCCTGGAAATGATGGGCAATCGTTCCCAGGAGATGACCGATCTTGTGATCGATACGGGAAATCAGCTGGCCGAGACCATCTCGGGGCGCATCGAGGAAGTGAACACGACGCTGAAGAACACGGGTGATTCCCTTGTGCTCGATCTGAGCCTGCGCGGCGGCGACGTCGTATCCAAGCTGGAGCAGACGGGCGCGCGTATCACCGACGCTATTGTGCAGCGGAGCGAGCACGTGACCGAGCAGTTCCAGGACAGCGTGGAATCGCTTGGAGGCGTGATCGGCAACCGCGGCGATGCGGTGCGTGAGATGCTCTCGGCACGCCTGCAATCGTTCGAGGACATGTTCAACCACGGCGGCGCCGAGCTTGCCGAGCGGATCGCGCGGGATTCGACGACGCTTGGCAACCTGATTACACGCCATCTGGCCGAATTCGACCGCACGGTGAAGACCTACGGCGGGGAAATGGTCGAGCGGCTTGGCGAGCGCACGCAGGATATTTCTAGTGCGATGCGCGATTACCTCGACAATTTCGATACCCGCGTGACCACCAAGTCCGCCGAGGTCACGGCCAGCCTCGATCAGCAGTTCACGCGCCTGCGTGACGCGCTCGATGGCCGTGTTCAGACGCTCAATGACGCGCTCGGCTCGCGCGTCATGGATATTGCCAAGACCATGGCGGAGGGGGGCAAGGAGGTTGTTGGCGCCCTCGACAAACGCATTGCGGACGTGACCACCGTCATCAATGTGCGCGGCGCCAAGCTTGCCGAGAATCTCGCCACCAAGATCGACGACATCGACAAGGCGCTCGGCGTCCATGCCATGGAAGTCGCCGACGGGCTAGATACGCGCATCGGCCGTTTCGAGGAGCTTCTGATCGGACGCGCCGAGGCCGTGGCCAAGGACCTCGAGACCCGCAGTCAGTCTGCCGCCGACCTTCTGGTCTCGCGCACCGAGCATCTCAGTGGCACCATCAGCAAGAGCGCCGGCGAGGCGGTGCAGTCGCTTGAGCAGCTCACCAGGAGCGCGGCCGATCTCATTGACGGGCGGATCGCGCAATTCAACAGCACGATCAAAGCCACCACCAGCGAAACCGAGCGCTCGATCGGCAATCTGACGACGTCCGCCTCCAACCTGATCGGCAACCGGTTGCAGCAGTTGGTCGAAGCGATCAAGTCCGACACCAGCGAAGCGGAACGATTGCTGGGCGAGATCACGACCACCACCACGACAGCCATCCGGTCGAGCACCCACGACGCGGAGCGCCTGATCAGCGGCATGTCGACGGGGGTGAGCAACGTGCTCAAGCAGAATGCAAGCGAAGTGGAACGCACCTTGCTCGCCGTAAGCGCGGAGGTGGCGCGAACCTTCGTCGGCAAGGCGGATGAGATTTCGACCGCGGTGAGCCAACGCGCGGCCGAGATGACGCGCATCGTCGACGACAGGTCGAGCGGGCTCCTGAGCGCCCTGACCTCCAAGAGCCAGGAGTTCGCAAGCGAGGTCGCCCGCGTGACCGATCATGCGGTCAAGGCGATCGAGGCGAAGGGCTTCACCTTCACGCAGACCATGATGGACAACAGCGAGCAGATTGCCCGCCTGATCAACGAGGCAAGCGCCAACGCGACCGGCGCGGTCAATCAGTCGCTGCAGCACCTCAAGACCAACCACGATACCGCCACGGAGCAGACCAGCGAGGCGCTTGCCCGCTCGATCAGGGAGCTGCGCGAGACGGCCGAAATGGCGACCCAAAGCGCATCCAAGACGATCGCGCGCACCTTGCGCGAGCTGCAGGAATCGACGCAGGCCGCAGTCGAGCAGTCCAAGCAGAGCGCCTCGTCTGCGGTATCCGAGATCCTTGAGACGCAGAACATGCTGCGGTCGGATACCACCGCGCTGTTCGAGCGCCTGCGCGAGGCTAATATTCTCCTCCAGGAGGTGTTGAGCGGCGCGCACGAGAACATGAGCGAGATCGAAAGCACGCTCGTCACGCGGGTCTCCGATTTCGTGGCGGCCATGAACCAGGTTGCGCAAAAAACCGGTGCGGCGAACAGCGAGGTCGAGCGCAACATCACCGGCTTCCAGGCCATGGCCACGCAAACGATCACCGATCTCACGCAGCTCGCCGGCCAATTCGATGCGCACGGACGATCGCTGGCCGAGGCCGTCGCGCTCATCGATAACAGCAACCGGCGTACGGAAGGCACGCTCGCCGACCGCCGCGGCGTGCTCGATCAGCTGGTTGCCACGCTCGAGGAGAAGAGCAACGATCTCGAACAGCGCCTCACTCGCTTTACCGGCGTGCTCGATCAGTCGCTCGAAGGCGCTGCCGAGCGCGCGCGCGAAATCGCGCGGCTCACTGCCGATGCCACCACCGGCGGGGCGCAGGCAATCGCCGACAATTTCGAGGCCATTCGGACCAATGCCGAGGAAGAGCGCAACCGCATGGCGCAGGCCATGCACGAGATCTACGAGCAGGCCAGCGAGGAAACGAACGCGATGTTCGCACAGGCGGCGCAGCGCTTCGCCGATGTGATCGAGGGATTGAAACGCATGGCGGCCGACATGCAGCAGGAGCTGGAGACAACCCGCGCCGAGCTGCGCCGCGGCATTCTCGAATTGCCGCAGGAGACCGCCGACAGCGCCGCGCAAATGCGCCGCGTCATTGTCGACCAGATCGAGGCATTGGCGGAGCTCAACCGCATCGTCGCTCGTCACGGCCGCGGCATCGACGCAGTCGAGCCGGCGTACCGGCGCGCCGAGCACGCAGAAGTCGCACCGCGCCGTGTCATGCGCGAGGAGCCCGCGGAGGCGGCCCCGCGCCGTGGCATGCGTGATGAGCCGCCGCCCACCAATGGCGGCTCGCGCGGTGATCGCCCCCGCGCGGACATCACGGGAATGACCGCGCCGCCGATGACGTCCCGGCGTGGGGAAGCACCTTCGCTCAGCCCCGGTCAAGGTGCGGCTGGAGGGCGCACGGGCTGGCTCTCCGAGCTGCTCACGCGTGCCTCCCAGGAAGCAGAGGCTCCTGCGCGAGAGCCACCGCCGGCAATGCGGGAGCCGCCGCCGCGCGAAACGGTGTCGGAAGCACCGCGAGCCGAGCGAAGCACCGGTGAACGAAGCACCATCGATTCGCTCGACTCGCTGGCAGTGGATATTGCACGGCTGATCGATCACGAGGCCGCCGCCGAGCTATGGGATCGTTATAATCGCGGCGAGCGCAACGTGTTCTCACGCAAGCTCTATACCAATCAAGGCCAGAAGGCGTTCGAGGAGATTCGCAGAAAATACCGTTCCGACCGGGATTTCATGCGGACAGTCGATCGCTACATTGGCGAGTTCGAACGGCTGCTCGAGGAAGTCTCGAGGGACGACCGCGGCCAAGTGGTCGCACGGACCTATCTCACCTCGGAAACCGGCAAAGTCTATACTTTGCTCGCTCACGCCGCCGGGCGGTTCGATTAGGAGGACGGGAGGATGGACTGTAGGTTGAGTCGAGTGCTTGCGAGACCCAATCTTTCACGCGCGAGATTTGTTGGGTCTCATGAAGAACTCGGCCCTTGTCTTGTAGTCTTGTAGAGACCCAACGCAGCGATGATGTTGGGTCTCGCACAAAGTGGCTCGACCCAACCTTGCTACTTCAAGAAAAGCTCGTTCCACAACTTCTCCCAGCGCTGTCCCTCGTCGATCGATTTGATCGGATCGAGCATGAAATATTTGTGTGTGTCGAGCAGTGTTCGTTGCATTCGGCTCGAAGGGATGCGACCCATGTCGTTGAGCAGCTTCATTCCCTCGGGGGAGAACACGAAATCGGCAAAAAGCAGCGCGGCGTGAGGATGTGGCGCGCTCGCAGTAAGCGCCAGCGCCTGCGGACGCCCGATCAGAGGCTCCACGGCGACAAAATCGATCGGACCGCCCTTGCTTTGGATGGACGCCACATTGCTGCTGTAGATGGTCGGAGAGAGGGAAAGCTCACCAGCCGCCACGAGCTGCGCCAGGAGGACATGTCCTTTGCGCATCTGCGGTTTTAGGGCGGAAAGCTTGCGGAAAAAATCCAGCCCGCGCTCCTTGCCCATGACGGTGACCACCCCATGCATCCAGTCGAAATCGGTCGCTTCAAGCGCGAGGCGCTCTTTCCAGCGCGGATCGAGCAAGCCGGTAAGCGTTCGAGGCAGCTCCTCGCGTTTGAGCTTGGCCGTGTTGTAGCCGGTGACCCACAGCGTGGCGCGATCGCTGAACCAGCGCCGGTGAGATGGGATCGCCCAATCGGGCAGATCGGTGAGGTATGGACTGTCGAATGGCGCAACGAGCTGCTCGCGCGCAAGCGCCTCGAGTTCAGGGCCATTTGTTTCAATGACGTCGAGGACGCGGCGTCCGGCGCGCGCTTCCGCAAGCGCGCGCTGGAGCACGTTCTCGCTCAGCGCCCGCCAGAGCGCGACTTTCACCCCGTATTTCTGTTGGAAGGCCTGTGCCAGCGGCCCCGACTCGGTCGGTGCCATGGACGTATAAAGCGTGAGCGAGCCTTCCTCGCGCGCTTTTGCGATCAACCTCTGCGCGCGATCGGCGCCGTTGTAAAGATAGACTGCGGAATTGTCTGTTACCGCGGTTTGCGCGCCGGCGCGCACTGCATCAAGCGCGAAAAGCACGCTGAGCACAAGAACCTTGATCCGCGACATGAGCGAAAGTCTCCGAGTGCCGCCGCCTCCCGTGATAGCAAACCCTGCAATGAACCGTCCTCCCCCTTCGTTGTCGGTTCGCGCTGAGCGCTGGCCTATTGCAGGGTCCTTTGCGATCAGCCGTGGCGCCAAGACCGAAGCAATTGTGCTCGTCGCGGAACTTTACGACGGCACCTTTTGCGGCCGCGGGGAATGCGTCCCCTATGCCCGTTACGGGGAGACGGTCCCGAGCGTCATGGAAGCCATGGAGAGGATGGCGGCGGAGATTTCCTGTGGGCTCAACCGGGAAGGCCTGCAGAATGCGATGCCGCCAGGCGCGGCGCGCAACGCGCTTGACTGCGCGTTCTGGGACCTTGCCGCCAAGCGAGCCGGCCAGCCGGTGCACGAGCTGTTGGGCGAGAGCGCACCGAAGCCTCTCACGACTGCCTACACCATCTCGCTCGGCACGCCCGAAACCATGGGTGAAGCCGCGGCCAAAGCTGCCCAGCGCAGGCTTCTCAAAGTCAAGCTGGGAGCTCCCGGCGATCCTGCAAGGATTGCCGCCGTGCGTGCTGCTGCGCGTCAATGCGAGTTGATCGTGGATGCGAACGAGGGCTGGACGCCCGAAGACCTGGAAGAGAATTTCTCCGCATGCGCGCTCGCAGGAGTAACCCTCATCGAGCAGCCGTTGCCTGCTGCGCGCGACGAGGTGCTCAAGCATACGCCAAGGCTCATCCCCGTTTGCGCGGACGAGAGCGTGCACGCGCGGGCCTCGCTCGCTGCGCTCGCCGGCAAATATGACGCGGTGAATATCAAGCTCGACAAAGCCGGTGGCCTGACCGAGGCGCTGGCGATGGCGAGCGAGGCCGAAAGCCTGGGTTTTGCCGTAATGGTCGGCTGCATGGTAGCGACTTCGCTCTCCATGGCGCCCGCGATGCTCCTTGCCCAGCGCGCGCGTTTTGTCGATCTCGACGGCGCCTTTCTGCTCGCGCGCGATCGCCCGGACGCAATGCGTTACGAGGGGAGCTGCATTTTCCCCGCCAGCGAGCGCCTGTGGGGATGGGAGCAACCCCCGCGTTAACCAGAAATTCCATATTTCTCACACATTTGGCTTTCTAATATTCGTGCGGGGCAGGCGCCTGCCATGGGGAAACGGCAGCGCCTGTAGGATTAGGGGTAGGGGGAACCATGCGAATTGCTGGGGTTCTGGCCGGCGCCCTCATGGCGGCGTTGGCGGTTACGGCTGCTCAATCAGCGGTGCGAATCAAGGCCGACCCGGGCGGGCAGATCGGTCCTTATCTTGAGAACCTCACGGAGCTGCGGAACTCGGGCGAGCGGGTCATCATTGACGGTCCTTGCCTTTCAGCCTGCACCATGGTGCTGGGCGTGATACCGTATGAGCGATTGTGTGTGACATCGCGTGCGCGGCTCGGCTTCCACGCAGCCTGGAACCCTGGCGACAATGGCAGGCCGGTCACGAGCCGCGCGGCCACCCAGCTGCTGATGGACATCTATCCCGAGCGGGTGCGCAGCTGGATCAAGGAGCACGGAGGGCTTTCGCCGCGCATGATGTATCTCAGCGGCCGCGAGCTCGCGGCCATGTATCGGACGTGCGATTAAGCCCTCGCCCGTAACCTACATCGCCCGCCTGCTGCGCGGGCGCTGACCATCGGAAATGTCACTTGAGGGTGACCGGCCCGCGAGCAGGCAGAGCCCGCCCAAAGCCGCAAGCAGCGCCATGGCGCCATAGGCGCCGCTGCCGACATCCGCGTAAAGCTCCCCTGAAATTGCCATAGCCAGCGCCATTGCCAGCGCCAGCGCGACGGCAAGATAGCCCTGCGCAGAAGCCCCCAGTCCGGCGGGCGCCGCGCGCGCGACGAAGGCCACCGCGCCTAAGTGAGTGGCGCCGAATGAGAACGCGTGCAGGCATTGGAGCACCGCAAGCACCGGCAGCGGCGGGTCGAACGCCATGGCGCCCCAGCGAATCACTGCGCCGCCCGCTCCTGCGCCCAGAAGAATCACTGGATCGAAATGGTGCCGCGCTGAAGCTGCAAAGAGCGCGATTTCGGCAATCACCCCGATTGCCCAGAGGATACCAATTGTGGCGCCACTGCGGCCGGCCGCTTGCCACTGCAGGGCCGAGAAACCGTAGTAAACGGCATGGCTCGCCTGGATCAGAGCCGCCGCGACAGCGATTGCGAGGAACCAGCGGTTCCGCAAGAGCAGCGTTGCTCGGGCGCGCTCGCTTTTTGGCTCTGACCTCTCATCGTGCAATGGCGAAAGCATGCCGGCCGCTGCGGCGTTCAAGCCAAGCGCTGCCACGACCAGCCAAATCAGATCGGGCGGGGCGAAAACGTCGAGCAGAAGGCCACCGCCTATTGTGCCTACAATGAAGGCTGCGGATCCCCATAAGCGGACGGGGCCGTAGCCTCGCCCGTGCAATGGCAGCCCGTGCAGGGCATACGCATCGGCTAACGTCATCAAGGGCGTATAGAACGCCGATGCGAGCGCAACAGCGGCCATTATGGCAGTCGTTGCGTTCATGAGGCCGACACCACAGTAGGCAAGCAGCGAGCCTATGGCGCCCGTGATGATCACGGCGCGCAGTGCGTCATGACGGTCGGCAAGGTCCGACGCGATCGGGGTAGCGATCAGGCGCACCAAGAGGGGGATCGCCAGCACAATGCCGACGGAGCTCGCGTCCATCCCCTTGGCTGCGAACCAGACCGGCAGGAACGGCATCTGCACGCCCAGCGCCATGCAAAGCGCGGCATAAAAGCCTGCGAGCCGCCACGCAAAAGTCACGCCTGTGGGTATCTGGGGATTCGCTGGCATTGACTTGATTTGCGCTTCGGATTCGATTGCGCCGATCGTAGAGTCTGATTTGGGAACATGGCGGACGAACCCTTTGCGTTATCCACAGTAGCGCCGCGCTCTGACGACGAGAGCGATTACGAGGCCATTTGTGCGGCCGTGATGGATAGTGCCCGCGGGCGCTGGTTCCTCGAAGAGTATGCCCGCCGCAACCGTCAGGCCGATACCGCGCTTGTGCTCACGGCGATCAATCGGCTGGAGCATCTGATTCAACTCGAGCGCGCCGGACAGGGCTCTCTCGCCTTTCGTACCGTGCTCCTGGAAATGGCAAGAACGATTTCCGAGGCGCGCGGGCAAACCGTTGCCCTGGACCCTCCGGAAGGTCCCGCGCGACGGAGCAACGAGCGTTCGAGCAGCCGGGCCGAAATCTTTGCAACCGCCGAACGCATCCACGATGTGGCATGGACCATGCGCGAGCGTGGGATCGACCCCGCCACATGCCAGGAAATCGAGACGCTCGCATCTTCAATCCTCACGGCGAGCTCGCTCCAAGGCGCCCTGCAGCCGGATGATGCGGGGATCGATAAGCTCAGAGACGTGCTGCAATACCTGGAGCAGCGCATTCAAACCATGCTGGACGCGTGCCCTCCAACGCCCGCACCTGCAGCAGGCGCAAACGCACAGGAGGAGACTGATGATGAGGCGCGTCCCACCGGGACGGATATGGTGTCTGCCGCTGAAACAGTCCTCATCGAGTGTACAGTGGCGGCGGATCAGCAGTCGGCCGTCGCTATAGTAAAATCAATGACTTATGAGAAATAAACGGATTAGGGCGCACGTCGGGGGGCACAGAGCCTCGTGGATGCGTATTTCGCGGCTAGGGGGCGCTAGAGCCAGGGGTAGGCGAGATCGCTTATGCACGCCATTGCGGCTGGCAGGAATCCGGCATCTGGTAGAACCATGACCCGGCTCGACGTTGAATCCATCCTCGCGGAGATGCGGGCTAGCGCCCGGCTACGGGCTGACCGAATGCGCCCGCTAAAGCCACGGCTGATCCTGCCGCCTGATTGGATCGATGTCACCGACCAGCATGCCGGCGAAACGATTGCCGTCGCTCCAGCAAAGGCAATGCCTGCGGCGTCACGTCCCTGGTCTCGTCCTTGAACTGGTCGGCGAGGGTATCCCAGCGGCGAGCCTTGGGTTCGAGTCCCCTAGGGAGCGCCAGTAAAATCAATGACTTATCAGGAAAGGCGGCAACTGGTGTCCCGGAAGTGTCCCGTTCGCACGTTGATAACCCATCGTGTTCACCCCGGAAAATCCACTAGGTTTTTGCCACTATCACCGGTTGCCATCCCAACGGAAAGACCCAGCTCAAGCTGTTCGGATTCTTAGTTCGCCAAGTCTCGCGCAGCCAAGCCGCTCGCGTCTTGCTCACGTTGATTCCCTCCCGCATTGCCCAGTGCCGGACAAGCTGCCGATCGACCCCGGCAAGGGCGCGAGATTCTCGGAGTGAGTCGCGAGCCTTCGGCCATGCCCGACGGTGTGAGCACCTGTGCGCCAGGGTGTCGGGACGCGTCACCCGAGCAAATCAGGGGACCTCATGCTTTGCGCCGCCTCGGAAATTTTGCCTGTCGAGGTCGCCGAACGTCCGCAATGCCCCGATAGCGGACCAAAAATAGGTGGGAGATGTTACCGCCGCTTTGTGCCAACACCGGACCTGAGCAGGTGCAGCAAACTGTTTCTGTATTCAATCACCTCTTCGGCGCGCGTATGGCCTATTCCTG
>Ga0209526_10000599_pt1 | contig 23639 bp, 17 predicted proteins | sample JacPinW_OM2H0_M1_FD_188566 | JGI IMG/M metagenome (GOLD analysis project Ga0209526, IMG submission 188566) | Forest soil microbial communities from Algoma, Ontario, Canada - Jack Pine, Ontario site 1_JW_OM2H0_M1 (SPAdes) (version 2) | ecosystem: Environmental > Terrestrial > Soil > Boreal... | reverse complement strand
TCCCGCCGGCGAACCAGGGCATCAAGCACCAGTCCAGCCCGCCGGCGGGCGCTCCGCATGTCGCGACGCATGCTCCACCGGCGCCGGTGTTCCCGATGGGCGCCGAGACGGTCTCGCTCAAGGAGATCGCGCGAGGGGCCGCGCTCCGCGCCGAGCGCGAGGCCATCTCCGCCATGCTCGCCCGGACCAACTGGAACAAGCGCAAGGCCGCCGTGCGCCTGCAGATCAGCTACAAAGCGCTGCTCTACAAGATCAAGGACTGCGGCCTGACCGACCCCCGCATCACCGCGAGCCTCCCGGAAAACCTGGGCCCCATCGGCCTGGTCGCCGACGGCAGCAGCACCGCCTAGCCAGAGAAAACAAGCAGAGCGCCCGCCCGAGGGTAAACCCAACCCTCGGCGTGCTTGGCGTGCTCGGCGTTTGATCTGAAGCGCCAGCTGACTTTACTAGAAGCGCTAGCTGACTTTGCTAGAAGCGCTAGCTGACTTGACCTAGGCGGCCCGCCGCTCGACGAGCTGCGTTACGGGCTGGGGCAAGGCCTTCTTCCCGGAGACCGAGAACAGCCTTCCAGCGATCAGGAACAGCGTCCCCATGAGCAGCAGCAGCACCGGCTCTTCGAACGACCCGGCGATCTTCGAGTGGCGAAGCGCGAACGCCGCGCATCCGAAGACGACCGCGGCTGCTGCGATGGTGCGGAACATCTGCCCGACCCCCTTCCCCTTCGCTGCCGTCTCGCCGTGGCCCGCACACACACTTAGCGAAAAGTGAGCCAATCCTTGTTCGAGAGGAGGCGCGCTGCTCGCAGTTGGGAACGCTGGTTCCGCGAAGAGGAACGGCGCTCCCCTGCAGGCGCCGCAAAGGCGCAAGGGCGCCTGCCCGCCAGGCTGGTCCGAGGCCTGCAAACAGAGCGGAGGGAGCCGCGGACCGGGACCAGCTGGCGCTGGCATGGCGCGTGCTCCCGGTGGGGGCGGTCACGTCTGCCCGGGATGCGGGGAGGAGGAAGCATGTCGAGGGTTGTCGCTTTTTCGATGGCGGTGCTGGCGGTCTCGGTGGGGTGCTCGCACGCCGGGCCCGTGCAAGACGACGAGGTCAAGCACATCACCGAGTTCCGGCTGAGCCGCGAGGACGTGGTCGAGGTCTCGGTCTGGAAGGAGCCCGAGCTCTCCCGCACCGTGCCCATCCGGCCGGACGGCAAGATCACGCTTCCGCTGCTCGGCGACGTCAAGGCGGAAGGCCTGACGCCGCGCGAGCTCGAGGCGACGGTGCAGAAGCAGCTCGCGTCGCTGGTCCGCGATCCGCGCGTGACGGTGATCGTGCACGACGTGAACGGCCAGCGGGTCTACGTGACCGGCATGGTCGGTCACCCGGGCGCGTTTCCGCTGCGCAACAGCATGGGCGTGCTGCAGGCCCTCGCGCTCGCCGGCGGCCTGGCGGAGTTCGCCGACCGCGACACCATCCACGTGCTGCGCGCAGACGGGCGCCGGGTGGAAGTCGCCTACCAGGACCTGGTGACGGGCAGGAGCAAGGTGACGCTCGGGCCCGGTGACACCGTCGTGGTGCCGTAGGAACGACGATGGCCGCGACGAAGCTCGCGCTGCGCGTGGTCTTCGCCGCACTCCTCTTGGCAGGGGGGGCGAGCGCGAAGGTCTACGTCGAGTGGCGCCCCCGCATCTCGTTCTTGGCGGGTTACAACGACAACGTCCTGCTCAACGGCTCGGGGGCCGACGGGGTCGGCCAGGCCGTCCCGGGGATCAAGCTGGACGTCTTCGGCGACCATGCCCTGCACGTCGCGTTGGACTGCCAGGCGGGCGTCTCGCGGCTGGCGCATCCGGAGTCGTTCGGGTTCTCGAGTGGCGCATTCGCGGCCAACGAGACCTGCTCGCTCGGGACTCGGGCGCATCTGTCCCCGCGCGACAAGCTGGATGTCCGGGCCAGCGCGACGTACGCACAGGACCCGTTCGCCATCGCGGGCTTCGGCCTGCTGCTCCGCCCGGGGCAGAACGACGTCTTCGTCGCCCGCCTCAGCGGCGAGATCCAGCACGCGCTGAGCGGGCATTCGGAGATCGATTACGGGGCCGATGCGCAAGCGCTGGCGTTCGGCGCCGGCGACCGCGGCAACGGCTACATGGTCGCCCCCCACCTGGGCTACGCGTGGAAGACCAGCGCGCGGAGCAAGTGGGACGTGGGCGTTCGCGAGCAGCTCTTCTTCGGCGTGGGCGCGGACCCGAACCCGCGGGCCCCGGCGGGGGCCCCGGGCGGCCTGCTCGATCAGGCGCATTCGCTCCAGCTCGGGTACACGTACGCGCTGGCGCCCTGGTCGAGCCTGACGGTGCGGGCCGGCGGCGCGATGGTGACGGGCCTCAACCAGGCCGCGATGCCCACCGCCCGATTCACGATCGAGAGCTACACGCCCTCCGTGGCGCTGAGCTTCACGGTGGCGCACGATTTGATGATTGGCCCCATCTCGGCGGGCCCGCTGGTCGGCGACGTTGCCGAAGTGGCGCTGATCAGGGAATGGGAGTACCTGAGCGGCCGCGTGCGCCTCGGCGTGTACCGCAACGCCGACGTCTCCCGCGCGACGGACCTGGGGGCGCTGGGTTACGGGGGCGAGGCGGCCCTGGGCTGGAAGTTCACCCGCGACTTGAGGCTGGAGTTCGCCGCGTTGCGCGACGCGCGGCTCAATGACGTGACGGTGGCGAATCAGGTGGATCGCAACGTGTTTCAGCTGCGCCTGACCTGGGAGAAGGCGCGGTTCGAGTGACGATTCTCGCGGCCGCGGCCGCGGATGGAAGGAGAGGGGAAACGATGGATCGGACGTACACGATCGACGAGCTGTTGGCCGCGGTGCGGCGCCGCTGGAAGACGCTGGCGCTGGTGGCGGGGGGCGTGCTGGTGGTGGCTGCGCTGGTGATCGCGCGCATCCCCAACGAGTACCGGGCGCGCGCCTTGGTGATGGTGGAGCCGTTCACGCCGCACCCGGATTTGGTGATGCCGGTGATCAACTCGCTCAACCTCGAGTCGAAGGTCAAATCGGTGCGCGAGGGTGTCTACGCCCGCTCGCTGATGGCGACGGCGATCGAGGAACTGAAGCTCTACCCGAAGGATCGGGAGAAGAGCATGGATGACGCCGTGTCGTCCTTCCGCGCGGACACCGAGGTGCACGCGGAGGGCGACAGCGCGTTCTCCATCACCGTCCGCGGCCACGATCCGGAGACAGCCGCCAAGGCGGTCAACCGGCTCGCCGAGCTGTACATCGAGGGCAACCTCCAGGTCCGCGCCGGTCAGGTGAACCGCACGCGCGACATCATCACCCAGAAGCTCGCAGAGCTGCGCGGGGAGCTGACGAAGTCGGAGGCCAAGGTCAGCGCCTACAAGCGCGCCAACTCGGACTCGCTCCCCGAGCTGATCGACGCCCGCTTCCATCAGCGCGACGAGGTGACCAAGCAGATCGAGCTGGAGGAGACTTTCATCAAGGAGGCGCAGCGCCGCATCGACCTGCTTGGGACGCAGCCCTTCGGGAAGGACACCGAGGTAGGCCGTCTCGAGGACGTGCACGACACCCTGCGCGCCCGCCTGGCGACGGCGCAGGCGACGTTGCTGCCCAATCACCCTGACGTGGAGTCGCTCAAGCGGGAGCTGGAGGCGACCAGTGGCCGCCTGCAGGGCGCGAAGACCCGCGCCGCGGCCAACGACCTGGAGCTGCGCCGGATGAACGCGGCCATCTCCCGCGGACGCAACCGCATCGCCAGCCTGGAGAAGCGCCAGGGCGAGATCGACCGGCTGATCGCGGGCGCGCCCCTGGTGGCGAACCAGCTCGCCGAGCTGAACCGCGACTCCGACATGCTGAAGGCGAAGGTGACGCAGCTGGTCTCCAAGAAAGCGGAAGCCGAGATCACCGCGGACCTGGAGCAGAAGAGCGGACCCAGCTCGTTCCGCGTGCTGGAGAGCGCGCAGCCTCCCGCGACCCCGGCCAGCCCGAACCGCCAGCAGGCCTTGCTCCTCTCGCTGCTGGGCGCAGTGGCGCTGGGAATCGCCATCACCATGAGCCAGGAGCTGTCCGATCGGTCGCTGCGGAGCGAGAGCGAAGTCGGCTCCGCGCTGGCGCTGCCGGTGCTGGCCTGCGTGCCCGAGCTGAGCGGGATGGGCGGCACCGCCGTGGCGCTGCTTCCGATGCACACCGAGGCGTAGTCGAGGAACCACCAACCGATTCCAAAGGAGAAGGACGATGTCGAGCATTCCGAAGGCAGTGGAGAGCCGGGGCCGGTTCCTCGAGCGCATCGAGGGCGGCGCGGCCGAGACGAGCGTCGACGAGAGGCTGGTCGCGCTGACCGCGCCGATGGGCGCGGCCGCGGAGCAGTACCGGATGCTGCTGCACCGGCTGCGACACTTGCGGGCGCTCCGGGGCGAGGCCATCCAGGGCGGCATCATCATCGCGGTGACCAGCGCGATCCGGGGCGAGGGCGTCTCGCTCACCACCGCCAACCTGGCGCTGACCGCGGCGCGCTCGCGCGACGCCCGGGTGGCGTTGGTGGACTGCGATCTCCGCCGCGGAGGACTGGCGCAGCTCTTCAACATGGGCAACCGCGCCGGGCTGGCCGAGGTGCTCGCCGGCAAGACGGAGATCGGCGAGGCGCTGGGCCGCTATCATGAGGGCCATCTGGCGGTGATCGCCGCCGGACGGGCGCCCGGAGCCGAATCCGCCTCGCTGCTGGCGGGTACGCGGTTCGCGCAGACCCTCTCGCTCTTGCGCACGCTCTTCGACGAGATCTACCTCGACGTCCCACCGGCGCTGGCGACCGCGGACGCTCAGGTGGTCGCGTACAAGGCGGACGGCATCGTGATGGTCGCGCGCGCGAACAACACGCCCCGGGAGCAGGTCGCGGCGGCGGTGCGCTCGCTCCAGGGGGCCCCGGTGTGGGGGCTGGTGCTGAACGGCGTCGAGCCGTCTCGCGTACCGGCCCCGCTGCCCGTGGTCAAGGGGCAGCTGACGAGCGGAAAGTAGGAGGGGAAAGGCGCCATGCCGCAGTTCTCGGGGCACTGGTACAGCGGGCGCGCTGCCCGCCTGGTGTTCGTGGAGGCAGCGCTGGTGGGGATGGCGCTTTGGATCAACGGACAGAATGCGCGCGGCTGGCGCCAGCTCGCCGTGCTGGTTGCCGCCGCGGCATGCGTCCCGGCGGCGCTGTATCTCGCGGACCTCTACGATCCGCAGGTGATGCGCAATGACCGTACCCGCGGGTCGGGCGTACTCAAGGCCCTGGGGTTCGCGGCGCTCGCGGCGGCCATCTTCGGCCTGCTCGGCGGGACCCTGCCGCGCGGCGCGCTGATCGACACCCTGGGCGTGGCGAGCGTGGGGGTCCTGCTCGCCAGGGCGGCGCTGGTGGCGCGGCTGGACGAGCGGGGTCACGACCGGGTCTTGATCATCGGCGCCGGGCAGCGCGCTGCGGAGATCGAGCGCATCATCCGGACCGAGGCTTACGGCGAGCACGAGATCGCGGGGAAGCTGGACCCGAGCGTCGATCTCTCCGAGCCGCGGCAGATGGTGGCCGGGGCCGGCGAAGTGGTGACGGCGACCGGCCCGCTCCTGGAGCAGGACGGCTCGGAGGCGAACGAGGTGGCGCTCGCGCCTGCCAACGAGGTCGTTCCCGCGTCGCAGCTGATCGTGGGCCCGGGCGGCGCCCCGCAGCAGATCCAGGGACCCATCGCGGAAGCCAAGGTGGCGGCGCTGCACAGGGACGAGGAGAAGCCGCTCGCCACCGTGGTGTCCCTGCCCACGCATCCGAACCCGGTGATCGCCGTGACCGCGCGAACGTTGAGCGACGTGGTGCGGGAGCTGCGGGTGGATACGGTGGTCATCGCGTCCGAGGAGCGGCGCTCCCGGCTGCCGATCGAGGAGTTCATCCGCCTGCGCCTCTGCGGCGTCACCGTGCTGCCCGCGCAGCGGTTCGCCGAGCGTGTGCTGCGGCGCGTCCCGATCGCGCTGCTGCGTCCCAGCGATCTGGCGATCGGCGACGGGCTCGGCTCGCCCGTGACCTCGGCCGTCAAGCGGGTGTTCGACCTGGTGATGAGCGCGATCCTGGTGGTCTGCGCGTCCCCGGTGCTGGCCGTGCTCGCGGCGCTGATCAAGCTGGAGTCCGAAGGGCCTGTCTTCTACAGCCAGGAGCGGGTCGGCCGTGGCGGGAAGATCTACGGCCTGCACAAGCTCCGCACCATGCGCATCGACGCGGAGACGGTGTCGGGGCCGGTGTGGGCGGCGCAGAAGGATCCGCGCGTCACTCGCATCGGAGCGTTCCTCCGCAAGACGCGGCTGGACGAGATCCCGCAGGTCTTCGCGGTGTTCCGGGGCGACATGTCGTTCGTCGGTCCCCGGCCGGAGAGGCCGTTCTTCGTGCAGCAGCTCAAGTCGCAGATTCCCTTCTACGGCATGCGCGAGGCGCTGAAGCCCGGGATCACCGGATGGGCGCAGATCCGCTACCCCTATGGGTCGTCGGTCGAGGACGCCCGCGCCAAGCTCGAGTACGACCTCTACTACGTGCAGCACCAGTCGCTCTTCCTCGATCTCGCGATCTGCTTCCACACCGTCAAGACGGTCCTGTTCGGGCGAGGGGCCCGGTGAGCGTCGCGGTCAAGCAGCAGGCGCCGCCCGAGCTCCGGGTCGAGGCGATCGAGGGCCGTGACTCATTCCTGGGTCTGGAGCGGGCCTGGAACGAGGCCCTCGGCAAGGGGCCCCGCGACGAGCCCATGCTGCGTCATGAGTGGCTGCGCGCGTGGATCGAGAACTTCGCTCCTTCCTTGCCGCTGCGCACATTCGTCGCCCGGGCCGGCCGTGAGATCGTCGCCGCCGTGCCCTTGATCGAGCTGCGGGAGCGAAGCGCGGACACCTGCTTCGTGTCCATGACCACCTGGCGGACGCCGGCCAACGAGCACTCGCAGCGGGGCGGCGTCCTGCTTGGCCGTGGCGGCGACGACGGCCTGCGGATGATCTGGGAGACGCTCCGGGCCACGCCGGGATGGGACCGGCTGCGGCTGCATGATCTTCCGGACGGAGCGCCGGAGTGGCAATTGCGAGCCTGGGCGGAGCAGTCAGGCCATCCCTGCGGGTCCTGGGTATCGCTCCGGTCGCCCTACTTGCCCCTGCCGGAGAGCTACGAAGCGGTGGAGAAGGCGCTGGACGGAAAGTTCCGCCAGAACCTGCGCCGGCGGAAGCGCCGGCTCGCGGAGCAGGGCGAAGTGAAGTACGTGCTCGTCGACGGCAAGGACCGCGGGGCGCTCGACACCGCGCTGGCGGACCTCTTCGAGATCGAGGCGGGCGGCTGGAAGGGCAGGGACGGCACGGCCATAGCGCAGCGGCCGGAGCTGGTCGGGTTCTACACGCAGATCGCGCGCGATGCCGCGCGGCGGGGAGCACTCGCCGTCGGGACGGTGCTGCTGAAGGGAAAACCGATCGCCGCCCACCTCTCCATCGTTCAGGGCAGCCGGCACTTCCTGATCAAGATCGGTTATGACGAGTCGCTGCACGAGTACTCGCCGGGCCAGCAGATGGTGTCCGAGGCCATCCGTGACGCCTGCTCGCGCGGCCTTTCGGAGTTCGATTTTCTCGGGCCCAGCATGGATTGGAAGCTCGACTGGGAGAGCCGCTTGAGAACTCACCGGTGGCTCACCATCTTCCGGCCGACGGCGGCCGGGAAGCTGGTGCACAAGGCGCGCTTCAGCGCCTGGCCGATCGTGCGGGCGATTCTGGGGAGGGGCTGAAATGGTGAACCCGGCAATCCGGCTGCGGGTGACGCAAGGGAAGGGCGAGAAGGCACCCACCCCGAAACGCACCATCCCCTGCATGCAGACGGCCTGGCCGCACATGCTCTTTCCGCGGCTGGCGGCGACGGTGCCGCTGGTGTTCCCGTTCGATCAGCGCGGCCTGCGCTACCGCTATTTCGCGCGCAACGCGGTCTGGGACGCGGCGCAGATGCTCGGACTCGCGGGCAAGAAGGTGCTGATGCCCGCCTACCACCACGGGGTCGAGCTGGAGACGCTGCTCGCGGCGCAGGTGACGCCGGTCTTCTTCCGGGTGGACGCGCAGATGCGCGCCGATTTCGAGGACGCGCGCGCGCGCAGCGCCGGGGTCGCCGCGCTGTACGTCATCCATTACGCCGGGTTTCCGCAGGACCTGCAGGCGGCCCGGCAGCTGGCCGGCGAGCTGGGCGTGCCAATGATCGAGGATTGCGCGCTGGCGCTCCTCTCCAGCGAGGGGGAGAAGCCGCTCGGCTCCTCCGGAGACCTGTCCGTATTCTGCCTCTACAAGACCCTTCCGGTGCCGAACGGAGGGGCCCTGCTCGCCCGGGGGGACTACGCGAAGAAGGTTGATCTGTTGCCGCCGGCCGCGTCGCCGCCGTTCTCCAGCACCGCCTCGCACCTCGTCGGCAGCATGCTCTCCAATCTGGAATTGCGGACCGGTCAAGCGGGCCACCGGGCGCGCCAGGCCATCCGGGACGCAGGCCACTGGTTCGTCCGTCGGGCCAGCGTCGAGCGCGTGTCCACCGGTACGCAGCACTTCAACCCCGACGACGTCGGCCTCGGGATGAGCGCCGCCAGCCATCTCGTCCTGCGGAACCAGGACTTCGCCGGCATCGTCGAGCGCCGGCGCCGGAACTACTTCCATCTCTACGCGATGCTGCGCGAGATCGCCCCGCCCGTGACGGGCGAGCTGAAACCGGGGGTCTGCCCGCTCTTCTACCCGATGGCGACGGACGACAAGGCGGGCGCGATGGCACGGCTGCTGGCGCGCGGCGTGGAGACCGTGGACTTCTGGCGCCTGCGACATCCGGTGCTGCCCGCGGGCGTGTTCCCCGAGGTGGATCGCTTGCGCGAGCGCGTGCTCGAGCTCCCGGTGCACCAGGACCTGTCGCCGGCCGACACGGAGCACGTCGCCAGCTGCGTCCGGGAGCTGCTCAGGTGAGCGAAGCGCCCGTCATCGAGGTGATGCCGATCGAGACGCGGATCGGCGCGCCCGACAGAGGCGAATGGCGCGACCTCAATCAGCGCGCCCGCGCCGGGACCATGTTCCTCGGTCCGGAGTGGCTCCTGCCCTGGTGGAAGCATTTCGGGGCCGGGCGGGAGCTGGCGAGCATCTGCGTCCGCGAAGGCGGGCGCTTGATCGGGTTGATGCCGCTCTTCATGGAGTCGGTGCGCCTGGGGGGCGTCCAGGTGCGCCGGGTCGCGTTTCTCGGGGACGGCGAGACCGGATGCGACTACCTCGACGTTCTGGCGGAGCCCGGCCGCGAGCGCGAGGTGCTGCGCCACTGCGTGGCGAAACTTGTGGAGCTTCCTTGGGACGTCTGCGATCTCGACGGCCTGGCCCGCGAGAGCCCGACGGCGATGCAGCTCGCCGAGCACTTTCCTGCGGGGCGCGCGACCGGTTCCGTCGTCCGCGACGGCCGCGTGCGTTTCGTCTGCCCCTACATTCCGCTGGGCGGGACCTACGAGCAGTACCTGGAAGGGCTGGGGCGAAAGGAGAACTTGCGCCGGCGCGAGAAATGGATCGAGCGGCAGCCCGGGGTCGCGGTCACCTGCGCGCGCGCGTCCCACGAGGCGGCAGCCGCGACGGAGCGGTTCATCGCGCTGCATCGTGCCCGTTGGTCCGCGGAGGGCGGGTCGGATGGCCTGGGCGACGCGCGCAACGAGGCCTTCCACCGGGAGGCCGTGCAGCTTCTCGCCGAGGCGGGCAGGCTGCGGATGTACACGCTGTTCGCGGCGCGGCGGCCGGTCGCGTCGGTCTACGGCGTCGTTCATGCCAGGAAGTTCAATTACTACCAGTCGGGGTACGACCCCAACTGGGCGTCGAGGTCGGTGGGTCTGGTGCTCCTCGCGCGCACGGTCCAGGACGCCTTCGCCGAGGGCCTTCAGGAGTTCGATTTCCTGCACGGGAACGAGAGCTACAAGCGCGATTGGGCGCGCGGCGAGCGCTGGACCATCCAGATGCGCCTCTGGCGGGGCGCCCGCGGGCGTGCGGCGCGGGCAGCGCTGGGGGCTTCCGTGACCGCTCGCGAGGCGATGAAAGCGGCGGTGCCGCGGCGGGCGCTGGAAGCGATGCGCAGGACCCGGCGGATCCTGCGGGCGCCGCTGCCGGCCGGTGAGACGCGTCTGTCCGCCGCTTGGCGAATCCTGCAGGAGCCGTGACGGCGGGGGATGCACAGATTCTCGCGGCTATCGAGCGCCGGAGGGCGGAGATGGAGCGGCTGAAAGAACGTGCGATCCAGGTGGCGCGCCGCGTCGGCAAGGGCGCCGCGGCCCTTGCGCTGCACTATTCAGGCGCGCGCGAGCTGCTCTCGGCCGTCCAGAGGCGCGCGGTGGGCGGACGGCGCGTGCTGATCCTGAGCTACCACCGCGTGGTCGCCGACTTCGCCCAGGAGGCGAAGCGGAGCCTGTACAGCTTGAACATCGAGCAGAAGACGTTCCGGCGCCACCTGGAGGTGCTGCAGGAAAGCCACGACATCGTCCCGCTCGAGGACGCGCTCTCGGTGCTCGACGGAACGCGCCAGGCGGCGCGCGACGTGGCGACCATCACCTTCGACGACGGCTATCGCGACGTGTACACCTACGCGTTCCCGGTCATGCGCGACCTGCGCGTTCCCGGCGTGATGTACGTGCCCTCGGGATTCGTCGGCACTGACCGGCGCCTCGGGCACGATCGGCTCTTCACCGCCTTGCGGCGGATGCGCGAGCGCGGCATCGGGCCGATGGCGGTGGGAGTCGGCCAGCCCGGCGAACGCTGGCTGATCGACGTGCTCGACGGGAATCCCCAGCCGGAGGTTGCGCTGGAGCTGCTGATCGCACGCTATCCGACGCCCGGCCTGTTGCGCCTGGCGGATGCTCTCGAGGACCGCCTGGGGCTCGCCTCGTACAAGCCGCCCGAAGGCGAGCTCTCCATGACCTGGGAGATGCTCCGGGAGATGGACGCGCACGGGATCATCACCGGCGCCCACACGGCGGAGCACACCGTGCTCACCAACCAACGCCTCGACGATGCGCGGAGCGAGATCGCCCAGTGCAAGGCGTCGCTGGAGAAGGGGCTCCGGAAGCCGGTCCGGCATTTCGCCTACTGCAACGGCTACTACAGCGCGGGCGTCGCGCAGGCGCTGAAGGCGGAGGGCTTCGCCAGCGCCGTCACCACCGAGGACATGCCCAACACGCCCGGCATCGACCCCTTCGCGCTCAAGCGCAAGGTCCTCTGGGAGGCCTCGTCCGCCGGCGTTCTCGGTTTCTACTCGAAGCCGCTGATCGCCTGCCAGTTCGAGAACACCCTCGGCATGCTCGCGCTGCAGCGGCCGGTGATGGGCGCGCGGCCGACCAACTTCGGGACCTCCGGGAGGCCGGGATCGGGGCAGGGACTCTCGGCGCACGGGTAGCCAGATGGTAAAGTCGGATGGCATCCTCAGGCAGGCAGGCCCGCTGATGCTCGGCCGCGGCGGCGCGACCGCGCTCGGCGTCGCGCTGCCGCTGATCCTGACGCGGCTGTTGCCGCAGGCGGAGTTCGGGACCTACAAGCAGGTGTGGCTCGTCGTCACGACGGCCTACTTCGTCCTGCAGCTCGGGCTCGCCCAGAGCCTCTACTACTTCATCCCGCGCAAGGACGGCCGCGAGCGCATCTGGCTCACCCACGCCTCGGTCCTGCTGCTGGCGCTGGGTGGCGCCTGCGCCGTCGCGCTCTACGGCGCGCGGTTCGCGATCGCCGGCCAGTTCGCGAATCCGGAGCTCGCGGAGTTCGGGCTCTCGATGGCGCTGATCACGATGCTGATGGTCGCTTCTGCGCCGCTGGAGATCTCGCTCACGGCCGAGGGCCGCGTCCGGACGGCGGCCTGGGTCATCTTCCTCTCGGACGCGGTGCGCGTGGCGGGAAGCGCGGTGCCGCTCCTGCTCGGCATGGGCCTGCGCGGGTTCTTCTGGGCCTACGTGCTCCATGGCGCGGTCCGGTTCGGCCTGCAGTGCTGGTTCTTCTTCCGGCGCGGCCCGCCCTCCATCGACCGGAAGCTGCTCGGCGAGCAGTTGGCGTACGCACTGCCCTTCGGCGCGGCGGTGCTGCTCGACATCCCGCAGCGCACCTTCCACCAATGGGCGGTCGGTTGGAGCGTCAGCGCTGCGACGTTCGCAATCTACGCGCAGGGCTGCTTCCAGCTGCCGATCATCAACCTCCTCTACGGTCCGATCAGCGACATCCTCCAGGTGCGGTTCGCCGAGAACGCTGAACCGCGCCAGCGCCTGCACCTGTTCCACGAGGCGAACCTGCGCCTGGCGGCGGTCTTCTTCCCGCTGACGGCGGGCCTGGTGGCGGCGGGGTCGCTCTTCGTCCCGGCGCTATTCACGCACCTCTACGACGCCAGCGTCCCGATCTTCCAGGTGGCCATCGCCATGACTCCGTTCGCGGCGCTGCCGCTCGACGGCGTGCTGCGGGCCGTGGGCCGGACGCGGTGGCTGTTCCGCCTCTTCTTCTGGCGGCTGCTGTTGACCATCCCGGCGGTGTTGATCGGCCTCAAGCTGTTCGGCCTGATCGGGGCGATCGCGGGCCACTCGCTGGCGGAATCGGCGATGCGGATCGCGATGCTCGAGCGCGTCCGCAAGGAGCTGCAGGCGACCTGGCGCGAGGTGCTCCCCTGGGATCAGCTCGCGGTGCTCAGCGTGGCGTCGCTGGTGGCTTGCGTTCCCGTGCTGATGATCTCCCGGCTGGCGGCAGCCGGGCCTCGCCCGTTCGCCGCGCTGTGTGCCGCCGGCGCGCTGTACTGTGCCGTGTATCTAACCGCCATCGCGTTCATGCCGGGCGAGGGATCGGCGTTCGCCCGCATCCGGCACGTGCTGCTCGGGCACTCGCCCGCAGCGGCGACCTGACCGGCAGTTCGCCAGTGGACGGCCTCTCGGGAAGCCGGAGTTGCCGCTGCTGCCTCCGCTCCCCACCTTCCTACCGGGCGCTCCCTTGTCGGGCCGGCGTCATGGGAGGCGGCACATGCGGGAAGTGGTGCGCAGGATCGCGTTCGTCGGCACTCCGGATCGGGACGTGGCGGAGTCGCTGCGCGAGCACGGCTACCGGCTGGAAAGCGTAGCTGGCGACAGCATCGTCGGGCTTGCCCGCGAGCTGCACCGCATCCGTCCCGCGCTGCTCCATGCCCGCGCGTTTCACATCAAGGCGGCCATCGTGGGCCGGCTGTTCGACCTGCCGATCATCGTCCAGGTGTCGCGCAACGACCTCGGGGCGCTGACCGCCCGGGCAGCGCGGATGTCCAGCCGCGCGCTCTGCGGCGGCGCGGCGGTGCGCGAGAGCCTGATTGCCCTGGGCGCGTCCCCCTCGAGCACGGTGGTCCTGCGCAGCCTGCTCCAGGTCGATGAGGACCTTCGCGCGGCCGCGACGTTCCCACCGATGCTCGACCCCGCCATCCGCTGGGTGGTCGCGGCCTCGCCCTGCGACGGACCGGATCGCGGCCACCAGGACCTGCTGCTCGCTTTCCTCTCCATCGCCCGGACGCGCCCGAGGCTGAAGCTGCTGATCGCGGGCGAGGGCGCGGAGGTGGCACGGCTGCGTGCCCAGGCAGCTTCCGCAGGGATGCTGAACCGCGTGGTGACGCACCCGGTCGCCCTGGAGCAGCTCCCCTCGGTGTTCTCGAGGGCCGCGGTCGTCGTCGGTCCCAGCCGGGCCGCGAGCTCGCCGGATCCGCTGCCCGAGGCGCTGGCCGTCGGCGCCCCGGTGATCGCGACCGCGGTCGGTTCGCACCCGACCTGGGTGCGCGAGGGGCGGACGGGTTGGCTCGTGCCGCCGCGGGCCCCGGTCGCGCTCGCCGCGCGGATGGCGCAGGTCGTGGACGATCGGGCCACCGCCGCCATGGTGGGCGTGAACGCGCGGCAGGCCGCTCAGGAGCTGGTGGCCCCGCGGGCCATTGCCCTGGAGCTGGCGCGTTGTTACGCGGCCATCTGCCGGGTGCCGGCGCCGCCATACGCCGGCATCTACATTCCTGCGGCGCGCCGCTTGCAGCGTGTCTGAGGCCTCCCTGGATTGCTGCGACCATGACAATGCCGCAGGACATCAAAGTTCTCCTGGTGGGAGATTTCCCGCCTCCCAACGGCGGCATCGCGACGCACCTCGATGAGCTTCGGCGCGCGGTGCGCGATCACGGCGCTCGCTGCGAGGTGCTCGACATCGGAAAGGGCCAGCTTCCGGCGGACGGCGTCGTCCCGGCCGGAGGACCCGTGCGCTTCTCCGGGCTGCTCTCCTCGTATGCGGCGCGGGGCTTCCGCATCCACGTCCATACCGGGGGGGACAATCCCAAGTCCTGGATGCTCGCCTGGGCCTGCGCGGTGGCCGGGCGGCTCTCCGGTCTCGAGCCGATCCTGACGCTGCATTCCGGACTGTTGCCGGTCTGGCTCTCCGGGTCCCCGGGTCGCCGCGCCCTGGCACGCGCCATCGTCCCCCGGTACGGGAAGGTCATCGCGGTCTCGGCCTCCCAGCGCGCGGCGCTTGCAGCCTGCGGCGTGCACAGCGTCGAGGTCCTGCCGGCGTTCACGGGGCGGTTCCTCCAGCCCGGGCCGCCGCCGCCCGGCCTTCGGGAGCTGCGCGACTCCGCGGCGCCGCTCTTTTGCGCCATGGCGGTGACCTCGCGGCCGGAGTACGGGCTTCAAGTCCTGCTGCGCGCGTTTGCCGAGGTGCGCGCCCGCAAGCCGCGCGCGGCCCTTGCGATGTACGGCCCGGGAACCGAGGAGCTGGGCGGCGACGGCGTTCGCGGATTCGGCGAGGTTCACCGCCCGCAGGCCCTCGCGCTGCTCGCTGCCTGCGACGTGTTCGTCCGGCCCACGATCGCCGACGGCGACTCGGTGAGCGTCCGGGAGGCGCTGGCGCTCGGGCGCGCGGTGGTCGCGACCTCGGTGGGCCATCGGCCTGAAGGCGTGCGCCTGGTGCCTCCGGCGGACGCGGCGGCGCTCTCGGCGGCGATGATCGAAGCGGTGGAAGGGTCGGAACGCCGGACGGCGGAGGTGCCGGCGGACAGCTTGCAACGGATTCTCTCGCTCTATGGGGTCTCGGCATGTGCGGCATCAGCGGCTTCTTGAATCGCGACAGGGAACGTCCTGCTGACGAGGCGCTGCTGCGCCAGATGACCGACGCGATCGCGCACCGGGGTCCGGACGGGAGCGGCCACTTCGTCGACGGTCCGGCCGCGCTCGGGCACCGGCGCCTGTCGATCATCGACCTCTCGCAGAACGGCGCGCAGCCGATGCAGAACGAAGACGGCACCGTCACCGTCACCTTCAACGGCGAGATCTACAACTACCTCGGGCTGCGCGAGGAGCTGATCGCCAGGGGTCACGTCTTCCGCTCCCGCTGCGACACCGAAGTCCTGGTCCACGGTTACGAGGAGTGGGGCGACGCGCTGCCGGAGCGCCTGGGCGGGATGTTCGCCTTCGCCATCTGGGACGCGCGCCGGCAGCGCCTGTTCCTCGCGCGCGACCGGCTCGGCAAGAAGCCCGTCTACTACCACCTCGGTCGCGACCGGTTCCTCTTCGGATCCGAGATCAAGTCGCTGCTCTGCGACGCCGCCGTCCCGCGCCAGCTGGACGACGAGGCGCTCGACCTGTACCTCAGCGCCCGCTACGTGCCCGCGCCGCTGACGATGTTCTCCGGCATCCAGAAGCTGCCGCCCGGCTCGAGCGCCGTGTACGAGAAGGGTGCGCTCCGGATCCGCCGCTTCTGGAAATGCGAGTTCCCCGACCAGACCGATGGCCGGAACGAGGCCGAGCTGGCGCGCGAGCTGTGGAAGCGCCTCCAGGACGCGACCGAGGCACGGCTGATGTCCGACGTGCCGGTGGGCGTGTTCCTCTCCGGCGGGCTCGATTCGAGCTGCATCGCCGCGCAGATGATCGATCTGCGCAAGGCGCGGGGCGAGGGCGGGGTGAAGTCGTTCTCGGTGGGGTACCTGGCCGACGACGGCAGCTCCGAGCTGGACCAGGCGCGCAGGGTGGCCCGCGCGCTGGGGACCGAGCATCGCGAGGTGGTGGTCACCGCCAAGGACTTCCAGCGTTTCCTCCCCGACCTGGTCTGGCACATGGACGAGCCGGTCGCGGACGCAGCCTGCGTGCCGCTCTACTACCTGTCGAAGCGGGCCCGGGAGGAAGTAGTGGTCGTGCTCTCGGGCGAAGGCGCCGACGAGGTGCTGGCCGGGTATCCCATCTACCGCACGATGCTGTGGATGGAGCAGCTCCGGGCGGCGTCTCCGCTGGCCGCCGCGGCGCTGGCGTTCGTGCGTCATCCGAAGGCGCGGAAGTACCTGCGCTGGGCCACGCTGCCGCTCGAGCATCGATATCGGGGAGTATCGGTGGCCTTCACCGACGACGAGAAGGCGCGCCTCACGGGGCTGCCGGCGAGCCGCGTCAGCGAGCGGCTGGTGCAGCGGCTCGCGCAGGAGTGGGCGGAGACCGAGGGGCTGCCCCCGCTCGAGCGCATGCTCGAGCTCGACCGCCGAGTCTGGTTGCCGGACGATCTGTTGGTGAAGGCGGACAAGATGACGATGGCGGCTTCGCAAGAGCTGCGCGTCCCGTTCCTCGATCACCGGCTGATCGAGTGGGCCGCCGGACTGCGCCATGAACTCAAGCTCCGAGCCGGCGTCGGCAAGTGGCTGCTCCGCCAGGCCGCGCGCGACCGCCTTCCGGCCGAATGCACGGCGCCGGGCAAGCGAGGCTTCACGGTGCCGGTCTCGAATTGGTTCCGCAAGCAGCTCCACGTCGAGGTGCGCGATGCGCTGCTCTCCTCGGACTCGCTGGCGCGGGCCCGTTTCGGAGAGAAGGCAGTCCGGCGGCTGCTCGACGATCACCTGCACGGCAAGAGCGACCGCAAGGAGGAGCTGTACTCGCTCTGGGTCCTCGAGCTCTGGCGGAAGCGATTCGAAGTGCGCGCGGCGAGCGCGGCGGGCGCGGCGGCGCCCACGATCGAGACTACGAAGCGAAAGGGACCGGGGATGGGGGTCTTGAAGGGGCGCGACATCGTCTGCTTCTCCAACGACTGGGACGGCGACCCGCTGTCCAAGATGCACGCGATGAAGATCCTCGCGCGCGAGAACCGCGTGCTCTGGGTGAACAGCATCGGCAACCGCAGGCCCACGGTCAGCGCGCGCGACGCGAAGCGCATCCTGAAGAAGCTCTCCGGCGCGATGCAGGGCCTGCGGGAGCGTCACCCCAACATCTGGGTGATGACGCCCCTCGCCATCCCGTTCTACGGCAGTGAGCTGGTCCGCGCGGCCAACGGGGTGCTCCTCAGGGTCCAGGTCGAGTCGGCCATGCAGCAGCTCGGCTTCCAGGACGTGATCTCCTGGAGCTTCTTGCCCAGCTCGGCGCCGGTGTCCGGCACCCTGGGCGAGTCGCTGGTCGTGTATCACTGCGTCGACGAGTTCAGCGCCTTCAGCGACGCGCCGGGTGAGGCCATCCGCGAGCTGGAGCGGCGCTTGATGGTGAAGAGCGACGTGGTGATCTGCTCGTCGGAGAAGCTCCGCGCCGACAAGGTCCGGGTGAACCCCAACGCGCACCTGGTCCAGCACGGCGTCGATCTGGAGCACTTCGGGAAGTCGTTCGATCCGCAGACCACCATCCCCGACGAGCTGAAGGGCGCTCCCGGGCCGATCATCGGATTCTGGGGGTTGATCGCGGATTGGGTCGACCTGCAGCTCATCCGCCACGTGGCAGACGCGTTTTCCGGCGGAACAGTGGTGCTGCTGGGCAACTCGACCACCGACATGAAGCCGCTGGACGGCGCGCGGAACATCCGCGTCCTCGGTCGCAAGCCGTACGCCGAGCTGCCGCGTTATGCCAAGGCATTCGACGTGGCGCTGATGCCGTTCAAGGTGAACGAGCTGACTCTCGCGGCGAATCCGCTCAAGGTTCGCGAGTACCTGGCAGCGGGCCTGCCGGTCGTGTCTACCGCCATTCCGGAGGTGGAGCGACTGGGCGTGTGCCGGATCGGCAAGGACGCGGACAGCGTGGTGCGGGAGATCGCCGCGGCCATCGCCTCCGGCGCGGGCGCGAGCGAGGTCCGCGCCAGGCAGATGCGGAGCGAGGGCTGGGAGGCGCGGGTGGCGGAGATGCAGGAGATCGTCGCCGCGGCCCTGGGCCTGCGCAGGAAAGCGGCCTGATGGATCTGGCGTATTACCGCTACCTCGCGCAGACGATACCGCCGCGCGAGATCGCGCGGGCTCTGGCCGTTCGCGCGCGCCGGGCCCTGCTCCGCGCGAAGCCGTTCTTCTTCGACGTGCCTGACCGGCCGCGGCGCCAGGTCCGGGGGCTGGCGGAACCGCGGCCGACGGTGTTCCCCCGTTCCGGGCGCGTGGAGGTCGAAGGCGGCGAGATCCTGCGCGAGGCCGAGGCGGCGCGGCGCGGTGAGCTCAGCTTGTTCGGCCAGTGGAAGAGTTGCGGCAACCCCATCGAGTACCACCGCGATCCCTTCGTCCCCCAGGTCCGCTACGACCCAGACGAGCCGGGAGAGCGCGTGGACCTCTTCCAGCCCGGCGCGGACGCGAAGGTGATGTGGGAGATCGGCCGCCTGGGGCACCTGTGGCGCTTCGCCCAGGCGCATCACCTCACTGGCGACGGCTCGTGGGCCCGGACATGGCAGGACGCCGTCCGGGAATTCCGCGCCGGCAACCCCGCCGGGATGGGCGTGCAATGGGCCTGCGCGATGGAGGTCAGCCTGCGGGCAATGACCGTCGCGCTGACGTTCGGCCTTGTGCGGGACGCAGTCGAGCCGGCGTTCCTGCCCGAGCTGATCGACTTCCTGGAGGAGCATTGCGCCTACGCAGCCGGTCATCTGGAGGAAACGGGCGCCGTCCGGACCAATCACTATGCCGCGGACCTCGTCGGCCTGGTGGTGGTGGGCGCGCTCTTCTCCGAGCTGCGCGGGTGGTACGACGGGTTCGCGAACAGGCTCTGGGAGGAGATCCCAAAGCAGTGCCGCGGAGACGGCACGCACTTCGAGTCCTCCACCGGATACCAGCGGCTCTGCGCCGAGATGTTCCTGGCCGCGGTGCTCGCCGCGCGCGCGGCCGATCTCCCGGTCCCGGCGCGGGTCGATCACGCGGTCCGCGGGCTGTTCCGCAGCCTCGCGGCGATGTTGAAGCCGGCGGGCGAGATGCCCCAGATCGGCGATCTCGACTCGTGCCGCGCGCTGCCGCTCGCACCCCGACAGGCGCTCGACGCCTCGTTCCTGGCCGACGCCGATGCTCCCGAGTGGGCCTGGTTGCCGGGAGCGCGGGCATTCGTGCACGAGCGGCCGCGGCGAAGCGTCTTGCTGCCGGATGCCGGCGTCGCGGTGCTGCGCTCGGGCCAGGCCTGGATGGCAATGAGCGCGGGTCCCAACGGGCAAGGGGGCACCGGTGGACACGCGCACAACGACAAGAACTCCGTCGAGCTGAGCCTCGGCTCGTTCGACCTGGTGGTCGACCGCGGCACGTTCGTCTACGCGCGCGACCCCCGGGAGCGCAACGTGCGCCGCGGAACCGCGGGCCACAGCACCGTCCAGGTGGACGGCCTGGAGCAGAACCGGATCGTCCAGGGGCGGCTGTTCGCTCTCCCCGACCTTTCCCATGCCCGGATCTCGCGGCTCGACCAGCGCGACGGATTCGAGATCGCGGCCGGCGAGCACCGCGGATACCAGCGCGCCGGGATCCTCCACCGGCGCATCGCCGCGTTGCGCGGCGACTGCGCGGCGTTCATCGACGAGCTGCGCGGCCACGGGGAGCACGTCTTCCATGCCCGCTGGTTCGTGCCGCACCAGGAGGTGGTGCGGCGGCCTGCCACCGAGGAGGAGAAGGCGCGGCTTCAAGAGCTGCACGGGGCGGGGCTGACGTTCGGCTACGACGCCCAGCGCTGCCTGGACGTGGGTGGCCGCGCGCTGTTCGCCTTCGGCGCGACGTTGCCGTGGAACCTGGACGTCGAAGCGACCGACGTGTCCCCCGGCTATGCCGAGAAGAGGCCTGCGCGCTGCATCGCAGTCGAGCTGGCCGGCAGCGCCCCGGCGCGTCTGTTCACGGCCGTGCTCTTTCTGCGCACACCGTGAGCCATGCCTAGTTTGCCCGCAATTGGACAGGGCGGCTGCCCGGAAGGCCGCCGCCCCTGAGGCCCGGACAGGGCGGGTTGGGGGAGGGGAGAATGCTTCAGGTCAACGAGCCGACGCTGCTCGACAAAATCCTGGCGAAGAACGCTGTGGTCGGGATCTGTGGGCTGGGTTACGTGGGGCTGCCGCTGGCGCTGACCTTCGGCGAGAAGGGCTTCGCGGTCATCGGCTTCGACATCGATCGGCGGAAGGTCGATGCGATCGAGCAGGGCCACAGCTACATCAAGCACATCGCGAGCGACCGCATCGCCCTGGCGACCAAGGCGGAAAAGCCGTTCAGCGCCACCATGGACTTCGGCAAGGCCGCGCAGGCGGACGCGCTGATCATGTGCGTGCCCACGCCGCTGAACGCGAACCGCGAGCCGGACATGACGTACATCGAGAACACGGCCAGGGCGATCGGGCCGTACCTGCGCTCGGGACAGCTGGTGGTCCTGGAGAGCTCGACGTATCCGGGCACCACCGACGAGGTGGTGAGGCCCATCCTCGAGAAGCTCTCGGGCTTGCGCGCCGGCATCGACTTCTTCCTCGCCTTCTCGCCGGAACGCGAGGACCCGGGGAACCCGAGCTTCAACACCGCCACCATTCCGAAGGTGGTGGGCGGCCACACCCAGCAGTGCACCGAGTTGGCCTGCGCCCTTTACGCCAGCGCCATCACCAAGGTCGTCCCGGTCAAGGGCACCCGCGAGGCGGAGCTCACCAAGCTGCTGGAGAACATCTTCCGCTGCGTGAACATCGCGCTCGTCAACGAGATGAAGCTGCTCTGCGAGCGCATGAACATCGACCTCTGGGAGGTGATCGACGCGGCGAAGACCAAGCCGTTCGGGTTCATGCCCTTCTATCCGGGCCCCGGCCTGGGCGGGCACTGCATCCCCATCGATCCCTTCTACCTGACCTGGAAGGCGCGGGAATTCGAGTTCAACACCCGCTTCATCGAGCTGGCGGGCGAGATCAACTGGCAGATGCCGCACCACGTGGTGGAGCGGACCATGGACGCGCTCAACCAGCAGGGCAAGGCGCTGAAGGACGCCAAGGTCCTGATCCTCGGCCTGGCCTACAAGAAGAACATCGACGACCTGCGCGAGAGCCCCAGCATCCGGCTGATCGAGCTCTTCCGCGAGCGGGGCGCCCAGGTCAGCTACCACGACCCGTACTGCCCGAAGATGAAGGAGATGCGCCACCAGCCGAAGTACATGCTGGAGATGGAGAGCGTTCCGCTGGAGACGGCGAAGGAGGCGGACGTGGTGGTGATTGCGACCGACCACGACTGCATCGACTACCTGCAGCTGGTGCGCGACGCCAAGCTTGTGATCGACACCCGCAACGCGACCAGGAACGTGACCTTCGGGCGCGACAAGATTCATACGGCGTAAGGCCCTTCGACCAAGGGCGGGGCGCGGCAGGCCGATTCCGGGCGGCCCCCGCGCCCTTTTTCTTCCAGCGGACGGCCGGAGAGCGTTACAACGGGTGCATGCTTTCCCTGCTGCTGGCCGCCGCGGTCGCCTTCAATCCGGATCCCAAGGACCCCCGCCAGCAACAGCTGGCCGCGATGGCCGAAGAGCTCCTGCGCGCGCACAAGAGCCTCCAGCTCCGCGGCCACGAGGCTCCGTATTTCCTCAGCTACGCCGTGCGCGGCCTCCAGACGGAGGAGGTCGGGGCGAAGTACGGGGCGGTGTTCCTCGACCGCCGGCGGCGCGACAAGCGCCTCCAGGTGGACGTGCGCGTCGGGAGCTACCAGTTCGACAACACCGGGTCCCAGGAGGCGTTCGAGTTCGACGGCTCCGACTCGGGCTACTCCGCCGGTCGGGAAGCGCCGCTCGACGAGGACCCCTCCGCGCTCCGCAACGCTCTCTGGCTCCTCACCGACGAGACCTACAAGAAATCGCTCTCGGCGTTCCTGAAGAAGAAGGGCAAGCAGGTGTACCGGCCGGACGATCCGGGCACGCCGCCCAGCTTCTCGCGGGAGGAGCCGCGCGTGTCGATCGACCCGCCCCTGCCGTTCTCATTCGACCGCGCGGGGTGGGAGCGCGAGCTGCGCGAGCAGACGCAGCGGCTGGGCGCGCACCCGGAGCTGTTCGACTCGCAGATGCGCATCTCGGCGGATCGCGAGGAGCGCGAGTTCGCCAGCACCGAAGGGGCGCGTCTGGTCAGCGAGCGCGTCATCTACGCGCTGCACGTGCAGGCCTGGGCGCGGGCGGCGGACGGCATGCTGCTGGAGAACAGCCGGGACTTCTACGGGGCGCTAGAGAGCGAGCTGCCCCGAGGGCCGGAGCTGGCCGCGCGCACCGACGCCATGGTGGGCGAGCTGCTCGCGCTGCAGAAGGCGCCGGTGCTCGACCCCTACACCGGGCCGGCGCTGCTCGAGCCGGAGGCGGCCGGGGTGCTGTTCCACGAGGCCGTGGGCCATCGCCTGGAGGGCGAACGGCAGAACGACGACAAGGACGGACACACCTTCAAGGGGCAGATCGGAAAGCCCATCCTGCCGTTCTTCATCACAGTCATCGACGACCCGACGCAGCGGATGGCAGGCCCGGTCTCGCTCAACGGCTACTACCGCTTCGACGATCAGGGCGTCGCCGCACAGCGGGTGACGCTGGTGGACAAAGGCGTGCTGAAGACGTTCCTCATGTCCCGGGCACCCGTGGAAGGAGTTCCGCCGCACTCGAACGGGCATGGCCGCTCGGCACCCGGACGCGATCCGGTCGCCCGGATGTCGAACCTGATCGTGGAGTCCTCGAAGTCGATGCCCTGGCCGAAGCTGAAGGAGGCCCTGATCGCGGAGGCGAAACGGCAGGAGAAGCCCTTCGGCCTGATCATCCGCGACGTGACGGGCGGCAACACCGATACCAGCGGATACGCGTACCAGGCCTTCAAGGGGCAGCCGCGGCTCGTCTACAAGGTGGACGCGAACACCGGCGCGGAGTCGCTGGTCCGCGGGGTGGAGATCGTGGGAACGCCGCTCCTGTCGATCAACAAGATCATCGCCACCGGCGACCAGCGGCGCGTGTTCAACGGCTACTGCGGCGCGGAGAGCGGATACGTCCCGGTGAGTACGGTCGCGCCCACCGTGCTGGTGAGCGAGATCGAGCTGCAGCGGACTCGCAAGGACACCGGGCGGCCGCCGGTCCTGCCCTCGCCCTGGGCGCACCCGCCGGTGTCCGCCACGCGCTGACCCCAGGACCGCCGGGCTTACAGGCCTCCGGCGCTGCCCGCCCCTGCAAGGCGCAGCGCTGCGGGATCGAACCCGCTCCGGACGGCCTCGCGCTCGAACTCCAGGAGGGCGTGTCCGGTGGAGACCTTGAACGCGTCGGAAAAGCCCCATCCGGCGCTCACGCGGCGGAGCAACTGCCGCACGGCATCGTCTCCCGCCGTCTTCACCAGCAGCTCGAACGTGCGGTGGGCGGCGCCGTACACCGCGTCTTTTTCGGTCCGGTACAGCTCAGGCGCAGGCCGCAGCAGATCGTCTCCTGGGTGCTCCGCCGCCCAGCGGGACAGATCGGCGGCCGGCGGCCGCCGG
>Ga0209526_10000597_pt1 | contig 23669 bp, 22 predicted proteins | sample JacPinW_OM2H0_M1_FD_188566 | JGI IMG/M metagenome (GOLD analysis project Ga0209526, IMG submission 188566) | Forest soil microbial communities from Algoma, Ontario, Canada - Jack Pine, Ontario site 1_JW_OM2H0_M1 (SPAdes) (version 2) | ecosystem: Environmental > Terrestrial > Soil > Boreal... | reverse complement strand
CACCCGCTCAAGCGCTTAGCAGGCGCTCGCATTCGACCACTCTGCCACCTCCCCGCGGAGGCGGTAGCCAGTTTACCCTGTTTGCATGAAAGCTTCCGTCGATGCGCAATGGGCCCGCTACGGTCGGGCGCTGATCACTTCCATGAGCGAGGTCCTTGATGAAACGCCGGACGATATCCACGCGAATCTGCTCGAAACCGCCGACTACTGGCTGTCACTCGGGCTGGTGCTGGGGCTGCGCGAGCCTGCCCAGGCGCAGCAGTTGCTCCAGGTGATCGAGGCCCATGAGGCGGAGCGCGGGGAGTTGGAGCGCGACGCAACGGGTCTGATCGGCCAGGTCTTCGAGTGAGGCGTCGCGGGCTCGTCTCCCAGATGTATGCGGCGGCGCGACTGGCGAACGACGTCTCGACGCTCGCCTCGGGCGATCCCCGTCGGATCGCGCGCCGGGCAAAGAACAAGATCGTTGGCCGGGCGCTCGGCCGCGCCGGGTTGTGGCGACTGCTCTGGCGCTGACCTAACGCCGCAGGTGCTGCGCGATGCGCTTCAGATCCTGGACGAAGGCGCGCATCTCGAGCTCGCGGGTCTCGTCGTCGGGCGCGCGCAGGATCGACGAGGGATGGACGGTCGCCATGATTGGGGGCAAACCGGGTCGCTCGATGAGCTGGCCGCGCTGCAGGCTCACCCGGAAGTCGCGGCCGAGTAGCGCCTGGGCAGCAGTGGCGCCAAGCAACACGAGCAGGTGCGGCTTGACGGTGGCGATCTCGGCGTCCAGCCAGGGCCGGCAGGCGTTGATCTCGGCAGCGTTCGGCTTCTGGTGCAAGCGACGCTTCCCCTGCGGTTTCCACTTGAAGTGCTTGACGGCGTTCGTGACGTAGACGCGTCGACGATCGATGCCCGCTTCCTCGAGCGCCTCATCGAGGACGCGCCCGGCCGGACCGACGAAGGGCTTGCCTTCGATATCCTCGCGATCGCCCGGCTGCTCGCCCACGAGCATGATCTCGGCATGCTCCGTCCCCTCGCCAAAGACGGTCTGGGTGCCGGTCTTGTAGAGGTCACACGCGCGACAGCCGGCGGCCGCCTGGCGCAGCGCCACTAGGCTTGGCTGCTCCGGGATGAGCTCGAGCGCTGGGCTCGCCGCGTCCGACGGCGATGAGCTACTTCTTGGCGGGCTCAAGGGGAAGGCTCAGGATGAACTCGCTGCCCTCACCAGGTTGCGAGACCGCCGTGATATCGCCCTTGTGCAGGCGCGCCAGCTCTCTGGCGAGGTAAAGGCCCAACCCGGTACCGGGCACGTTGCCGGTCGGAGCCAGCCGGCTGAAGCGGACGAACAGCCGGTCCATGTCGTCGGCGGCGATCCCGATTCCCTCGTCACGGACGCTCATGGTCACGAGGTCGCCCGCCGCTGACAGTTTCGCCGTGACGTCGCCCCCGTCCGGCGAGTACTTGATCGCATTTTCCAGCAGGTTGCCGATGATGATGTCCAGCCGCATCACGTCACCAAGCACCCACACCGCCGCACCGGCCAGGTCGTCGAAACAGACCCGATGCCGCGGCGTAGCGCCCGCCTGAGCCGTGGCCACATTGCGACGCACGATCTCGCGGAGATCGACGCGCTTGCGCTTGAGCTGCGGGCGACCATCCTCGAGCCGCGCGGCTTCTACCATCTCGTTGGCGAGCAGGTTGATCTGGTCGGCTTTCGCTTTCAACATCGGTAGGACGAGCCGCAACCGGTTCGGGATCGGCCCCAGCGTTTCGTCTTCGATCATCGAGAGGTAGCCGCCAAGCATGGCGGCCGGCGCCCGGAGCTCGTGTGAGGCAAGTCGCAGGAACTCCGACTTCGCCTTCTCGAGCCCGGCCAGCTCGTGTGCCTTCTGTCGGAGCCGGTCAGCTTCGAGCTGCTGGCGCTGCCGAACCTCGAGCGTCTCCTCCGTCTGCTCGGCCAGCAACAGGACATGGCTGACGCGTCCGGCGCTTAGCAGTGGGTAAACATCGATGTTCCAGATCCGATTGGTCGCCCGGCCCTGCCCGCCCGCAGGCGCGAAGAAGCTCTGCGGTTCGCGGCTTACCTGGACCAGGCGGAAGAGCTCCATGATCGCGTCGTGCTCCGCCTGCCGGAAGATCTCGCCGACCAGTTGCCCACTGGTGGGGGCTCGATGGAGGGAGAGCACCCGGACGAACCCCCGATTGCCATACGCGAACCTGAATTCGTCGTCGGCGACTTCGAACACGGCGGCACCCATAGGCAAGGCCTCGAGGACACGAGGGAGCAACTCGGCTGCGGGACGTGTCAGCGCCCGGCCGAGATGGGACTGCTCCGACGGGGACGCGCCGGTGTGAATCATTGTCATCTATACCTGATACTAGTACCCTACGATTGTACTATAGTCATAAACTCAGGTTGGTCTTCGGGAAGGCCGACTGGGTCCCTGGGTTCGTCGAAAATTCCGAAGCGGCGCAATTCGGCCGCCAGTACACTGACGTCACATGACCGACCCCTCGGCGCCGTTGCGGCTTGCGCCCACCAGCGATGGCGGCCCGGTCGGGCCGGTGATGGTGATCGGCGGCGCCGAGGACAAGCTCGGCGAGCGCGTCATCCTGTCACGCTTCGCCCAGCTTGCCGGCGGCGATCGAGCCCGGATCGTCGTGATCAGCACCGCATCCTCGCTCGGCGACGCGGCCACCGATCTCTACCGCCACATCTTCGCCCGGGTCGGCGCGGTCAACGTGACCGGGCTTCGCCCGGAAACCCGGGACGAGGCCAACGATCCGCGAACCGTCGAGGCGCTCAAGGATGCCACCGGCATTTTCATGACCGGCGGCAACCAACTCCGGCTCTCCTCGGTGATCGGTGGGACCAAGCTCGGGGCAGCAATTCTCGACGCCCACGGGCGAGGGGTCGTGGTGGCCGGCACATCCGCGGGCGCGAGCGCGGTCGCCACCCACATGATGGCGTTCGGCAGCTCGGGTGCGACGCCAAAGCACCGCATGGCGCATGTCTCGGTCGGCCTGGGGTTGCTGGTCAACGTCGTCGTCGACCAGCACTTCGAGCAACGCACGCGGCTCGGCCGGCTGCTCGCCGTGGTGGCGCAATCGCCATCGCTCATCGGGCTGGGCCTGGACGAAGACACCGCCGCCATCATCGATGCCAACGACGTCCTCGAGGTGATCGGCCGCGGTTCGGTAACGGTCGTCGACGGCTCCGATGTGATCACGGATGCGTTCCAGGCAACCGGCCACAAACCGATGATGGTCTCGAACGCGCGCCTCCACTCGCTCCCCTCGGGCTATCGATTCGACTTGCGTGGACGCCGCGTGCTGCCGCTCGACGTGACCAAGAACGAGCGGGTGGCGCAGATCGCGCAGGGCCGGATCGGCAAGATGGTGCGCCAGGTAGCCGCCGAAGGCGCGGACGGCCGCCCCCCGGAGCGGCGCCGCCTGCGCCAAGAGGACCGAAAGGCGTCAGAGTGAGCGATTCGCGCACGGAAACGCGAGTCGAGCGCGACGAGGACGCCAAGCACGAGCCGGTCGCGAGCAAGCCGCCGCTGAGTCCCGACCTCAAGATCCTCGAAAGCCAGGTGTTGCGCGGCCCCAACTACTGGTCGTACGACCCGGCCATCCGCCTGCTCGTCGACCTCGGTTCGCTCGAACACTGGCCCTCGAACACCGTGCCCGCCTTCAACGACGCGCTCATCGACCTGCTGCCGGGCCTGCAGGATCACGGCTGCTCGCTCCACCGCCCCGGCGGCTTCATCGAGCGCCTCCGCGACGGGACCTGGATGGGCCACGTTGCCGAGCACGTGGCGCTGGAGCTCCAGCGCGAAACGGGCGCAACCACGACGCGGGGCAAGACGCGCCGCGCCGGCACGCCCGGCACCTACAACGTTGTTTACGGCTACAACGAGGAGCAGGTTGGCGTCGCAGCAGGGAAACTGGCGGTTCGCCTGCTCAACCACCTGGTGCAGGCCAACCCGACGTTCGACTTCATCGCGGAGTTGGAAAGCCTGGTGCTGCTGGCCGACCAGGCAGCCTTCGGCCCGTCGACGCAGGCGATCCTTGACGAGGCCGGCCGCCGGGACATCCCCTTCATCCGGCTGAACGAGCAGTCCTTTGTCCAGCTCGGCCAGGGCAAGTACCAGCAGCGGATCCGCGCCACCATGACCTCACGCACGTCGGCGCTCGGTGTCGACATCGCCGGGGACAAGAAGCTGACCACTTCCTTGCTCGCCTCAGCCGGGCTGCCGGTGCCGCGAGGCAATACCGTCCTGTCGGCGGACGAGGCCGTCGCGGTCGCCGCCCGCATCGGCTACCCGGTGGTCTTGAAGCCGCTGGACGGCAACCATGGGCGGGGCGTCAGCCTCGACCTGCGCACGGAGGAGGACGTCCGGCGCGGCTATGAGCGGGCGATCCGCCAGACGCGCAGCGGGGTGGTCGTGGTGGAGAGCTTCATCAAGGGCAACGACTATCGCGTGCTCGTCATCGACGGTCACATGGTCGCGGTCGCGGAGCGGGTTCCGGCGCACGTCATCGGCGACGGCGAGCACACGGTGCGCGAGCTGGTCGACATCACCAACCGCGATCCGAGGCGTGGCATCGGCCACGAGAAGGTGTTGACCCGGATCAAGATCGACGAAGCCGCCGAAGAGCTGGCCAAACGCCAGGGATTCGGCCTCGACGAGATTCCGCCCAAGGACGCTTTCGTGAAGCTGGCGGCCACCGCCAATATGTCGACCGGAGGCATTTCGATCGACCGCACCATGGAAGCGGACCACGACAACGTCGAAATCGCGGAAGAGGCGGCGCGCGTGGTGGGCCTCGACGTGGCGGGCATCGACTTCCTGACGCCGGACATCTCGCAGCCGGTGCGGGAGACGGGCGGGGCAATCGTCGAGGTGAATGCCGCTCCAGGCTTTCGGATGCACACCCACCCCACCGAGGGCGAGCCGCAATATGTCGCGAAGGCCGTCATCGATCTGCTTTTCCCCCAGGGAACGCCGTCGCGCATTCCCATCATCGCCGTCACCGGCTCGAACGGCAAGACCACCACCGCCCGGATCATCGCCCACATCGTCAGAGGTCTGGGCTACAAGGTCGGGATGACGACCACGGACGGCATCTATATCGACGGCCGGCTGGTCAAGCAGGCGGACGCCAGCGGCCCGCGCTCTGCTCGCATGGTCCTCCAGAATCCCCGCGTCGATTTCGCCGTCTTCGAGGTCGCGCGCGGCGGCATCTTGCGCGAGGGGCTCGGCTACAGCGCGAACGATGTCGCGGTGGTGCTGAACGTGACCGGCGACCACCTCGGCCTGAAAGAGGTCAACTCCTTGCGGCAGCTGGCCGCGATCAAGCGGGTGATCGTCGAGGCTGTCCCCCGCGCCGGCACGGCCGTCCTCAACGCGGATGACGAGCTCGTCGCCGAGATGCGGACCCACTGCAGTGGTTCGGTCATCCTCTTCTCGATGCGCGACGACAACGAGCTCGTTAATCGCTGGGTGGGCCGCGGCCGCAAGGCCTTCGTCATCCAGAAACAGGCGGGCGGCGGCGAGATGATGGTGCTACGCGAGGGCCGGCGGAGCACGCAGATCGCCTGGGTGCACCTCATCCCGGCCACCTTCGAGGGTCGGGCTCGGGCCAACGTCCAGAACGCGCTTGCCGCGGCGGCGGCGGCTCACGCCGCCGGCGCTCACCTTCACGACATCCGGCAGGGGCTGCGCAGCTTCCATCCCTCGTTCCACGAAGCGCCCGGACGCCTGAACATGTTCGAGCTCCACGGCGTGAAGGTCATCGTCGATTACGCGCACAATCCGCACGGCCTCGCGCTGGCGGGCGACTTCGTGGAACGCCTGACGGCGCCGGGCGTCAACGGGCCGCAGCCGGGCCGCCGGATTGCGGTGATCGCCACACCAGGCGATCGCCGGGACGAGGACATGCGCGAGCTCGGCCGGGTCGCCGCCCGCGTCTTCGACATCCTGATCGTGCGCGAAGACGCGAATCCGCGCGGCCGGCAGCGTGGCGAGATTGCCGCCCATGTGATGGAGGGCATCAAGGCCGCTGGCGAGAGCCGGGTGCAGAGCGCCGAAATCATCATCGACGAAGGGCCGGCGATCGATGCCGCGCTCGGCCGAGCCACCGCCGGCGATGTCGTGCTGCTGTGCGTCGACAAGCCAGCCGACACCTGGCGGAACCTCGAGGCGCGCCGGGCGTTGCCGGTTTCCCCCGGGACTTAGCCCCGGGCGCGCTGTACGAGTTCCCGGACGCGGCTCGGCCCGACCGACGCCCCGCCTCGGTCACGCAGATACTGAAAGACTTCCGGCCGCTGCGCCAGGGCCGTGATCGCGATCACATCATTCGCTCCCGAGGTTGTCAGCATCCAGTCGAGCGCCTCGAGCTCGGTGGGGAATACCGGAGCCTGTGGCTTGCCACCGTCTGTCAGTCCCGCCTGCAGCCGGCGGACCAGGTCCTCTGGATCACGGCCGCGCAGGTAACGGTGCAGCTCGGCGATCGCGACCTGGTCGGGTCCGCGCGCCGCCGTGTATCCGAGGCGGTGAATGATGGCGTTGGTCCGGTCACCGGCCGAGCCAAACGCGAGAAGAACGCGGCCGGCCGGCACCCGAAGCCCCTGGCAAATCTCGATCAACCCGCGCATGCCCTCCTCGTTGTGGGCGTAGTCGACGACGACCACGCGGCCGTCGATCTCGAAGAGATTGGCCCGGCCGGGGTTGCGCTCCGGGTCGAGCACGAAGGATCGAAGCCCCTCGACGACGGCGGCTTCAGGGATCCCGGCGCCGAGCGCGGCGGCGGCGGCGGCCATGGCATTGCGAAGGTTGTTGCTGGAGATGCCGGCCAGCGTCACCGGGACGTCCACCACCGGGAGCAGCCGCTGCACGTGCCGGCGGGAGGTCATGACGACCAGGGCGCCGTCCAGAACCGAGATCGCCCGGCCACCCTCCGCCAGCGTCGTGCGGATCGCGGGGTGATCGGCGTCCAGCGAGAAGAGCCAGGGCCGACCCGCGGCCTGCCGCCGCATGGCGAGCACCCGCGGATCGTCGGCGTTGAGCACATCCCAGCCATCCGGCCGGGTGATGCGCGTGATGGTGGATTTGACCTCCGCCAGCTGGTCGAGGGTGCGGATCCCGTATTGATCGAGGTGGTCCTCGGTGACGTTGGTCACGACCGCCACGTCATTGTGGTCGGTGCCGATGCCTCGCAGCAGGATCCCACCGCGCGCCGTCTCGAGCACCGCGATACCGATGCCCGGCTGCGCCAGCGCCTTTGCCGCCCCGCTGAATCCGGAGTAATCGCCCGCCTCGACCAGCTCGTCGTCTCGGTAGACTCCGTCGGTCGTCGTGTAGGCGACCGTGTGCCCCGCGGTGCGGGCGAGCTGCGCAATCAGTCGCACCGTGGTGGTCTTCCCGTTCGTTCCGGTTACGGCGATGATCGGAATTTCGGGGTGGAGCACGGTTGGAGCCGGCCCGGGCTCAACCCTGTCCAGGCGATGCGCCGCCTCGGCCATCGCGCGTTGCACCGATCGCCGACCGTCGAGACACATCTCCAATAGCGGCGCAAGCTCGCGGGCAAACGCTTCCGCGGCAAGCTGCCGGCGCCAGACGAAGGCGATCACCACCTGCCCGGGTTCGGGGCCCGGCCGGCCCCGAATCGCGAGATGCGTCGCCGTCGCGTCAGCGAGGGCGCGGGTGAGGTGGACCGTGAACCGCGCGATGTACCGCCGTCGCTGGTCGCTCATCGGCACGCCCGGACTGGCGACCGAGGTAAAGCCCGCCCGCTGGGTCAGTCGCTGAGCCCGCTCTTCCGGCATTGCCAGCCAGGGCGTAACGCCCAGGGTCAGCTTGATGGCGGGCCGAGTGAAGTAGAGGTTGGGTCCGTCCAGCACCCGCAATTCGACGACGGTCACGCTTTGCGAGTTAGCTCAGCGTTTCCCCGCGTCGTTGACATGGCCATGCGCTTTCGACACGCGGTCCTGGAGACTCTCCAGCAACAGGCGATACTCCGCCATCAGGTGGCGGGTCCGCTCCCGCACGCGGCGGTAGTCGCCGATCGCCGGCCGTACATCTGTCATTGGCTCTGTGAATGGCTGAAGGGCGGTACCCAGCTCGCGGGTTTTCTGAGCCATCACTTGCAGGATCTCCTTCTTCAGCTGCGGGGACAGGCCTTCCATGATGTCTGCGTATCCCTGCAAGAGCGAGAGGTGGGTGCGGACCTTGATGGCCATCTGGGACGCCGGCTCGTCGGCCACCGAGGGATGGGGTCGGAGTCGAAGGACCTTCTTGCGTTGCGGGAGGGAGCTGCTCACGTGGTGAACACGAGCCCGTAGCCGCGGCGCGGTTCGCTGACCAGCCGGGCCGGAACTCCTGTCGCTGCCAGGTGACGTCGCAGGCGGACGACGTAGGTACGAAGTTGCTCGGCAGAAAGCTCTGGCGCGCTCCAGGCAAGGCTGACCAGCTGCGCCGCCGAAAAGAACTGGCCGGGCCGGCGGGCGAGGAACGCCAGCAACTCCGCTTCCCGACGGGTCAGCGTGAGCCGCCGACCCGCATGGCTCAGTACGCGGCGCCGAACGTCGAGATCGAGGCCGGCCAGCTCCCACAAGCGCCGCTCCCAGAAATCGAGGCGCGACTGCAGGCGCCGCACGTGCCCCTCCATCCAGCGCTCATCCGCGTCGCTCGCCCGTGACCGGTCGCTCTGACCGTTGCTGTCGGCTTCCCGCCGCAGCCGACTGAGGGTCCGCTCGGCGAAGGTCACGAGCTCGCGATAGATCGTGACCCACTGGCGCGCGTCGTCGAGGTCGTGCGTGTCCGGAACCTCCCCCTGGATCAGATAGAGCTCGGTGATCGACGGACTCGGCAGACTGACGCGGGCCATGGGCCGATACTACGCTTCCCCCGGCGGCGCCACCTATATACGCGGCAACAGGAGGGGGGTAGCATGGGCCCAAGGAGGGGCAAGTTGGTCCAGCAGACGCCACCGTCAGCCGAGCCTGACGACCTCGACGCACCGAGGAGCGCCCAGCGCTTCCCTGGGGCCGAATTCGACGTCGTCGCGCTGGCCTCCTCTGCGGGCGGCATTGCCGCCATCGGCCAGGTGTTGACGGGCCTTCCTGCCGACTTTCCAGCCGCGATTGTCGTGGTCCAGCATCTGGATCCACGCCATCGGAGCTTGATGGCCGAGATCCTTGGCCGGCGGACCAGCCTCCACGTCGTGCAGGCCGCCGAAGGAGCCCGGATGCGGCCGGGCACCGTCTACATCGCGCCGCCCGACCGTCACCTCCTGGTCAATCGGGACGGAACCCTCTCCCTGTCACAATCCGAGCTCGTCCATTTCGTCCGGCCCAGTGCCGACCTCCTCTTCGAGTCCGTGGCGGCCAGTTACAGGGAGCGCGCGATCGCCGTCGTGCTCACCGGAACCGGCAGCGACGGCTCGCTCGGCGTCGGGGCCATTAAAAAAATGGGTGGGACGGTGATCGCCCAGGACCAGGACTCCGCCGAGTTCGTCGGCATGCCGGCCGCGGCGATCAAGTCGGGCCATGCCGATTTCATCCTTCCGCTGGAGCAGATCCCGGTGACCCTGATGACGCTGGTCCCGCGCGGAGTGGCTCGGTGACCGACGATCCGCAGAGCCCCGACCTGGAGCGGCTCCTCGGGTACATTCGGGACACTCGCGGCTTCGACTTTTCCGGCTACAAGCGGACGACGCTGCTACGCCGGCTGGCCAAGCGGATGGCGCAGGTAGGGGTCAAGGATTACGCGGCCTACCTCGAGTATTTGCCGGTTCACCCGGATGAATTCGCCGCCCTCTTCAACACCATCCTCATCAATGTGACCGGTTTCTTCCGTGACGCGCCGGCCTGGGAGTACCTCCAGGCCGAAATCCTGCCCAGGATCATCGCGAGCAAAGAACGCTATGAGCCGATCCGGGTCTGGAGCGCGGGCGTCGCCTCCGGAGAAGAGGCATACAGCGTGGCCATGCTCCTCTGCGAAACGCTGGGTGCGTCCGAGTATCGGGACCGGGCAAAGATCTACGCCACCGACGTCGACGAGGAAGCGCTGACCCAGGCTCGCCAGGGGCGGGCCTTAGAGAAGGACCTGGAAGAGGTTCCGGCCAACCTCAGGGAGAAGTACTTCGAGGGCGAGGGGAGCCATTACGTGCTTCGCAGCGACCTCCGTCGCTCGATCATCTTTGGCCGGCACGATCTGATGCAGGATGCACCGATCTCGCGCATCGATTTGCTCATCTCCCGGAACACCTTGATGTACTTCGCGGCGGAGGCGCAGGCGAAGATCCTGGCGCGTCTCCATTACGCGCTGACCGACAAGGGGTACCTGTTCCTGGGCAAGGCCGAGATGCTGTTGAGCCGGACGGCGCTCTTTAGCCCGGTCGACCTCAAGCAGCGGGTCTTCACCAAGGTGGCGCAGGACGGTCTCCGGGAGCGCCTTGTCATCCTGTCCCAGGCCGGCAACCTCGACCCGGCCAACCACCTGCCGCGCCAGGCTCGCGTCCGCGAGTTGGTGGCCGACGCGCTGCCGATCGCCCACCTCGTGGTCGACACGGGCGGGCTCGTCACCGCGATCAATGAGCGGGCGCGTTCGGCCTTCGGCCTGGTGGCCGTCGACGTCGGGCGGCCGCTGCAGGATCTCGAGATCTCTTATCGGCCGCTGGACCTGCGCTCGATGATCGACGAGGCGTACCGCAACCGCCGGGCGGTAAAAGTTCAGGATGTGGAGCGGCGGGGGCCGCTCGCCGAATCTCAGTACTTCGATGTGGAGGTCGTGCCACTCCTCGACAGGGGGACACCGCTCGGGACCAGCATCTCGTTTACGGATGTCAGCGGATACAACCGGGTGTATCGAGAGCTGGAGCACTCGAAGCACGCCCTGGAAACCGCATCGGAGGAGCTGCAGTCCACGAACGAGGAGCTGGAGACGACCAACGAGGAGTTGCAGTCCACCGTCGAGGAGCTGGAAACGACCAACGAAGAGCTCCAATCCAGCAACGAGGAGCTCGAGACGATGAACGAAGAGCTGGAGTCGACGAACACCGAGTTGCAGACGATCAACACCGAATTACAGGAGCGCAGTATCCAGCTGGACCACGTCAACGCCTTCCTGGAACAGATCATGGCCAACCTCCAGCTGGGCGTGGCCGTCCTGGACCGGGATCTGCGGGTTCAGCTCTGGAACAAACGGGCCGAAGATCTGTGGGGGGTCCAGGCCAGCGAAACCATCGGCCAGCCCGTACTGGGACTGGATATCGGCCTACCCCTCAACGAGCTGGCGAACCCGATCAAGAAATGCCTCAGCAACGGAGATGGATACCAGGAGTTGACCGTGCAGGCGACCAACCGGCGCGGCAAGACGTTCAGCTGCAAAGTCCAGTGCAGCGCGATGGGAGGGCTTGACGGGGGCCGGAGCGTGATCCTGCTGATGGAGGCCGTCGCGCCGGGATCCTAGCGCTCCTGTCAGGTCACCCGTTTTCCTCGTAGGCCTGCTTCAGCCATCCCAGTGCCTCAGCGTCGAGGGAGGCGTCCTCCTACGCCGCGGCGATCATACACCGAGACTGCGGCGCCGGGTATCGATCGACCTGGTGACGCCGGCGATCGCCTGGATATGTTCGGGCGTGCTCCCACAGCAACCGCCAACGACCTGCGCCCCGGCCTCGATGAACCGCGACGCGTACTCGGCCATCTCGGCCGGCCCAGTGTCATAGCGCGCCACGTCGCCAACCATCCGGGGCAGTCCGGCGTTCGGCTTGATCCACAATGGGATCCCCGCGTTCAGGGCCGCGAGCTCGGATACCACGCGCTCCATGTCGGCGAGCGAGCGGCCGCAGTTGGCGCCGATGGCGGCCACGCCGAGGGGGAGGATGGCCTCGACCATCTTCGTTGGGCTCAGCCCCATCATCGTGCGAGTGCCCTGGTCGAAACTGAAGGAGACCACCAGCGGCAACGCGCTGGCCCGTCGGACCCCATCGATGGCGGCCAGGGCTTCGTCCAGCGCAAAGAACGTTTCCAGCAGGAGAAGGTCGACGCCGCCATCGTCGAGGGCGGCGGCCTGCTCGCGGTAGGCGTCGGCTGCCGCGGCCGGCGTGAGCTCGCCAAATGGCTCCATCAGGATCCCGGTCGGCCCCATCGACCCGGCCACGAGCACGCCACTCGGCGCCGCTGCCTCGCGCGCCAGGCCGGCGGCGCGTCGATTCAGCTCCTGGCTGCGGTCCGAATATCGAGACTCCCGCAAGCGCGGCGACGTCCCGCCAAACGTGTCGGTCAGGATGATGTCCGCGCCCGCGGTAACGAACGCGGTGTGAAGGGCTCGCACTCGGTCCGGCTGCTCGAACACCCACTCTTCGGGCGCCACACCGATCCCCATCCCCATCTGCTGATAGTTGGTGGCGGTGGCCCCATCCGCGACCAGGATCTCGCCCGCCTGCAGTCGATCGCTAAATCCCCTGGCCATCAGCGACCTACGGGAGCGGCTGCTGGTTGAGCGTCGCGACCAGGCGAACCGGGACCGCGTGGCGAAGCGATTGCGCGGCATGGCAGGCGCGCTCCGCATGGGTGACCAGTTTTCGAACATTGGCGCTCGGTGCGGCGCTGACCACCGAGAGCTCGATCGTCACGTCTTCGAAGTACGCCGGGGCGTCGTCGACGTCGTACTTCTCCGTGTTGCGAAAGGTTGCCCGCACGTCGGCCGACGCGTCCTCGATCGAGACCTCGTAGAGTGGCGCGAACCGCGCCAGCTGAGTGAGCAGTCAAAAGGCCGTGCCCATCATCAGGTATTGCAGCGGCGAGGGGCCCTTCTCGGTACCGCCGCGCGCCGCCGGCTCGTCGGATTCGACGACAAACTTCCCCATCCGCCCTTCCAGGTGAACATCGTCCAGGATCCGAGCAACCGCCCGGGTGGTCGTCCGCCGTTGGTCCGGGGTCTTGGCGCTCATCTCCTTCCGCAAACGCGTGATCTCGTGCATCTGCTTGCGCAGGTTGACGCGGCTCGGTGCCGGTTTTGGATCGTTCATGACAAGGTGGTTAAGACTACCTTCCGCAGGCACGGCGGGCGCATCATGGCGGCGTGAGCTGGTCCCGGACGAAATGGATCATTGCCTCGGCGGGCCTGACCGCCGCGGTCGGGCTTGGCTTGCTGACCCTGCAGCTCAACAGCGGCTGCCCGGACCCCGGTCAGTCGCCGGCATGCACCCGTGTCCTGTTCGTGGGCAACAGCTATACGACGGTCAACGACCTGCCGAGCGTGTTCGCGAGCCTGGCTCGTTCGGGTGGCCACCGCGTCCAGGTCGGGACCGCCGCCGGCGACGGCTGGACGCTGGCGGACCACGCTGGCTCCCCGGCCACGGCGTCGAAACTCGCCTCGGCGAAATGGGACATCGTCGTCCTCCAGGAGCAGAGTCAGATCCCTTCGGTCGACCAATTCCGCCAGGCCCAGATGTACCCGGCGGCTCGCCGGCTCGTCGGCGCGATCCGCAACCAGGGTGCCCGACCGCTCTTCTACCTCACCTGGGCACGCCGCGACGGCTGGCCGGAGAACGGGATGCCGAACTATGCCAGCATGCAGTCGGCGATCGACGACGGATACCTGGCGATCGCGGGCGAACAACGAGCGGCGGTGGCTCCCGTCGGCTACGCCTGGTCAGCGCTGCTCGCTGAGGAAGCGCCGGCCGCCCTGTGGCAGGACGACGGCAGCCACCCGACGGCCGCGGGCACCTACCTCGCGGCCTGTGTCTTCTACGCCACCATCTTCCGTGAGAGTCCTAAAGGCGCTAGCTACCATTCGAGCCTTTCGGCTGACGAGGCGGCGAAGGTGCAAGCCGCGGCCGCCGAAACCGTGCTCAGCGATCCTGCGACGTGGCCGGCACCTTCAGAATGACGCGGCGTACCGTCGCGGCCGGCATCATCGTTGTGGCCGTGCTGGTTGGTTTCGTTGGGTTTCAGCTGTGGCCTCGCGGCCCGCATGGCGGCGTGACGCAATCAAATGCGATCAACGTCGCGAGGGCCCACGTCGATCCGGGGTCAACGAGCATCCGCTCAGCGGAGCTTCGGCAAGATTTCCACACGGGCTTTGATCTTCCGCCGCACCCGTGGAGCTGGGTGGTCACCTTTAACGGCCGGTGGCATCTCCTGTGCGAGGGCACAAGCAGGGCCTGCGACTCGACGACCGAGTGGGTCGCCGTCGACTACTACACCGGCGAATGGATCGCGTCGCAGTTCTCCTACCCTGCGCCCTGACCGTGTAGCCTGTCGATTCGGCTGGTCCTCGTTCGACGTCTATATAGAAGCAACGACGGAGATTCTAAGGAGGCAACGATGCGATTCATGATTCTGGTCAAAGCAACCGAAGACTCCGAGGCGGGCGTTCTCCCAAACGAGCAACTCTTCACCGAGATGGGCAAGTTCAACGAGGAGCTGGTCAAAGCCGGCGTGCTGCTCGCGGCCGAAGGGCTGCAGGCGAGCTCGAAAGGCGCGCGCGTGAAGTTCTCCGGCGCGAAGCGGACCGTGATCGACGGGCCGTTCGCCGAGACGAAAGAGCTGATCGCCGGCTTCTGGCTGTGGCAGGTGAAGTCCAAGGAGGAGGCGATCGAATGGGTCAAGCGCATCCCGAATCCGACCGGAGACGAGGGTGAGGTCGAGATTCGCCAGGTGTTCGAGGCGGACGACTTCGGTGATGAGTTCACCCCGCAGCTCAGGGAGCAAGAGGAGCGGTTACGGGCGCAGTCGATGACCAAGTGACCTCTGAGATCGATCGCGCCATCGATGCGGTCTGGAGAATCGAGTCCGCCAGGCTGATCGCTGGGCTCGCGCGGATCGTGCGTGACGTCGGTCTCGCCGAGGAGCTCGCGCAGGACGCGTTGGTCGCCGCCCTGGAGCAGTGGCCCGACTCGGGCATCCCCGAGAAGCCGGGCGCCTGGCTCATGGGCACCGCGAAACATCGCGCCATCGATCTGCTTCGCCGGCGGAAGCGCCTCGAGCTCAAGTACGAGGAGATGGGCCATGAACTGCTCGGGGCCCAGCATGAGATCGACGAGCGCCAGTTCGATGCCGCGATCGACGATGAGCCTGGCGACGATCTCCTTCGCCTGATTTTCACCGCCTGTCATCCGGTGCTGTCGACCGAGGCGCGGGTGGCGCTGACGCTCCGTCTCCTCGGCGGTCTGACGACGGATGAGATCGCCCGTGCGTTCCTCGTCTCGGAACCGGCCGTTGCCCAACGGATCGTCCGGGCCAAGCGCGCCCTTGCCGAAGCCCATGTCCCGTTCGAGGTCCCTGGAGGGGCCGAGCTTGCCGCGCGTCTTTCGTCCGTACTGGACGTGATCTACCTTGTCTTCAACGAGGGATACGCCGCGACCGCCGGTGACGACTGGTTGCGACCGGCGCTGTGCGAAGACGCGCTACGCCTCGGCCGCATCCTGGCGGAGCTCACACCGAGGGAGCCCGAAGTCCATGGCCTGGTTGCGCTCATGGAGCTCCAGGCATCGCGCTCGAGGGCCCGGGTGGACCGGTCCGGGGATCCCATTCTGTTACTCGATCAAGACCGTGGACGCTGGGACCAGCTGCTGATCCGTCGTGGGCTCGCGGCGCTCGGGCGCGCCGAACAACTTGGAGGTACCCTCGGTCCGTTTGCCCTCCAGGCCGCGATCGCCGCGTGTCACGCGCGAGCCCACACCGCCGCGGAGACCGACTGGGCGCGCATCGCCGCGCTCTACCACGCCCTTGCCCAGCTCACACCATCTCCCGTCGTCGAGCTGAATCGCGCCGTCGCGCTGTCCATGGCAGTCGGCCCGGCGGTCGGTCTCGAGCTCGTCGACTCATTGACCTCGGAGCCCTCACTCGAAAACTATCAATACTTACCGAGCGTCCGCGGCGACCTGCTCGCGAAGCTGGACCGCTTCGACGAAGCTCGCCTGGAGTTCGAGCGGGCGGCGACCCTGACCCGAAACGCTCGCCAGCGCAAGCTTCTGCTCGATCGGGCGGCTGCGTGCGCCCGCGAAGCAGCGCCGGCACGGTCCAGCTAGTACTGCTGAGCTTGCTCCTTTTCCCCTTGGTTTGTTATATGAGTTGTATCAGGCTTGTGTCACCACGCATCGTGGTGCCATTGAGAGTGACTCTTCAAGACAGGAGGATCATCGTGAATCTCGATTTGGGTCGCCGTCGGTTTCGAACACTGGTCGCGCTGGGTGCCGCGGTTCTCGGTCTGGGGTTGAGCACGTCCGCGACGTTTGGCAGCACGCCCAATCTCCCGGTTGTGAACGGGAAGCACGTCTTCTGGGGCCTGGGCGCAGCGAGCCCGCCCTCGGCCAACAACCTGATCTATCACGGCGGCCTGGTTGAGACGGTGCCCGCCACCTACGTCGTGTTCTGGGGACCGGCGTGGCAGAACGGCTTCTCCGCTCAGGCGCAGGGTTTCACCTACACGCAGGCCACGGCCATGACCTACGTGACCGACTTGTTGAACACGTACGGTGGCACGCCGTACGCGGGTATCCAGACTCAGTTCTGTCAGAACACGGTGTCGGGATCCGATTCCTGTGCCGGGCAGCCGTTGGCCCAGTACATCACGAATCCAACCGCCCAGCTGAAAGGCACGTGGATCGACCCCTCGCCGGTGCCGGCGGCGATCGGCACCACGAGCCTGGTCACGAATTCCGTCGACGATCCGGTCGCGGCTGAGGCGGTCAAGGCCGCCCAGCATTTCGGATACAACGTCAACGCAACCTACCTCGTCTTCACCGAGCCCGGCCACATAGCGACCGCGTATGGATCCGTCTACTGCGCCTATCACTCGGAGACCAGCCATACCTCGGGGCGCGGCGTGCGCTATTCGTTCATGCCATACGTCCCCGAGCAAGGGGCCGGCTGCGGCCAGAACTTCGTCAACACGTCGAACGACGCCTATGGACATGGCTACTACGACGGCTATAGCGTCGTCACGATGCACGAGGTCGAGGAGGCGGTCACCGACCCTGACAATGACAACGGAGTGCAGGACGGCTGGAACGACGCCTCGGGCAGCGAGAACGGCGATAAGTGCGCCTGGACCGGCCTGCAGAACGTCACGCTCGGCAGCCAGTACTTCGCTCTCCAACCGCTGTGGAGCAACGAGGCGAACGGCGGAACCGGCGGCTGCGTGTTCACCCGCTGAGGCGAGTTAACTTGAGGGGAGGGAAGTCCCTCCCCTCTCAGCGCTCAGCTACGGAATCGTCACGTCCTGCAGGGTGACTGGATGGAGGGTGTAATCGAGCTCGTCTGACTGGAGCACGCCCGCCGGTGTGATCACGTCCATCGCCTTGGGCACCTTGTTGGGATCGAACGTACAGTGCGCGTCGGCGATCGCGGCCGCGCAGACGCCGAACTGGAATGGTTGTGGCGTTGGCGCGAAGCCGCGCGCCTGATCGGCGCTGAAGCCATCCTGGCCGGTCAGGACCACGGTGAAGCCCCAGCCGGTGACCGGCGTGCCGCCAAGGCTGGCCGTCGGCACGCTGAACGTGATGAAGCGCGAGATCGCATTGGCACTGATATTCACGGTGCCCAGCGTGGTGCCATGGGCATCGACATAACGCTGGCCAAATCCCTGGACCTCGATCAACCGGCTCCAGGCCGCGGCCGAGGCAATCCCATAGTTCCGCTGCGGGAATGACGCTGCCGTCGACGTGTCGGCCGCAGCGGCGCCTGGATTGTGCACGTAGACATCGACGAGCTGGGCGCCGAGCGGGCTGCCAAACGTGGGGGACAGATCTCGCACCTTCAGTTTGAACGTCGTGGTCGCCCCATCCGGGCTCTCGACGATCCGGAACTCCTGGATGTCGAACGCACCAGCATGGAAGTTGTCGGACGTCGGGTAGGCGTAGTTGCCGGGTCCGTTGTCATCGCCGGTGGGGTCCGTGAGGTCCAGCAGCACCGTCCCCGGCGTGAAGTCGAAGATGATGGTCCGCTGCACGTGCGCGGTCGCACCCGCCGGGCTCACAGCGACGACGTTCAGGACGGTCGTGCCGCCGGTGACCGGGACGCTGAGGCTGAAGCTGCCATCCGGCTGCACGAGTCCACTGACCGTCGTCGTCTGGCTGTTGGTGTCCGTGTTGGTGGCGGCAATGTCGATCGTGTTGCCGGGAACCGATGTCCCCGTCACCGTGACCGGCGAGCCCGACACGGCCGAGTTGTTGGCGGGCGCCGTCACCGTCAGGCTGGTCTGCCCCGGCGGACTCGTCACGTAGCGGGCAAAAACGTCAGCAGGCCGCTCCAGGATCTTGCCGGCCGCCAGGTCGCGCATCAGGCGCACGTATTGGGCGGCGGACCATGTCAACGGTGAGGCGGATCCCGCTGCGCCGCCGTTGCGGAACCCAATCGATGCGGTGGTCGGATCGGTGCCGAATGGCGAGGCGCTGAGGCCGGGTCCCTCCCAGACCTGCTCCGGGACGAGGCCAACCCCTGATGCACCGCCGCGCATCGCCTGCAGCCGCGGCAGGGCGGATCCAGGCGAACCGTTTGCGATGTCAAACTCGCCACGTTCCCCAGCGAGCACCGGCCAAAGATGGCCGGTCCCCTGGCCACTGGGAGCCCACGGCCGTCCATCGCTTGCCCGATCGCCGTAGCCGTCACCGTTGTACCGATGGAACCCGGCACCGGTCGACGTGCTGGCCTGGATGGTGGCGTCGACGACCGGCAGCGACTGGGCGATCGTCGGGTCTGAGGCCCGAGTGAGGCCCAGGCGCACCATCTCCAGAAATCCCTGGTCGATGACGGAGCGCTGATCTAGCGTCGGGCCGCCGTTGCCGACGCTGTACGAGATGGCGGCATTCGGATCGCCGGTTTTTGACAGCCGAATGTAATACGGATGGCTGGCGAGCGGCCCGTTGGTCGTGACCGCCCAACCGGGGAGGCTGCGCTGCCAATCGTCGGCGACGCCACGCGCGACGGCCGCGGTCTGGCGGTCGCCGTTCGCATCTGCCAGGCTCGCACCCGCGATCAGGCCGGCTACCTCGGCGGCGATCGTCGACGGTGAGTACCCGCCCTGCTCCTCCCAACGCTCCACGCCGGATGCCGGGCCGTGGGCGATCACGTAATCGATTGCCGGACGAACGTGACTCTGGTACAGAGCGGCGTCCGTCATCCCGAGTTGGTCGGCCATGATGATGGGATAGCTCGCTTCATCGAGCTGGGTCCCGAAAGAGTCGGGGGCGACCTGGCCGTTGAGCAGGCTGTTGCGCGGCATCGACCCGTCGGGCAGTTGCTGGCGGTTGAACAGGAAGCTGACGGCGGCGCGCGCCGTTTGCAGATCGCCATCCACCATCAAGCCGGTCCAGGCTTCGTAGAGGTCGCGGGCGAAGACCTCACGGTAGGAGCCGAAGTAGAGATTGTTGGGATCGCCGGCCGAAGCCGCCTGGCCCCAGGGGGATGCGAGGCTGGCCACGATCGCGCCCGGGAAGGTCTTGTCCTCGCTCGCCTTGAGCACGTTGGCGCTCAGGTAGTACTCGTCCACGAGCTGGCGCCACTGTGTTTTCGTGGTGCCGGCCATGCGAGGCGGGGGCGCGATCAACGACGCGTCGTACGCGTGCCAGCCGGCATCGAACGATTTGCGCAAGGCCCCGAACCGGTCGCCCAGCGACCCCTTGGCCGCGGAAACCGCATTTGTCTGGGTCGTGCCGAAGCCGAGCGCGACAGTAAGGTCTCCATTCTCTCCGAGGTCGAGCTGCGCCGTCTGGACCAGGTTGCCGTTGCTTGCCGAGTCGTTCGTCGCCGTCAGCGCGTGGGACGCATCGAGCTGCACCAGCCCGTCGCTCGCCGCCCCGGCAAAGCCGTTGGTCACCTGGGCGAATGCGCGCGAGGCGTCGAGCGCGCTGAAGACCGGCACGGCATAAGAGCGGTTGGCCGCCTGGCTGGTCGTCTTCGTGTCGAAGGCAACCGGCACCGCGTGCCCGGTTGAGGTATCGATCACGCCCGAATCACCGCCGCCGTTGCCCGATCCCCCTCCCCCATTGCCGTTGATGCTCGGGTCGTAGCGGAGATAGACGTGGTAATCGGCGTTGTCGCCCTCCTGCGGCTCGAACTGAATGCGCATCACCAGGCTGTTTCGCCGCGGATCGGCCAGATAGTCGGTCGTGATCCGGTAGCGTCCGCTCTTCGCGGTGCTGGTCACACGGCAGTCGAGCGACCGTGCATCCGGGGTGGTGACCGTGTAGGTCATGTCACGCGTCTGCAGGTCGGTGAACGTTCGCCCGTCGGTCACCACCAGCTGGAGCGTTTCGACATTCGTGTTGTCGGCAGTCGGGTAATAGACGTCGCTCAGCACCCCGTTGGCGACCGTGTACCAAACCTTCGAGGTGGAATTACGGGCGGTGCCCAGGCAATCCTTGCGCGCCAGGTCGAAATGCGACAAATTCCCTGGTCCATCTGATGCGGCGTGGGATGCCCAACCGCTGATGGGCACGATGCCGGCCGGCAGTGCTGCCATGGCCAGGCCCACCGCCAATCCAATATTGAGAAATCGGCGCCTGCCCCCTGGAATCACGGCCTTCCCCTCCTGGTCGCTGGCGGAACCCGCATACACTAGCAGGCAGCGCGACGGGTGATCAAGGCCGGCCGTCGGTCGATGCTCGGCTCGAGCCGATGGTAGGCTCGATCAATGGACGAGCCGGAGCGTCGCGTAGCCGTGGACTCGACCCGAGTTGCCGTGGACGCACCAAAGGTCAAGCCTCAAGATCGACCCCCCGGGCAGCGCGAGCTCAGGCCGCCGGAGTGGTTCGAGGAGCGGCTCGCCATCTGGGTACGGCGGATGGGTCTCGGCGCTTGGACCATACGTTCGTCGTACAAGCCCAAACTCCGGGGAGCCGAGGGCTACGCCGAGATCAGCCCCGAGTTCCTGGAAGCCCAACTCCAGTTTCGACAGGACGTGCTCGTGGAGCGGGGCGATGTCGTCATCGTCCACGAGCTCACCCACATCCTGACCGACGAGTGGGCTCGAGCGATGGACCAGGTCGTTCACGACATGGTCCCCAGGAAGCTGCAGCGGGAGGCACGAGATTATCTGCGCCCACACGAGGAGTCGGTGGTCGAGGCGATTGCTCATGCCCTGGTGCGGACCGCCGAGCAGGAGAACTCACAGGTCACCCCGAAGCAATGACTAACCCAGCTGCAAAGACGAGCCGGTATCGCCGTTCTATGACTCATGGCCCTGAGCCAGCCCGTACCTCAACCGCAGGCAGACAGTCGCGAGCAGAAGCTCGTTTTGCGCCTCGACCCCCTCCATAACTGGAGCGATCTGGTCGTTCTCGGCTTCGCGATCGTCTTTACGACCTACATGGCAATCGGAGAGCTGCTGGCTCACGGATGGTCCAAGGATCCGCCTCTCTACAACCATCTCTCCGTCTTCGCTCCCCTTGCGGTGGGGCTTTCCCTAATGGCCTGGCGACGCTTTCGTCGCGTGAGGCTCACCGTTGACGAAGATCAAATCGAAGCCGTCAGCGTTTGGGGTGTCCGCAAGCGGTGCCGATTGGACGACTTGAGTGAGGTGGTGCAGGAAGGGAAACCGCTCGCCCGCGAACTCCACTTCAATCAACACGGCAAGCCGGCCTTCAAGGTGTGGCGGAACGTTTGGACAGGAATGCAGCTGAGGACGCTTTCGGTATTCCTGGGCTTGCCCGTCCCGGGTCAGAACGAGCCGCTGCGATCGCGCATCGGCAGCTGGACCGCCAGCCTCTTCGCCCGCGGCTTCGACGCACTCTTCCTCGTCATGGGTGGAGCCGTCCTGGTGGGCGCCGTGACCGCCGACCTGGATGCCCGCGCCTACCAGCGAGCGGCGGCTATCTGCTTGCAGGCGCCAGCGTCCACCAACGGAGACTGCTATGGAATCGTGCCAGTCACGGTGGCAGCGATCGGCGCGCGGAGCTTCGGTGAATACTCCCTGACGCTGAACTCGTACGCACAGACCTACAACACCACCGCGGTCAGCAGTGACACCACCTATCGCAAATTCCATGGAGGGATGACGACCTACGCCAAACTCTGGAAGGGCAAACTGACCCTGATACAGGCGGACGCCGCCAGCTGGATCGAGTCGACGGACAACCCGCTCTACCAGGAAGGATGGGCTCGGACCGGTATCCCGACATGGATCGTTGCTCTGGTTGGCTTGATCCCCATCCTCAGCCGGCTACACCCGGTCGTCAGCTGACTCAGATTTCGACGTCTACCCCTCACTAGCGCTAGAGTCGGACGTAATGGCAACCGCCACGCGACATCGAACGTCCCATCCGGTACGAGACCTGTGCCTAGCGCCCGGGCGTACCGTCGATGCTCCGGTCACCGAGGGCGGCCGTTACGGGCGTATGTTCCCTGACCTGCCGGCCGCGACCTTCGACGACAACCGGCTGCTTGCCCTTGGGATCGAGGGCAGCATCTGCGACGGCGCCCAATCTGACGCCGTCGGCCACGTCGAGGCTGGCCAGCCTTTCTTCGGCCAGTACGTTGCACACGACCTCACCGCCGACCGATCACCACTGCGAGCCCACGCCGACATCAATGCATTGCGGAACATTCGCTCGCCTCGCGCGAATCTCGAGGCGCTGTACGGCGGCGGCCCGGTGGGTTCGCCCTATTTATACGATCAGGCAGAACCAGCCAAGCTGCTCGTCGGCGTTGGTGGCCGCGATCTACCCCGCAACCAACAGGGCATCGCGCTGATCAGCGACCCGCGAAATGATGTGCACGCCTTCATGACGGGCCTCCAGGTGGCCTTTATCCATGCGCACAATCGGCTGGTCGATCGGCTCCGGGAAGATGGCGCTCCCGAATCAGAGCTGTTCGACGATGCCCGCCGAGCGCTCAACTGGCACTACCAATGGGTGATCCTCAATGACTTCCTCCCGAACCTGGTCGGCGAGGCCATGACCACGTCCGTCCTGCGCGACGGCCTCCACTTCTATCGGCTCACGGGTGAACCGTTCATCCCGGTCGAATTTGCCGACGCCGCCTACCGCTATGGTCATTCGCAGATCAAGGGCGACTACCAACTGCGACGGGACGGCCCACGGGTTCCCGTCTTTCCGGATCTGGCGGGATTCCGGCCACTCGCACCGGAACACGTCATCGACTGGACGCTTCTTTTGGACGTGCCGGGGCACCCCTCCGCTCAACGCGCCAAGCCGATCGACGGACAGCTGCCGGCATCGCTCATTCGACTTCCGGAATCCATCACCGGCGCCGTCGAAGTCAGCGCCTACCGATCGCTCGCCGCGCGGGACCTGCAGCGCGGAATGGCCACGGGCTTACCGTCCGGCGAAGTGGTCGCCCACGCCGTCGGCGCAAGCTTGCTGACGCGTGAGGAACTCGCCCTCGGTGATTGGCAGGATGAAACACCGCTCTGGCTGTATATCCTGCGCGAGGCCGCGGTCCGCGGCGGAGGCGACCACCTGGGCGACGTCGGCGGCCGCATCGTCGCCGAGGTCATCGTCGGCATCATCCGCCACGACCCCGAGTCTTATCTCACAAACGACCCATCCTGGCGGCCAACCTTGCCATCCCATGAACCGGGCAGCTTCAGGATCCGCGACCTCCTCATCCCAGCCGACTGATTGGAACGCCCGCGGGCGCCGTCAGCGAGAAGTTGAGCCAGACCGCTGAGACCCTGAGTCCTCGTCGGGGTGTGAGACTTCGGGCTGCCTCG
>Ga0209526_10000596_pt1 | contig 23693 bp, 25 predicted proteins | sample JacPinW_OM2H0_M1_FD_188566 | JGI IMG/M metagenome (GOLD analysis project Ga0209526, IMG submission 188566) | Forest soil microbial communities from Algoma, Ontario, Canada - Jack Pine, Ontario site 1_JW_OM2H0_M1 (SPAdes) (version 2) | ecosystem: Environmental > Terrestrial > Soil > Boreal... | reverse complement strand
GGGCGGTCGAGCCGCCACAAACCCGCTTCGCTCGTATCCTTGCTACGGGGGTCGCTCCCGCCCTTGATCGAAGTGAGATCTGTACGTGTTCTGCATGCAAAGACCATCAATTTTTGAAGCGGCTGGACAAGGAGAAACGAACAATGGCTTCCTACATAACGCAACGCGTCAAACGAGCCAAGCAGCAAATTGCCGTCAGGCTCTACGAGGATCAGTTGGCGATGCTCGACAGCTATGGTCGCTATATCGACGACAACCGCGACTACATCGTGAGCCAGGCACTTGAGTTCGATCCGTTTTGCCTGCAAAGGCGACCCATGCAAGGTAACTCGCGTGGCTCGCCCCGACAGTTCGGTTCTGGCATGCTCGTGCGTGCGCCCAAATTGCTCGGGTTGGGAGCAGGATATTGAAATGCCCAAAAATCTAGCTTGTGCCGTCGGGCGCAGGTTCGCGTACCGCTAGCGCTCCTTCTTCAGCTCTTCGCCCAGGGCGGGACGACGACAGTCATGCGTGCATACGCGATCAGTTGCCCCATATGCTCGTTGCATGAACGATGATGCGGAGATACATGCCATCAACCGTCGCATCTCTGTCGGCGATGTGGACTTTACGCTCAAGGTCCTTGGATTTTGCGGCTAAGTGAGCGTCCTTAACTGCGTCCAGCGAGCGTTTCCGCCAGTTGATTACTTCGGCCTTGGACGTAACCGTTTTGTCCATGTCCTCTTTGAGGTCCGCAGGCATCTTGGGACCGGTAATGCTCAACAGATAGAAGTTCGCAACCGCAATGTGCATGTACACTTCACTGGTGGAACGGACTCCTGCTGCAGGGCGCCATGCGAATTTTTCTGCTGGCTTCGCCTCGGCCAGTGCAATCAACTGCCGAGAGACATGCCTCCACTCTCCATCGTATCCCTGCCAGATCCCCTCCGGTGGCGCCTGGGCGAACAACATGGGCGTGCTCAACAAAAGCCACAGCAAAAATGCTTTCACATGACATGTTTTCACGATCCAGCTCCTCTTATTAATATGATGTGTTCCTGGCCTGCGCAAATCAACGCTCACTCCTGACGCCGAATATTATAGGGTCGAGGAAAGATTCACTCAGCAAATGAAGAAACTTCCACGCAAGGACGGTCACCGTTCAGGAAAGAAGGATCGGCGACCGCCTCGTTTCTCACGGGAGCTTGCCATCCTCTACGAAGACGATGCGGTCGTGGCCCTTAATAAACCGGCCGGACTTCTGGCTGTACCCGTGAAAGGCTCCGATACATCCTCCGCCCTGTCTCTTCTTTCCGCAAAACTGAAACCGAAGAGACAAAGAGCCTTTGTCGTACATCGCATCGATCGTTTCACGTCCGGGGTTCTGCTCTTTGCAAAAACCGAGCCGGACCGAGACGCACTCGTTCGACAGTTTCTCGGCCATACTCCGGTGAGACAATATCTCGTAGTAGTTCGCGGGCATCTCGGCACCAAAGAAGGGACGCTCGTTCACTACTTTCGACGAGAAGGAATGTTTCAAAGGTTAACCGCTGACAGCGACTCCAAAGCGGCGCGGGCTGAACTTCGTTATTCCGTCGAACGCCCTCTCCGGGCCGCTTCGCTCGTCCGAGTTACGCTGGTGACGGGATTGCAGAATCAGATCCGAGTGCAGTTTTCAGCGATCGGCCACCCGGTCATCGGCGACAGAAAGTACTGCCTGGCGGAAGCGTCGGAACGGCGAATTGCTCGCGTCGCTCTTCATGCAGGGCATCTTCAGTTCATTCATCCACGCTCGGGAGACGGCGTCTCCGTTGACTGCGAACTCCCCCCGGACTTTCAGGCTCTTCTTCATGCATTACGGCTGCCAACCCGCGGGTGTCGATGAGTGCGCGAGTGATACAGTTCTCAGCCCGGGAGCCATTTCTGAACACCCCGCGACTCCGCTTTTAACTCAAGGATCGTGGCCAACTGGAAACTGACCCATTACTTCAGGTTGTCCGCGATTTCGGGAGGAACCCCGACAATGTGAGCGAGGGTGCCACGTCTACGTTTTACGGCTAGTATGCCGTTCCATGTGGTCTCTCAGGTCACTCCCCAGTGGCTCGGTATTGCACTCGGTGATCCAGCCCCGTTCTCCTTGCGCATTACGAACCAGTAACCAATTGTGACGAGCATCTTCAACCACGACCTCCTCTCCGGGCTGGACCGCCAGCTCCCGCGCTGAATAGTCGTGGAGGACGATTGCTTCTGTTCCGCCATTCGAGATCAACTCAACCGGAACCCAGCCTTCACGACCCTCTGGTGCTTTGCATCACTTCCAGCCAGGGAACTCATCGTCCTCAATGTCCTACACTCACCATCTCACCGGATACAATCTCGATTGGGTCGGGGTACTCGAGTGTGTGCTCGAGCTTGACGCGAACCTTACGATTGGTCTCTGGCTATTTGGGAAATCCTCCGATTCGAGCTACAACACGGGCCCCTCTATTGGCCGGTAGGCTTGGGCTGTTCCGCGGACGCCTTCGGCGTAGAACGTCGACTGAAAGCGGAACTTCTTCGTGAATTTCGTTGCATCGAAGATGTAAGGGAATTCGTACTGGTAGAGCATCTCGTACAATTCCCGGACGGTCGTATCAAACCATCCCCCCACCCAGACCATCGGCCGGGTGAGCACTCGGTATTTCGGTTGCGCCGCGAATTCGTTGGCAACGAGTTCAATGAACTTCTTGCCGGTGGGCGGATCGGGGGTTGTAGGAACGTGCCATGTTTGATTCCAGGCGCTTTCGCTATCCGCCAACAGAACCAGACTCCGAGCGGCATCCGGCGTGAAGGTGAACGAGTGCTTCACAGAATCGTTGACCAGCCAACTCGCTTTCGCACCCTTGGCCAATTTGTCGAACACCAGAACATTGGGGATGCCGGTCCGGGCGCGGGGACCATAGAAGTCGGCGGAGCGGGCGATGAGTGCGGTGAGATTGCCCGCCTTCATCTCATTCAGAAGCATAGTGGCGATCTGCGCACGTATCTCGCCCTTTTTGCTGCAGGGCCGGAAGGGCGTTTCCTCCGTCATCGCGCCCTCCACTTTCCCGTACATATAGACGTTATCGAAGAAAACCAGTCTGGCGTTCGCGCGCTTGGCGGCTTCGATGGTGTTGCGCATGATACGAGGCCACATTTCCCGCCATACCTTGACCTCGTACTTCAGACCGACAAGCAGAAACGCAACCCTGGACCCAGAAACCGCCTTAACCGTGTCATCAAGGTTAGAGAGATCGGCTGCGACTGCCTCCGCTGCGCCGGGAACCGGTTTGGTATTCCGGCTGACCAGCCGAATAGGCTCGTTACGCGCGCTGAGCTCTTTGACCAGCTCGCTGCCGATCGCGCCGCCCGCACCGAGGATGGTAACCATAGTTGCATGTTACGCGGAGTGGCCAAGTCACCTCAAGAAGACCAGTTCCGCAGGGGGAGGTGAAGCCGAGTGCCAGCCTGCAAGTATCCTCACGAAAAAACCAGCTAGCCAGCGCACTAGAGACCGCACAGGATCACATGCGAAAATGCCGTATCACCGGGATGGGGTTGACTCCAAACTCCCGGATCGTCGGCCAACCCAAAATTGGCCGATTACCTCAGGGTTGCCCGTCAACCGACAAGTATCTTCAGCCACGGCCAGAAGACACCGCTAACAGTTGCCGACTATCCGGCCTTGCGGGAAGAAGAAGCCGTCGGCAGTCGCGGAGGACGCGGATTTTCCGGATTTTTGCCTACAGCATGACGTTGGGAAAAAGTATATGCCAGCGGTTCTGGTTGAACATTTCTTTTTGGGGTGTCTGGCGCACGCTTCCTATCTGGTCGGTTCGGAAGGGGTCGCGGTCATTGATCCCCAGCGCGACGTCGAATCTACCTTGACGCCGCCCGGAAATTGGTCCCAAGCCCGCGGCTTTTGCACCACCCGTGTTAAAGCGTCTGGCCAAATTCTCAGACGGCTGGAATCCAGTGGCAATTCCGCTGGACGGTATGGCGCAGATCTTCGGATCAATCAAGCAGATGGCAAAGGAAGGGGCGCGATCCGTCGCGTATCGAACTGGTCATCCGGGCACACACAGAAATTACTGACAAGCCGCTGGGCAAGGAGCGCTCGATTTTTTCCGGCTCATTAGATCAAATCAAGGAAGATATCGTCGGATGCCGCAGTATTGGTGCCCACGAAATTCACTTTGATCCCACGTTTATGGAGGGAGGCCAGTCCCTGGACCGTTGGCTCGCAGTAATGGAGCATATGCGCAAACTGGTTTAGGGACGAATTTTGATTCTGGGAAACTCCGAAGAGGTTTGCCATGGCTGGTCTGAGTCGCCAGGCGGGCTAGAAACTGCCCCAAGAAGCGATCTGCTCGGGAACAATCCGGATGATCGGCGCGTCATCAGGAAGCATTCCCGCCGCATATTGGGGATATTTCTCTCTCAGCTGGCGAATTACTGTGGCGCGCTCCTTACTGGCTGATTTCGGAATCAGCTTTGCCGTTCCTCGGACGAGTATGTACCAGAGCCGGGTCCACTCTTCGTAATACTCGTCGATAAGAAGCGCAACTCGCGGCATCGCCCTGATGTGCCGCACCCGCGCAAGCCTTTCCGGCGCGAGACGCTTTGGCTTCTTATCAATTGCCGTATAGAACACCGAGCCATCATAAACGAAACAGACAGGCACAACATGCGGCCTGCTCTCCACATTTAACGTCGCCAATCGCGCGACCTTCGCTTCTCTTAGTTTGGTTCGAATTGCGGATGAGATCTGGTTAGGCTTGAGCTGCATATCAAAACCCTGTGCGCTGCGAATCGTAGGAATTAAGGTTCAGGCTGGGATCTCCTCCTTCTTAACTTGAAGGATTTTGACGTCCGACACTGCAACCCACTCCCCTGCTGCAGCCATCATACGTGCTTGCTGCAGCCATTGAGCCGATGCGCATGTATACATTCGGATGTGTGCTTTTAACATTATTGTTCTCGATCACGCGTTGTTCTCGATCAAGGCAGTCTGCCAAGTTCGCTCATCTCGCTAATGATTCGATCAAAAGCCCGGTTGTAGCCTGCGCGTTCCTGACTCACTCTGCAAACAATAGTACCGACAAAGGTGAGACTGCGCCTTCTGGGATTTTGTGGCACCGTGCGTCGTTGGCGGGAAGATCCGGGAGTGCAGCAGTCGATGTATCAGATAATGGTGGCAGCGGGTTCGTTTCCGCTTGGGGTCGCGGGAAACAGGGGTTTGATTGGGGTCGGGCTCTGTTTAAATCTTTTGTCTTCCTTTCGATTGAGCAGGCGTACGTTGTGCACGACAACTACGGCTGGGTGATTTGCGAAAACGGCATACCCTTCAATCACTATTGGCGCGACTACAAGCAGTCGCTCTCGACGTGGACTCATTCAGGCTGGGACGACGGCGATTCTTTTGTCACGAACTATATCGGGCATCCCGTTCAAGGAGCCTTGACGGGCTAGAGTCAGGTCCAGAACGATCCGCGGGGCGCGAAGGTCGAATTCTCCAATTCGAAGGCGTACTGGCGAAGTCGCTTCAAGGCAATGCTCTGGAACACGGCCTACAGCACGCAATGGAAGATCGGTCCTTTGAGTGAAATGACTTTTGAGAAATAGGGCTCGCAAACGAGAGGCAAGTGGAATCCTGAGGGAACGTGGCCGTGCAAGCGAAATTGTGTCACAGGCGTAGGGCAGCTGATCTCGTGCTCGCGCCGCTGGGCGGTCTGGGGTGAATGCTGATGGAGGATATCTTTGGATAAAGAGATTGCACGGCGACGCAAGCGAAGTCTATTTTACCAATCAGCTCAAGAAATGCGAGACGACGATCCACGATAGCTCCGACGCTGGACAGAACCATTAATCCTACCATGGATGATCGTACCATGGATGTCATTGCCCGATTCAGTTCGGCAGCTCGATTACTCGTGTTCTTACTTCTTGTTCGTCCAGTTTATGCGCAAGTTGACTCTCCCGAAGCACAGCAACGCAATTGGGATGTCAGCGCCTGGACTGCTGGGGCTACCGGTGAAGAGACCCTCAACTCTTTTTCCGAAGCGCAGATTTTGACCGCGGGAGTTTTTGTAGGCAAAGTGCTGACTGGTGAAATCGGTAGCGGCTGGAAGCGTGGCCGCTTCGAATACGGATTCGGTCTGGTCCCGGTATTTCTGCAATTGCGGCCAAGACCAATATACGGCGCAGGTTTTGAACCGCTCATTTTGCGGTGGAACTCCAGCCTGCGTACCGGACATGTCGCTCCATACATCGAATTGGCGGGGGGTGCCGTACGCACCAACTCCAACCTCCCCGCGAAAGATACCTCGAACTTCAACTTCACCGCGCGGGGCGGTGGCGGTATTCAGATATACAGAAAACGCCGGCAGTCCGTTGAGATTGGCTGCCGATGGTGGCACCTGTCTAACGCCAACTTGGGTGTGAGGAATCCAGAGTTCAACGGAATCCAAGTGAGTCTAGGCTACCACTGGTTCAGATAGCACTGACGGTTCGGGCCGAGACGAGAATGGAGGCTAGCCATTACAAATGTTTGCTCATCGCCAGTTCGAGTCGTGAAATGCCCAGGGACGTAGAGTTCGTTACCTGAAGCCGCTTCAGTTATTCGTGTTTCTGAACGTCGTCTATTGCTTCTCGCTTACGCTGTTTCACGCCACCACGTTTACTACACCGCTTGCTTTGTTCGCGGTTTTTCTTCTTCTTGGCCATGATACGATCACCCGAATGTGAATTGGCCAAGGGCGGCGGCCAGATTGTGCAAGCTAGGCAGTCTCCTAAACGGGATCGTTGCCCTCTGTGCGGCACAGAAAAGGCGACGTCACCACTGGCGTGAGCACGAGAACCTGGGACCATGCTTGTCAACGGGCTTTAAGTTTGAGGAAAAGGTCCAATGAAGCTTCGGTCTTAGCTGCCGTCGCCCTTGGCTATCTTGCTCTTACTCAAGGTGAAGTTCGCACTCCAAGTTCCTTCCTGTTGTGAGCGGCATCGCCGGTCCCCCTCTTCCTAAGGAACACACTCACGCTTGGGCCGGGGCTTGGACGGCCTGAAGCGGAACGAGTTGGAAGCCCAAAGATGTCGCTTGGCACCCTGAATTTGGCGGTAGCACGAGCCCGGGATTGTTCATGGTATTTCGCGTAGATGCTCTCGTCATAGGGTTGATGGGCGGTGTGCAAGTTTGTGGGCAGCCGCGGTGATGGCTTTTGGCGCTCCCAGTTTGGCGCACATGCGACGAAAATAGTTACCCAGCCAGGATTTGCCTTGGTGGAGTCCGTTGGCGCGAAGCGAAAGGCGGGGGCGCTCGGCTGTTCACTTTGCGGGTGCGCACGGAGAGGATCTTGCCGCCACTTTTGTCATTGTCGTGGCATAAGCCCAGCCAAGAGGCAAAAGCAGAGCGCAGCGGAAGCCCGACAGGTCAGTTCCTAATCCGGTCAGGATGGTGTGGCCAGGGAGAACGTTGATCCCCGGTACCGCCGTCAAGTCCACCCCGAAGGTGCGATAGAGATGCTCTCGCAAATCGAAGCTCGGTTTCATTTCGGTAGCGCTTGTTGCGCCGAACCTTGGGCGGGGGAAGGGGTTTGGCTTGGATTCTCGAACTGTAGCAACTGTTTTTCGATCTCGCGATCACGGTGCCAACGGTCTTGGGAGTGACGATGAGGAGGGATTGCTGGCCAGGTGGAGCAAAGGCGGCGCGGGTACCCAGAAAAGTCTGTCGAAAGGACTGAGTCTAGGTCTGGGGTGCCTGCGCTTCAGAACCGTGGGCTGTTGTCGGAGCGCCAACTTCTCCACGAGGAGGATTTGACGCGAATGAAAGAAGCGAGCAAGCCCTCCAAACCAGAGCCGGAAGAAGCCGAACATAGGCTAGATTTCATAACAGGTCCGCGGGTTGAAAAGACCATTAGCACGCAAGTAGGGTGAGACGGATACCCGAGCGCAAGCTATCACAGGCCAAGAGAGCAAACAATAGGTGTACCCTGTTCAGTCGCCTCTTCTCGTGAACTCCATAATCCACGTCGAGGTCGCGTCAGTCGAGACACAATATGCCGTCGAGCCGTCCATCGTCACTTGGAGGTTGCATGTGTCTCCGTACTGCGGCGCGGCAGTGAAGGTCCCCTCGAAGCGATCGTTGATATTGTACGTTCCGCCGCACCAAGTCGTGCATATGCGATAGGTCGCCGACCCGTCTAAATTCATCGTGGATGATCCCCAATGATGGCCGGCGCCATCGAAATACATCTGCCCAACCTCGACGAATGGAAGGTGGTCAGGAACGGTAAATCCCTGACTCTTCCAGATATATTTACCGTGCAATACGCTGGTGTTTTGGTCTCCGAGCAGAACTTTGGGTTTCGCAATCTGCGCATGCGCGCCGCCGCAAGAGACCAGCGCCCACGACAGAACCGCGAGAACGCAGAGAGAAGAGATTTTCATAGTTCCTCCCCTAAATGGGCAATACCATGCTGCGCCAGCTTGGCGCAGCTTTTCTGGCGCATCAGGGCATCTGAGTCGTCGATAGCGACAGTGGAACGCAGGGTTTGCACCTGCATCTACGAACGAGGGGGAAATCAACGTTCGCCGTGTTGGTTACACTGCCGTCACCAACGTGCGGTCTCGAAATGAAAGTAAACTTTAAGTCTTATAACGTTAAGACTAAACTGTCAAGAATAAAGTGCCGGTGACAAGTGCTAGATGTACGGGCTTCGAACAGAACGATCATGGGAGACCTGATGAAGTTTGCCGCTGGTGATCTGGTTAGAAATGTCAGAACGAGTGAAGACGGTGAAGTGATCGAAGCCTACGAGGAAAATGGCGTGGCCATGTATATGGTCTCCGTTCCTGTTGATCCCGTTAGGCTGTGATGGCAAGAACGGCGCGTGACGTGTGGGATTGCTGGACATCCGCAAATGGCGTCTCGGAGTACCTCCAAACGCCTTTTAAAAACAATGAGTCTCCGAGCCCTGGTGGCCGCATTCACGGTCGGAATCCCGCTCGCCGGTCGACACATTGGCAAGGCAACGAGGCGCTCTTTCGCTCTGTGGACCCTCTAATCGGGGATAGTTCTATCGAGGCTCTATCGAGATTGGCCTTCCGTGTATCCAGGATCTGGCGCGCTGGGAGCGCTCCCGGAATATTGCTCCTTCAAGCAACGGAAAGTTAAGTAACGGTGAGTGTCAGCGCCCTACTGGTTCCACCACTTGTGCAACCCAGATTGCCCGACTTGCCGCTCGGAGTGTTGACGGTCACACTTACGGTTCCAGGACCGGAGATTAAGGCGGTCGTGATCGTCACCTGCAACTGCTGACTGCTCGTGACTACCGTGCTTAGCGTCGTGCCGTTGATGACTACGACGGAGGACGAAACAAACTGGCTACCATTCACGTTGAGGAGAAAGCCCTGCTGGACTTGAGCGAACGTAATTGAACTGGCCGAGAGAGAGCCAATGACCGGGGCCGCCCGAGCGCTTCCGCAGAGTGGATTAAGCGCGTTGCAGCCTGCAAGCAGCAGCAAGGCGAACAGAATGGCGCTGAGAGGCAAAGAGGAACCATCGGGTCGTTTCACATTCTCTCCCTGAATGCATTACCTGCAGGAATATCGCGGATCGAATCTCCACATCGTATCGGTATTCCCGAGTATCTGGCTTGGTTGAGTGTCCAACGATACTGCCCTGAACCTACGGGCTGGCTGACCTGCAAACATGATAGCGCACTTGCGACCGCGTTTCTTTCAGCTCTACGGCTAACGCCTGCTTTTGATCGCTCTCACGCTCCGTAGTAGAGCTCTGTTCTGATGGGCTGCCGCTGAACAGGTCTCCGCCGGCAGCGTCCGCTGCACTGCTTTTGCCAGGGCCGCTTCGGCCGGAACGGGGTTCAGCCACTACAGACACACTCCATGATTTGGGCAGCTGTGGGCGTCTCATGCGTCACGCGTGGCTCATAAAGGCAGGATGACGCATTTCCTGCCATCCGATTTTAGTGTCATGAATATCCTCTCAGCGATCTGAACCCCTTCCCGTTCCGTCGCCGAAGCCAAATCCGCACACGCCTCCACGGCGGGCCTTCCTCTTCACCGCGTTCTGTGTCCAGAGAAGTCGACCCCGTTTTCTAATATGTCCGAAAGATAGAGCCCAAACTGATGGGTTTTCTGGTTGAATCGTTTTGGCTCCCCAGCGCGGTGAAAGCTCATCTGCTCACAACCGATTCCCCTATCGTGTCTGGCCAAGCGCAAACTGCAGACTGCGTTTACACACTTGTGACAGACCCGTGTAGGGTCAAGCACCATATTTCGGAATCATGGAAGGACAAGAAGAGCAGAGTGAGGGAGATAAGGAATGAAGATTGGGCTCTGAGGTTACTCGCAGCGCCCGTAGTGGCCGGTGAGCAGGAGTTGACCGTAAATTCCCTATTTGCTTTAGCCTTTTTTAGCCTTTGCGGTTGTGGGCAGCGGCTCCGCGCGCCGGACTCGTGCTTCTCTTTTCGGTGGCGGTCTTGCTGCTGGTTGCGTCAACCGGCGGCTACTCTTTAAGCAGGCAGGCTGTCGCCCCGTGGAGGAAATTGCCCGAGCTGCACAGTTTATCAGAGACCATGAATTATCCAGACGGCTGCCAATGCTGCAAACGGGAGATGAGCTGCAAAGTCTTTCGGAAACGTTGAACGAGATGTTCGGCAGACTGGAGCGTGCGTTCAAGCGGGTCACGCAGTTTACTGCAGAGGCGTCGCACGAACTGAGGATCCGGTTGCACCAACAACGCGTTTGCGTTTTGCGTCTAAGGGCGCCCGACCAGCCGCGTTGGGCTTGTCCTGTCGTGAGTAGCATATGGGTGCATCGGCGGCATTTGTCATCCTCCTCCTGAACCCAACATTTGCGTCTGTGTTCTTTTAGCGTCTTTCTATCTGTGTACTTCGGCGTACCTGGCCCGATCCGTGACTACAGCCGCCGGCGCAAAGGTGGGATATGCGGTCATTTCTCTGGCCCTTTCACGTCGAAGCGATATCCCAGGCTTAAGTACCATTGGTTGTAGTTCAGTTGAGCACCACGTTCGATGGTGTAACCGCTTTGCAGAAACGAATGACTGCCGACGTTGGTGTCAAAAGAAGTATCTACAAATAACGACCGGTGATTCACGGTGAACGCTGAGTTGAGAGTCTGGCTCCCGACCTGTGCGTCCCAGATCATCCGGTTGCCTAAGTGGCGCGACAGTGACAGAACTCGGTAGTTGCCCCTTGCAAAGGAACTGTCAAATCTCGAGTAGTGAACGTCGGCACGAATGCCTGTGCGCCAGATCTCATTCCAGGTAAGTCCATACATCTGATTCAGGCTACGCCTTACATCTCCTGTCTTGTCACTCTGTCCGAGGGTGGTGTAAACGGCGAAGTGCCGCATCGGTTCTACCCGCACACCCACATTCACGCCCTGATAAAGCAGTTTGTCTACCAGCCCGGTGCCAATTAACGCCGCGGCGGCGGTGGGAACATCACGGAAGTAGTTGTGATAGACGTCGAAGGAAATTCTCTGGTTTGGCTGAATGCGCAAGGTGAGATAACTGTGGCTGATTCCCGCTCCCGGCTTGATCCCGTCCGTGCTGATGCCTTGGGGGGAGTCCACAATAAAGGAGTGATAGACGGAAATGTATTTCATGTAAGACAGCCCGTTTTCCAGAAAGAGGTACGGACGATCGAGCCGCCATTTCACCGTACTGAGGGCAACCCCCGTAGTGCTGGTGTAGTGGAAGTCATCGTAACTGCCACCTTCAAAGTTGAGCAACGACCCTCCGATTTGCTGATCCGGGGTGTAGTGCCATGATGTCGGGTCTGGAGTGGAGCCGAAGAAGACTCCGGCAGTCATGCCGTTCGCGACCTTGCGTCCAGCGTATCCGCCGTCGATCGTGTCCAGGCAGACCGCCCATGGCAGGTAGAGACGCCCGAATCCTGCTACCCACTTGGAGTTGGGATTGTCGTAGAACAACTGGATGGTATAGGTCTTGTCTAGATAGTCTTGCAGGGTGTCCTCATTGGGCTGCGAATTCTTGGTCAGCCTTCCGCGCCAGTATCCCTGCAGGTTCCAGTAAGTTCCGGCAATCCGCGTCATGTCGGTCCGCAATGCCAAGCCCAGAGTGCTGCTGTGCCCGGGCGTCGAGCCGCTGCTGCTAATTCCGCTGTAATCGAGTCCGATTCGGGCTCGAATCCGGCTTTCCACGGGCGATGGTTCCCCGCGCGGTTCCCCTTTCCGCGACTTACCTGAAGTGGGCACCGGCAGCGGATTCTTTACCGCGGCCTTCACAGATCGTTCTTCTCCCAACCTCGCGGAGTCCTCGGCGGAGAGATCCGCCCAATCCCCCGGCTTTAGGTCGCGCTTGGGATTGTGAACCTCCGTCACCGCCGATGTTTCTGCAACCGAGACTATTTGCAGTTCAGCAACAAGACGGCCTTGTGGGTTTGGGGAATCTGAGGCAGATGGACCGGGGTCGCGGACCAGGAGTTTCATGCCTTCGGCTAGGCCGGAACTGCGTCCCCCACTCAGGTAAGCGGCACCCTCCGCGACATATTTCACCTTGAAGCTGATGCGAAGGCTTTCATCTGATGGTTGCGTTGCCGCAACCGGCAGTGAGGCCTTCGTCTTTGCATTCGCGCCGCTGGCTCTGACAACCGAATGGGTCACCCGCAACGTGGTGCTTTCTTCCGCCTCGGGCGTGTCCTGTTGCCCCCACAACTTTCCAATCAGCGGGCCGTTTGCCGTCGGGACCGCTCCGCGACCATGCCGCCCAGACCCAGCTACAGCGGCCGCTGGCAGCACCGTCAAAATGATTGTGTTGCCTGCCGTCGCAAGTTCGTACTGGTGGGCGATATCGAGATCCACGACCGCACGGGTGACCAGCGGATTGGTGCTGTTCAGCCCGAAGCGCACCCGCTTCACGCCGTTCCGGTTCACCGCAATGTGCCGCTGTCTTGGGTTGGTCTTAGTGTTGGGGAGATCCAGGACCAGGCGGTCGGGGTTGGTCGCAACCGTGACGGCAGGAATTACCGAGTTGTCGAGAGTGACCTCGAGCTTTATTTTGTCGCCGCTAAGGGCAACCTTCACCTTCTTGATTTCTGCGGCACTCCGGCCTGCCCCCTGGGCCGCGCACACAGACGCCAACAGTAGAAGGATATTCAGTTCTGCGATCATTCTCACTTGCGGTCGCTTCCACGGTCCATGATTGTCATTGCTCCAGTCTTCATTGCTCCAATCTTCGCTCGTTCATCTTCGCGATTTCGCGTGGTGAAAAGCTGCGATCATCCAGCGGTCCATGCTGGTGTGGCATTGGCGGCAATCCATCGAATATCCCAGGGCTTGATGATTCGGCGCAGTGGTTTTCTGAAACGCCCGTAGATGGCAGCTGACGCAGTCGGTCGATAGCCCTTGACGGTTAAACTGCCCCACGGCTCCAGCCCTGTGACACGAATAACAGTCCACCGCGGCGTGCGCGCCGATCAGCGGAAAACGATCCTGATGCTCATTGATGGAATGAATCGAGAGCTGCCAGCCACTGACCCGGTGGCAGAGGTCGCATTGCGCTCCGTTATTTCGCCGGTGGAGGTCGGCATGGCAATCCTGGCAGTTGCGGCCCACGTCGGCAAACACCAGATTGACGTGGCATACCTGGCAGGGCAGGTCCGTATGCATTCCGCGCAAGGGATAACCTGTCTTGCTGTGATCAAATTCAGGCTTGCTGCGGATCGGTTTCCATGCCGAGGGTATGTGACACTTCTCACACGCAACGTGCATCGGGCCATGGGGACTCTGAGTGGACGCGGCGGGGGTGGCCTCCTGCCGGATCGGTCGAGCCGAGGCCGTCTGAAACAGCAAGAACGCGTGTACTAGAACGAGATACCCCGGCAAGACTCTCCTCCTTCATGTCTTAGTCGGCGATCCACATAGCTCCGCTGCCCACGGTAGTTCCTGCCGCGCTGTGTTTTAAGACGTTACCTTCGTGACAAGCCACGCAGTCTTTTGGCGTGGGCCTGTAGAAAAGGACGGGTTGCCCGTTGACCATTCGTGTCGATCTGTGGCAACTCTCGCAGGGCGCTCTGCCATGCGCACCCTGCAAAGCAAACGATGTTTGCTTGTCATGGTCAAATCGCGACGGCTTCCATTTCGTACTGTCGTGACACCCGACGCACGGCGTCACCCCAGCTTTCGCAAATTGCTGGCCATGGACATCTGCGTGGCATGCCTCGCAGTTCGTGGGCGCTACCTTGAAATCAGCGTCAATCAGTGCGACTTTTGAATTTGGGGGTTTATGGCAATTGATGCACCTCGTAGCCTCATGGGCACCGCTTAAGGGAAAGGCCGTCTTCGAATGATCGAACCGCGAGAATTCTGTCCATGACTTGGTGGAATGGCAAACCTCGCACTCGAGGGGCTTTCCATTCAATCCCGGCTGCTGCATGAGCTTCTTGAATCGCCCTTGGTGCGGATCGGCGTGGCAACTTACACAAGCCAGATTTTGCCAATGATAAAGTGCAGTTGGTTTCGGCTTGAAGGTCGCAGATTCCCGATGACAATCGCCGCAGGGAACCGCGACATGGCCTTCGCTTAACGCAAACGGCGTTTCGTTGTGCCTCCGCAGGCTGAATGTGGACGGCAGAAATCTTTGCAGGTTGTGGCAATGCTCACAGCTATTGAAGTGTGGTGCGGCGGCGAACTGCCCGGCATGCTCATCGCGGTGGCAGTCCATGCAGTGCTGGAATTTCATCTTGTAAAGCGTGCCTTTGCCTCTCGGAATGTGACACTCGAGACACCGCAGGGTGGCATGCTTGCCTTCTAGTGGATACGCGGTCGCCGCGTGCTCCTTTAGCCCGAACATAGCCGGTTTGAAGCCATCGACGGTGTGGCAGTGTGAGCATTCGCCTGCATCTGTGCGCTTGGCGAACTGTCCTCCGTGCGGATCCGGCCGGTGACAATCGGAGCACTTCTGAAATACCAACGCCTTTTTGAAGTCTCCTCCCCCGTGGCACTGCACACACTCGACCTGGGCGTGCTTGCCGAGAAGAGGAAATTTCGTATGGGAATGGTCAAAAGTGCGATTCAGTGCAGGCGCCGGAATCTTCTTCCAGCCTGCGGTCGTGTGACAGGACTGACAGGTCTCGGAGAAGCCGTCACGGTGAGGATCAGCATGGCAATCGCTGCAGTTGCCAAAGGCTATTCCGGTGTAGCGCGGTTGTTTGTCTCGCCCTGCAGTGTGGCACTGCTGGCAGGCGATTTGGGCATGCAAACCCGTAAGTGGATAGCGTGTGAGCGAATGGTCGAACTTGCCGACGCTCATCGTCTTCCAATCGCTGTAATGGTGACATTGCAGGCAGTTGGGTCCGAGCCGTCCCTTGTGCTGGTCTCGATGGCAGGTGGTACAACTCGGGGAAACTCCCAGAAATGTCCGGCTCAGATCCTTGACTTTGATGGTTGCGCGGTCGCTCTTAGACAGGTGCTCTGGCGTGTGACACCGCTTACAATCTAGCCCCGAGTGTTTGCCTTCGAGCGCATATCCGGTCTGCCTGTGATCAAAAGTCTTGAGATCCCATTTCGTCAGGGGGAAGTCTTCGCCGTTGTGCTCGGAGTGGCAGTTCACGCACTCCAGGCTCGAACCCGGCTTGATGTTGTAGGCAGCGTGTAGCCCTTTTCGCGACCCAATGCGCCACGCAATTTCGCTGTGGCATTCCAGGCACTTGAACGTGGGTTGTCCGATCGAGAGTTCGTGGCAGGTGGTGCAGTTGGTCATGCCATTGATGGACTGGTGCGCGCGGGAAAGCGGGCCCGGAGAAATCTGGGCTGCAGCCGGAACCGAGGTCCACAAGATACTCAGCACAATCCACCCAAGAAGTCTTGGCTTCGCGAGAGTAGAAACGTTCTCCACGAGAGCAGTGTTCGAAACTGCGGTTTTCGCTTCGATGTATCCGCGGACGCCTGACTTTCGCAACGGCTCGGACCTTTTGTTCGAAGAAGTCTCGGAATCAGACGCTCAGGGGCCGGGCCCCTCCCGACCCCTGAGAACGCTATCCATCTACGCCGCTACTATGCGGTCTAAACGAATTACTCCGTCGCCGCCGACGCTGCGTCGTCGTCGGCTGCATTATCCTGCGCCTCGTAAGGTGCGAGCTTTCGCTTACATCTGTCATAGAGCGGCAGGTTGATGGTGGCGCTGATCGCAATCCCGCCTTTGCTCTGAGTAAAAGTTATGGGATCGGGTATGTTCAACAGGTCGGCGCAGCCTAGGATGTCATAGCTAGCCACAAAACGTTGCGCCATGAAGGTAAACATAGAATTTGCCACGTCGCTGAGCGGTGACGGTTTGGAAAGAAGCAGAGCTTGGTCCAGTAAAAGTCTGGCCGGCGCGATTCTCAGCATGTGCCGGCAGTAGCGCGCCGTATCGGCCTGCCAAGAATAATGGACCTGGGGTTGGTCGACGCCTCGACGATAGGCATTCACTTTGACGAGATCAATCGATCCGTCGCCGTCGAGGACCATGGGATCGCCGGCAGGGATCAGCGCAACTGGCAATCTGCGGTGAGTCCGCGCCTGCAGTTCGTTGAGCGCCAGACCGGGGACTTGCTGGCCGGGGTCGGCTAGATCAGCCACCTTCCAGGGCACGCAACCCAGGTCGGGATCCAAAAACCTATCGACCAGACCGTTATCGCTGGGGTTGCCCAGTGTAGTGGCGCCGGGCAAAGCCATGGCGTTTGTCGCGGTCTTCTGAGCCAGTTGCCCACCCGCGCTAATTAGATAGGTCACGGGTAAGTTGTCGCTTTGATCTTGATCGACGACAAAGAAGTCTCGCACTGAAGGACAAGGCCGGTCATCGATGGCAATACCCAAGGGCGGAACGCGCAGTCTTCCTCTGCGGATGGCCTGGTGGGCGGCTTTGAAGAAAGCCGGCGCATTGCAATAGGAGAACTGACCGAAAACGTTGTTGGGCAGGCCGTTCACACAACCATTGGCCTCTAAGACGCCAGGCTTGGCTCCCTGTTGCACCAGGTTGATCCCGTTAAATCCAAACCAAAGCGCCACGATCGCGTTGTGTGGAAGCGTCGGCGGGACTGGGGCTGCCGCAGGCATGGAGTTCTGGTCAATCACCAGGGGGTTGTAAATCGACAATTGGCCCGTGGCTGGATCGAGAATCGCCGCCTGAACAAATGCCGACGAATTCGTATCCGTTTCATGACAGTCTCCGTCATGGGGATTCGTAGCGGTTAACTGATAGGGGGTCGCAAGCCCCGCGGCAGAGAGTGGGGCATCCGGTACGATGATGGTACAGTTCGGATTTTGAGCGAAGAGAACTCCCGGTGCGATTACGAGAAAACTCAGACACAAAGCTTTAAGTAGATGACAATGTTTCATGACACACTCCTCCTCGTGCGGTTCGGACACACTCTGGCTTGAGACAGCTTCGTCTTTAATGGGAGAGGGGGAAGGTGTTTCGTCCCAATATTCGAATCGGCTTAAGTGGACTGTTTCACGAGTCGACGTGAACGACACAGCCCAGTGGCGCTATGAGGCTTCGGTCCATCTGACTTACTAACCACCACACTGGAAGTTACCTGCAATTTAGAGTCGATCCAACATACAGTCAAGATGTCAGAAAGTACAAGCCGGGAAGTATAAGTACATGATGCCCACGGAAAAATAATCAGTAGCGTATGGGTATTAGTACACTAAGAAACAGCCAATAAGGTGGTTAACTAGTCAGTAGCAGATTGGTATTAGTACACTAAGAAGCGTCGACGAAGTCGGTTACCCCAGATCAGGCTGCTTGGCCTACTCTCTCGAGCTACCCGACTTGTCGAGCAGGTTTGTTTAGTCTCGTCAAAGAGTAAGTAAAATCCGTCTTCGGTTGCTGCCGTGAAGCGCTCTGCTTCACAGTAGCCGTGCTGAATCGTCAGAAGGTCATTCCGACTTGTAGCGATCTATCTACAGGCCACGACACAGGCGTCGTCCATCCCAAGGGAAAGCTGCGCGCGATGGCATGAAGGTGCTCAAGAGCCAGGACGTCAGCCCTTGAAGGAGCAAGGAAGCACCAATCGAGTCTTGAATGAGCGCCGAAGTTGATCTCATAGCGGCCCATAACGGACCTCTGATGCCGCGGAAACAATGGCAACCGAGACCATCGCAACCCTGTTGGCGAGCAATATCAAGCCGGCACCGCCGACTGACGCTGCTGCAGGAAGCGACGGACGCAACAGCGCGTCGTAGAGCTGAACCACGTCTGCCCAGTTGGCGTGACATGTGCGGCAGCGATACACGTGCGCCGACTGCAACGGCCGCGCGACATTCGTGGAGGCCGAGGCGCTGCTCCGGCGTGCCAGCGCTCTGGGCTCCATTGGCCGCTATCAGTCGCTCCTTGCGGAGGGGTTGGACGCCGCGGCGGCGGACGCGGAGATCCCGGACCGTCGTCTCGCACTGTGTTCTTGCTCGGCCTTCGTCAGCTTGGTCCAACTGTCCTCCTGCACATAGTCCATCAGAATGTATTGCATGTGGGCCTACTTTATGGGCCGTTGGGCAGGCACCATGTTCCGCGACTACGATGACGCGCGAACCCCCGCAATGTGGACAGCCGCGCCAAGATATCTTTTCCGGACTCAGTTTGTCGTATTACCAAACACGCGACGACCGCCGCTGTTGGCTGATGGTGACTGTGACGGGCGATCGCAGGGTGCGCGGCCATCAGAGCCATTGCGGACTAACACCAGAGCGACTGTTCATGCTTTATCCGAAATGTCGGATGGCTGTGTCCCGATAATGTACTCCAGCCATAACAAAAGTTTAACCGTCGAGAACGCGGCAGTGTTTAGATTTCCTCAAGGGGGCGATGGTCGGCACATGAGACATTGGCGGGTTACAAGTATCCACCGATTCAGCCAGAATCGGCGCGGATATTTGCCGGCATCCAAGAAGGACGTTGCCAAGGCGCGGTGCGAGATGCAAGCATGATACCCATGCCAGAACTGCCGGATATTGTCGCCTATATCAGTGCGCTCGAACCACGCATAGTCGGTCAGCCACTGCAGCGAATACGGCTGGCGAGCGCCTTTCTGCTGCGAACCTCGCAACCACCGCTTGCGAGTGTGGAGGGCCGTATCGTGCGCGAACTGCGGCGAATTGGTAAGCGCGTTGTAATTGGAGTAGAGGACGATTTCTGGCTAGTGCTTCATTTGATGATTGACGGCCGGCTGCACTGGCGGGCGCCAGAGGCAAAGCTAGCCGGCCGTCGGAGTCTGGCAGCCTTCGATTTTCCCAATGGTTCTCTGGTGCTCACCGAAGCAGGCACAAAGCGCCGCGCATCGTTGCACATCCTCAGTCGCGAAGAGAGCTTGCGTTCCGTCGACCCTGGAGGAATCGACATCTTTTCCAGCGATCTCAATTCGTTTCGCGCCGCACTAACGGCAGAAAACCACACACTCAAGAGGGCGCTTACCGATCCACGTTTGGTGAGTGGTATCGGCAACGCGTACTCGGACGAAATCCTGCACGCGGCGCAACTGTCCCCCATCACGCTCACGCACAAGCTGGAGCCGCACGAGTGGGAAAGGCTGTTCGCTGCGACGCGGCACACGCTCCAGCTCTGGCTAGACCGACTGCGCGCCGAAGCGGAGGCCGACTTTCCCGAAAAGGTGACCGCCTTTCGCAAGGATATGGCAGTCCACGGACGCTATGGCGAGCCGTGTCCGAGGTGTGGCGACAAGGTCTTGCGGATTCGTTATGCCGACAGAGAAACGAACTATTGCGCTCGATGCCAGACTAGTGGCAAAGTTCTTGCGGATCGGAGTTTGTCTCGGCTATTGAGATCGGATTGGCCGCGCACCTTAGAAGAGCTGGAAGCTCTAAAGCGCCGCTGAAGACGAAAATGGTGCCGCAAGTCCCGATTTGTCCGCAATCGAGAAGGGGGTGGTTGCGCGAACCATGAACTGTGTTGCGAGCTCGCTGGCCTGTGCAGCTGGGTGGTCAAAATCAAAATCTGACCGACAAGGTGGTTCGGTAGCTAAAAGGAGTTCTGTGAGCGGCACGCGATCAACATGGGCCTTCAGGCAGGTGCTGCCTATAAACGCGAACGCTGTTTTCTCTACGACGCTCGACGAGTTTCGCAACAGGCGTTGCTGTGCACCTTCATCAGCGGTTGACTCTCCCTGCAAATCGCTCTTCTCGATAGTTACCTGGCGGCCAGTTTCGGGCGGTTTTTCCCGCCGCGACTTTGCGGCTACTGGAAAACGAACTGGAGGCCATCGCCAAGGGGGAGCCAGCACGGAAAGCGCAAGGTGTTGCCGGATGTAGTCGTCTGTCAGTGGCACGCCTTTCCGCCTCTTGCCGAAGAAAACGGGCAGGACTGTGGAGGAGGCGATCCAGTTGTTCCTGACAGGCGCGGATGACGTGATTGAGTATCGAGATACTTGCGTGAAGGGCTCCCCCCTCACCAGAAATCGCAATACAAGCTTTTTCGTGTCGCAGAAATCTTGGGAATTTTTGCGCTTAAGTTGCAGGTGTCTTGCCAGACGAATTAGGAATGGTGCCTGTAACATTCTTAACTTCCACGCGGTCTGTTCGCATTTGGTTATCAAACCTGCTTCTAACCCTGCGGCACAGATGTGCGGTTTTACGCGTGTTTACCTTCCCCGCCAGACCCGCTTCGGAGAATTGTGCACTAGTTAGGGATTTTTTACTCCCAAACTACAGGATTCGCCCGTACTCCTCAGGGCAGCGTTCGTAGCTCTCGCCCCATCATGCCCGGAGAAGAATCCATGTGGCGGGTTTTAATACCATTGCTCCAATTCGCCTTTGACTGCTTGCTTGGCTTGGGCGCGTTCGCCCTCATTTCGACCCTAGTGTGCGGGCTGTCGGGCATCGCTACGTTTCGGCACAATCAATGGCTCAGATCATTTCATCGCTACCACGCTCGTGCTATTCAAGAGTTGACGCCGCCGCCTAATCTAATGAGCAGTTCTGGGGGGAGGGCTGTTCGACGAGCGTCCCATGACTCAGCGAGCATGACGCAAAAACCCGTAGTTTATCCCCAGCATCCAAGGTTTCGCCCTGCTAGGACCACCATTGGCGGCAGCTAATGAACACTGTAAGATTCGCTTCTCTCACTAATCATTCTCGGAGCGGTTCTTTGCACCGCAGTGTCGCGCCTTCAGGCAGAAACCCTCGATCGATGTCAGCGCCGAGTCGCTCACGCAGAACATGAACTCACGAGGCAATCGAGAAACACGGACGCCATAGCATACGGGCAAATCACGAGCGTCGTGAGTTGCACAATGCGAGGGAGCGTTGCTGGCGTGAGCGGCATCAGTGGTGGAGTGAACATCAGCGCCGCTGGCACAAGGAACGCGATTGGGACGAGCACGACCATGACTAGATAGATGCTGACGGCTCAGGCACTACGATTCGTGCGCGGCCACACTATTCTTGCTAGCAGCGTCGGCCCGGAGTACGCGATCTACGCGCACTTAGTTACGGCGTGGTGGTAGGCTAAGCCCAACTGGTAACAAGACGGGCAATGGCATTCAAAGGTACGACATATACATTCGCAATCTATCGCATGTACCGTACACAGCCCCTCCTCCCTAACAGATGCGGTGTTGCAGTCGTCCCGTAGGTGCGGCCCGCAAAACGGCAAGCGGCACTATCCAACTTCGAGATGCAGGCAGGGCCTATCGAGTCGCAGGGCCCAATTCTTGCCGTTCCCGATACTCAGCCCGAGAACACATTGTCAATCTTCCGCATGATCCGCTCCGCCCATTGCATGGCGGCCGCCACCAGCGATTCAGTCCTCGGACTAGAACGATTGTCAACAAATCTTCCGTGGTCCCGTGCAAGACCGTGTGACTCGCTAACTTGGCAATATTGCCTTGCCTGCGCCGAGGTGCGAGAATCCGACCATTCCGAAAGGACGAAGCATGACTTCCTCCACGCCGGGAACTCGCGTCACTGGCTTTTAGGCGATACGTTATGGACCGGATGAGTCCGTACCTACTTCGAAGACTGCCATCGGGCTTGCGGCGGCAAAGCCGGTCGCGCTTGGTGGCGATTTCATCCTGACGCACTCCTCAGGTCTTTATGGCAAGCTCATTCGTTTTGGCGAGGCGCTCCGTCATTGGGGAAAGGACAAGGTGTTCGCTCACTGGAGCCATGCGGCGAAGCCGGGCAGACGGCAGCAATGAGGGCAGTTTGGGCTCTTGGCTATAAAAGTGATCCGCTCGACCGCAGTACCAACTACGCCACACCGTGCCGATGGCCCAAAAGGTTGTTTTTACACTTGTGAGATGCCCTCGCCGCCCCAACCCTCCCGGCCAGCAGAATCTCGGCTAACCCGCCATCTCTCGCCAAAATCACGATTGCGCTCTATGGAACACGTAAAAGAACGTAGCCACGCTGAAGCCGGCGAACGCATAGATGAACCACGAGAACAGCATCACCGCAGGAGCCAATCCTCGCAGGACATTGAGGACGTTGACGACGAGCGTCCACACTAGAAGAGCCGTCGCCAGAATCGTTCCGATCAGTGCCAGCAATGCTGCATTCTTGAGTGTCATGGTCGGAGTATGAACGTTGCCAGTGTCGTCTGCAAGCCTGACCGTTTTGACCCACTGATCGAGAGTCCTCCCTCTGTTCTGGATCGCAGAAGGTAACCGCACAGGTGGTGGGGCTGACGTTGGGATTTGCTGCTTCCGCCGAAAACCCGGCACAACGAAACCCAGCGTGATCCGAACTCCTTCGTGACGGGTTAGCAACGCAGACCAGCCGTGGGAAAATAATCCCCGCGCATGAATGCCGCAATCCCTGAACACAGGCGATCCGCCCCGCTGACGTGCCCCCGCATAGCTCGATTCGAGGAGAGCGACAGCGAGCGCAGAGCGTGTTTTGTGCTATCCTGCGTGACACTTTGATGACAGTCACAGGGGAAATCACGGTCTATTCAGTCCATCTTGTCCATTAGGAATCAGCATCTTATGCAATCCATTAAAGGGGGTAGAGTCCGCTGGGGAATTCTGAGCACGGCCAAAATCGCGGTAAAGAAAGCCATACCGGGAATGCAGAAGGGCGAGTGGAGTGAGGTGACCGCGATTGCCTCGCGCGACCGTCGCAAGGCGGAAGACGCGGCGCGCGCACTCGGCATCGCCAGGGCCTATGGATCCTATGAAGACCTTCTGGCCGACCCGCAGATTGAGGCGATTTACAATCCACTTCCGAACCACCTTCACGTCCCCTGGTCGATCAACGCTGCCGAAGCGGGCAAGCATGTCTTATGTGAAAAACCCCTGAGCCTGACGGTTGCAGAAGCCAGGAAGCTTTTGGCGGTGCGGGACCGCATGGGAGTGAAGATCGGAGAGGCCTTCATGGTGCGTACCCATCCGCAGTGGCTGCGCGCACGCGAGCTGATAGTCTCGGGCCGGATTGGCCAATTGCGTTCGGCTTTGGGCTTCTTCAGCTATTTCAACTCTGACCCCGCGAATATCCGCAACATTCCTGAATGCGGCGGCGGTGCATTGATGGACATCGGATGCTACCCCATCGGCACCTCGCGGTTCATGTTCGGCGAAGAGCCTTCGCGGGTGTTGGGGCTGGTCGAGAGAGACCCGCAGATGAAGGTTGACCGGCTGACCTCAGCCATCCTCGATTTTTCCTCAGGGCAATCCACTTTTACCTGCAGCACGCAGCTC
>Ga0209526_10000595_pt1 | contig 23694 bp, 20 predicted proteins | sample JacPinW_OM2H0_M1_FD_188566 | JGI IMG/M metagenome (GOLD analysis project Ga0209526, IMG submission 188566) | Forest soil microbial communities from Algoma, Ontario, Canada - Jack Pine, Ontario site 1_JW_OM2H0_M1 (SPAdes) (version 2) | ecosystem: Environmental > Terrestrial > Soil > Boreal... | reverse complement strand
CGGCCAGCTGCACTTCTCAATGGACGAGGGCGAGGGAAGACCGAGCCGGTGGAACACCCTCCGGGCCATGCGCGTGCTCAGGTGGTACGAGCAGACTCCACGATCGGTCTCCTCCGGATCCGGGTCGGATTCGGCCGCCACCAGGCGAGGTCGGCGAGGTGCTGCTTGATGGCACCAGGATCCGCTGGCCCAGTGTCTTCGAAGAGGTGTTAGCCAACCGAACTCAAGCGGAAAATCAGCGGGAGACGAGTCTCGAACTCGCGACCTCAACGTTGGCAACGTTGCGCTCTACCAACTGAGCTACTCCCGCGTTGCGACGAGCATTATAGCCAGCCCTGATCTCCCGATCGGCCTGATCCAGAACCGGACCGATCTCGCCGTTACCGGTGCGTCGCGCCTCCGTCACCGGGCCGAAGGGAAGGCCGTAAGACTCCGGCGCTATCACTGGCAAGATGGGTCTGAGGGGGACCGCCTTCCGCTTGCTCGTGGCGGGAGGCGTGGGAGTCAGTCTTTTGTTCGCGACCGCCCTGCCGACGGCAGCCGATGACATTTCGGACGCCCAGGCTCGCCTCCAAACGATCAACAAGCTGAAGGGCATCCTCAAGGACAACCTGCAGAAAGCCCAGGCGCAGGAGATTGCCCTGCAGCAGCAACTCCAGGAAACGCGCGACACCATCAACCAGACGATCGACAAGATTGCCGCAGCCGAGCGGAGGATCGCCGAGCTGGAGCGTCAGGTCGCCGCGCTCGATGCCCAGATCGCCCAGGAACAGCTGGAGCTGCGGCGGACCAAAGAGCAGTACGCGAGCTTCGTCCGCAGCGCCTACAAGAGCGATGCCGACCCCCTGGCCCAACTGCTCGCAGCTCCCGACTTCCAGGGCTTCCTCAACCGGGCGGTCGCGATCGAGCACCTGACCTACCTCGCCAACAAGCTCATCGATCACATCCACCAGGTCGACCGCCTGCTGCATAACCAGCAGGACCTGGTGCGAGCGAAGAAGAAAGAAGCCGATGGGCAGCGGGCGGATCTCGTCGTGCAGAAGGCTGCGCTGCTCACGCAACAGGCGCACCAGCTGGACCTCGAGAGCCGGTTGCGTCAGAGCATCGCCCAGGTGAAGTGGGAGCTGGTGGCCATCAACGGCCAGTCCACCGCGCTGGCGCAAAAGATCGCCGACATGGAAATCGCCCGCCAGGACCAGCTGATCGCCGAGGCCGAGCAGGCCGCATGGCAGCAGGCGCAATTCTGGATGCAGCACAACCTGTTTACGCTGCCCAACGCCGGCGCGAATCACTCCACGAAATACCCGCTGATCTGGCCGTTGCAGCAGGGCAGCATCACCCTGGTCTTCGGCCCCTGCAGCCAGGCGTTCGAGCCGCCCGGATTTGGCTATCCACACTTTCACACCGGCGTCGACGTCGCCTACAACCAGGGCACCCCGATCCTCGCCGCCGACGACGGCGTCGTGGTGGCCGCCGCGTCCAGCGTGGTCAGCGGCCAGCTGGTCGGCTATGGCAACTACATCATCGTCGCCCACCGCAACAACTTCTTCTCACTCTATGGCCACCTGCTCGGTTTTCAGGTCAAGGCCGGTGACAGCGTCCACCAAGGCCAACTGATCGGCTACGAGGGATCGACCGGCAACTCAACCGGGCCCCACGTCCACTTCGAATACCGCTATGGCGGGCAGCCGACCAACCCTCTCCCCTACCTGCCGCCCAACGGCCCCAATACTTTCAGCCAGTAAGGGCGAAGACGCGACGCTCGTGGGGCCCCAACCGTCGGTCCAGCCGGCGCTGACGCCGCTCGAGGTCCCCTTGCCATTGCGCATTTGGCACCACGGCCACCGCCAGCAGGCGGAGCGCATCACTCACGATCCGGCGCGCGGCGGTGAGGTCCCGGGCCTGGTGCTCGAGCAGTTTCGCGAGCTCGATCGCCACCGGATAGGGGTACGACTGGGTCCGCCAGCACTCTTCCAGCACGGCCCGGGCCTCCTGCCAGCGCCCCTGGCGACGCAGAAGACGAGCGAGCCGCAGGCCGACCGCGCCCTGCGTAATCGGCAGCGCGTCCCGCATGGGGCGTTGCCGCCAGAGCCGCCGATACTCATGGACCGCTTCGTCGGTAAATCCACGCGCTTCCAGAAAGCGCGCCCGCCCGAAGCGATCCAGCGGGTGGAGGTCGTCGGAACCTCGAAGCACGGCTTCGAAGCGCGGCAGCAACAACGCCATCGATAAGACGTCCTGCCGGTTGTGAATGAAGACCGGATTAAGGCTTTGCGGATCACCGTCTCGCAGCCAGGCGAAGTAACGGCCAGGGATCAACATCCCGGGCAGGTCATCGGCACGATGCAGGTCGAGCACCGCCTGCTCGATGGTCTGCAGGGCGCAGTCGGGCAGGCGGGGCTTGAAGATCCGGCGAGCCAGGGTGAGGAGATCCAGGTGGGGCGGTGAAGCCCACTCCGCCCGCCGCATCACGAGCCGCGTCTGCAAGAGCGGCCAGTCGAAAGTGCGGCCGTTGTAACTGACCAGCACGCCCGCGTCGCGGACACACTGCCCGACTGCCCAGAGGAGCGCATCCTCCTCGTTGAAGTCACGGAGGAAGTACTGGACGAGGGTCAGCCCTGCCGGCTCGTGCCACGCCAGGCCGACGAGGAACGCGACCGTGCCGCTGCCACCGGATAATCCCGTCGTTTCCGTGTCCAGGAAGAGTGGCCGTCGCAGGTCATCCGGCGCGAAGCCGAGGCAGGTGGAAAGGGCTTCGACCTCGCGGTCGCCGTCGTCCGGGAACCATTCGCGACGTACGGCAACCGGCCCGAAGGGTGTCGCTTCTTCGCAGCAGTTGGCCGGCAGCCGCCTGCGCTCAACCTCACGCTGGGCGCGAGGGAGGGGTTGAAGCTCAGGACGTCCCGTCGGGCGCGCCGCGATCGCGGCGATCCTCGCACGCAGCGCGACGAGGTCGGCGGTCACACCGCCGGGGTCGCCAGCGCCGCGAGTTCGAGTAGGCGCAACGCCACCGCCTTGCCCTCATCCCCTACTTCGAGCGCCGGGCCAACGCAGGAGGGGCATCCGCTTTCGCACTCACACCGTGCCACCAGGTCGTGCGCCGCTGCCGTCACCGCGGCCGTCATTTCGAACAACCGGGCACTCATCCCCACCCCGCCCGGGTAGCGCTCATAGACGAAGACCGCCGGCGTACCGGTGTGTGGTGCGCGCGTTTCCGCGTATGCTCCCAGATCCCGCGCGTCGCACATCAAAAAGAGGCAGGCGATCTGGGTGATGACATTGGCCAGCCCCTGCAGCCCGCCCTGCATCGCCGCCCGGGGAAACTGGCTCGCGACCTGCGGAGGTATCTCGAGCCAGAACGCGGTCGTGTGCAGTTGCTGCTCCGGCAGGCTGATCGGGCCCGATCCAATGTTCTCGTGGGTGTGGAAGCGGATCTTCTTGAAGATGGTGGGCAGCGCGGTGACCCGCACCTCACCGTGGTGCACGGTCAGCGGCTCTGCCGGTTGACTCTGAAACGTTTCGAGCACCTTGATGCTCACGGCCAGGTTGGCGTCGGTATAGTAGTCGACCTTCACCGGCCGGACGTAGGCTTTCTTCTCCTCCCAGTCGAGCCGGTCCACGTGGTACTGGAGGCCTTCGTGCAGGTAGATGGCTTCTTCGTGCAGGAAGACCGGGGCGGAGAACTGATCCATCTCGCCGACGACGCTGGCCCCTCGGGTGACGTCGACGATGACGACGTTGTCGGCGTTCGCGCTGCGCAGACTCACCCCTTCGGCCGGAAACGCGTCTGCGCTCCAGTGCCAGGCATCGCCCGCCTGGTGGACGGCGCCGTCCTCTTCCAGGATGCGCAGGAGTTCCGCCACCGGTGCCTGACCGAAGGGTTCCCCGTTTGACAGCGGCAGTTCGAAGGTCGCTGCCTGCAGGTGCGCGCTCAGGATCAGTAGGTTGTCGGGGTCGACCAGTCCCTGCTCGGGATCTCTGCCAAGGAAGTATTCGGGATGGTTGACGAGATACTGATCGAGCGGGCTGCTCGACGCCACATAGACGGCGGCCGCGGCGCCACGGCGCCGGCCGGCACGCCCGATCTGCTGCCAGGCGCTGGCGATGGTCCCGGGGTAGCCGCACAAGACCGCGGCATCAAGGTGTCCGATATCGATCCCCAGCTCGAGGGCATTCGTGCTGACCACCCCACGCACCGATCCGTCGCGCAAGCCATGTTCGATCTCACGCCGCTGCAATGGAAGGTAGCCGCCACGGTAGCCGCGGATCGTGCCAGTCTTGCCGAGTCGATTGGCGAGCGATTGCTGCAGATAGCTGAGCAGGATCTCGACCTGGAGGCGGGTGCGGCCGAAGACGATGGTTTGCACGCCGCTGCGGAGAAACACCTCGGCGATCCGCTGGCTCTCCAGCGTGGACGAGCGCCGGATGCCGAGCTCGCGGTTGACGACCGGCGGGTTGTAGAAGAGCAGCCGCTTGGGCCCGCTGGGTGCGCCGTTGTCGTCGACCAGCGTCATCGCGCGGCCGGTAAGCCGCTCGGCCAGCTCTTTGGGGTTGGCGATCGTCGCCGAGCAACAGATCACGACCGGGTGGCTGTCGTAGAAGGCGCACACTCGCCACAAGCGCCGAAGCACGTTGGCGAGATGGCTCCCGAAGACGCCGCGATAGGCATGCAGCTCGTCGATCACGACGTAGCGGAGGTTGGCGAACAGCTTGACCCAGCGGGTGTGATGCGGCAACACGCCGGTGTGCAGCATGTCCGGGTTGGTCACGACGATGTGGCCCGCCTGCCGGATCGCCTGGCGGGCGCTCACCGGCGTGTCGCCGTCGTAGGTGTAGGTCTTGAGATCGACCTTCATCTCGCCGACAAGGCCGTGGAGCTCGGCCAGCTGGTCCTGCGCCAGCGCCTTGGTCGGAAACAGATACAGCGCCCGAGCCTCCGGGTCGCGGAGCATCGCCTGCAGCACGGGCAGGTTGTAGCAGGCGGTCTTCCCGGACGCCGTCGGCGTCACGACCACGAGGTCCTTGCCGGCCAGGGCGAGGGCGGTTGCCTCCGCCTGGTGGGTGTAGAGCCGGCTGATGCCGCGGGCTGCCAGCGCCTGTCCCAGGCGGGGGTCGAGCGCTTCGGGAAAGCCGGCATATCGAGCCTGCCGAGCCGGCAGGGTGTGATCCAGCGTCAGATGGTGGCGGAACTCATCCTGAACCAGAAGTCGATCCAGTGCCATCTCGACCGACATGCCTGAGCATCTTAGCGAACATATGTTCGCCGCGCAAGACCCCCACCCTACCCTCCCCCGGAGGGGGAGGGAAATTACCCCTCTGCTACCCGGAAGGAAGCGTTCGGGCGGAAGCGTTCAAGAACCAGCCAGGGTCGCCTGGATTGCGGCTCGTCGTCTTTCATTCGTGCAGCTTGAAGTACTTGAAGCCTTCAGCCACGGGAAACTGCTGGCCGGCGGCCATCTCGCTAGCCCGTTGACGGATCGTTTGCTCCAGCTCCGGCCAGTCGCCGACCTGGCTCTTGTGCTCGCGCAACGCCTCGATCTTGAGGTCGATCGTGTCGCTGATGTCGACCCAGGCATCGGGCTCGTTGGATCCCGTCAGGTAGATCTCTTTCACCTGATGCGGTTCCAGCCCCTCATCCAGCAATTCCGGAAAGACCAGGCGGGTGTCGGATCCGGGGATGATCGCATCCAGCGTGGCCTCACCGGCGGCGCGGTGGTCGGGGTGATTGATGTAACGCTGCCCGGTCCAACGTCGGGTTGGGTCGGGTGCCACGACGACGTCCGGCTTGGTACGTCGGATCCAGCGCGTGATCTGGCGGCGCAAGTCGAGCGTCGGCTGCAGCGAGCCGTCATCGTATCCGAGAAAGAAGACGTCCTTCACCCCCAGCTTGAGCGCGGCCGCCCGCTGCTCCGCGTGACGGATCTGGGCGAGGCGCTCGGCGGTCATCGCCGGGTCGCTGCTGCCGCGGTTGCCGTCGGTCAGGATCAGGTAGGTGACCTGGCGGCCCTCTTTCGCCCATCGCGCCACCGTGCCGGCTGCGCCGAACTCAGCATCGTCCGGATGTGCCATGACCACGAGCACGCGGACGAGACCGTTGGCGGACGGCGGCATCAGGCCGGCGTCGGGATCGCCGTCGAGACTTCGTAGTCGACGAAGTCCTTGAAGTGGGCGCCGTCGCCACAGACCGGGCACTTCGGATCGCGCTTCAGCCGCAACGTTCGAAACTCGTCCGTCAGCGCATCGATCATCAGCAGCCGGCCGATCAGCGGCTCCCCGATGCCGAGCAGCAGCTTGACGGCCTCGTTGGCTTCGAACAGCCCGACGATGCCAGGCAGAATGCCGAGGGTACCGGCCTCGTCGCAGCTGGGCGCCAGCTCCGGCGGCGGCGGCTCCGGGAAGACGCAACGGTAGCAGGGGCCCACGAACGGCTTGAAGACGCTGACCTGGCCGTCGAAGCGGAAGATGCTGCCGTGCACGACGGTCTTCTTCAGCAGCACGCTGGCATCGTTCACCAGGTAACGGGTCGCGAAATTGTCGCTGCCGTCGACGATCAGGTCGTAGTCCTTGAAGAGCTCGATGACGTTGTCACGCGTCAGGCGCTGTTGGTAGGGGACGACCTTGACGTCGGGATTCAGGTCTTCCAGCGTCTGCTTGGCCGAGTCGACCTTAGGCTGGCCGATCCGCTTGCTGTTGTGAAGGATCTGGCGCTGCAGGTTGCTCTCGTCGACGACGTCGGAGTCGACGATCCCAATCGTGCCGATGCCGGCCGCCGCCAGGTAGTAAGCCGCGGGCGAGCCCAGGCCTCCGGCGCCGATGATCAGCACCTTGGAGTCGAGCAGCTTGAGCTGCCCCTCCTTCCCCACCTCGGGGATCAGCACGTGGCGGCTGTATCGCTTCTGCTGCGCGGGGGTCAGCTCGCGCGGAACGATGAACTTGAGGCCGGCATCCTTCCACGCCCCGAAGCCGCCCTTGAGCGAGGTGACGTTCTTGTAACCCATCTGCTGGAGCGTCTCCGCCGCGAAGGCGGACCGAGCTCCGCCCGCACAGTAGGCGACCACCGGGGTCTCGTAGTCGGGCACATACTGCTCCACGCGTGACTCGAGATAACCACGGGGAATGTGGATGGCGCCCGGAATGACGCCCTGCTCCACCTCGTCCTGCTCCCGGACATCGATCACGACGGGCTTCTCGGCGCCGTCGCGGGACGCGTCCAGTTGGCGGACGTCGACCTCACGAATCCGAGACTTGACGCCCTTGAGCAGGTCGCGATAACTGGCCATGTCGCTGTTAAGTCTACCCGCGTCCGGCCGAATCTATTCCGGTTAGATCGTGGTGGGGGTGCGGGCCTTTTCCAGCCGGGCGACGATGGCTTCGGTCACCTGGCTGGTCCCTACGGCGCTGGGATCGTTACGGTCGGCCTTCATGTCATAGGTGACGTCGCGCCCTTCCCGGATGGTTTCTGCGATGGCGCCCTCCAGCATGTTGGCGGCATAGGTCTCGCCCAGGTGGTGCAGCATCATCACCCCGGACAGCATCATCGCCATCGGGTTGATTCGGTTCATGCCGGCGTACTTCGGGGCGCTGCCGTGGGTCGCCTCGAAGAGCGCGATCTCGTCTCCGAGGTTGGCGCCCGGCGCCAGCCCGAGACCGCCGACCAGACCGGCCGCCAGGTCGGAAAGGATGTCCCCGTAGAGGTTTGGCATCACGATGACGTCGTATTCTCGCGGGTTCTGGACCAGTTGCATCGACATGTTGTCGACGATCCGGTCATTGAACTGGATGTCCGGGTGCTCCTTGGCGATCTCCTGTGCGACCTGCAGGAAGAGGCCATCGGTGAACTTCATGATGTTGGCCTTGTGCACGGCCGTCACCTTCCGCCGCCCATGGCTGCGGGCGTAATTGAACGCAAAGTTCACGATGCGCGCGCTCGCGGTCACCGAAATTGGCTTGATGCTGAGCCCGGAGTCAGGTCGGATCGGCTTGCCGGTGGCGGCACTGATCTCCTTGATCATCCGCTCGGTTTCCGGCTTCCCCTCCTGGAACTCGATGCCGGCGTAGATGTCCTCGGTGTTCTCGCGGACGATGATCAGGTCGATGTTGTCGTAGCGGGAGCGAACGCCCGGATAGCTCTTGCAAGGCCGGACAAGTGCATAGAGATCGAGCTCCTTGCGGAGCGCGACGTTCACCGATCGGATGCCCTTACCGATCGGCGTCGTCAGCGGTCCTTTGATGGCGACCTTGTTCCTTCGGATGGACTCGAGGACGTGGGCCGGCATCGGCGTGCCCTCCTTCTCCATGACGGCAAGGCCGGCGTTCTGGACATCCCAGTCGAACTCCACACCGGTTGCTTCCAAAACCCGCCGAGTAGCTTCACTGACTTCCGGACCGACCCCATCACCAGGGATCAAGGTCACGCGATGCGGGGCCAAAGCACACCCATGGTACCAGCGGCCCGTTGATATCCTTCTAATGTGGCGCAGGTCGGACTGCCGAGCAGCCCCTTCGAAACCCGGGCGCAGAGTCCGCTGGCGCAGGCCAACTACCAGCTCTGGATCGAGCATGCGCGCGCCGAAAATCGTCGCGAGTTGGAACGGCTGGTCGCCACTTTGCACGAGGACTGCGAGTACGAGGTCGTGCCGCTCGGCCAGCGGTGGCGCGGCAAGGATGAGGTCCGCGAGTTCTACCGTGGGCTGTGGCGCGGGATCCCGAACGTCAAGCTCAGACTCCTGAACCGGATCGACGCGGAGGATTGCATCGTCGAAGAATCCGAGGTCTTCGGCAAGATGGAGGGCCCGCTCTTCGGCGTCGAGCCGAGTGGCCGCGACCTCCGCTATCGAGTCGTCATCTTCTTCCCGGTACGCGACGGGCTCTTCACCGGCGAGCGCGTCTACTTCGACGTGGCGGATTTTGCCCGCCAGGTGCCCGCCGCCCGGGCCCTCCTCGAGGGGCCGCAAGGCTGATGCCCGTATAATCCCGCGGGCACGATGAAGGTAGGCGTCCCGAAGGAGACCCTGGCGGGCGAGCGCCGGGTTGCCCTCGTTCCGGAAGCGGCCCGTGGACTGGTCAAGGCCGGCCTGCAGGTCGCCGTCGAGGCCGGGGCCGGGGTGTCCGCGTTCTTCAGCGATGCCGCCTACATCGACGCCGGCGCCAACGTGACCGACGCGGCGACCGCCCTCGGATGCGACGCGGTCCTCAAAGTGCAGCCACCCACCCCCGCGGAGGTTGGCCGGCTCCGTGAAGGGGCAGTCCTGATCAGCTTCTTGCAGCCGGCTACCAATGCCGACGCGATCGTCGCGCTGGCGAAACGGAAAGTCAGCGCCTTCAGCCTCGACCTGGTCCCGCGCATTAGCCGCGCGCAGAGCATGGATGCGCTTTCTTCACAGGCCGGCATCGCGGGCTACAAGGCGGTCCTGCTCGCCGCCAATCATCTCCCGAAGTTCTTTCCGTTGCTGATGACCGCCGCCGGCACCGTGGCGCCCGCCCGGGTGCTCGTGATGGGAGCGGGCGTGGCCGGCCTGCAGGCGATCGCCACCGCTCGTCGGCTGGGCGCGGTCGTGGAAGCGTATGACGTGCGGCCCGCCGTCAAGGATGAAGTCCACAGCCTGGGCGCCACCTTTCTGGAGCTGCCCCTCGAGGCGCAGGAGGGGGCGGGCGGCTACGCCCGCGAGCAGTCGGAGGATTTCCTTCGGCGGCAGCGCGAGCTGATCGGTGATCGGGTCGCCGCGTCGGACGTGGTGATCACGACCGCCGCGATCCCTGGCCGCAAAGCGCCCATCCTGGTCACGGCGGACATGGTCCGCCGGATGCGCGCCGGCTCGGTGATCGTCGATCTTGCGGCCGAGACTGGCGGCAACTGCGAACTGACCAAGGCTGGCGAGATCATCCAGGTTGGCGGCGTCACCATCGACGGTACGACGAACCTGCCGAGCACCATGCCGGTCCACGCCAGCCAGCTCTACAGCAAGAACGTTTCGACGCTGCTGCAGCTGCTCGTCAAGGATGGTGCGCTCAAGCTGGACTTCACCGACGAAATCGTCAAGGGCGCCTGCGTGACGTATGACGGCGGCATCGTGAACGCCCGTGCCAAAGAATTGGTGGAGGCGGCGAGTCGATGAGCGAGAACCTCCTCAACGAGTTCACCGTCTTTGTGCTCGCCATCTTCATCGGCTTCGAGGTCATCTCGAAGGTGCCGACCATTCTCCATACGCCGCTCATGTCGGGAACGAACGCCATCCACGGGATCATCCTGGTCGGCGCGATCTTGATCGCCGCTACCGCGCGCGACCCATTGCAGATCGCCCTGGGCCTGGTCGCCGTGATCCTCGCCACCATCAACGTGGTGGGTGGGTTCGTTGTGACCGACCGGATGCTGGAGATGTTCAAGGGCCGTCAAAAGCCGACGGAGAAGGAGAAGACGCCCCCTCCCGCGCCCCCGCAGAAAGAGAAGACTTCCGGATGACCGTCGCGGTCGCGCTCGCTTATCTCCTGGCCGCCGTCCTCTTCATCCTTGGCCTGATCCAGTTGAGCTCGCCGAAGAGCGCACGCCGCGGCAACCAGATCGCGGCGGTCGGAATGGTGATCGCGCTGCTGGCGACGATCCCACTCCTGCATTTCACCGCGGCCGGGATCGCCATCACCATTGTTGGCATCCTGATCGGCGTACCGATTGGGGCCGTCGGCGCTCGCCGGGTGAAGATGACCGCCATCCCGCAGATGGTGGCGCTGTTCAACGGCGTCGGCGGCGGGGCCGCCGCGGTCGTCGCCGTTTCCGAACTCCTCTTGCAAGGCTCGCACCCCGTATTCGCCATCGCATTTCCGAGCGTCTTCAGCATCGTGATCGGTTCCGTATCCTTCGCCGGCAGCCTGGTCGCGTTTGCCAAGCTCCAGGCGTTGGTGACGGGTACACCCATCACCTATCCGGGGCAGCAGATCGTTAACGGCGTGCTCGCGCTGGCCATCGTCGCGCTGGCGGTCTACCTGGTCGCGGTCGCTTCGACGCCGGTGATTTTCGTTCCGCTCCTGATCCTCGGCCTTGTTCTTGGCGTCGCCTTCGTCCTGCCAATCGGCGGGGCGGATATGCCCGTCGTGATCTCGATGCTGAATGCTTTCACCGGCCTGGCGGTGGCCGCCAGCGGGTTCGTGCTGGGGAACTTCGCCTTGATCGTGGCCGGCACCCTGGTCGGCGCCTCCGGCACCCTGCTCACCAAGCTGATGAGCGATGCCATGGGTCGCTCGCTGGGCAACGTCCTGTTTGGCGCCTTCGGGGCCGCGACGGCAGGCCCCGCGGGCGTGGCTGGCGCCGAAGGCCGGTCGGTCCGTTCCGGGTCGCCGGAGGATATCGCGACGCTGCTGGCGTATTCACGCAAGGTCATCATCGTCCCCGGCTACGGCCTGGCGGTCGCCCAGGGCCAGCATGCGGTCAAGGAACTCGCCGACGAACTCGAAAAGCGCGGCGTCGAGGTCGAGTACGCGATCCACCCGGTCGCGGGTCGGATGCCGGGCCACATGAATGTGCTCCTGGCGGAAGCCAACGTCCCCTACGACCAGCTCAAGGAGATGGACCAGATCAACGACGAGTTCAAGTCCACCGACGTTGCGTTGGTCGTGGGCGCCAACGACGTCGTGAACCCGGCGGCGCACAACTCACCGGGGAGCCCGATCTACGGGATGCCGATCCTCAATGCCGATCAGGCGAAGAACATCGTCTTCATGAAGCGCAGCATGCGGCCCGGCTTCGCCGGCATCGACAACGAGCTGCTCTACGATCCCAAGACGGTCATGCTGTTCGGCGACGCCAAAGACTCCCTGACGAAGCTGGTCGCCGCCGTCAAGGCTGCCTGACCAACCGGCGCAGTAGAATCCTCCAGCCCATGGATACCGCCGTCGAGACGCGCGCGCTTCGGCGCGTCTATCGATCCCGCAACCAGGAGGTCGTAGCCCTCGACGGCATCGACCTCCTGGTTCGTCGTGGCGAGCGTTTCGGGGTGCTGGGGCCTAACGGGGCGGGCAAAACCACCCTGATCAAGATCCTTGTGACCCTGCTGCTTCCGTCGTCCGGAGAGGCCTTCGTCGATGGCCTGGATGTCGTCCACCAATTTCGCGAATTGCGCCATCGGATTGCGATGGTGTCGGGCGGCGAGAACGTCGGCTTCGGCATGCTCAAGGTCAAAGAGCAGCTCTGGATGTTCTCGCAGTTCTACGGCATGCCCAGCCCGGCGGCCCGCCGCCACATCACGGAGCTGCTCGAGCGGCTGGGGCTGAGCGAGGCCGCCGACCGGCGAGTCTCGGCGCTCTCCAGTGGTATGCGGCAGAAGATGAACCTGATCCGAGGCTTGATCACGAACCCGCGCATCCTCTTCCTCGACGAGCCAACCGTGGCGCTCGACGTCGGCGCCGCCCGGGATGTGCGCGACGAGGTACGCCGCTGGATGGCGGAAGACCCGAGTCGCACCGTCATCCTGACGACCCACTACATGATGGAGGCCGATGAGCTCTGCGACCGGGTGGCGATCGTCAATCGCGGCCGCATCGTGGCCCAGGGAACGCCGGCCGAGCTCAAGCAGCAGGTCCAGCAGGACGCGATCGTGGACCTCCAGCTCACCCCGGGCAGCCGCCTGCTCGATGCGCTGCGGGCGGTCGGGGGCGTGGCCGCTGCGAGCGTCGCCGAGCAGGATGGCATCGACCGATTTAGCCTCCAGCTCTCCAGCGACGCCGCCCTGAGCGGTGTCATGCGGGTGGTTGAGAGCTCCGGCCGGCAGATCCGGGGCGTGCAGAAACGCGAGCCCACGTTGGAGGATGCGTTCGTCAAGCTGGTTGGGCGGGGCATGGCCGAGGAGGAGCAACCATGAGGCATCCATCGGCACTCCGGATCTTCCTCAAGACGATTGCAGCCCGGGCGTACCCGCGCGTCGTGGCCTCCTTTCGCAACCGGACCTGGGTCGTTACCGAGACCTTACTGCCGCTGATTGGGACGATCGCCATGATCTACGTCTACCGCGCATTACACGCGCCTGTGCGCTACCTCGGCTTCGTCGTACTCGGCGGCGTGCTGCTGGCCTTCTGGCAGAACGTGATCTGGGCGATGGCGACGCAATTCTTCTGGGATCGCGGCGCCGGAAACCTCGAGCTCTTCGCCATGGCACCGACCAGCCTGGCGGCGATCTTGCTGGGCATGGCCTTCGGTGGCGCGTATGTGAGCCTGACGCGGTCGGTCGCCGTCCTCCTGGTCGCATCGATCCTGTTTGGCATCAGCTATTCGACCGCGGGCTTGCTGCCCGCCCTGGGCATCTTCGTTCTCACCATTTGCGCCCTCTATTGCCTTGGCATGCTGCTCGCGAGCCTTTTCCTCTTCTATCAACGGGAGGCCTGGCAACTGGCGGACGCGATGCAAGAGCCGATCTACTTTCTCAGCGGTTTCTACTTCCCCGTGCGAAGCCTGGGGGCGGTCGTGGGCGGTGTCGGATCGCTGATCCCGCTGACGCTCGGCCTGGACGCGATCCGCCAGCTCGTCCTGCCGGGCACGACGCAGTTCATTCCCATCCGCTGGGAGGTTCTCGCAATCGTGGTGCAGATCGCGGGGTACGCCCTGCTGTCGCAGGTTAGCCTTCGTTACCTGGAGCGCCGGGCTCGCGAAGATGCCCGGCTCATCCTTCGTTCGACATGAGCGCGGCCATCGCGCAATGGCGCGGCTTCAAAGCGGCGACGCGGCTGGGCTGGGAGATCTCGAGCAATTGGACCCGCCCATTGGTCTTCGTGCTCTACTCCGTGCTTCGACCGCTCTCGGCCGCGTTCATCCTGGTGGTGATGTATCGCGTCATCAGCGGCAACGCGCCGGGCACCGCCGCGTATCTCGCCTTCCTCGTTAGCGGAGTGGCGTTCTGGTCGTTCGTGCAGTATGGATTTGCCGGACTCAGTAACGGCATCGTCGAAGACCGCGGCGAGTACAAGATGCTGAAATACGTGTACACCAGCCCGGTTCATTTTTATGTCTACTTGCTCGGTCGAGGACTGGCGCAACTGGCCAGTGCCGTCGCCTCGGCATTGATCGTGCTGGTCGTAGCCACCATCGTGCTCCGGCTGCCGATCGATCCGCTCCGCGTCAACTATCCGTTGCTGCTGGCTGCATCCTTCCTGGCCCTGCTGGCGGTGATCGGCATGGCGATGGCGTTCGGGCTGCTGCTGCTTCAGGCGGTCGACGCCCACGGCTACGGTGAGCTCGGCTCCGGGGTTCTCTACGTGATCTCGGGGGCCATCTTCCCCATCGGCGTGCTTCCCGGCATCCTGGCGACGATTGCCTCCTTCTCGCCGCTCGTCTACTGGATGGAGTTGATCCGTCGAAGCCTGCTCGGCGCCGCCGCCATCCGGATGTTCCCCGCGCTATCCGATGGGGATGTAATGTTGCGCCTGCTGGTCAGCACGATCGGCACGCTCATCGTGGCGCACCTCGTCTTCACCTGGGCAGATCGACTGGCCCGTCGCAAGGGCCTGATCGACATGGAGTCGAACTGGTAGCGGAGGAGCCCGGCTATACCGTAGTCGCCGAGCACCCGCATCCCGGGTACCCGGGCGTCACCTGGTACGAACTGCGGCGGTCGGTTTAGGAGGCCGGCTTCTCGGGCTTCAGGTCGAGCGCCGCTGAGTTGATGCAAAAGCGCTGACCCGTCGGATCCGGCCCATCGTCGAACACGTGGCCGAGATGGGAGCCGCAGTTGCGGCACAACACCTCCGTTCGCCGCATGAAGAAGCTGTTGTCGGAGCGGAGCTCGACATTCTCGGTATTCGCCGGCTCGTAGAAGCTCGGCCAGCCGGTGCCCGACTCGAACTTCGTCTTCGAACTGAACAGCTCGGCGCCGCAGGCCGCACACGTGTAGGTGCCGTCAGTCTTGGTGTGGACGTATTTCCCAGTGAACGGCCGTTCCGTTCCCTTCGCTCGCAGGACTTCGTACTGCTCCGGGGTCAGCTCGGCGCGCCATTCCGCATCGGTTTTCGAGATCTTGGTGCTCACGTCTCGAGTCTACCCAGATTGGTGCCAGAAGCCAGAATCGAACTGGCGACAGCCGATTTCCGGCGGCCCCGTCTGCGTGTCACATTTCCAGCCTGCGCGGTGCATACTCGTTGAGGAGCATGAGGCGAACCCTGGCTGCCGTCCTGGCGATCGGATTACTATCGGCGTGCGCCGGCGTCAACGCCCCGGCCGCGTCTAAGAGCGACACCCCCCAACAGAGCCTTGCCGCGACCGGCAAGGAGATGGCGAAGCTGAAATCCGTTCGCTTCGACGCGAAAGGCACGGTCAGCCTGACCCTGCCTGCGTCTCTCGTCGACCAGTTGCGGGCGAAGGCCGGCCCACAGGGCAGCTTCCTCAGCAGCAATATGATCGTCGATCTGACCATCAGCGGGGCGGTAAAGACGCCGGACCAGCTGCAAGCCACGATCGAGGCAAAGCTCGGCGGCCTCACAGTCGACACGGAAGTGATCGCGGCCGGCGGCCGGCTCTATGCCAAGGACCCGATGACGGGCAAGTGGAACGCCCTTGGGCAATCCGACAAGGCAAACTCGACGAAATCGAAGGCCGGGCTGTCGTATCAGGCCCTGATCGATACCGCCAAATCGCTGACCGAAATCAGCGATCAACCGTCGACGATCAACGGCGTCGCCGTCGATCATTACCGGATCGTTCCCGACCTCGTCAAACTCCTGGCGCAGGTCACTTCCGGAGGCTCGTCAAAGGACCCGCAAGTGACGGCGGCGCTCCAGAGTCTCTTGCAGAACGCGCAGCTTACCGCCGATGTCTGGACAGGCGCCTCCGATCACTTGATTCGCCGGGTCAGCTATGACGCCGACGTGACTGCCGATCTGCATGCGCTCGCCGCCGCCTTCGCCAACGGGACGGGCTCAAATGGCCAATCCCTGCAAATCCCAGCCGGCTCAATGGCGCATCTGACCGCCCACGCCGTGATCAACCTCCACGACTTCAACGGCGCGGTAACCATCACAGCCCCAACCGTCTCCTCCTAACCTGGCCGCCGCTGGAGCAAGAGTGCCGAGGGCCGGAATCGAACCGGCGACACCATGATTTTCAGTCATGTGCTCTACCAACTGAGCTACCTCGGCACGAGGAGGTATTCTAGCCGCCCATCTCATCGGGTTACAATCGCCGCAAGGAAGGGCCGGTCAAGTATGAAGTGCCTGTCTCACGACCCCTGCGCGAAGCTGAGCTCGAGATGATGGCCTCCGGCAGCGACGCGGGCTCCCATCAGGAATTGACCACGGAACTGGCCGCGCTCGATCGCCAGCTGCGCGACCTTTCGGAGCAGTGGGAGACCGTCGAGCGAACCATCACGGAAAAGACCCGCTTACGCCGGGAGCTGATCGCCCGGCAGGACGAGACCAACCAGGATCATGCCGAGGAGATCAACCGGCTGCAGTCCGACGTCTACGCGCTGCGCGACCGGCTCGACCAGCTGCGCGACTCACACCTCGACTTCAGCGCGCTTTACCGGATCCTTCAGCAAGCCAAGACTTAGCTCGGTCTAGGCGGATGCTTCCTCTTTGGCCGCCTCGGTCTTCGCGCGCCGGTCGATCTCAGTGACGACCGCCGGATCGGCCAGGGTTGTCGTGTCGCCGAGTGGACGGTTCTCCGCGACGTCACGCAAGAGCCGCCGCATGATCTTGCCGGACCGCGTCTTGGGTAGGTCCGGCGTGAAGACAATGTTGGCCGGCGCCGCGATCTTCCCGATCTTTTCGCCTACGAAGGCCCGAAGCTCGCGCAACATCTCTGGAGACCCTTCGGCACCACCCTTGAGCGTGACGAAGGCCACGATGGCCTGGCCGGTTTGTTTGTCGCTGCGGCCGCATACCGCGGCTTCAGCGACTTTGGGATGGGCGACCAGCGCACTCTCGACCTCAATCGTTGAGATCCGGTGCGCGCTAACGTTCATCACGTCATCCACCCGACCGAGCAGCCAGAAGTCGCCATCCTCATCGATCCGCGCACCGTCACCGGCGAAGTAGACGCCCTTGAACTTGCTCCAGTACGTCTGCACGTACCGCTCGTGGTCGCGAAAGATCCCCCGCAGCATGGCCGGCCAGGGCCGCTTCAGCACCAGGTAGCCGCCGCCTCCCGGGCCCACCTCTTGGCCGGCATCGTTGTACACCGCCGCCTGGACCGTCGGGAACGGCTTGGTCGCCGAGCCCGGCTTCAAGGTCGTTACCCCCGGGAGCGGCGTGAGCAGGATCATGCCGGTCTCGGTCTGCCACCAGGTGTCGACGACCGGCGTCCGGCCGCCGCCAATGTGGTCTCGGTACCAAACCCAGGCTTCCGGGTTGATCGGCTCGCCCACCGAACCCAGCAGGCGGAGCGAGCTGAGGTCGTGCTTCTTCGCGTATTCCGGTCCCCATTTCATGTGAGTGCGGATCGCGGTCGGCGCCGTGTAGAGGACGTCCACCTTGTAGCGCTCGACGATCGACCACCAGCGATCCTTGTCAGGGAAATCGGGCACCCCTTCGTAGATCACCCCGGTGGTTGCGTTGCAGAGGGGGCCATAGACGATGTAGCTGTGCCCCGTCACCCACCCGATGTCGGCAGCGCACCAGTACACCGAGTTGGGCTTGATGTCGAAGATGTAGTAGTGGGTGGTCGCGGTGCCCACCAGGTATCCCGCCGTGGTGTGGACGATCCCTTTGGGTTTCGCCGTCGTCCCACTCGTATAGAGCAGATAGAGGAGGTCTTCGGCGTCCATCTCCTCGCAGGGGCAGGTCTTGGGATCGGCGCTGGCGTCCTTGACGAGATCGTGCCACCAGATGTCGCGGCCGTCCTTCATCGGAGTGTCGGTCGGCGTCCGGCGAAGCACCACCGCCTTCTTCACCTTGGGCGTCTGCTCGAGCGCAGCGTCGGCATTCTTCTTCAGCGGGACCGGGTTGCCTTTGCGCAGCCCCTCGTTTTGGGTGATCAGCAGCTCGCATTCCATGTCGTTGAGCCGCCCCGCGAGCGAATCGGCGCTGAAGCCGCCGAAGACGACCGTGTGGGGCGCGCCGAGCCGGGTGCAGGCGAGCATGGCCACCGGCAGCTCCGGCACCATGCCCATGTAGATACCGACCGGCGTTCCCTTCTTGACCCCGAGTTTCTTCAGCCCGTTGGCGAAGCGGACCACCTCGGCTTGCAGGTCCTTGAAGGTGATGGTGCGCTTCTGATCGACCGGCTCCCCTTCCCAGTAGTAGGCGACCTTGTCGCCCCGGCCGGCCTCCACATGGCGGTCGACGCAGTTGTAGCAGACGTTCAGCTTGCCTCCGAGGAACCACTTCGCATAGGGCAGTTTCCACTCGAGCACCTGATCGAAGGGCTTGAACCACGAAATGCGCTCCTGCGCCTCCTCCCTCCAGAAGTCCTCGACCGGCTTGTCATAGATGTCGGCCTTGGCATTCGCGTTCTTCGCAAACTCGGGGGGTGGAGGATAGCGGCGCTCCTCCAACTGCATCGACTCGATGGCATGCGTGCCGGATTGGATTGTCATTGCCTACTCCCACCATCCCCTGCCGCGAACTCGATCGAATTTCATCCTAGCGCAGCCACGTCCCGGCAAGGAACGGGAGGCTGAGGCGGCGGGCGACCCCTGAGCGACCCCTCCTCCGACGTCCTCGGCCGAATCCCGGCTACGATTCCCTCTCCCGAGCCCTGAGGGGCGGCCCGCCTGGAGCCGACGATACCCCATCCGGAGCGGGCTGATCAAGGCGCCGGGTTCAGTTCATTGACAGGGCACCCTTGTGGGCGCTATATGAGCTAGGGACCAACTCGGCCCAAATTCGATCAAGGGAGGACGTATGGAAACGCGGAATCGGACGGCGGGTCGAGGCATTCGGGGAGATCCGGATGGCCGGAGCGGCACCGAGGCGGCGTCGGCGTCTAAATGGGAGGCGCTGGCGGCCTCGACGGAGTTCCGGCGGCTGATTACGGCGAAGCGTAACTTCATCATTCCGGCGGTGGTGTTCTTCCTCGTGTACTACTTCGCGCTTCCTCTGGGTAACGGGCTGGCGCCCAGCCTGATGAATACCAAGATCATCGGCAACATCAACCTGGCGTACCTGTTCGCCCTCTCGGAATTTGTGATGGCCTGGATCCTGGCCGCCGTCTACATCCGGCGGGCGAACCGGGTCTTCGATCCACTCGCGGAGGCCGTCCGCCGCCTGGCCGCGCGCATGGGGCTGGGGTCATGACCACCACCCTTTGGATTACCGCCATCGTCGTGGCCATCACCCTCGGGATCACGATCTGGGCCGCTCGGCAGACGCGCACGACGGTCCAGTTCTACGCGGCCGGCCGCAAGATCAAAGGCTGGCAAAATGGGCTCGCGATCGCCGGCGACTACATGAGTGCCGCCTCCTTCCTGGGGATCGCGGGACTGATCGCGTTCAACGGCTATGACGGCTTCATGTACTCCGTTGGCTGGCTGGTCGCTTACCTGACCGTCCTGTTGCTGATCGCGGAGCCGATCCGCAACACGGGCAAGTACACCATGGCCGACGTGCTCTCCTATCGCATGTCAGCCGGGCCGACACGCTCCGCGGCCGCCATCTCGACGCTGGCAGTGAGCGGCTTCTACATGATCGCCCAGATGGTCGGCGCCGGCGTCGTGCTTCACCTGCTCGTGCCGGGGTTCTCCTTTCAGCTGGCGGTGGTCATCGTCGGCGTGCTGATGATTGGCTACGTCGTGCTCGGTGGCATGATCGCGACCACCTGGGTCCAGATCGTCAAGGCGACGCTGCTGATGGCCGGCGCGGTCCTGTTGAGCATCATGGTGCTCAGCCATTTCGGCTTCAACCCTGTGCGGTTCTTCGATGCGATCGCCAAGGTCGTTGACACGAAATCCAAGCTCAACTTCACGCAACCGGGCATCCTGTACCCGCACGGGAAGCACGTCTTCCTCGGCCCCCTGACGCTCGACAAGTCAACGATCGAAAACGTCTCCCTGGGCATGGCGCTGATCTTCGGGACGGCGGGCCTGCCGCACATCCTGATGCGCTTCTACACGGTTCCTACCGCCCGCGCGGCGCGGAATTCGGTTGGTTGGGCAATGGGCCTGATCGGCGCCTTTTACGTGATGACGACGTTCCTGGGATTTGGCGCCGCCGTGCTCGTCGGTAAGGCGAAGATCGGGAACACGAACCTCGCCGCGCCCAAGCTCGCGGAGTTTCTCGGCGGCGGGCCGAACTCCTTTGGCGGTGAGCTGCTGCTCGGGTTCATCTCAGCTGTCGCCTTTGCCACCATCCTGGCGGTCGTCGCCGGGCTTACTCTGGCGGCGTCCAGCGCCTTTGCGCATGACTTCTGGATGAACGTCATTCGTGGCGGCAAGGAGAGCGAGTCGGAACAGGTGACCGTGGCGCGCATCGCCGCGGTCGGGGTGGGCGTCATCGCCGTGCTCGTCGCGATCAACCTGCCGACGGCCAATGCGGCCCAACTGGTCGCCGCAGCCTTTGCCGTGGCCTCCAGTGGCAACCTGCCGGTTATCCTCTTCACGCTCTTCTGGAAGCGGTTCAACACCGTGGGCGCCGTCTGCGGTCTGATTGGCGGGACGGCCGTGTCGATCCTCCTGATCGTGCTCGGACCCGGCCTCAACACGGTGCCGGCAGCGCACCCCGCGTTCGCCCTCTCAAACCCGGGCATCGTCAGCATCCCGCTTGGGTTCATCTTCGCGATCGTCGGTACGTACATCGGCGAAGCGCTCGGCGGTGACCAGCGCGCGAAAGCGATGTACCCCGAGATCGCGGTGCGTTCGCAGACGGGCGTTGGAGCGGAGCCAAGCTCAGTCGTAGAGGAGCGGATCCCCGCAGCCGTCTAGGACTCGATTTCGCGATAGGGGCGGGCTTCAATCCCGCCCCTATCAGTTTTTGGGGCAGGTTTGGGCGGTGAGAGGCTCGAACTCCCGACATTCTGCGTGTAAGGCAGACGCTCTACCAACTGAGCTAACCGCCCGAGGCGCCTAATTATGCAACGTGAGCGGCGGGCGTCCCTAGCAGCGAGAAGCGTTCGGAGAAGCGGGCGATGACCGCATCTTCCACCGCCGCCATTGACGGAGCGCTACCAAGCTCAAGCGCCATCGAGGTCACACCCTTGTCCGGGATTCCGCAAGCCAGGATGTGCGTGAAGAGGCTGAGATCGGTCGACACGTTGAGGGCGAAGCCGTGGGTCGTCACACCCTGCGAGACCTTGACGCCGATGGCCACGATCTTGCGGTCACCAATCCAGACGCCGGTATACCCCTCGAGCCGGCCGGCCACGATCCCGAAGTCGGCCAGCACGTCGATCAGGCACGCCTCGAGGCCTCGGAGATACCAGCCGACGTCAGGTTGCGGGCCCAGATCGACAATGGGATAACCAACGAGCTGCCCCGGGCCGTGATAGGTGACGTCGCCGCCGCGGTCGACGTCCAGGCACGTGATGCCCCGCGCCGCCAGCTCGTCTTCCGTGAGGTACACGTGGTCGCGGGTTCCACTGCGGCCGATGGTGTAGGTGTGGGGATGCTCGAGCAGGATCAACGTGTCGGGGATCAGTCCCTGGCGGCGGTCCTCAGCCGTCCGCCTCTGGAGCGCCCAAGCCTCCTTATAGGGAACCAGCCCGAGCCGGCGAACGTCCACGGTCAGCCCGCGGCGGCCCGGTCTGGGACCTGGCTGGCCGCATGGTAGGAGCTCCGGACCAGCGGACCGGACTCCACGTGCCGGAAGCCGAGCTTGAGCGCCTCGACCTTCAACATGGCGAATTCGTCGGGGGTGACGTAGCGCGCGATCGGCAGATGGTTGGGGCTCGGCCGCAGGTACTGTCCCACCGTGAGGATCTCGACGTCGTGCGCCCGCAGGTCGCGGAAGACCTGGATCACCTCATCGATCTCCTCACCCAGGCCGAGCATGATTCCCGACTTGGTGTAGACGGTCGCGTCCATCCGCTTGGCCCGCTTAAGCAGTTCGAGCGAGCGCGGATACCGGCCCTTGGGCCGCACCTGTGGATAGAGGCTGGGCACCGTTTCGATGTTGTGGTTGAGGATCTCGGGCCGCGCGCGCATGACGGTGGCGAGCGCCGCCTCGTCGCCCATGAAGTCCGGGATGAGGACCTCGATGTTGCACTTCGGGATCCGATTGCGGATCTGCCGGATGGTCCCGGCAAAGATGGTCGCCCCGCCGTCCTCGAGCTCGTCCCGGTTGACCGAGGTGATGACGGCGTGGTGCAGGCCCATCCGCTCGACGGCCTCGGCGACGCGAATCGGCTCGCCAAGATCGAGGGTGCCCGGCCGCCCGGTTTTGACGGCGCAGAACCCGCAGGCCCGGGTGCAGGTATCGCCCAGGATCATGAAGGTCGCCGTGCGCGCCTGCCAGCACTCGCCGATGTTGGGGCAGTGCGCCTCTTCGCACACGGTGTGGAGCTCGAGACCGCGCATGATGCCCTTCAACTCGGCGTAGTTGTCACCGCCGGGAAGGCGCACGCGTAGCCACTCCGGCCGCCGGGTGTCGATCGGCACCACGGCGTTGCGCTTGGAGCGGCCGTAGAACTTGATCGGAGCGATGTCAGCCATGTTCTAAGTATCCCAGAGATTCATGAAATCCGGCCCCCACCCTAACTCTCCCCCGCATGCGGGGGAGGGAGATTTTCAATAAAGCGGAACCTGCTCCGAGAAGCCCTCCAGCCAGCGGCGGACGCCCTGCAGGAAGCGGGCGGCCGAGACCCCGTCCAGCACCCGGTGGTCGAAGCTCAAGCAGAGATTCATCATCGACCGGATCGCGATCGCGTCCCCTTCCACGACCACCGGCCGCTTGACGATCGCGTCCATGGCGAGGATGCCGGCCTGGGGCGGCGCGATGATCGAATAGGACAGGATGGTCCCGAAGGTTCCGGGGTTGTTGACCGTGAAGGTCGCCCCTTGCACGTCAGGGATCCCGAGCTTTGAAGCTCGCGCCCGCTTTGCCAGGTCGTCAATCGCCTTCGCCAACCCCGCGATCGACATCCGGTCCGCCTGGTGGATGACGGGCACGATCAGCCCGTCCTCGACGGACACCGCGACGCCGATGTTGATGTCCTTGTGCAGCACCACACCCTGCTCGCCCCAGCTCGCGTTCAGCACCGGCACCGCCTTCAGCCCCTCGACCACCGCCTTGACGATGATCGGCACGAAGGTCAGGTCGATCCCCTCTCGCTGCTTGAAGCTGTCCTTGGCCTTCTGCCGGAAGCGGACGACGCTTGTCATGTCGACCTCGGCCACCGTCCAGGCGTGCGGGATCGTCTGCTTGCTCTTCAGCATGTTGCTGGCGATGGCGCGCCGCATCGGGCTGAGCGGGACCATCGTGTCGGCCGTCGGCGCACCGGTGGTGGCGGCTGCGGGAGCCGCCGTTTGGCGCTGTTCGCCGTTGGCGGCCGCCGGCTGCGCCCGCTTGGCGACGTAATCCTCGATGTCCTTCTTGCTGATGCGCCCGGCGATGCCAGAGCCGGAAATGCTGGAAAGCTCGGCGTCGCTGATCCGGTGCTCTTCGATCAGGGCGCGGACCGCGGGCGAGAGGCGGGTGCGGCCCTCGCTTGCCCCCACACCACCCTGGCTCTCCACCGCAAGGGGGGAGGGAACTGCTTGCGGTCCCGCTGCTTCTGGTGCGTTGAACGCGGCCTGCACTTCCGCTCCCCCCTCGGGGGAGGGCAGGCTGGGGGCTGGCTTCGCGCCGACG
>Ga0209526_10000594_pt1 | contig 23700 bp, 21 predicted proteins | sample JacPinW_OM2H0_M1_FD_188566 | JGI IMG/M metagenome (GOLD analysis project Ga0209526, IMG submission 188566) | Forest soil microbial communities from Algoma, Ontario, Canada - Jack Pine, Ontario site 1_JW_OM2H0_M1 (SPAdes) (version 2) | ecosystem: Environmental > Terrestrial > Soil > Boreal... | reverse complement strand
TTCGATGGGTGGCGTCATCGGCGGCGTGATCGGTGGCGCGGGCGGAGGCCCTGCCCCTCCGAAGCCGGCGGCCTCGCGTATCAGACAAGGCGGCAGCGTCCAGGCGGCGTTGCTGGTCAACAAAGTTCAGCCCGTGTATCCGCCGCTTGCCCGCCAGACGCGCATCGCCGGCACGGTCCGTTTGCACGCCATCATTTCCAAGAGCGGCTCGGTGGAATCTCTGGAAGTGCTCTCGGGGCATCCGCTGCTGGTTCGTGCCGCGATGGATGCCGTGCAGCAGTGGAAGTACAAGCCCACGCTGCTGAACGGCGAGCCGGTCGAGGTCGATACCACCATCGACGTGATTTTCTCTCTGAACCAGTAATACGGTTCGCGGTGCCGGTCGTGGGGCTGGCGCAGCGTCCCGAGTACCAGACTTAGCGAACAATCGAGGTGGTCCCGGCCCGGCCGGAGTCACCAGAACTTTAAGGAGCAAACGAATGGTAGCCACTTTGTACGTGTATGCAGTCCTCTTCTTGCAGTCCCAGGCCACATCGTGGGACCTGCGGAGCATGTGGGCCTCGATGAGCGCACTTCCGAGGACCGTCGTCGGAATTCTGTTCGTTCTTTCCATCTATTCCTTCGGCGTCATGATTGACCGCGCGTTGATGTACAGCGCAGCACGCAAGCAGTCTCGCGTGTTCGTGCAACAGGTTGCCGGTGCCCTCAAGGACGGTAAGCTCGACGAAGCGATTGCCATCGCCGAGCGGAACAAGAAGAGCCACATCGCCAAGGTGGTGGCCACCGGCCTTTCCGAGTTCCAGTCTGCTTCGCAGCAGGTATCCGATGCCGACGTCATCGAAGCGGCCAAGCGCGGCTTGGAGCGCTCGGTGGCCATCGTGCACGCCGAAATGAAGCGCGGCCTCTCCGCGCTGGCCACGATTGGCTCGACGGCTCCGTTCGTCGGACTGTTCGGCACGGTGGTCGGAATCTTGAACGCGTTCAAGGGCATCGAGCAGAGCAAGGCGACCGGGCTGTCGGCCGTGGCCGGCGGTATCGCGGAAGCGCTGGTCACCACCGCGCTCGGCCTTCTCGTCGCCGTACCCGCGGTGTGGGCTTACAACTACTTCACCAACAAAGTGGAGGCTTTCGACGTGGAAATGGACAACTCCTCCATGGAGCTGATCAACTACTTCATCCTGCGTCGCGGCGCAAAGAAGTAAGGTAGCCATATGGGGTACAAGCCAAAAGTTGGAAGCCAGATGTCATCGCCGAACGTCATTCCCATGGCCGACATCATGCTCGTGCTGCTGATCATCTTCATGGTCGTCACCCCCATGTTGCAGAAGAACATGCCGGTGGATATGGCCAGGACCAACACAGCGCACGAGATGCAGGATGCGGATAAGGACGATGCCATCGTCGTGGCGATCACCCGCGACGGCAACATCTTCTTGGGGCATGCGGCGATGAGAAAAGAAGACCTCACCGGACAGATCAAGGATCGCATCTCCAATCGCCTCGACAAAACCGTGTACGTCAAAAGCGACGCTCGGGCGAAGTACGGCGATGTCGTCGCAGTGGTAGATGAAATCAGATCCGCCGGGGTGGATCAACTCGGTCTGCTCACCGAGAAGAACGAGGGTCGCCCAAAACCGCCGCCGCCTCCTCCCGCCGATTAGGTCTGGTGGCGAGGCGTTGGTTCGTTGCTGGAAGAAAATTGAGTACCGTTCGTTTGCTGGCGGTTGTTCAGGATTCCGAGGCCGCGCCGATTCCCACACGGCGCGGCCCGATGGCTGCAAGGCTCGCTAGGGGCAGGCCGACAGGAGATGCGCAATGGCGATGACTGTAGGAGAAAACACGGGCGGCGCGATGGCGGAAATGAACGTCGTTCCGCTGATCGACATTTTACTGGTGCTTCTGATTATTTTCATGGTGATCACCCCGCTGGTTCCGAAGGGCATGGATACGCTGGTGCCGCAGCCCAACCCGAACCAGCAGCAAAACCAGGACTTGGAAAATAAAACCGTGGTTGTGCAGGTGCTCACCAATGGCAAACTCAAGATCAACAACGAAGACGCGACCTGGGACAGCCTGGGCGCGCGCATTGAACAGATCTTCAAAGACCGCGCGGAGAAAATAGCTTTCGTCAAAGGCGATAACGATGTACTGTTTGCCGAAGTCGCTCGCGCCATAGACATCATGCGCGGTGCCGGCATCGACCGGGTGGGTTTGATTACCGCCAAGCTCGAGGCCGGTCAGTAAGGTTTTTCGCCGGATGTGAGCGTCCTCCTCGCGGGGCATCTGAACAGCGAGGTGGCTCATGGGAATGGCAGTTGGCGGTTCGCAGCGCGGCACCATTGTCGAATTAAACGTGGTTCCGTTGATTGATATTCTGCTGGTGCTCCTGGTCATTTTCATGATCATTCCGCACTGGCAGACGGGTCTGAAGGCGGAAATACCGCAAAAAGCGGGGGCGCCTCCGTCGACGCCGGAACCTGAAGCAGTGGTGGTCGAGGTCCTGGGCGATGGATCATTAAGAATCAATCAGCAAACGGTGGAGTGGGAGGCTTGCCGCGACCGGCTTCAAGAACTCTTCCAGGTGCGCGCGAATCGCACGGCGTTCATTCGCGGCGACGCCGCGGTCGAGTTTCAGGTGATTGCCGGCGTGATTGACGTCATGAACGCTGCCGGCATCTCGTCTGTGGGTTTGCTGACGCCGCAACTGGAAAGCGGCCAAGGAAACGCTAGGTAGTGCCCCTCGCAGGGCGGACTTGAATTCTAGGCAGGGATGGATGCTTCGATGACTTATCGATCGGTTCCAATCGCTCGTCGGGCTGCGGCTCTGGCAGCGCTGTTGATCCTGGTGGCCGCGGCTTCGGGTTGCAACAAACTCAAGGCCCGCGACCTCCTGAACAAAGGCGTGGCGGCTTTCAAGAATGGCCAATCCGATTTGGCCATTGAAGACTTCAAGCAAGCCAAAGAGGCCGATCCCGACCTGATGAATGCGCGCCTGTACCTCGCCACGGCATACGCCAGCCTGTACATTCCTGGCGCTCCGTCAGCGGAAAACCTGGCCCGCGGCAACCAGGCCATCGCTGAATTCAAGGAAGTGCTCGAAAAAGATCCCAACAATATTTCGGCGCTCGACAACCTGGGCTCGATTTATTTCCTCATGGGCGGGCAGCCTTTCGATCCCAAGAAGTTTGAAGAGTCGAAGAAATATCATCAGCGCCACATTCAGCTGAAGCCCGAAGATCCAGAGCCTTACTACTGGATCGGAGTCATAGACTGGACGCTGGCGTTCCGCGGCAACGCCGAAATGCGCATGGACTACAACAAGAATAATATCAAGAAGCAGGTGCGCGACGACGAGCCCCTGCCCCAGGCGATACGCGCGCAATACGTTGAAAAGTATGGTGCACTCGTCGACGAGGGGATCAGCGACTTGCAGAAAGCCATTTCCGTCAAACCCGACTACGATGACGCGATGGCCTATCTCAATTTGTTGTACCGCCGCAAAGCCGACATGGCCGCGAGCCAAGAGGAACGCGCCAGCCTGATCAAGCAGGCGGACGAACTCGTGGACAAAGTGAAAGAAATCAAGCAGAGGCGCGCAGAGCAGCCGCAGCAGCCGTCGTAAGCGGCTTTAGACCTCCGGCAGCACCAAAGCCAACTGGCTTCACGCGCCGGGCCACCCTCGGCGACGCGCCCTTCCGGCGTATACTAGGATATGCCGTCTGCTGGCAACGTACCGCTGAACTTCCATCGAGACCGCACCGAGCGTCAGCTCGATGCACGCCTCGAGGAACTCCTTGCCAAGCTTCGCAAGAATCGCCCCTCGGAAGATCCCTGGCTCGTCCGCCGCGCCTACGAAATCGCCGCGGAACGTCACCGCGACCAGATTCGCAGCTCCGGTGACCCCTACCTCACGCATCTGCTGGAAGTCGCGCACATCCTGGCAGACATGCGTCTGGATGCCACCACGCTCACGGCGGCGCTGCTGCACGACGTCATTGAAGACACGGAATTCCCCATCTCGCGGATCCACGAACGCTTCGGGGCCGAAGTCGCTCACCTCGTCGAAGGCGTGACCAAGATCGGCCGCCTCAACATGATGGCTCCCGAGGCCCGGCAAGCCGAGAACGTTCGCAAAATGCTTCTGGCCATGGTCAACGACGTACGCGTCGTTCTCGTCAAGCTGGCCGACCGCTTGCACAACATGCGCACCCTGGAATACCTCGAGCCCTTGAAACAGCAGCGCATCTCGCGCGAGACCCTGGACATCTACGCGCCTATCGCCCACCGGCTGGGCATGGGCATTATCCGCAACGAACTCGAGGACCTCGCGTTCCGCTATCTCGAGCCCGAATCTTTTCTCGCTTTGCAGAAAGAGGTCACCGAAAAGGCCCCCATCCACCAAAGGTTTCTCGAAGAGGTGCAGGCCACCATCCGCTCGAAACTGGTGGAGAGCGGAATTCCTGCCGAGCTCGAAGCGCGCGTGAAAGGTCTGTATTCACTCCGCCGCAAGATTGTGCGGCAAGAGCGCACCCTCGAACAGGTTTACGATCTGCTGGCGGTGCGCGTCATCACCGATACGGAGCGCAATTGTTACGCGGCACTCGGCGTAATGCACCATATCTGGCGTCCCGTGCCCGGCCGTTTCAAAGACTACATCGCCATGACGCGGCCCAATCTCTATCAGTCTCTGCACACCACGGTGATTCATGGTGGTCAGCCGTTTGAGGTCCAGATCCGCACGCAAGAAATGCACCATACCGCCGAGGAAGGTGTCGCCGCACACTGGAAATATAAAGATGACAAGCCGGCCTCGGAAGACGACCAGCGCATCACCTGGATGCGGCAACTCATCGAGTGGTCGCAAGAACTGGAAGAACCCGGCGAGTTTCTTTCGACCTTGAAGGTCGATCTGGCCCCGGTGGAGGTTTATGCATTTACACCGAAGGGCCGGGTGCTGGAGCTGCCGCGCCGCGCCACCCCGGTCGATTTTGCCTATCTCGTGCACACCGAAGTGGGGCACCAGTGCGTCGGCGCAAAAGTGAACGGACAGATGGTTTCGCTGCGCCACGAAATCGTGAGCGGTGACGTGGTCGAAATTCTCACGCAAAAAGGCCACCGGCCGAGCCGCGACTGGCTGAGCTTTGTCAAGTCTTCCCATGCGCGAAGCAAGATCCGGCATTGGATCAACGTGCAGGAGCGCGAAGAGGCCACCGCCATGGGCCACCGCCTGCTCGAGAAGGAAGCCCGCCAGTTTGGCCGCAGCCTCAAGAAAATTCCTGAGGTGGATCTGCTCAAGTTGGCCTCCGATTACGGCTTGTCCAAGCTGGACGATCTTTACGCCGCGGTCGGCTTCGGAAAATATTCGGCGCGGCAGGTCTTGACTCGAGTGCTCGGCGAGCCCGCCAAAATCGCCGAGCGGGAAGCGGAAGACTCCAAGCCCACGCTGGTCAAGACCGTCAAGCGCATGCTGGGCTTCGGCGAAGCGCCTCTTATCGTTAAAGGTCACGACGATCTGCTGGTGTATCGCGCCAAATGCTGCAATCCGATCCCCGGGGACGATATCATCGGCTACATTACGCGGGGCCGCGGCGTCGCGGTCCACACCCGTGCTTGTCCCAATGTCCAGAACCTGCTCTATCAGACAGAACGGCGCATCGCCGTCGAATGGGGGGGCGCCGCCGCAGCAACCTTCCCGGTGCAGCTTCTCATCCGTGCCAAGGATCGTGCCGGACTTTTGGCCGACATCACCGCCGTGATCAGCGGCGCGGGTTCGAACATCCGCTCGCTCGAGAGTCGCCCAGACCCGCTGAACGCCCGCAACGCTCGCATCGACGCCGACCTGGAGATCGTGGATCGTGGCCAGCTCGAGACGATCCTCGCCAACATCCGCAAAGCATCCGGAGTCTACGGCGTCGAACGCGTGTATCAAGTTTGAGAGACCCGTGCGGTGCGCCGCGGCCCCGTTGGCCTGAATCTGAATCCTGAGTTCGGACTCCCGGATTCGGGATTTCCGGTCCGCCGGCCTCGGCCTGTCCCTACCTGTCCTTGCGCCGGGTATCACCCACAGCACACTCCCGGGCAGGGCCCATGGCTACCGATACAATGAAGATATGAGATCTCGCGTCCTGTTTCTCGGTTTTTCTCTCCTGTTGGCCTGCGGCTGCCAGAAGCATCCCCTCACCGATTACCGCCCGCTCGATCAGGCGGGAATGTGGTCCGGCAGCATTGAGCAACTCAAGACGCTCAACACCTCGGACGGGGAGATCGCGCAGATGGTGAAACTGAAACAGGGTGGGGTGAGCGACGACACCTGCGTCGCGCTGGTTTCCGCCGCGCACGCCAAGCAGCATCCGTTCCACAGCGCTGAGTCGGTGGCCAGCTTGATGGGCGCCAGTTACCCGGAGCCGCAGATTCTGGAATTCGCGCGCGCCGATCAGCTCGACGCCATCAGCGGCGACGCCGTAATGCTTCGCCTGATTGGGCTCTCGGACACCACCGTTCAGACCGTACTGCATCGCCGTCTGCAAGGCCTCCCGACGCTCGGCAGCACCTCGCTCAGCCGCTTGAAGAATACCGGTCTCACCGAGAAGCAGATTCTGGAACGCATCCACCAGGGCATGACCGACGAACAGGCCGAAAAAGAAGCCAGGCTGCGCGAAGCGGTGCGCAACCATTCCAATACCAGTTTCGTTCGCATCCAAGGCCGCAAACCACGCTGAGCTGCCCCATTGGCCACCCCTAGAAGCGCTCCGCAGTTTTTGCCCTGGAGTACTCTCTCTCGATACAATCAAGGGGTTTTGACGCCCATCCACCGCTCGCGTTTTTTCTTCGTTCTCCTACTCTCGGCAGTGGGATACTGCGCTGCTGGCTGCGTCGCAGCCCTCGGCCCGGGCTACACCATCGAGAACCAGGAAATACGCGTTCAATTCGTTCCCGCTCCGCAGCCCCTTATTCACGTTGACGCGGTATATCGGCTTCGAAACAACGGCAACCAGCCTCTCTCCTCCCTCGAACTCCGCTTGCCCGGCCGTCGCGGATTCCATTTTGTCGATCCGCGTGCTGACTGGGACGTTCAGGCCCTCGCCTTGGAGACCTCCCCGGCGAATGCGCGCAACGTGCTGCTCAGGTTTCCGCAGTCCTGGACGGTCGCCGAGGTCCACACCCTGCATCTGGCCATGCAATACCAGCCCGCCGGAGCCGACGAAGTGGGGTTGCGGTTCACGCCGGACGCCTTTGTTCTGCCCGCGGGAGGCTGGAGCCCGGAGCTTGTTCCCGCCCGCGGAATGTTTGCCACCGGCGGTGTGCCACCGAAGACCTGGCACCTGGTCGTGCGCGTGCCGGATGGATTTCTCATGCACTCGAGCGGTCGGTCCTCGAAGACTTCCCGCAAAGGCGGCCAGCAAACCATTCGCGCCCTGCAGCAAGGCAAAGACGGCTACCCGTTCGTGATCGCCGGCCGCTTCCTCGCCACCAAACTCCTCGCCGGCGAAGAAACCATCCATCTCTGGACCCGCGCCCGGCAGGATGCCGCCACATTGCGCCAGCCCGCGGACACTCTCGTGCGCGCGATTCGCGCTTACGACTCCATGTTCGGCGCTCGCGACACGGATGCCCATCAACTCTGGATCGTCGAGTGTCCTGTCGTCGCCGGCTGTTTCACGAGCACGGCGTCCAACTACGCGAAGCTCATCTCCGGAGAGAATCAAAAGACCTCCGCGGAGATGGCTTCCTCGGATAGCCTGATGGTCGATCTCAGCGGAGGTACTCCGGAAATTGCGGCGGGCGCGGCGCCCTCCCTCGCGTCGAGTTGGCTGGGCTACGGCCGGAACCCGGGCTTCTTCGAGCAGACCCCGCCTCTTTCCGCTTTGCCGGCCTTTGCCGCCGCCAATGGACGAGAGGCCGTGCAAGGTCCCCAGATTCGCGCGGAGACGATTGTTCGCGCGCTCCGCACAATTCCGCTTCACGGCGAGCCGCGTGAGCCGGAAGATGCCGCCGTCCTGCGCGCCAAAAGTCTGCTGTTCTTTTACGGCTTGCAGGATTTCTCCGGACCAGAGGCATTCAACAACGCTCTGCGCCACATGTTGTACGCGCGCCGTGGCGGAGGCTTCTCTCTCGATGACCTGATCTCTGCTTTCGAGCAGGAAACGCATCAGAACGTGGCACAGTTTGTCCGCCACTGGATGAAGCATCCCGGCGTGCCGGGCGAGTTTCGCGCACGCTACGAGAAAAACGCCGAAGCGATCGCCCCGACTTCCAAGGAGAACACACCATGAAGGACATCGTTACCACCGACCGCGGACCGAAGCCCATCGGTCCCTACTCTCAAGCGATCAAGGCGAATGGATTTCTCTTCCTGTCCGGACAAGTGGCGCTCGATCCGAAGAGCGGAGAAATGACGGGCAGCGATATTCGCCAGCAAACCGAACGCGTCCTTGAAAACATCAGGGGGATTTTGGAAGCGGCCGGCTCGAACCTTCACCATGTGGTCAAGACCACCGTCTTCCTGAAAGACATGAACGAGTTTCCAGCGATGAACGAAGTGTACGGCCGCTACTTCAGCGCTGCCCCTCCCGCGCGTTCCACCGTGCAGGTGGAGCGCCTCCCCAAAGACGCGCTGGTGGAGATTGAAGTGGTGGCTGCTGGCTGACACCAAGTCTTAGATATTTTTGCTTGAGGTGCGGCGAAGGGAAAACCCCTACGGCCGGTCGGGACTCTCGACGGCTTCATCCACGAAAAAATAAGTTACCACCGCAGCGGCACCGATCGCGTACCAAATGAATCTGCTCTTCCCGGGTCTTTTCGGTGGGTTCTGGCCCCAGGGCTGCGCCGCGGCGTCGGCCGCCAGGCTGGCATCGGGGTCGAGCACGACGTGGTACGCAGTGCCCTCTGGAATCACTCGCGTGTCGTCTAGGACGGTGATGCTCACCGCCCCGCGCGAGCACCGCACCAGCAACTCCCGGGGGTTGAGAACCGTCACGTTCCCGATGGCTGGCCCGTCGCCTTGTGGACGGATCACCGCCGTGGCCATGCGCAAGGCGAACGCCTTGGAGTTCGCGGTTGAAAAAGTCGCCGTACCCGTCGAGAGCGTCGCCGCGGGCGTATCCGCTTCCGTGCCCCAGGTAACCCGGCTCGCTCCCGAGAGCAACAATCGCGCCGCGCCCGCGCGCACTTGCGCTTTTCCAAGCTGCTCGGTTTCGAGTTTGTCTCCGCTGAACAATGTAGTTCCCACGGACGCTGCGGCGGTACCCACGTGCGCGCGCTCCGCCGAGATCACCGTGCCGAGTGGAGTCGCCGGGGCGCTCCCTACACTAGTGACCATCACGCTGAAAGAGATTAGAGCGGATAAACCGGACCGTACCGCCACGCGCCACCGCGCCATCGCATCTCCAAGAGGGCTGAGCGAAGAATATACTGACGCCCGCCGATGACGTCAATGAGTAAACACCACCCCTCGAATAAAAGTTGCGCGTCTCGCGGATTTGCTGTAATCACTCTCGCCGCTGGCAGCCGCGGCCTGCCGCTGCTACAATACCCGCCAGCCTATGGCTGACTGGAAACAAATCACCGCGCGCATCCGTCGCGCGCGCACCGGCAAAGATCCCGCAGGCCAGCTGTCTAATTTGTATGAGAAGACGCGCGACGCCATGGTGGCGTTTGAGCTGGCGCGACACTTCGAGACTGCCGGCCAGAACGAGGAAGCCGGGAAATGGTACGCCATCGCTGCAGAACGTTTTCGCCGCGCAGATTGGAAAACCAAAGCGCAAGAAGCTGCCACGCGCCTTGGCGGAACTCCTCCGCAAGACAGCCCGGATGCAAACCCGGAGGCCCTGCCCGTGATGGCGATCCCCGAGCCGGGCCTCCCGTTCGCGCAGAATGCCGCCGCTTTCGAGGCCATCGTCGCATCGGGAAACGAGTCCGTTGTAGAACCGCCCCCTTCGGACAAACCGGCCAATGATGCCAGCCGCCGGCACCGCGGGCGCAGGGGTGGTCGCAACCGTCGAAAGGGAGCCTCGGTGAAAGAAGGTGCGCTGACATCCGCGGCGCGCCCGACCGAAACGGCATCTCCGCGGCGGCTCGCGCCACCGGAAGCCGCAGACGAAGCTCGAGAACCGCGGCACGCCAGGGTGAAAGAATCCATCGCCACAACTCCACTGCCCTTGGAACCCTCTTCCGACGCGGGCGGCGTTTCTCTTCGCGGCCGTTATGGCGACCCCGGGCTTTCCTCCCGCCTCTCGCTTTTGGAGATGCAATTTCGCCGGTTGCTCACCTGTCCGCCCGCTAAGCTAGATGAGGCCGATCGCGCTCCCGTGGGACCCGGTGTGTTCCTCCTCACCGATTCCGACCTCACCAGCTACTACTATGTCGAGGCTTGCCAGACCCTGCGGATTGCTGTTGCGAATCTCTTGCGCGGCGGTGCCAGCCGTCGCGGCGCCGATTCGATCAAACCCCAATTGGCGGAGTATTTGGGAATCGCGGAATCCCGCGTATCCAAATACCTGGCCGATCATTGCGTCGTTCGTTGGCTGCAACTCGATGAAGGCGCATCGCACTTCGCCCACTTTGTTATTGCGGTCCTCCGTCCGAGCCTGAATGAGTAGGGGAAGAAAGAGTTCCCGTTTTTGTGTTCGTTTTCCTGAGCCCTGGACCAGCATGTTGGGTTGAAAAACAGCACCCGTTCTTCCCATCCAAACGGAAAATCTGCCGGAAATTCCGCGAAGCCCATGGCGGGCCCCGCCCACAAACCCTTCAGAGCCAGCCCTCAATACCCCACTTAGCAGCCCATTCCACCATTCAACCCCCTATTTTGACCGTTCGCCGTATCCCTCTGGCTTCCTCCCCCCGTTACCTTCAAACTATACGAGTCCAAAGACTTATTGGACGTACCGAGCGTACCTGGTACGGTTAGAGTGAGCCCGGGGGCGATCGTAGGGCTCTTTCCAACGATCCAAAGGCTCCAATCGTTCGTGGGCCAAACTGGGATTGTTACATTTTGAAAGTGGAGGGTAGAGGTTTATGCCGAATAGTGTGGGCACGCAGCTTTTGAGGACCGTCGATTGGGTGCTTTGCAAGACCGCCGCGGCCACTTTCAACACCATCCAATATTTCAATCAGCGTAATCCGAACCCTTCCGTTACGCCGCAGTGGTCCGACAAGCCGCTGCTGAAATCCTGGGAAAAGACCAAGCCCACGCTCGGCTTTCCCCGGCAGACCGATTCTCTTTGCCCCGCGTGCGTGAAAGAAGCGCGCGAATCCATCATCGCCGGCAAGAAAGACTGGCGCGATCTGATGCACGAAAAGGTCGGCGAAATCAAAGCTCAGATCATCGAGCGCGATGGCCAGATCTGGATGGTCAAGGACTGCCCGATCCACGGCCACTATGAAGACATGATGGCGATCGACGCCAAGTTCCTCGATTGGATCGAGAAGCAGTTCCCCGGCCGGGACATCCCCGCTCATAACGACGAGGACCTTCACAAGCACGGCTCCAGCACCGTGCGCTATGGCCGCGGCTCGGTTCTTACCGTCGACCTTACCAACCGCTGCAACATGATGTGCGATCCCTGCTTCATGGACGCCAATCAGGTTGGCTACGTCCACGAGCTTGGCTGGGACGAGGTAAAGGAAATCCTGGACAACGCCCTTAAGATCAAACCCCGCCGCCAGATGTCTGTGCAATTCTCCGGCGGCGAGCCCACAATGAGCCCGCTGTTCCTCGACGCCGTCGCCTACGCCCGCAAGATCGGCTACAACAGCGTGCAGGCCGCCACCAACGGCATTGAATTCGCCAAGAGCAAGGAATTTAGCAAGAAGGCCTTCGAAGCGGGCATGCGCTACGCCTACCTCCAGTTCGACGGTATCGGCAACGACGCCAACAGCCACCGCCAGATCGGCAACCTGTTTGACGTGAAGCTCCGCGCCATCGAGAACATGCACGAAGCCGGCATCGAAATCGTGCTGGTCGTCACCATCGTCAACAACGTGAACAACGATCAGGTCGGCACGGTCGTGAAGTTCGCGATGGACAATCCCAAGAAAATCGCCTTTGTCAGCTTCCAACCGGTTTCCTTTACCGGCCGCGACGAAGACATTACCCCGGAGCGCCGTCTGCGCCAGCGTTACACTCTTTCGCACCTCGCCAAGGACGTTAGCAACCAGGTTGGCAAGGTCGAGCCCACTCGCGATTGGTTCCCCATCTCCTTCGTCAGCACCTTTGCTGGTTTCGCGGACATGGTCAAGGGCAACGAATCCCAGTGGGGTTCGCTCTCCTGCGGCTGCCACCCCAACTGCGGGGTCGGCACCGCGCTCATGATCAACAAGGAAACCAAGGAATGGGCGCCGGTACCCCGCTTCCTCGACGCCGTCCAGCTCACCAAGGATGTCACGGCCATTACCGACGCGGCCCGTGGCAGGAAATTCTCCAACTTCATGATGGCCATGGCCCTCCTGAAGAATTACAAGCCTTTCCAGGGTCCCCAGGGCCTCACGCTCATGGACCTGTTCAAGAAATTCGACAAGACCTGGGCGCTCACCAAGAAAGCCACCGTCAAGTACGGCCGCACGTCTCCGGACCGCAGCTTCGACGACGCCATGAAGCGCCGCCAGACCGACCCGTGGAACTTCCTATTTATCGCCGGGATGTGGTTCCAGGATCTGTTCAACTACGACTTCCGCCGCACCGAGATGTGCATCATCCCTTATGCCACGCAGCAGGGCGAAATCTCCTTCTGCGCCTACAACACCGGCATCGGCTGGCGCCAGATCATCGAGAACATGCACAAAAACGCTACGGTCGCGGAATGGTACAAGAACCACGGCAAGCACGAGATCTACGCCAAAGGCAAAAGCGTCAATCTGGGCAGCTATGAGCACTCCCTCCAGATCGACGCCGCCGACGCCGCCCGCGTGCGCCACCTCGAGCACGACATCCCGCTGACCGCCGCTGAAGAAGACCGTATCCGTCGCAAGAACGCTCAGGCCCTTCAGGAACAAGCCAAGGTCCGCGCCATCTACGAAGAACTCGTTCTCAAGAAGCCCCAGGCGACGGTCGTCCAGATCGGCTCGGTCTCGGACATCGCCAGAGCCGTCCCGGCCAATTTGAAGCCGGTCACGATCGCTCCGGCCAATGGCAACGGCCATTCCGACAGCAACGGCGCCTCCGCACCCCACGCCGCCGAAAAGGCCACCGAAGCCGTCGCCGGCGACTAACCTTTCCCGCACAAATCAGAAATCTCTCCAAAGGCTCCGGCTCGCCGGAGCCTTTGGTCTTGGCTAACCTCTAGGCTGGCTGTCTCGGGTGCCCCGGGTCAGCCGCCATCTTCGGTCCCCTTTCCTCCCGCGCGACCGGAACTTTTTTGAACGCATCGTTGCGCTTGGTTGTGAGTTAAGTATCGTGGAATCAAACCATTACGGGAACGAGAGGGCAACTGGCGCGCCCCCGCTCTGTGCTTCCGGCTTGAGGGGCAGCCGGTCATTGGCGCGTTCCCTCATCAAGCATCGCCAGGGAGACCGGTCGTGGGGCTCGGGGTGGGCGTCCTTTACGCGATTTGTGATCGGAGTCCCTCGATGCTGCTTTTTTAGGATTCTGGGCCGCCGGATTCTGGCGGCTGGGCCCGTTCTCGCGATGGCTCAGGATGGTTTGATGATCGATAGGATGCGCTGATTTTACTTCCCACAACTTGCTATAATCTCGATGAAACATCCTTGAGGATTAAGCCATGCCCATCTATGAATACGTTTGCGACGATTGTCAGACCCATTTCGAGAAGATCGTTCTCAACAAGACCCAGGAAATTGCCTGCCCCCACTGCGCCGGCAAAAAGAACTCGATCCAACTCTCCGTCTTCTCCTCCGCAAATGGCTCCTCCCATGGCGATTCTGCCCCATCGTCCCCATCGCTCTCCGGTGGCGGGAGCTGCTGCGGCGGCGGTTGCGGCTGCCATTAGTCGCCAGGCTGACCCGCTTTAGAGGGAAGCATGTCCATCACCAGCCCAGAGCAATTTGAAGGACTCCGCGCTTGCGGCAGAATCGTTGCGATCGCCCTCCGCGCGATGGCCGCGAAGGTGCGTCCCGGCATCACCACCGAGGAGCTGTCGGAAATCGGCTCGCGGGTGCTCATCGCCCACGGAGCGCGCTCCTCTCCGCCACTGGTCTACGGCTTCCCAGGCGACGTTTGCATCAGCGTGAACGACGAAGTGGTTCACGGCATCCCCGGCGAACGCGTGATTCAGCCAGGCGACCTCGTGAAGCTGGACCTCAGTGCCGAGAAAGACGGATTTCACACCGATGCCGCGGTCAGCGTCGAAGTCCCGCCGGCGTCGGAAAAAACGCACGAACTCGCGCGCTGCGCGGAAAAGGCCTTCCGGCAAGCGCTCAACGCCGCACGCGCGGGAAACCGCACTCAGGACATCGGTCGCGCCGTCGAGCGGGAGGTGCGCCGGCACGGATTTCACGTGGTGCGCGAGCTTGGGGGCCACGGCGTCGGCCGCACCCTCCATGAAGAGCCGAGCGTACCCAATTACGCCGATCCCGAGGCGCGGCGTACGCTCACCGAAGGATTGGTCATCACCATCGAGCCCATCCTTGTGACCGGCAACGGCAGCGTCTGGCTCGATCGCGATGGCTGGACGGTCCGCACGGCCGACGGCAGCCTTTCCGCCCATTACGAGCACACCGTTGTCATCACGAAAGGCCAGCCGCTGCTCCTGACCGCGGCCTGAACCTCATGATCCCCAGTCCTTCGTCGCTTCTCCTGTTCGTCAGTGCCGCCCTGTTGCTGTTGGTCATTCCCGGACCCGCTGTGTTTTACATCGTGGGGCGAAGTATTGGTCACGGCCGCGGCGCAGGTTTGGTTTCCGCGTTGGGCGTCGGTGTTGGCTCCCTGTTTCATACGGCGGCGGCCGCGGTGGGATTGTCGGCGCTGCTGATGTCTTCGGCGCTCGCGTTTGCGGCGGTAAAGTATCTCGGCGCGGCGTATTTGATCTATCTCGGAGTGCAAAAACTGCGCCGCGAAGAATCCTTCGAGTCTTCCGCGGACGCGCCGCGCACCAAGCTCAGCCGCATCTTCGCCGAAGGCATTGTGGTGAATGTGCTGAATCCAAAAGCAGCGCTCTTCTTTTTCGCCTTCCTTCCGCAGTTCGTTGACGCCTCCCGCGGCAAGGTGGCGGCACAGATTCTGTTCCTCGGAGTCCTCTTCGCCGTCTTGGGCGTCACAAGCGACAGCCTCTGGGCCCTGTTCGCAGGCACCGTAGCGCACCGGCTGCGCCACAACCCGCGCTGGATGCGCACGCAACGCTATGTCTCGGGCGGTATGCTGATTTCCCTCGGCGTCGCCACGGCCTTCGCCGGCTCTTCCCGCAGGAAGTAGCGTGCACCGCGTCAAGACCGTGGCCTTCGCCCGGTCTGCGGGTCGCTCAGGGTCCCGGCGCTATTTTGCTGAGGATGGGATCGCGCTGCGCTTGTTCTTTGCCACCCACGAGACGAGGTCCGGCTCCGCGAATGCGTTCAGCCAGACCTCGTGCCCGACCTTGTGATATTCGGTATAACGCGCCTGACTGCCTGCCTTCTTCAAATCTTTCATCATGGTTCGTATCAGGTCCACGGGCACGACCATGTCCGCATCTCCCTGAAAAACCCAGATCGGAATGCGCAGCAGGGCTCGCGCATTTGTGAAATTGTCGTAGGCGCATAGCACCAGCGCAGCGGCCCAGCGATCCGGAAAAGTTTGCAGCAACGCCCACACACCTAGTCCACCCATCGATTGCCCGGCCGCATACACCCGGTCGGGGTCGATCGAGTACTGTTTTTCCACCCCGGCAAGGATATCCAGTGCCATTTGTAGTTCGGGTGAAATCTCGTTCAACTCCGGCTCCGACCAGAAATGGTCTTCCGGGCATTGCGGCGCGAGAACAAACGCGGGGAGTTGCGCCTGGTTCGCCGCCGCGGTCCAGATATGCGTGCCGCCTTGGTTGCCGCCGGAGATCTGCTTCCAGTTGTCGGAGCCGCGCCCGGCTGCGCCGTGCAGCCAGAAAACCAGTGGATATTTCTTCTGCGGATCGTAGCCCGCCGGAACGTACAAACGGTAGGGCATCTTCACGCCCAGCTTGTCGGCGTAGACCTCCTTCTTAAACGCGAGATCGTCTTTGTCGGCCGCGCTTGCGGCCCGCGCCAGCCCTTGTCCGGTTCCGAGGATGCACAACAGAAGACCACCCAGGCGGACGATGCTCATCACCGGTGAACTCCAGAAGAGCAAACCAGCAACCCATCGTTTACTCGTCTCGCTGCCCGCTGTTTGCCGACGAGAGTCATGGTGAGTGGCGCGCTACTGCGGGCGCGAATAGTGAAGTATGTTGGCGGGCACGGGAGTCTTCGGGTTGCCGCGCGGATCGGGCAGCGGCTCTCCGGGCGTCCACTGGAACGGCAGGACTCCGGTCCACGCTGTGCCCGCGTATTCTTCGCTGTTATCCACCGCGAAACCGGTGCGCACTTTGGCGGAGACTTCCACCAACGGCACGGCCAGAACCATCGTCCCTTTCAATTCCTGCTCGCTCGGCGGACGAACCGTGTCCCAGCGGCCGCGAATCACGTACTCGACGAAGTCGCGCATGGCCGCCAGTTTTGCCTGGGGGTCTTCGATGGGCTCGGCCCTCCCCATGACCACCACGGAGCGGTAGTTGACCGAGTGTCCCGTGGCCGTCGGTGAAAAAACGATGCCATCCAACAGCGTCACACTGAGGCAAAAGGGTGCGCCGCTCGCCAGCGTGCGCATCAGCCGGCTCGCGGTCGAGCCATGAAGAAAGAGTTTGTCGCCGACGCGGACATAGTTCGTCGGAACGACGAATGGCAACCCGTCCACGATGAACCCGACGCTGCACACAAACGCCTGGTCCAAAATGCTGTAAATCAATTCGCGGTCATACGTCCCACGCTCCGGCTTCCGCTTGACCTTCGTTCTTTCGGTAGAAGGAAATTGGCTCATGCGATCAGGCTAGCTCGGGCACTCGCCTCGCGGCAAGAGCCAATCTGGATCTTCGGCGGCATGATCTCGCTTTAGGCCTGCAGCGTGCGGCGTCCTGCCGAAAAGGCGCATCCCCGAAACGTTACTTCACCTTGGCTTCGCCGCGCACGACACGGAGTCCGATATACGCGCGATTGGGCTGGTGCGACGCGCGCGCGTCCGCGGGCTGATCCGCGCTGCCGCCGATGGCTTTGCCTTTGCCGTCCGGTGTCAGAACCCATTCCGCAACGTTGCCGCCCAGATCGAAGATCACTTCTTCCTCCTCCTTGCCTTGTCCTGGAAAACTTCCGACGGGCTTCAGCAGCGGCGCATTTCCGGGAAGTTCCGTCACTTTTTTGGCTATGCGCTCCGCGTCGTCAGGATTCACCGGGTATCCGGCCCAATAGTCGAGCGTATTTTCGCCGTCCTTTTTTTCGTACAAGCCAGAAACTTCGCTCTCGTCCGGAAGGCGCCACCTTTGTCCCGTCGACTTGGTAAGCCACGCTGCGTACGCCTTCGCTTGGTCGAGCGGGACGCCATTGGCGGGATAGTCTTCCCTGCCCGGATCAAACTTGTAGTTCTTGTCGAACTCTGCGAACTGCGCGCGCGTCACCTCGAACCGGCCGATCTCGAAATCGCCTCTCTTCACCACCTCCGGAATCAGCACCGACTTGCCCTTCGCGGAAAATGCCGTGCCGTAGTTGCCGGAGGATCGCGCAACGCTTTTCGCGCGGAAGGCTGCTTCGAGCGGTGAATCTTTTTTGACCGCTTCGTCTTCCGGCTTTGCCGTCTTGAAGAAATACTTGTCGAACCACGCCTGCTCTTCTTCGACCTTACGCATCTGGTGGGTCAGCTTGCGCGGGCCGTGCGGCTCGCCGGGAAAGGTTACGAATTTTACCGGCACCTTGCCGTAATACTGCAGAACACGGAAATACGACCAGCTTTGCGACGGAGGGACGTTGGTGTCGGCGGTGCCGTGAAAGATCAGCACCGGGGCCTGCACTTTGTCCATTTTGAAGAAAGGCGATTTGTTGATGTACAGCTGCGGATCTTGCATCGGCGACTTGCCGAAGTAGTAGGCATCAAACGACTCGCCAAAGAACACGTTGCCCCAGTCGCTGATCCATTCCACGTCGCCTGCGCCTACGCTCGCCACTTTGTAGCGCGCGGGATACGTCGTGATCAGGCTGGTCGAAAGAATCGAGCCGTTGGACCAGCCCATCGTCGCAATCCGATCCGGATCGGCATAGCCCTTTGAAATCAAGTAGTCGACGCCGGCATTGATGTCCGGCGTCTCCAAGTCGTAATATTTTCCGCAGCAGATGGACTCCGCCCACTTCAAACCATAATTGTTGCTGCCGTGATAGTTCGGCCGCAAAACGAAGGCACCGCGCTGCGTAAGCAGTTGGATCGGGTACGCCCAACTTTCACCCCACAGATCGTGGTCGGCGCCCATGGGCCCGCCGTGAATCGCGGTGATCAGCGGATACTTTTTGCCCTCTTCGTAGTTTGTGGGGTAGTAGAGTAGGCCCTCGACGGTTTCCTCGTTCGCGCCTTTCCAGCGAATCACTTCGCTCTTTGCGTAAGCGCGGCCGGTCAGCAGGCCCTCGTTGAGCTTCGTCAACTGCACCGGCGAAGTGAGTTTCCCATCCTCGACCTGCGCGCGATAGAGCTGCGGCAGCTTGCTCGCCGTCGAATAGGAATACACCATGGCCTTGCCGTCGTCGCCGGCCCGGAATCCTTCGAGGTTTTTAGCGTGGTCGCCCGCGAGCGTGTTGCGCTTCCAAGTCCATCCCGAGGCGCCTTTGTTTGCCGCGTAAAACGCGATCTCATCATGGTTCCCCGCCGCCAGCAGCGCGAGAAAGCCACCCGGGACCGTTTGCAGGTCGAAGCCCAGGCCGTTCTCCCAATCGAGATTCACCTGCTGACTCTTGCCGCTCGCGACGTCGTAGAAATACACGACCGTAATTCCCGCGGTCAGAAAGCGAGCATCGGTGGAAAATGGCGTGGCCATGTAAAACCCGGAATTGTCAGCCGCCCACTCGAATCCTTCCGGACGGATGCGCAGATCGGAGAAAATCTGCTTCTCCGGGCCGCCCGCCAAGTCGTGCAATATCGCAACCGGCCGAACCTTGTTATCGAAGGAGTAGTGCAGGCTCTTGCTGTGCGAGGCGACCGCATATTTCGCGTCGCGCGAAACGCTGAAGCTTTCGATCCAGTCCGTGTTGGTTGTCAGCCGCGTGCTTTTCTTGTCCTTCACGCTGATCTTGTAGAGGCGCACCGGTGGGGCGTGCTCCGCATCGTCGATCACTTCGGAGTCGTCCTTCTTCTTTTTCAGCTCCTGCTCGTACAGCGCCGGGTCTTCTTCCGCGCTGTAAATCAGCGTGTCTTTGTCCAGCCATTCGACTTGTTTCGGCGCGTGCGCCAGCTCCGTGAGCGCCCACGGCTCGCCGCCACGCGCGTCGAGCAGCCAAATTTGCAGGGGCGCGGTGTCCGGCTTGGGCTTCGGGCGCGCGCGCGTGCTGAGGAACGCGATGCGTTGGCCGTCCGGCGACCAGCGCGGCTCATTGTTCGTGTCGCTACCGCGCGTAAGCTCAACCGCGCGGTCTTCGGTCAAGCTCGACAGAACCAGGTTGGAGACACGCGCATCTTTGTCTTTGTCGCCGGCCGATTTCACCCACACCACCCACTTCGCGTCCGGCGCAATGCGATATTGCCCGGCGGCCTCCTCATAGATAAAGTCTTCCGGCTTCCACGGCTCTTTTTTTGCAGGCGGCTTTGCCTCGTCCGCGGCCACCCGATGCGGGGACCGCGCAACCCCTGCACAGGCCAGCAACCAAATCCCCCCCAGAGCTGTCACCAACAGCTTGCGTCGCATCGTTTTCATCCTCGTTGTTTGCGGCCGAAGAGCGGCCGTCCCTGTCTGCGTAAAGTCCCGAAGGCGCCTGGCGCGGACACCACGGCGCGCCGCACAGCATAGTCGAATTGACGCTCCTTGGGAATCGTGTACGCTAATCAGCGCCGCTTCGCGGACAAGGCTCAGTTATGACAACTCTAAAGCCCATCTTCACCAACGAAACGTTTCGATTCTTGCGCGATCTGGCCCGCCACAACCAAAAGACGTGGATGGACGCGAATCGTGAGCGCTACCAGCAATGCGTCGTTCAGCCCTTCCGCCGTTTGCTCGAGGCCACCGCGCCCGCCGTTCTTCAGCTCGACTCACGTTTCGACACCTTTGGCCGCCGCGGCGCGAATTTCTCCCGTATCAATCGCGATACCCGCTTTGCCAAGGACAAAACACCTTACCAACCGCAAATGTATTTGAAATTTACGGCGACGCTTCCCGGTGGCCGCGGGAGCGGCCAACTGTACGCCGGTATTTTCACGAATACCGCCACGGCCGGCTACGCGATCTACGCCGGGCCGAAACGCAAGGAATCCGCGCTCGCGCTCATCGCCGCGCCGCGTGTGCAGGCAAATCCCCAATGGCTGGCGCAGCAGAAACGGCGTCTCGCCCGGCGCTATGAAAGCTACTGGTACTCGACGGAAAAAGGTGCCTGGACCAAACACCAAGGCTGGCCGATGACACCTGAAGATTGGAAGAAAATTCGAGGCTGGGTGGTTCGCCGCAAGCTCACTCCTACGGCCGTTATGCGACCCTCGTATCCGCAGGATCTCGCCAAGATCTTTCGCCAGCTCTATCCGCTTCTGCGCTTTACATCCTTGTCCGATTGACCGTCCGGAAAGATTTCACAGGAATGGAGGGCCGATGAAAACGAAAACCGGCGCTGGCGTACGGTTGGCGACGACGGCGGGCGATTGCCGCTTGTTGGCCATGCTCACGCTGTTCCTGTTTGGCTGCTGTGCCTTCGCGCAAGATCGCGCGCCGACCAAGGTTTGGGCGAAATCGGCGCCCGATGTCGTTGGTCTCGATGCGGATCAGCTCGCGGCCTTCGATTCCGACCTGGCCGGCGGCAAATACGGACTGGTGGACAGCATGCAGGTGATCCGCTGCGGGAAACAGGCCTACCAGCGCACCTACGCTCACGACTACGGCAAGATTTACGGCCTCCACGCCAAAATAGCGGGTCCGCTGAATCACGACATGAAGGGCCCGTACAATTATTTCAGTCCCGAATTCCATCCCTACTATCGCGGTAGCGATCTGCACACCATGCAGTCCGTGTCCAAGACGGTGACATCGGTCACACTCGGCGCCGCCATCCAGCGCCAGGAATTTCCCGCCGATCTGGATACGCCCATCTTGAAATATTTCGATGGCTACCGCATCGCCAATCTCGATGACCGCAAACGGCGCATCACTTTGCGCCACCTGCTGACCATGACCGCCGGCCTGGACTGGCACGAAGACCTTCCCTACGATGACCCCAAGAACTCCGCGGACGTCATGGAAGCCACGCACGACTGGGTGCAGTACGTCATCGACCAGCCGATGGCCGCGGAGCCGGGCACGGTGTTTGTCTACAACAGTGGCGTTACGCAGCTTGTTTCGCACATCTTCAAAAAGGTCACGGGGAAAAATGTCGACGAGTACGCCGCGGAGTATCTGTTCAAGCCTCTCGGCATGCGCTACCACTGGAAACACTCGCCCACCGGATTGGCGGACACGGAAGGCGGCCTGTACCTGGCGTCGCGAGATCTCGCCAAGATCGGGTTTTTGTTTCTGAAACAGGGTGCCTGGGGAGGAAAGCAAATCGTACCGGCGGACTGGATCCAGATTTCCGTGACCCCCCAGGTGTCGGTGGGGGAAGGCCGCTGGCAATACGGTTTTCAATGGTGGCTGGTTCCCTACCTACCATCGCCGGAACGATGGGCCTGGGCCGCGCACGGCTTCGGAGGCCAGCAATTGCTGATCGCGCCGGAGCACGAGCTGATCGCGGTGTTCACGGGGTGGGACATTCTGCCCTCTTCCAGCGAGCAAAAACACGACCAACTGGAGCGCCTCCTCGCCGCGGTAGAAAAACAGCGTCCTTGCGCTTCAGCGCCGCGATAGATAGGGTATTCGGCTTCGCATAACTCAATTGACCTGGCGTCCCCGGCGAACTAGGATGCAACGCCAGATGTAACCCTTCCGTGGTGGAGAGAGAGAACATGCGTCGACTACAGATCACCTCCCGGGGCCGCCGCGAATTTCTTCGTTTTCTCGCCGCAAGCCCGCTCGCGGCGCTGCCAGGATTTGCCCCGGGGATTTTAGCCGACCTCCGCGCCACCGAGCGGCGAAGCCGTGGCGGTGATCCTCAAGAAGACACATTCGTCCTCAACAGCCCGGAGCAAGCGCTGGACGTGATGGAGTTTGAAGCCGCGGCGAGGAAGGCCCTGCCTCCGGCACACTTTGGATACCTTTCCACCGGCGTGGACGATGACGGCACGGTGCGCGCCAATCACGCGGCCTACGCCAGGTACGAGATTCGCCCGCGACGCTTGGCCGGCGCCGGGAAAATCGCGACTTCCGTGCGTTTACTCGACGCCACCTGGCGGACGCCCCTCGTGATTTGCCCGGTGGGAGGTCAACGCGCTTTCCATCCGGAGGGAGAAATCGCCGTGGCGCGGGCTGCCCGCGCGAAGGAGCATCTGCAAATCCTGTCGACGGCGACCAACACGCCGGTCGAAGAGGTCATCACAGCGCGGGGAGCCCCGGTCTGGTATCAGCTTTATACCACCGATGTTTGGGACGTCACGCGCGGCCTGGTCAAGCGAGCGGAAGCCGCGGGCTGCCCGGTCGTTGCCGTTACCGTTGACTTGCCGTCCGAGAGCAACCGGGAAACTCTGTTCAAGTCTCGTCGCGTGGACACGCGGCAGTGCAGCGGGTGTCACGAACCTGGGTTTCGCGGGCAGGCCAAGCGCAGGCCCATGTTCGACGGCCTCGACATTTCCAAGGTTACGCGCCTGGATGCCGGAGAAATCTCCTGGGATTTCGTCAAGCGGCTGAAAGATGCCACCACCATGAAGGTATTTCTCAAGGGCATTGTGACGCGCGAAGATGCGGAGATGGCGGTGGAGAACGGCGTGGATGGGGTCATTGTTTCCAACCACGGAGGACGCGCGGAGGAGAGCTTGCGTTCTACGTTGGAGAGTTTGCCGGAAGTTGCCGGAGCCTGCGCCGGCAAGATTCCCGTGATGATCGACGGCGGGATCCGCAGGGGCACGGATATTTTCAAAGCCATGGCGCTCGGTGCGACCGCCGTGGGGATTGGGCGCCCGTATGCGTGGGGGCTGGCGGCCTTTGGGCAGCCGGGGGTGGAGGCGGTGCTAGACATTCTGACGCGCGAGTTGGTCACCGTCATGAAGCAAGCGGGAACCACTTCCATCGGGCAAATCACGAAGAATTCCGTCGCGCCGCGGCCTGCGTAGGTGCCCGCGTAAGGGATTGACGCTTGCTGTTCAGTCGCATACGATGCGGCGCGATGTCAATGATTCCATACGGTGTTCCCGTGGCCGGGCTTTGTTCGTGAAACGCCTCCTACCCCTGGTGATTTGGGTCGGTGTCGCGGTTTTGGGCGCAGGGGCCCTTAGCGCCATCGCGTTCAGCCGTGGCGAGCAGCTGAGCGCCATTTGGTTTGTGGTCGCGGCGGTGTGCTGCTATCTGGTGGCCTACCGCCTGTTCTCCGCCTTCGTGGCCGCGCGCCTCCTGGCGCTGGACGACACGCGCGCAACCCCCTCGGAGCGCCGCGACGACGGCCGCGATT
>Ga0209526_10000593_pt1 | contig 23710 bp, 22 predicted proteins | sample JacPinW_OM2H0_M1_FD_188566 | JGI IMG/M metagenome (GOLD analysis project Ga0209526, IMG submission 188566) | Forest soil microbial communities from Algoma, Ontario, Canada - Jack Pine, Ontario site 1_JW_OM2H0_M1 (SPAdes) (version 2) | ecosystem: Environmental > Terrestrial > Soil > Boreal... | reverse complement strand
GACAGTTACACAAATCCGTATTACAGTGGAGCGGACGGGCCAGGCCGACCACGAAGCAAGGGGAATCTAGATGTCAGAAAAAGACCGGGCATTAACGGCCGCGCTCAGCCAGATCGAGCGCAGCTATGGGAAGGGCGCGATCATGAAGCTGGGGGAGGCGGCGGCCCAGCGAAACATCGACGTGATCCCAACCGGATCGCTCACCCTCGACATGGCGCTGGGCGTCGGCGGGATCCCACGCGGCCGCGTGGTGGAGATCTACGGTCCGGAGTCGTCGGGGAAGACGACGCTGGCGCTGCATGTCATCGCGCAAGCCCAAAAGCAAGGGGGCGTCGCCGCCTTCATCGACGCCGAACACGCTCTGGACCCGGTCTACGCCGGGCACATCGGGGTCAAGACCGAGGATCTGCTGATCTCTCAACCGGACACCGGTGAGCAGGCGCTCGAGATCGTCGATGTTCTGGTACGGTCCGGCGCAGTGGACGTGATCGTCGTCGACTCGGTGGCCGCGCTGGTCCCGAAGGCGGAGATCGATGGCGAGATGGGCGACAGCCACGTCGCGCTGCAGGCGCGCCTGATGTCGCAGGCCCTCCGCAAATTGACCGGCGCCATCTCCAAGTCCAGCACCTCGGTGATCTTCATCAACCAGCTGCGTGAGAAGGTCGGCATCATGTTCGGCAATCCCGAGGTGACCACCGGCGGCCGGGCACTGAAGTTCTACGCCTCGGTCCGGCTCGACATCCGCAAGGTCGACTCGATCAAGAACGGGCTGGACGTGACCGGGAACCGGGTGAAGGTCAAGGTGGTCAAAAACAAGGTCGCCCCGCCGTTCAGGTCGGCCGAGTTCGACATCCTCTATAACGAGGGGATCTCCTACTGGGGCAGCGTGCTCGACGCGGCGGTCGACGCCACCCTGGTGGAGAAGGCCGGCTCCTGGTTCTCCTGTAACGGCCAGCGACTCGGCCAGGGGCGCGAGCAGACGGTTGGGTTCCTCAAGGCCAACCCGAAGCTCGGCGAGGAGTTGATCGCGCAGTTGAAGGGCAAGGCCGCGGAGAAGATCCTCCAGCCGGCGTGAGAGCCGGCGGCCGGCGGGCGTCGCCGACCGCGCGCGAGCCGGAGAACGCCCAGGTCGCCTATACCGAGGCGGTCAAGCGGCTGGCCCGGCAGCCGCAGTCGAGGGCGGCGCTTCGCCAGCGGCTGCTCCGGCTCGGCTACACGGAAGCCGCGGTCGACGCCGCCCTCGTTCGGGTGGAGGGGGATGGCTACCTCAACGACCGGGAGTACGCCGCGTCGCTGGTCCGGCGGCGCACCCTGGGCCGCGGCCACGCGCTGATCGCCCAGGAACTGCGAGCCAAGGGCGTCGAGGAGTGGGCGGCCGCACCGGCCCTGGCCGCGGTCGACGCCGAGGTCGAGGCCGAGCAGGCCCTGACCCTGGGGCGAAGCCTGCTGGCCCACCGGCGACTGGTCGATGCCCAGGCCCTGGTAGCCTACCTCGGCCCGCGCCTCAGCCGGCGGGGGTTCAGCAGTGGGCTGGTCTACCGCGTCTGCCGCCTCCTGACCGAGGAATGGGAGGCTGCCGGTGCGTTTGACAGTCCCCTGAAACGCGACTAAAATAGTCAAGATTTTGTCGCTCTGTAACGACTAGTCCCGCCGCGCCACGCGCGGTGCGAAGAACCTTCACAAGTCCATAAGCGAGGTGTAACTATGCCCACTCCATTACTCCTGGTCATTGGGGTTGTGGTGGGTGCGCTTGTGGGAGCCCTCATCGCCTACGTCTGGGTTGGCAACACCAACCGCCAGCGTGATCTCGTCTCCAACGCGGAGCGCGAAAAGCTGCTGGCGGATGCCGAGACCCAGATGAAGGAGATGGTCCTCGAGGCCAAAGAGGAAGCCCACCGCATCCGTCTCAGCCTGGAACAGGAGGTACGCGACGCACGTGCGGAGATCCAGCGTTCGGAACGCCGGGTCCAGCAGAAAGAAGAATCGATCGATCGGAAGCTCGAAGATCTCGACCGGAAGGAACAGGGGATCACGGCGAAAGAGTTGGAAATCGGGAGGACCAGGGAACGCGTCAACGACGCCCTCGCCGAGCAGGTCAAAGAGCTCGAGCGGATTTCGGGGATGACGCGGGCCGAAGCGAGGACGACGATCCTCACCAACCTTGAAAAGGAACTCAACCAGGAGATCGCGCAGAAGATTCGTCAGGGCGAGGAGATCGTCAAAGAAGAAAGCGATAAGCGCGCCCGCAATATCCTGGTGACCGCGATGCAGCGGGTTGCCGCCGAACAGACCGCGGAAACGTCGGTTTCGGTGGTAGCCATTCCCAGCGACGAGATGAAGGGCCGCATCATCGGTCGGGAAGGGCGCAACATTCGGGCGCTCGAACATGCGACCGGGGTCGACCTGATCATCGACGACACGCCCGAGGCCGTCATTCTGAGTGGCTTCGACCCGGTCCGCCGAGAGGTGGCGCGGGTGGCCCTCAATCATCTGCTCGTCGACGGCCGGATCCATCCGGCCCGGATCGAGGAGATGGTCACCAAGGCGCGCAACGACGTCCAGAACCGGATTCGGGAAGAAGGCGAACAGGCGATGTTCGAGACCGGTGTCACCGGCCTGCATCCGGAGCTGGTCAAGCTGTTGGGAACGCTGGCGTTTCGGACCAGCTACGGCCAGAACGTCTTGACCCACAGCAAGGAGGTCTCCTTCCTCTGCGGAATGGCAGCGGCCGAGATCGGCGCCGACGTGGCGCTGGCCCGCGAGGCCGGCCTGCTGCACGACATCGGGAAGGCCATCGACCATGAGGTCGAGGGGTCCCACGCCATCATCGGCGGGGAGCTCCTCAAACGGCTCGGCAAGCCGGACATCCTGGTTAACGCCGTGGCCGCTCACCACATGGACGTCGAGCCCACCAGCCTGGAGGCCATCCTGACGGTGGCCTGCGACGCCGTCTCAGCCGCCCGTCCCGGCGCCCGCCGGGAGACGCTGACGACCTACATCAAGCGGCTCGAGAAGCTGGAGAGCATCGCGAACTCCTTCGACGGCGTGGAGAAGTCGTTTGCGATCCAGGCGGGTCGCGAGATCCGGATCATCGTCAAGCCCGACGCCATCGACGACAACCGGGCCCAGATCCTCGCCCGCGATATCGCGAAGCGAATCGAAGGCGAGCTCAGCTATCCCGGCCAGATCAAGGTGACCGTCATCCGCGAGACTCGTATCGTCGAATTCGCGAAATAAGCGAGAGAGGCGACCCCAGCGGGGCCGCCTCTTTTCTTTTTGGGGGCGGGCCAACTATGCTGCGGCCGAAGCCTTGAGTACCGTGCGCGAGCGAGTCGATGCTGACCTGGCGGCTGGCCGGCTGTGGAAGGCGCGCGACCGACTGGTCGGCCTACTCCGCGGTGATCCCGCTAACCAGTGGGCCTTGGAAAAGTTGGGCGAGGTCTATTTTCGGATGGGCGACCTTCCGCAAGCCGGCCGTGCCTGGTTTCTTACGCCGCGAACCGGGCCCGAATTCGAGTCGGCCGAGGCAGCGTTCTACGAACGGTACGGCGGAACGCCGGCGGAGGTAATCGCAGCCCTCCACGTCCGGGCGGCAATCGATCGTTTTCCGGCCAGTGTTCAGCAGCGGCTCCGGACTCTGCAACGCGGTCTCCAGGCTGAGGGTGGCTTCTGGGAGCCGAGCGATCGCCCAACCCGGAGTACATCCCAGACTGGGTCCCGAGGCCGCCTGGGCGCCGCGGTGTCGGCGCTCGTTGTGGCGCTGATCCTGGTCGCTCTCGGCGTCGGTCTGGTCAACATCGCGCTTTACCTGATGCACGTCTTCAGCCAGTAAGGACCTTCCGCATCCCGAGGCGAAAGGCGGTCGCACCCGATTGAGCCGGGTGGCGGACATAGACGGCGCGCTCGCCGATCATCTCCGTGGCAATCCGGCCAACGCCTACGAGCAATCGCGGCCGAGTGATGTCGATCAACCGTTCGGCGAAGACGGCGCCGGCCGCCATCTCGTGGCGCGTCGGGCGTCGGTTGGATAAAGGTTGGCTCGACAGATACGGGTGCATCGGCACGGTGTTCCAGAGGATGACGCGACGCTCGGCGCCGAGCTCCTCGAGGAGGCCATGGACGATCGTGCCCGACGGTTCGGACCAGCCGCCCTTGCGCGTCGTCGACGTCCCGCGGTAGGGAGGACCCCAGCGTGCCAGGTCGCGCTCACTCGTGAAGGCGATCCCCGACCAGCGCATGCCCTGATAGCCGGCCGCTTCACCAACGGCCATGACATCAGCCCCGTCGCGTTCGCCCAAGTAATTCCGCAGGTTGGCGAGCCGGATCGCTGGCGCATCGGGCACGTCGTCGGGACCGACTTCGCGGAACTGGTTGAAGGTGGAGCCGATCGTCGCCCGCGACAGGTCGGCCAGGAGGCGATCGATACGGGCGGCCTTGTTACGATCGGCCAATGGTCGTGACCGTGTTGGCGATCGGTGACATCATCGGTAGACCCGGACGTGAGGCCGTTGCCCGTCTCCTACCGCAGCTGCGCCGCGAGTTCTCCATCGACTTAGTGGTCGCCAATGGCGAGAATGCGGCCGGCGGCTTCGGCCTGACGCCAAAGATCGCGGACGACCTCTTCAGCCTGGGCATCGACGTGCTGACCTCCGGCAATCACATCTGGGATCAGCGCGAGATGATGACGGGCTTCGACGACCATCGACCGATCTTGCGCCCGCACAACTATCCATCGGGCGCACCGGGGCGGGGTTGGTTCTGCTACGACCTGGGCGAGAAGGGCCAGGTGCTGATCGGCAATGTGCAGGGTCAGCTGTTCATGCCGCCGATCGACTCCGCCTTCAAGGCCGCCGACGAGATCCTTCGCCAGGGGGCCGGAACCAACCTGCGCCTGATGGATATGCATGCCGAGGCCACCTCGGAGAAGATCGCCCTCGGTTGGTACCTCGACGGTCGGGCCAGCTTCGTGTTCGGGACCCACACGCATGTTCCCACCGCCGACGCGCGGCTCTTTCCCGGTGGCACCGCCTTTGTGGCCGATCTGGGCATGGTGGGGCCTCGAGACTCCGTCATCGGTATGGATCGAGAGGCCAGTCTTCAGCGCTTCCTCACCGGGGTGCCGTACCGCTTCAAAGTGGCCGAGGGACCGGTCCAATTCAACTCGGTACTGGTTCGGATCGATGCCCTTTCGGGCAAGGCGGAGGCTATCGAGCGCCTCGATCGAGAGGTCGAGGTTGCTTAGCGGCTTGACGACCCCTGCACTTGGGGTTAAGGTGTCGGGGGGCAATCAAACGTTCGGTCATTGATCGATAGAATAGATGGACACTCTGGAAACAACACCGCCATCGAACGGCTCGACAGGGGAGAAGACGCTTTCCGCCAGCCCGGCTGCCGGCGTACCCCGCACGGCGCGAGCCGCGATCGAGATCTTGAAGGTTTCCGCCACCTCGAAGCCGGTCGCCGTCGCAGGAGCGATCGCCGGTGTCGTCCGCAGCCAGACCCGGGTGGAGGTCCAGGCGATCGGCGCCGGGGCCATCAACCAGGCGGTGAAGGCGATTGCCATCTCGCGCGGCTACGTGGCGGCCGGTGGCATCGACCTGGTCTGCATCCCTTCCTTCATCGACATCTCCATCGACGGTGAGGAGCGGACCGGGATCCGTCTGCTGGTCGAGTCCCGCTAAACTCGGTCGATGCCTGAATCGACCGCTCCCCCCCGGCTGCGGGTCCCGGGCGCGCCGCTAACCTTCGAACCCCACGCCTTCTCCCGCCCACGTCGCAACGGGCACAAGCACCCACCCTCAGGGCAGCGGTTTCACCTCTGGGTCAGCGGCTGCCAGATGAACGAGTCGGATGCCGACTACCTCTCCCAGGGACTGACGGCCGCCGGCTTTCGGGCGGTTCCCGACCTCGACCAGGCCGACCTGGCCATCCTGGTGACCTGTTCCGTGCGGCAGAACGCCGAGCAGAAGGCCTACGGAAGATTCCGCGAGCTCCGGGCGTGGAAACGGGCCCGCTCGGGTCGCGCCATCGCGATCACGGGCTGCATGGCGAACAAGGAAAAGGACCGCCTCTACGAGCGGCTGCCCGATCTCGATTACCGGTTTGACATGCGCCAGTACGAGGCGTTCATCGAAGACCTGCGCGGCGAGTACGAGACCGACCCATCGCAAACCGGTGGGGCGGTGCTGCAGCATGGACTCACCGCTTACGTGCCCGTGATCTTCGGCTGCAACGAAGTCTGCAGCTTCTGCATCGTGCCCTTCGTCCGCGGGATCGAGCGCAGCCGTCCGCTGGCCGACGTGGTCGAGGACGTCCGCCGATTTGCCGACCAGGGCGTACGGGAAGTGACCCTGCTAGGCCAGACCGTTAACTCCTATCGCGATCCGGAGACGAAGGCTGGACTCGCGCCCCTCCTGGAAGCGGTGGAGCGGGTGCCGGGCATCTGGCGAGTGCGCTTTTTGACCTCACATCCCCGCCACGTGCACGATGACCTGCTGTTCGCCATCCGGGACCTACCCCGGGTGTGTGAGCATCTGCACCTGCCGTTCCAATCCGGCGACGACGCCATCCTGAAGCAGATGCGCCGCCGCTATACGGTCGACGAGTACCGCGCGATCATCGCCCACGCCCGCAGTGTGATCCCTGACCTCTCGGTATCGACCGACGTCATCGTCGGCTATCCGGGCGAAACCGAGGAACAGTTCCAGCGCACCCTGGATCTGCTGGAAGAGATCAAATTCGATGTCGTCCACATCCAGGGCTTCTCGCCGCGGCCGCGCACCACGGCCGCCCGACAACCGGACGACGTGACTCCGCCGGAGAAGAAACGGCGGATCAACGTCTTGCTCGACGCGCAGCGGCGGATCGCGGAGGAGGCCAACCGCCGCTGGCTGGGCCGGACGGTAGAGGTGCTCCTCGAGAAGGCCCAGGACTCGGAGGTCAGCGGCCGGACCCGGCAGAACAAGGTCGTCGTCGCGGCTGCGCCACTTGGGGCCGAGCCCGGCACGGTCCGGCGAGTGCGCGTCGAGCAGGCCAGCGCCTGGCAGCTTCGAGGCCAGGTGCTCAACTAGGCGACGCCCTGAAGCCGGTCCCGGTTCTCGAGCAGTACGAGCGGATCAAGCGTGAGCATCCCGATGCCATCGTGCTCTTCCGGCTGGGCGACTTCTACGAAACCTTCGGCGACGACGCGGAGCGGGCGGCGCCGATCTTAGGGATCACGCTCACCTCGCGCGAGCTCGGCAAAGGGCAGCGCCTGCCCATGGCCGGTGTTCCCTACCACGCCTTCGAGAACTACGTCGGGAAGCTGCTGCGGGCCGGAGTGAAGGTCGCGCTCTGCGACCAGGTCGAGGAGGCCGGCGCCGCGCGCGGCCTGGTGCGGCGCGAGGTCGTCCGAGTGCTGACGCCCGGCACCGTGGTGGAAGATGCCTACCTCGACGGCGGCGGCACGAACTACGCGGTGGCGGTCTGCCTGCGGACGCATTTCCACGGCATCGCCGCCCTCGATTGCTCCACCGGCGAGCTCGCCCTGCTCCGCGTCGAGCCCACCGACGATGCGCTCCGCGATGAGCTGACCCGACTCCGACCGGCGGAGGTGGTTGCCTCGGAAGCTGATCGGCCGCGAGTGGTCTCGCTGGCAGGAACCACACCGGTCAGCTGGGTCGATCCCCTGGACTTTGATGCTCGCGCGGCTGTCGATCGCCTGCTGACCCTGCTCGGCGTCGAAACCCTGGCCGCCTTTGGTTGCGACGAATGGCCCGAGGCGCTGGCGGCCGCCCACGCGCTGTTGCGACACGCCGAGCGATCGCACCTGCGCCTCGAAGCCGGGCTCATTCGGCTCCACGCCGAGCATCCGCGCGCCTACATGCACCTCGACCCGGGAACCCGGCGCAGCCTCGGATTGGCGGCCGACCGCTCCGCAGCGGGCGATGACCTCATCGGCCTCATGGTCCGCGACGCAGCCACCACCATGGGAACGCGGGAGCTGCGGCGCTGGCTCGACCAGCCACTGCGCGGTCGGGAGCCGGTGGAGGATCGACTGGGCCGGGTCGCCCTGCTGGTCGACGACCCGTTGGCCCGGGCTCAGCTGCAAAGCGAGCTGCGCGGCCTGCCGGACCTCGAGCGGATCGTGGCGCGAACCGGGCAGGGGCTCGCCACGCCGCGCGATCTGCGGGCGCTGCTCAAGGCCCTGATGGCCCTGCCCGGCGTCCGCCGGATCGCCGCCCGCTGGCCGGAGCTGGCCGGTCCGACGCCGACGGCGTCAGAGGACGAGATCCGCGATGGCCTGGTGGCGGCGCTGGTCGACGAGGTACCGGCGACGCTCAAGGACGGCGGCGTCTTCAAGCCCGGGTTCGACGCCGAGCTCGACGCCGTTCGCGACGGGTCCCGGGCGGCCCGCGACTGGATCGCCGCCCTCGAACAGACCGAGCGTCAGCGGACCGGCATCCGTTCCCTCAAGGTCGGCTTCAACCAGGTTTTCGGTTACTTCCTCGAGATCAGCCACGCCAATCGGGAGGCAATCCCGCCGGAGTACGTGCGCAAGCAAACGCTCGTCAACGGCGAGCGCTATGTCACGCCCGAGCTCAAGGAGAAGGAGACCCTGGTCCTCAACGCGAAGAGCGCGATGGTCGCCCGCGAGCAGGCCCTCTTCAGCGAGCTATGCCGGCGTATCACCGCGGTGGGCAAGGAGCTGCTCAACACCGCATCCTGGCTCGCGGAGCTTGATGCGCTCGCCGCGCTGGCGAGCGTGGCGGCCCGGCAGCGTTGGGTGCGACCATCGCTGCGCGACGAGCCGGGGATCGACATCGTCGGTGGCCGTCACCCGCTGGTCGAAGCCGGCCTCGGCCCCGGCCGATTCGTGCCCAACGACCTGCGACTGGATCCCGGCGAGCAGCAAGTTGTCCTGCTCAGTGGGCCGAACATGGCGGGGAAGTCGACCTATCTGCGTCAGGCCGGGATCATCGTCTTGCTCGCTCAAGTCGGCAGCTTCGTCCCCGCCGAGCGAGCGATCATCGGCCTTTGCGATCGGATCTTCACCCGGGTCGGCGCCCACGACGAGCTGGCACGAGGGCTGTCGACCTTCATGGTCGAGATGGTCGAGACGGCGCATATCCTCGCGCACGCCACCCCAAACAGCCTGCTCATCTTCGACGAGGTGGGCCGCGGTACGAGCACCTACGACGGGGTGAGCATCGCGCAAGCGATCCTGGAGTACCTGCACGACGCCCCGCAACTGCGCTCGCTCACGCTGTTCGCGACCCATTATCACGAGCTGACCGCGCTGGCGCAGCGCCTGCCGCGGCTCCGTAACTTCCGGATGGAGGTTCGGGAAGAGGGCGAGCGCGTGATCTTCCTGCATCAGGTGGTGGAGGGCGGCGCCGACCGCAGTTACGGCATTCATGTCGCCGAGCTCGCCGGGCTTCCCCGCCAGGTGGTGGTGCGAGCCCGTCAGGTGCTGTCGGATCTCGAAGGCCAGCGGCCGCTGGAACGACCGGATGCGAGTGCGCAGCTGAGCCTGCCGCTGGATCACCCGGTGGTCAGCGAGCTCAAGCAGTTGGACCTGGAACGCCTCTCGCCGCGGGAGGCGCTGGAAAAGCTGTTTGCCTGGCAGGGGCAGCATGCCGCCCACTGAGGCCGGGGTCGAGCCGGCGCGAATCACGATCTTGCCACCGGCGGTTGCCGACGGCATTGCGGCCGGCGAGATGGTCGATCGCCCCGCCGCGGTCGTCAAGGAGCTCATCGAGAATGCGATCGACGCCGGCGCGTCACGGATCCAGGTTCGCCTCGAGGCCGCCGGTCAACGCCTGATCGAAGTCGTCGACGACGGTGTCGGAATGACGCCGGCCGACCTGCCGCTCGCGTTTCGGCGACATGCGACGAGCAAGATCCGCTCCCTCGATGACCTGCGAACGATTCAAACCCTTGGATTTCGCGGCGAAGCGCTGGCCAGCATTGCCGCGGTCGCGCGGGTGGAAGCGGTGAGCCGCCCGCGAGATGGGGGAGAGGGGCATCGCGTGGTCGTCGAAGGCGGCGGACCGCTCGCCGACGGCCCGGCCGGCAGTCCTGCGGGGACGCGCGTCAGCGTCAGCCGCCTGTTCTTCAATACGCCGGCGCGCTTGAAATTCCTGAAGCAGCCGGCGACCGAGAACGCCGTGATCGTGCGGCTGGTGGGTGAGCTGGCCCTGGCGCATCCGTCCGTGGGGATTGCCCTCGATGTCGATGGCCACCGCGCGCTCGAGACCGCGGGCACTGGCGATTTGCGCGTCGCCTTTGCCGCCGTCTACGACGTGCCGACGGCGAGCGCCATGCTGGCCGTCGACGAGACCGTGGTGCGCGGCCTCATCAGTCCGCCGGCGTTGCACCGGGCGAGCCGCGATCACGTCGTGATCCTCATCAATGGGCGGCGCATCCACCACCGCAACCTGGCCTTCGCGGTGGAACAGAGCTATCGCGGGCTGCGCGAACCCGATCGCTATCCGCTCGCGGTGCTCGACCTGCGGATCGATCCGGCCGATGTCGACGTCAATGTTCATCCGACCAAGCGTGAGGTCCGGCTTCGGAACGAGGGCGGCGTCTTCGCCGCGGTCGAGCGCGCCTGTTACCGCGTGCTTCGACAAAGCCCTGTTTACGAGCTGCAGCCCTCAGCGGGTGGGCCGCTCCTGGAGCTTCGCGAGACAACCCCCCACCCCGACCCTCCCCCGAGAGGGGGGAGGGAGGTCGACGACCATGCCCCGCAAGGGGGGAGGGACCTTGACCGGCAAGGGGGGAGGGAGGTAGACGGCTCGCGCTTGCCGCCGCTGGAGTACGTCGGGCAGCTTCTGCACGGTTACCTGGTCGCGGAAGCTCCCGCCGCGGTCGTGCTGATCGACCAGCATGCCGCCCATGAGCGGGTGCTGTTCGACCGGATCCTGCGGCGCCTCGAGCGCCGGGAGTCATCGAGTCAGCTGCTGCTGATGCCGCACGTCCTCGACGTGACGCCGGCTCAGGTGGCGGCCCTCCAGGAGCATGAGTCCTGGCTGCAAACGCTGGGCTTCGACGGTGAGCGCTTCGGACCGCACACGATCCGAGTCCGCGCCGCCCCGGCGGACATGCCCGAAGGTCGGGTTGGGCGGGTCCTGGAACTACTGCTCACGGACCTCGCCGGAGAGCGAACACCGGATCGCCGGCTACGCGAGACCGCGGCACTGCTCGCCTGCCACAGCGCGGTTCGGTTTGGCGACTCGATGACGCCCGAGTCTGCGCGTCAACTGCTCAGTGCGCTGGCCCTGACCGATGAGCCGATCAGCTGCCCGCACGGGCGGCCGACCACGCTGATCCTGCCGGATGACCAGTTGAGGCGGTTGTTCAAACGCCCCTGACGAACCTCCGGGTGGTGGCGATCGTCGGGCCGACGGCCAGTGGCAAGACCGAGCTGGCGATCACGGTCGCCGAGCAGCTGAACGGCGAGCTGGTTTCGATGGACTCACGCCAGGTGTTCCGTCACTGTGACATCGGAACCAACAAGCCCACTCGCGCCGAGTTGCGCGGTATTCCGTGCCACGGCATCGACGTCGTTGACCCCGACCAACCGTTCACCGCCGCCGACTACCACCGGGTGGCGCTCCAGGCGATCGGGGAGATCGCCGCACGTGGACATCTCCCTGTGCTGCAGGGCGGCACCGGGCTGTATCTCCGTGCGGTGCTCGACGGCTGGAACCTCGGAGACGCTCCGCCGGACCCCGTCCTGCGGACCGCGCTCGAACGGCGCATCGATGAGGAAGGCACCGCGGTCCTGGATGCCGAGCTCCGGCGTGTCGACCCGGCGGCCGCCGATCGCGCGGGGCGCAACCCGCGCCGCCTCATCCGCGCGTTAGAGATCTACGCGATCACGGGCCGGCCGCCCAGCCAGGCGCGGACCGCGAACCCGCCGCCCTGGTCGACGACGGTGCTCGGCCTGAAAGTCCCGCTTCCCGAGCTCGACCAGCGGATCGGGGCGCGCGTGCAACGCATGATCGACGGTGGCTTTGTCGACGAGGTGACCAGTATTCGGCGCGACTTTCCGGGGGCTGACCTGCGGCGCCTCGGTCACGGATACCCGGAGATGGCGGCCTACCTGGATGGCGGGATGGCCCTCGAGGCGGCTCGCACGTCGACCGTACGTCAGGTCCGACAGTATGCCCGCCGCCAGATGACCTGGTTCCTCGCCGACCGGCGGGTCACCTGGATTCCACCGGATCCTGACGTCGCGATCGAGCGGCTGCGCGCCGGTAAGATGCGGGCAGAGGCGAGTTGATCCGGACTTCCACTGGCGGTCACGAGCGGGCCTACTTGATGTCGCTGGACTACGAAGACCAGGGGCTGGTGGCGGTGGAGGAGCAGATGCTCGAGCTCAGCGAGCTGGCCAGAACGGCGGGCGTGGTCGTGGTTGGGACCGACACCCAACGGCGACAGAAGCCCGATCCCGCCCTGTTCATCGGCAAGGGCAAGGTCGAGGCGCTTCATGCGCTGAAGCATCAGCCCGGGTTCGACCTGCTGGTCTTCAACGAGGAACTGTCACCGCGACAGCAGCGGAACCTGGAGCGCAAGCTCGAGGTCAAGGTGATCGACCGCACCGAATTGATCCTGGATATCTTTGCCCAGCGTGCGCGCACCAAGGAAGGCCGGCTGCAGGTCGAGGCGGCCCAGCTGCATCATCTATTACCGCGGCTTCAAGGTGGACGGGATCTCTCGCGCTTGGGCGCCGGCGTCGGAACGCGCGGTCCCGGTGAGCAGAAGCTGGAAAGCGATCGCCGGCGGATCCGCCACCGCATTCGCGAGCTCGACCGGGACATCAAGGAAATCCGCAAGCAGCGCGCGCTGCGGCGCGAAGGGCGCCGCCGGGCGGCCTATCCGGTGGTCGCCATCGTCGGCTACACGAACAGCGGCAAATCGACGCTGCTGCACGCGTTGACCCTGGCGCAGGTCCAGATGGAAGATGCCTTGTTCGTGACCCTGGATCCGACCACGCGACTGGTGCGGCTGCCCAACCGTCGCGAGGTGCTCTTCACCGATACCGTCGGCTTCATCCAGAAACTGCCGACCGACCTGGTCGCCGCCTTCAAGGCCACCCTCGAAGAGGTGCAGCAAGCCGACCTCTTGCTGCACGTCCTCGACGCCACGCGCTACAACGGGCGGGACCAGATGGAGGCTGTCCACGAGACGCTCCAGGACCTCGGCGCGCTGGAGAAGCCCAAGCTGCTGGCACTCAACAAGGTGGATCAGCTGACGCCCGAGGCCGTCGAGCTGCTGCTCGCGCAGGACTGGTCACCCTATCTCGCGGTGGTTCCGATGTCGGCGCTGCGAAAAACCGGATTGGAGGGCCTGGGCAGCGCCATCGCCCAAACCCTGCCGGGCGAAATGGTGTCGATCGAGGTGCTGCTGCCGTACACCGAGAACGCGCGGCAAGCGGAGTTCCACGCCCAGGGCAACGTCGACGCGGTCGATTATCGCGGCGACGGCGTCATGATGCGCGGCGCGCTACCGCGACGGCTGCTGCCGAAGTTCGACCGCTTCCGGACCTCCGGCGCCGGTGGACGGGGCTAGCGCAGGATCCGAACGACCGCGACCACCTGGCCCTCGAGCTGGGCCGCCGTACTGTAGATCGGCTCGTAGGCCTCGTTCTCCGGTTGCAGCCGCACCCGGTGGGCCTCCCGGAAGAGCCGCTTGACGGTGGCGGTCGACTCGTTGGTCTGCTCATCCTCGAGGCGGGCGACGACGATGCTGCCGTTCGGGGCGTCCTTGCCGGGACGGACGACCACGAAATCGCCCGGCAGGATGCCGACGTCTTTCATGCTGTCGCCCTGCACTTCGAGGGCGAAGGCGTTGTCCGAGCCGACCAGCTCCTGGCTTAGCACCAGGTGGTCCTCGATGTTCTCCTCGGCGAGGATCGGCTGACCGGCGGCGACCCGTCCGACCAGGGGCACGGCGACGGCCTTGCTGAGCTTGGCCTGCAACTCGTCGATGTCGACCACTTCAATCGTGCGTGACTTGGTGGGATCCCGCCGGATGTAGCCCTTGCGCTCCAGGGTGTTGAGGTGGTTCTGGACCGTCGAGCTGGAGGAGAGGCCGACCGCCTCGCCGATCTCGCGCACGGTCGGTGGATAACTGCGGATCTTCTGACGAAATCTGAGGTACTCCAGGATTTCCCGCTGCCTGCTGGTCAACGGTTCCGGCATGTCGTCCCCTCCCTTTTGCGCCGATGTCGACGGCCAAGAGCCGATCATCTCGCACCCAGCGCCGTCCCAAGCGGCGCGTCCAGGGAGGGGAGAGAGGAGGGGTTCAGACCGCGATCACAGCATGGTAGCACAGACTTTTCGAGACGGAAATCGGCGGTTTTCTCCCGACGATCGCGGGGTTGAAACCGACCGTGCGTCTGCAAAACGGGCGCATGCTAGCACATCTGTTCGCCCCGCGCAAACACTTGTTCGCCTACCTTCTTGACACGAACACCTGTTCGTGCTAGCGTTCAGAGCCGAACACATGTTCGGGCAGGACAGCGTTCGGCACGCGTATCCACGACCCCGGCGCCGACGTGGCTGGGGCCGAGTTGTGCTGGTGGCAGGCGTCCTCTTGCTCGCGACTGGCGGCCTGGCCTATGGCAGCGGACCAGCGACGTCGGAAAGCGTCGTGGTGACGGCGGGCGACACGGTCTGGAGCATCGCGGCGGCGCACTATCCCGGTGACCCACGGCCTCACGTCGAGGCCATCCTCCAGGCCAATCGGCTACCGTCGCCGTTGCTGACGCCCGGGCAAACGCTCCGGCTGCCGCGCGATTAGGAACACGGACGCGCCGCTACGATGAGCACATCGCTGGTCAGTCTCGCGTCCCTGGTGCGAGCCTTTAACCCGGTCACGCCGCAGCTGCGGGTGGCGGCCATCATCACCCGACGCGACCAGATCCTCCTGGTCGAGCACCGCAAGCGTGGCCAGCGCTACTGGGTGCTTCCGGGCGGCCGGCTCGAGGGTCACGAGACGCTCGATGCCGCGCTCCGCCGGGAGCTCAAGGAAGAGCTGGGCGTGGAGGCGAAGGTTGGGCGGTTGGTGATCGTCTGCGAGACGCTAGCGCCCGAGCGGCACGTGGTCAACCTGATTTTCCAGGCCGAGATAGGGGAGGGCGCGGCCCCACAGCTCGACCCTCGCGATCCTGTGCTCGCCGGCTGGCAATGGGTGTCGGTGGACCAACTCCCCCGGTTGGATTTCCGCCCACCCATTGCCGACGCCGTGCGCGCCGTCATCGCCGAGCGTTTTGCGGGGCCAGTTCGCGTGCTGGGGGATACCTGGAAGCCAGAAGGTCATTAATAGGTCAGTCAGCCCGTCGCCTGGCCGAACCGAATCTGCGTAGCCATTCAACGTCGTTCATCGGACATTCTCCGACGTACCCAATAGGGCTGATGCCGGAAAAGCTGCCAGCCGGCAACCCAACCGAGAACGCGGTGGCTTAGAGATGGGCCTGGATGACCTTCGCCAGGCTGGGCCCGAGGTCGGGCACCGTCGATGTGGCGAAGATGATCGTCACCAGCAGCACCATTAAGAAGGTCGCGATCCGGGTGCTGATGGTGCGTTGCAGCTGGACCGGGTCGTCGACGATGGTCTGACCCGGCGCTGCCCCCTGGACCAGCTGACGCATCTCGCTCACCAGCCCGTCGCTGCCGCTGGCCGTCCGTACCGTTTGCTTCATCACGTGACCCCCTGAGTCGTGGAATTTGCGAGGCTGGCTGCCGGCAGACCGGCGGCGAACAGCAGGCCGAGCCGCTCGGCCAGGAGTTGCAAAAGCAGGCCCTCACTGGCGGCGTAGGGCCGGGGCAGGCGGCGGGCCAGCTGCAGCGTGCCGTCGATGTCGCCGCATTTCAGCGGTGCCACCGCAATGTGGCGTAGGCCGGCCGGCACCCCGAAGAGATCTTCCGGGCGGCGGCCGGTCAACGGCTCACGCAGGGCGTGGCCCTCGAGCAGCGCCTCGGCGCTGCGCGTCCCGGCCAGCGGCAAGGCCGGCGGAGCATGGTCCTGGAGCGGATCCCCTTCGGCGACGACGAGCTCCAGGCGATCGCCCATCACCCATTCCAGATGCAGGCTCTCGGAGCGAAGCAGGTCGATGATCGCCGGACGGATGGCCGCCAGCGCTGCGCGCTGGTCGCCGGCATGGGGCGCGGCCAGCGCCGCCAACCGGTTCGCCTGCTCCATCGCGTCGGCGCGCTGACGCTGGTCATCGAGCGAATGCAGCCGGAATAGGGTGGCACCCATTTCGTCGCCGACCGAGCGAATCACCGCCCGCGTCTCCGCGTCGAGCTCCTGCTGGGCCGCCGCCACCGTGATCAATCCGTTGAGGTCGCCCTCGGCGGCCGTCGGCTGGATCAGGGTGGAGACGCCGAAGCTGGTGCCTGGCAGCGGCCCTTGAATCAGGACGGGCTGGTTGGGGTCGACGCCCAGCGACGGCGTAAAGCTGAACCCGGGCAACTCCCCGTCGTTGAGCCCGGCCCAGCGCACCGCGCGAAATTCATCGTTGCCTGGATCCTTGGTCCAAAATGCCCAGGCGCAACCCGGGGCGAGCGCGGGCGCCTGGTTGGCCAGCTGGGTGAAGAGCCCATCCTCATCGTGGACGCGCGCTAATCCGGAGGTCACCGCCGCCAGCGCGCTCTGTCGCCCCACTGCCTCCTGCGCCCGATCCGCGGCCGTCGTCAGGTAGACCACCAGCCACATCGTCATCAGGACCAGGAACGCGTCCAGCAGGATCGCCAGCGGCACTTGATGGCCGGCCGACTCGAACGGCACCAGCAGCAGCAGGCCGGCTGCGAGGATCCGCGGGTCGCGGATGCGCGCCGCGACCCGGGCCGCCCCGAAAAAGAGCAATACGCGCGCGTACGGCACGTAGCCTACCGACAGGGCACCGATCGCCATGACGACGGCGAGGTCGGCCGCCGCCAACAGGACGTCGCGCCCGGGAATCGTCCGACGGGTCCGGGTCAACCCGACGCCGAGCAAGAGGTAGGCGAGCGCGGCCAGCCCGGCACTGTAGCGGGACGGCAGCGGAACGGTGGGCGCCGCCACTACGGAAGCGGCCACGCAGAAGACGGCGACCCAGAGCATCAGGGTGAAGACGAAATCGCCGCGAAGCAGGGTTGGCAGCGCAGCCTGCCAGGTCGCCAACTCTCGGGCCAAGGCGCTGGTGGTCCAACGGAGCGTTGCAGCCGGCGACGGCCGGCGCCAGTCGACGCCCACCCGCTCGGCCACCGCCGCGAGACCTTGTCTGGCCTTGAGGCGCGCCAGATCGAGTTCGCCCAGGGGAGTCCCTTCCACCAGCCCCCAGTCTCGGGCCCAAACGCTGCAGTCCCGTCGAAGGGCGGGCCACAATCTGTGGCGGGTAAGCCGCGAAACCTTACAAATGGTGTAACGACGGGTACGGTCTTGGCGGCCCGGCCGAATTGCCTTTAAGCTTGAAAGCGGTGCCCCCCTCCCCTCTCCGGCGTTCCTGGGCTGCTGTCCCCATCCGGTCCCGCGTGACGGGCGTCGATGCCGACACGCTGCGGCGCTGGCTGGCCGACCTGCCGCCGCCGGCCGGCTACGGGGTCAGCGCCCGGCCGCTGCGGTACCGCCAGGCGCCGCATCTGGCGGCTTTCTGCTGGTACGACGACCGGCTGATCGAGCTGCAGGTCCCCGAACCATTTCGGGCCTGGGATGAGAAGGTCTACTACCGAGCCCGTCGCAAGCCGGGACGCCGTCTCGCCTTCCAGTGGTTTGGTCGAACCATTCGATTCCGCACCCGGCGCGAGGTGCTGCGCTTCCTCTATTGCCACGAGTTCTATCACTGGTACCTGCGCGAAGTTCGTGGCGGAAAAGGCGCCGCTGAAACCGCGTGCGACCGGTTTGCCCTGACCTACTTTCGCGCCCGCAACCGCGGCGTCGACTGGACACGCGTGCTGCCTGGCTATGCCCCAGCCTCGCGCCGTCCGCTGAAGCCCGCGGCCTAGCCAAAGCCGCGTTACGCAAGTCCGCGCAATGGAGTTATACTAATTCGCGTAATGCCGGCACGCGTAAAAGCGGCGACGTCCGCCACCAATCCCTTTCGCTTCGGCCGGATCGTCAACGGCGACGCCTTTACCGACCGCGAGGCGGACCTGCTGGTGCTGGAGCGCGAGCTGCGGGGCGGCCAGAACATCCTGATCGAGGCTCCGCGCCGCTTCGGCAAGACCTCCTTGATCCTGGAGGTCAAGCGCCGGCTGGAGACGGCCGGCATCCCGGTCGCCTACCTCGATTGCATGCTGGTCCCCTCTCGCGCCCGGCTCGCCGACCGGCTGGCGTCCGCCTACCTAGACGCCTTCAAGAATCCGGCGCAACGCGCCGAGGACTGGGTGGTGCAGCATCTCAAGGCGTTTCGCGTCCGGCCCACGCTGACCCTCGACACCGACGGGCACGCGTCGCTCTCATTCGAGGCGGGCAGCGCCGGCGTCCCCAACCTCGATGCGCTGCTGGAGCAGATTTTTCAGGAGCCCGAGCTGATCGCCCGCGAGGGTAAGAAAAAGCGCGTGGTCGTCATTCTTGACGAGTTCCAGGACCTGATGGAACTGGGCGTCACGCTCCTGCGGCAGTTGCGCGCCGTGATCCAGCACCAGCAGCATGTCTCCTACGCTCTGCTCGGATCGCGCCAGGCGTTGCTCCGGCGAGCGGTGCACGACCGCAGCGCGCCGCTGCTGAAGATGGCCCGTCCCTATCCGCTCGGACCTCTGCCGCGGGACGAATTCGCCAGCTTCCTGATGGCGCGCTTCCGGGCCAGCGGCCGGCCCGTCCCCAAGGACGCGGTCTACGCCCTGATCGACTTCACCGGCGCCCATCCCAATGACACGCAGGAGGCGGCCCATTTTCTCTGGGAAGTTGCTCTCCTCCCCCTCTCCACCGACGAGCTGGTCTCCACCGCGATCGCCCGGGTGCTCGATGCCGAAGCCGCCCAGATGACGGTGCTCTGGCATGACTCAGCGCCGGCCCAGCGCAACCTCCTGGTGGCGCTGGTTGAGTGGGGTGGCCGCAACATCTATCGCGAGGACTACCGCCGTCGGGCGAACCTCGGTCCGGCGACGACGGTGCAGCGGGCGATCCAGACCCTCATCGACCGCGAGCTGGTCGACCTGGAGCCAAGCGGCGCCTACATCATTAAAGAACGCTTCTTCGAGGAGTGGATCCGGCGCCGGGTCGTCCGCGGGGAGCTGTAGCCTCCCTGCCCTCCCCCAGAGGGGGAGGGAAAGGGCCAGGTTGGTCGGAAGAGTCGGGAGGGGTGCTGCGACCTAGACTTTCGCGGCCGGTTGCTCGGAAAGAATCGCCTGGATCTCGGCTTTGGCGCGCGCGACGACTTCGCGAATGCGCCGCTGCCGCTCCGGATCGGGCCATCGATTCCGGGCCTCGCTGGCCACGGAGCGGCCCAGGTCGCGAAGGTCATTGCGCAGGTCGTGCATCACGCGGTGGGCCTGTGGGCCCCACTCGGCGCCCCAGCGCTCCTTCATGCGGCTGAAGACTTCGTCAACTTGCGGCTGCCGCTCGGTCATGAAGGCCCGACCGGCGTCCGTGATGCTGTAGACCTTGCGGCCGTCCTGCTGGACGGAGCTGACGTAGCCCATGTCCTCCAGCATCTGCAAGGTGGGATAGACGGCGCCCGGACTGGGGGCGTAGAACCCGCCGAAGCGCTCCTCGAGAGCCTTGATCAGCTCGTAACCATGCGCGGGCTTGTCCTTGAGCTGCTCGAGGATGACGTACTTGAGGTCGCCGCGCTCGAACATCTGGCGGCGGAACTGGTCGAACCGGAATTCGCGACGTGACCACATGGGTGCAATCCTCCTAGAAACGCACTATCACGATATATCGCGATACTATCGACCAGCGCATCGATCTGTCAAGTCCGAATCCAAGCCGTAGAATTCGGCCAGCAGCGTGCCCACCGTCTCCCCCACGTCCCCAACGCAGGCACCACCGGTCGCCACGGCTCTGGTCGCTCGTGTGCGCGGCTTTCTCGAGGCGTGCGAGATCGATCGCAACCTCAGTCCGCTGACGATCCGTCAATACGACCATTACCTCAACCACCTACTCGCCTGGCTTGGTCGTGAGCAGCCGGATGTCAGGGACCTGTCGGACCTCACCACCGAGGTGGTGCGCCGCTACAAGCTCGCCCTTGCCCGGCACGTCAACGAACACACGGGCCGTCCCCTCTCGCGCGCCACCCAGACCTACTTCCTGATCGCGCTCCGCTCGATGCTGCGCTACTGGACGCTGCAGGGCCTGGAGGTGCTGGCGCCGGACCGCATCGAGCTGGGCAAGGCGGCCTCGCGCTCGATGAAGTTCCTCGACGCCGACCAGCTGCATCGTTTGCTCGCCGCCCCGGACGTCAATGACCGGCGCGGCCTCCGCGACCGGGCGTTGCTCGAGACGTTCTTCAGCACCGGATTGCGGCTCGCCGAACTTGCGCGCCTGGACCGCGACCACATCAATCTGAAGACACGCGAATTCGGCGTCATCGGCAAAGGGCGAAAGCCACGGGTCGTCTTCCTCAGCGATGCCGCGTGCGACTGGCTGGCCCGCTACCTGCAGACCCGCTCGGATCGCTGGAAGCCACTCTTCATTCGGATGAAAGGGAAGCCGGACGTAACGCCTGGCGGCCCCGCCATGCGAATGTCACCACGCTCGATCGAACGGGCGGTCCAGAAGTACGTGCGGATCGCGGGGCTCGGTGTGAAGGCGACGCCCCACACGTTGCGGCATTCGTTCGCCACCGACCTGCTTTCCAACGGCGCCGATTTGCGCGCCGTGCAGGAGTTGCTTGGGCACGCGAATCTCAACACCACACAGATCTACACGCACGTGACGAATCCCCAGCTGCGGGCGGCGCATCGCAAATTTCACAGCGGGAATCGCGACTGACGCTGCTAGCATCAACAGAGAATGATGTCGGCGCGCCAGCGACTCGCCTCGACGACCCTTGATTACTATCCGCTGAGCCGACTGGCGGAGACTGGCTTCGGCGACCCGACCCGGTTGCCGATGACGGTGAAAATTCTGCTCGAGGGCTTGCTACGGGAGGCCGACAGCGGCCGCGTCAGCGAGACCAGCCTGCGCGCCCTCACCCGCTGGCCGGAGCGGCCGCCCGCTGGCGCTGAAGTGCCATACCTGCCGGCGCGCGTCTTGCTGCAGGACTTCACGGGCGTGCCGGCGGTGGTCGACCTGGCGGCGATGCGATCCGCCATGCAGCGCGCCGGCAAAGATGCCGGCCGGATCGACCCGCTGGTGCAGGCCGACCTCGTCATCGACCATTCGGTGCAGGTGGATGCCTTCGGATCGCTGGGGTCCTACGCCCGCAATATCGAGCGCGAGTACGCGCGCAACGGCGAGCGCTATGCCCTGCTGCGCTGGGCGCAACAAGCCTTCCACAACTTCAGCGTCGTGCCACCCGGGATGGGCATCTGCCACCAGGTCAACCTGGAACGATTGAGCCGCGTCGTCCAGGTGCGCCACGACGACAAGGGCGGCTACGCACTACCCGATACGTTGCTGGGTACCGACTCGCACACGACGATGGTCAACGGGCTCGGTGTGCTGGGCTGGGGTGTCGGTGGGATCGAGGCCGAGGCCGCCCTGCTCGGGCAGCCGACCTACCTGCCCACGCCGGTCGTGGTGGGCGTGCGGATGACGGGGGCCTTGCGGCCAGGCGCGACGGCGACCGACCTCGTCCTGACACTGACCGAGATGCTTCGCAAGCACGGCGTGGTCAACAAGTTCGTGGAGTTCTGTGGCGCCGGCCTGAGCAGCCTCTCAGTACCGGACCGCGCCACCCTTTCCAACATGTGCCCGGAATACGGCGCCACTGCCTCCCTCTTCCCCGTCGACCAGCAGTCCCTCCGATACCTCGAGACGACCGGACGCGACCGCGAGCTGATCGAGCTCGTCGAGCGATACACCCGGGCGCAGGGGATGTTCCGTACCGACGAATCGGAAACGCCGGTCTTCGACGAACTCCTCGAGCTCGACCTCGATGCGGTCGAGCCAAGTGTTGCGGGACCGAGGCGACCACAGGATCGCGTGGCGCTTCCCTCGGTGTGGCAGAGCTTCAAGACGGCCTTCGCGATGGACGACCACCCGGGCAATAACGACGTCGCCCGTTTCGATTCCGAGGGCGGTGCCGCCGATGCGGTCGGTGAGCATCAGCATGCGACCGCGGTCATGGCCCGCCCCGCTCAGCAAGTGCGTAATGGCTCGGTGGTGATCGCAGCGATCACGAGCTGCACCAACACCTCGAACCCCTCGGTGATGGTGGCCGCCGGGCTCCTGGCCAAGCGGGCGGTCGAGCGCGGCCTGCGAGTATCGCCGACGGTCAAGACCAGCCTGGCGCCCGGTTCGCGGGTCGTCACCGACTATCTGAAGGCGGCCGGCTTGATGCCCTACCTCGAGGAGCTCGGTTTCTACCTGGTGGGGTATGGCTGCACCACGTGCATCGGCAACAGCGGACCGCTGGCGAGCCCGGAGGTCGAAGCCGCCGTGGAGAAGGAAAAACTCAACGTGGTCGCGGTGTTGAGCGGCAACCGCAACTTCGAGGGCCGCATCCACCCGCTGGTGCGGGCCAGCTACCTGGCGTCACCGCCGCTGGTGGTGGCGTTCGCGCTAGCCGGGGACATCCGGCGCAACCTGGCCACGGACCCGGTGGGGACCGACCGGAACGGAAAGGACGTCTTCCTACGCGAGCTCTGGCCTTCCACCGAAGAGGTCAACGAGGCGATCCGGACGTCGCTGAAGGTCGAGATGTTCAAGCGCGAGTACGAGCGCATCTTCGAGGGCGATGAGAACTGGCAGCGGATGATGGCGCCCACCGGCCCGATCTACGACTGGGATTCGAAGTCGACTTACGTCCGCGAGCCTCCCTTTTTCGAGGGCATCAGCGCGATGCCCGAGCCGCTCACCGACATCGTCGGGGCGCGGGCGCTCGTCGTCCTGGGCGACTCGATCACGACCGACCATATCTCGCCCGCCGGCAGCATCCCACCGGACAGCCCGGCCGGCCGCTATCTGATCGAGCACGGCGTCGAGCGCAGCGAGTTCAACAGCTACGGGGCGCGCCGCGGCAATCACGAGGTCATGGTGCGCGGCACCTTCGCCAACATCCGGTTGCGCAATCAGCTCACCACCCGCGAGGGTTACTGGACGACCCACCTGCCCGACAAGCAGGAGATGACGATCTTCGAGGCGTCCGAGCGCTACCGCACCGAAGGGCTGCCGCTGATCGCGATCGCCGGCAAGGAATACGGTTCCGGCAGCTCGCGCGACTGGGCCGCCAAGGGTCCACTGTTGCTCGGGGTTCGGGCGGTGCTGGCGGAAAGCTTCGAGCGCATCCACCGCAGCAACCTGGTGGGAATGGGCATCCTGCCGCTCGAGTTCCAGCCCGGAGAATCGCTGCGCTCGCTCGGCCTGACCGGCACCGAGTCGTTCACGATCCGCGGGCTGGCCGCCGGGCTCAAGCCCGGGCAGCGGGTCGAGGTCGACGCGGCCGGCGAGGGCGGCTTGCGTCGGTTCACGGCGGTCTGCCGGCTCGACAATCAGACCGACGTCGAGTACCTGCGCCACGGCGGTGTCCTGCCGATGGTGCTCCGCCAGCTGATGGCCCGCTGACGGCCCCCACCCTACCCTCCCCCAGCGGGGGAGGGGATTTTGATGGCCAACTCGATAGGACCGACAG